>Ga0247609_10000511_pt1 | contig 53790 bp, 24 predicted proteins | sample 172DNAGHGlowgp2_FD_193487 | JGI IMG/M metagenome (GOLD analysis project Ga0247609, IMG submission 193487) | Sheep rumen microbial communities from Palmerston North, Manawatu-Wanganui, New Zealand - 1728 DNA GHGlow gp2 | ecosystem: Host-associated > Mammals > Digestive system > Stomach > Rumen ... | reverse complement strand
CTGTAAATGCAATTGGCAATTCATAATTTGCTGTTCCAGAAGTCCAGGTCTTTGAATTTTCACCTTCATTTATTGTAATATTATCTGCTCCAAGAGTCCTTGCTGGAATTGTAAATACGTCATACTTATTAGCATCACCAGTACCATTGATATAAAGTTTTACCGGCTGCTCACTCCAAGTTTGTTGAACGGTTATTGTAACCTTGATGCTTGAAATGTTTATCCAAGATTCATTATTGCTAAATTTTCCTGTAGATTTCTTGTAAGTTGGTTGTCCATGAGAATAATCATTAAACTCTACACCAGCAATAGTTGCATTATCTGCTGTAATAGATTTTATTACTGCACCAGGATCCATTGCAACATTCAAAACGTATTGATTTGTACCTGGTACAAAGGCTAGACTTTCTGTTGTTCCATCTTCTGTAATTGAAACATTCTGAGGGCCATGATCAGTTAACCACCAGGCAATACTTGTCGTTGTTTTATCAACAAGATAATAAGGTTCAGAAATATTTCCTACAGCATCCATAAGGAACAAAGCAACATGCTTATGAGGTTCATTTATAACCGGTAAATTGAAGTCATAATAATCTGTATTATTAGCAGATACATCCAAAGGAGTCCAACCTGTAGCATAAGCAGCAGGTTTAGCAGCGGCAAATCCTGTTGATGTTACAAATATATATTTTGCAACACTTGTTAACACATCCTTAAAGTTAGGGGTGTTAGCATCCTTATTTATGAGATAAGAAATTCTTGTACTATTGTTATATATATTTGTTTCGTAGTTAAGACCATTACTATTATCCTTTGCTTTTGAGAATCCATCGAGTAAAGTATTATTTTCTGCAATCAAATAGCCCTTAAGTTTATTAACATTATCTCCAGAAAAATAATAATCTGAATTATTAATAACTGGACCAGCAGTATCAAGCCACCAACCGTAATTCATAGCCTTTGTAACAGTTTTATTATCAACTTTAACAGTCAGATATTCTATATCTGATTCTGCTTGTCCTTTACCATAAATCTTTGCGTGAATTACACCGCCACCATAGGTATCATTATTATCAAAGATCTTATTATTTTTATTTAAAGTATCTTTATCCAGCTTAAAGGCAATATAACAATAATATCGTGTTTCTCCGTTTTCACCGATAGTTGTAGTATTAGAAGGATATACCCTAAACTTATCTGAATAGTCACCTGTTTGATCTCTAATATCTATAGAAGTACCACGCATACCCTTACCGCCATCCCAAACATCATATAATTCAACCAGGGCTGGTGCTTCAGCGAAAGTATCAGCCTTACCATTTAAGTCACAGCGTAATACTATAAAATCGTTATTAAAATATACCTTTCCTTTTTTATTATCTCTATTACCAGCTATTTTTGTACCAGCTTTTAAAGCAAAGTTTGCAAAAGAAAGAGTATGAGCGTTAATGTCTGCTTGCATTTGTTCTTTTACATCGGCTTCAGTAACCTGGTCTATGCTTTGAATTAAAGTAATATTTTTTGCCATATTAGGGTCGCTATAGCTGTATTGAAGAGTCAAAGGCGTACTGCTTATGTTTCCTACAACGTCTACTGCCCAATACTTTCGTTTGGCAATCTCATAGTTACCATTTAATCCAGATGGAAGAATCATTGGTAAAGTTTCTTCAAATTCATGTTTAAGTGAAGTAGTAAAACTGTAACTATCTTTCCCGGGGTGTCTTTCATCATTCAATACACTTCCGGTTACAATTTCCTGTGTTGTTACTTCAATTCCATCTTCATTGGTAGTTGTTGTATATTTTGTTACCTTTACAGGATTGCCATTCTCATCTGTTACAAGATAACCAATAATGCCTTCAGGCATAGGTAATGTAATTTTTAATTTATCTCTTTCTTTACTCTTAATAAGAATTACACCTTCTGACAAGAGTTGAGTATAATACTTTGTATACACTGCAGTATTGCTGTAATTTACACTGTCATTGTAACCTACACCATATGTTGAAATTTCTTCTACAACTGGATAAGTCTTACCCGATTTAGCAAGTGTACCCTGTGTTAAAGAAGGAGCCTTAGGTGTTCCATCAGCATTATAATTTGCAGAAACAGTGGTGTAATAAGTAAGCTTTCGAATTGTTACAGTATCTGAAGTTCCTGCAGCATTTGTGTAAGCATAGGTAAAGAAAGGCGTTGCAGCAGATAAGTCAGTCACGTTTCCGAGGATATCCATGAAATAGATTGTTTCAATATCACCACTTGCTATTTCAATTTCTATTTCACTTGGATCATCAATATAATGCTTCGCAATAACTTTATCTTCATCGTCTTTTTCATCTTCTGGGAAGAAATCTGTACCATTAAGACTATATTTAAATTTTTTCAACTTTTCTTTACTTCCAGAACCAGCATCAACAATTCCAAACTTAAGTGTTAGAGGATTATCTGTGTCGGCGGTGTAGTAGTAAGTTGAACCAACATTGTTGATAGAACCCTTGCCAAGAGTAATCTGAGGTTTAATTGTCTGGTTGCTGGAATCCTTGGTTAAGGCTGGTGCTTCATCATCAAGTATCAACTTAAAGTACTGACAACAGGTGTTACCGGAAATATCTTGCGCTACAATCTGATAGTAAGTACCGGCTCTACTGTATTCAAGAGTATCATAACCATCTGTGTTGCCTGAACCCATATGGAATATATTTGTAGTTGTTAGCAATTTGTCTTCTTCATAGAACCATTTTGGTACAGTACTGCTATCAGGATTTGCTATCCATTTAGCAACAGAAGACTTCTCTTCCCACGCACTTCCATTCCACTTATTGACAATAACATCAACAATATCACTATGGTCGACAGTATTATCTATATTTATATGTAACTTTGTAACATTTGAATTATTGATATAGATATTCTGAATTACTTCTGTAGGAACATCATTTAGGCTAGCTTGATATTGTGTATAACCTGTTGATTCGCCATTCTTAGGTTTAGCAGCGTAATTATTATAGCAATCAAATCCCCATTCTGGATGCTCAACAGTATCATTTGATATAAGGCCATTCTCTGTATCAGCGATTTTATTTATCTTATTAGTAGAACCTTTGATTACAAGTGCGATATTTTTAATTTTAGGAGCAATATTATCATAAATTATATTCAGAGACAGTTGTTTTCTGTTTCCAACATTATCGTAAATATAATAGTTTAATGAATGAGGATTAGTATCAGTATAATGATACTGATTATAAGTAAGGGTCAAATATAAACCACCGTCATCGGCAGCCGCAATTCCGGTTCCATCGCCATTAAATGAGAAGCCCTTAATTCCAGAACCAGTCTCTGTAAAATAAGAGGTTGGGATATAAAGTTTAATATCCTTTTTGTCTGTTGTATTTGCATAAGAACCGTTACCGGCAATGCGGACTGTTGGAGTTCCTGTACCTTTTTCAATATAATATTGATCTGGCACAACAGTTCCGGTAACTGCTGTCGAAGTATAATCTGGTGCTGTTGAGTCATTTATAAACTTAACTCCGCTGGCACCCATTCTGTAGTGCTTAATGTTACCAGTCCAGTCCATTACATGGAGCCAGAGTTCTGTTGCAGTAGAAGTAGAAAGCTTACCATATGGAATTGTCGTACAAATTTTTACACCGGCATAAACTCCAGTATATGCAGTATTTGTATTTCCATAATAATATGCACTCTGAGGACAACCATCATAACTATACGAACCATTACCTATATCTTTATCAACAGGGGAAATTCCTCCATAACCAACATACCAATATGGATCAGATTTAGTTAACCAATAATCACGCCAACCATAATAAGTTGAACTCGTTGGATAATCAAAAGTGCTATTTGCCGAAGTAGTCCATGCATACATACGAACACCAGTACGTTCAGAAACCTCTAGGTCAACAAAAGAATTATATTTTGAATAATTTCCTTCACTATTATCAGCAGTTTGTGTTATTCCAAGTGATGTAGGATTATTAAGAGATCCTCCACTTTGTACTGATGTATGAGTTTTCGATGCATGTACATAAATGTTATTACCATTTACATAAGGAACAAACCCATTATTTGTTGGAACTAACTGGCTGATATTGGCAGCTGTAATTGTACTTGGATCTATTGATGTTCCACGAATTGTAAGCTTTGGAGCTTCAGCATCGTAAAGCCATTTATCAAAATGAGAACTATTTGTTGTCTTTAAATAATTTCCACTTGTGGCATCATTTACAACCTTTGCCAATTCGTAGTTACCAACGGCATCTTCAAAGATATACCACATATAGAATGGTTTTGGTTCGCCATTATCTTCATTAACATCCCAATTAAGCTTAGTATAATTTGGCTTTGGATAGTCTACAAAAAGGATTGCTTCGATTGCAGAAGAAGAAACCTGTACATACGACCAGTCTGTAACTTGGCCTGTTCTATTAGCTGCTTCTTTTGCCATTTCTGTATCGTAGCAGGCTTTTATCTGTGCATAAGTTGGTGTATCAGAACTATTAGTACAATACATCAAAGCACGACAGGTATAGTCACCTTTTGTTATATCCGTTGCACTTGCCTTTCTAATACCTTTTGCTTTTTCTGTGTCTGACCAGTCTGTGTCATCAAAGGTAATATCTTCTTTTCCAGTAATATTCGATGCTACATCTCGGTCAACACCATTCGGGAAGAAATGCAAAGCAAAACCATGTTTAATCTGAAGAGCTTCCGTTGAATTAGAAAGAGCAGGGTTATAATAGGTTGCATGCTTTACAAAGTCTTTTACAAATCCCCGTTTTGCTCCAGTACCATACTGACTTGAAGGAGCTTCTGAGTTTCCAGCCTGAGTTCCAGCATGGAAGTTATAACCACCCCATGGAACATCAGTACCTTCAGAATCGTAATAAGAATATGGGAACTGAATAATGAAAGGAGTTGTTACAATACCATCTGATGTTGGGGCCGAACCAAGCTTGTCATCAATAACAAAGCTTATGGCAACATCATAACCGTTTTCCTTATAGAGACCACATACAACATACTCCATATTACCACAACCGTCTTTTAAGAATACGGAAATTGGTACTGTACTTTTAGTATTTGGAATTTCGATTATAAGGTTATTGTTTGAATCTACATAACTAGTAATTGAAACCGAGAGGCTTGAGTATGAGTAAGGGTAAGAGTAAGAATCAGTATTACTACTTGTACTTGTTTTATAAGGATGCCAGTTAGCACTAGAACTATTGTATATATACCAACTGTCGCTAAAACCATTAGTATATGCAAAGTAATCTTTACATATAGAACTAGAATTTGAATAAGTTTGTCCACTAGGAAATGATGTTCCACTAGGAACAACTGGACAATATTTGTATGAAGGATGATCTTCATCAGGCCATGAACCATATAATGTACTAACAGCATACATTTCAATAGGAGAAGAAGTATCTGTTGGTGTAAGATCAGAGTATGGCGTTACATCACTTGCTGCACCGCCATTAATTTTTGAACTTAATGTTGAATTACTTACTGTTCCACCAAGATTTAATTGAATCTTATACTTATTACTAGATTTCTTTGTTACATATTTTTTTGTTTTCATGCTGCTATTAGCACTCATGGTGTCCTGATCACTACCGCATCCCCAGAATCTAGGGAAACCGCCAGAGGTACGGATTATAGAAACAGCAGAATTTGTAAATATGTTTGCAGATGCATCTGGTTTCTGTAAGAGTACGCGCTCGTTAAGATTATTGGCATTTCCTGTTATTGTTGATTTTTTAGGTTGGTCAACATCCCTTACAACTGCAAAGTGGAAGACATTACTACAGTTTCCGGCTTCGTCAACGATTACGGCAGAGTATTTACCTTCGTCAAATCCGAACCAGAGGGTTGTACCTGTTTCAGTATTATTACCATTAGGTGGATTATTATTGTTTCCTTTATTATTTATATCTAATTCAGGGTTTGTGCTTCCAAGAATATCTGCTTCTGTTTTTGAGAAAAGTGTATCTGAAGTGGTGTACTTATAATAATACAAGAATGTCTTTGCTCTAGTCCATCCACCTAATTTGATATTATCCTTGGCTCGGATTCCAAGAACAGCACCATGATCAAAATTAGTATTTACTGAAGAAGAAGAGCTTGAAACTTGTCCTTTATACTGATAGTAACCACTTGTTTTGTAAGTTGTAGCAGTATAGAAGGTTGGAATATCTTTTTGATATGTCTCTGTACCATAATTAATAGACACACCAGTTGCTGACTCGCCACTTGCGTGTGGGTAAACGTTAATACTTGGCTGGTAATATGCAGCACTTGAATTTGTATAATTTGCAGCAAACACACCCTTTTCGAGTGCAGGCTTTTCTGTATCAAGAGTAATGCTTGTGCTTGCGGCAGTAGAATCCCAACCTGTAAGGTCGTAAGCCTTAAGGGTAACTGTGTGTAAGCCGTTTGTTGTGGCATTATCAAGCTGAACATTCTTAAGTTCTACGCTAACGGCCTGGCGGATAACGGCATATACATCTGCAGCCTGGCCTGTCTTTTTGAGGGTTAAAGTTTTACCATCATCAGAAAGGGCAAACTCCGCATCTGTAATTACTGTATTTCCAGCTTTAATTGTCATTGTTGTCTTGTCTGCTGTATCGCCGCCAATAAAGCTTGCGCCGTTCAAAACAAACTTGTGGTAACCGGAACCATACTGTTCAGAAGCTGTAAGATTAAAGGTCATGTCTACAATAGATTCGTTTGTATAACCTGCAGAAGCTTCTATTGTCTTGTTGGCTGTTGAATGAGCGCGGTCTTTAAGAGTAAGACCGGTTGGAGCAGCAGGAGAAATACTGTCGGAAAGAATACGAGCTTCAAGTGTTGTTTTAGAATCAGAAGGGTTCTTGGCAACGTCGGAAACAGAAAGACTAATTGTATTAATAGAAGCTTCTGTTGCACTGTCGGCATTTTCAAATCCTACATTCTTTACGAGAATCTTAAAGTCAGATTCATCCTGTCTGGCAAAAAGCTGTTTAGCATCAAGTTCGCTCTTTATAATAATTTCTTTTGTTTTAGGAACGACTTCGTATCTGCTTGCCTTTGGAGTAACTTCTGTTTCTGTTCCATCTGCAGCTACTGTCCACAAAGTTGTTGAGTCAGAAAGTACGGCAGATTCTGCAAACTTAATTACTTTAACACCAGAGCTCTTTTCTTTAACTGTTATATAAACTGGTATTGCATCAGGAGCTTTACCTGTACCATCGCCACCAACATATGTTTTATCAAGCCACTTTCCGTCAAGAGAAGAAGTGCCTGTTGTAAGTTCTGTTGTTTCATAAATTTTTGGAATATAAAGGTTTTGTGTAATTTCAGGTTTAACTGTATCAATTACAATATTTGGTTTATGATTCTGAGAGTTTGTATAAGTATCTGTATCAATTCTATTTTCTGCAGCATCGAGTAAAGCAACATTTATTGTATACAAGCCTTCTTCTTTTGTATTCTTAAGTGTAATTCCACGGAAATTCAAAGTACCAGACTTACGTGGAGTTGTTAATATGATGTATTGTCCATCAATTGTATAATCAGAACCTTTTACCAGCTCTTCGCCATTTTCATCCAGAAGCTTGAAATCTGCGCTTGCAAAAGGCAAAGTATAAGGAATTGTAGTTATACCATCGTGAATAATATCCATCTTAAGAACTTTTACACCGGCAGTTTCTTCATTAAATACTACCCTAAGGTTCTGATTTAATATTGTTTTTTCGTTAGCAGATCCGGCTGTAACGGTAGAGTCATCAGCCATCCACTTAATGCTTGTAACTGCAGGTTTTGTAAGATCCAATACAAGAGGAATTTCTGTTTCTTTAGATTCAACTGTATTAATTCCAACAAAGTCTGTTAAATCTGCTTTAACTTTTTGCTGACCTGGTGTAGTTGAAACAATCTGAACGTCTGTAAATGTAATTACGTTTGCGGCAGTAAATACATCTTCAAAATCAACTGATTTTTTATCGGCAGCAATTGTATATTTACCAGCAGAAAGCAGAGTGCCATCAATCTTAATTGTAGTTGAATCTGTGAACTTAGCGTTATTTGTAAGTTTGATTGTCTTAACACCACTACCATTATTTGTGCTTTCTGGAGCAAGTGTAATTGTAAGAGTTATATTCTGGCTGTTTGTATAATGAGCGTTATCATAAGCCTTGTTATCCGGGTTTGCAGTTGAGTCCTGAGCGGCATCTTCTATTTTAATTGCAGAAATTACAGGTGGTGTTGAATCTGCATAAATGAGATTTCCTGTTGTTGTGTCGTCGTAGTAAACAGTATAGTTTTCTGTATTAACAATTTTGTTTGTTCCAATATTGTCTACAAAGTCATCTACGCGGAAGCCAACCTTGTTACCACTGGCGTCATTAATTTTATTGAATTTAATATTTTCGAGTGTGAATTCTGTTGAAGGAGCATCATTAGTTCCCTTGAGTTCAGGGGTTTCGTGATTAAGAAGAGTAATTGTTTTTGCTGCTGTATCAAGGATGTAGTCTGTACCCTGGGCAAGATATTTGTCGCCCTTCTTGAGTTTTGTTGCAGCTGTAAATTCTATATCTTCTGAAAGCTTAATATATTTAAGACCAGAACCAGCTTCTTCTGCCTTTATCTGGAAGCTTACTTTTGAAAGTGATTTATTTTCATCAAAGAGGCTGTATGGGAGCCACCATGTTTTTGCAGCTGATGCATCGCCGTAAACTGTACGAGGCATAACATCCATTACCTGAACTTTAGAAACTACAGGTGCAGTTGTATCCATGAAAATTGATTTTTTGAAAACTGAACCGGTAGCCTGAGGGTTTTTGTTTTCTGCGGCGTCGAGCAAAGTAATTTTAATATTATACTGACCTTCTAATGACTGATTAGCAAGCTTGAAATTTGTAAAGTTGAAAGTTCCAGATGTTACAGGATTATTCAACAAAATGTAGCGGCCGTCGGAAATTGTGTAATCGGTAGTTGGTAAAAGAGGAGTTGTTCCATAACGGAAATCAAAACCGTTCATATCAAATGGAGTTTCGTAAGAACCTGTACCTTCATAATCAATATCAAATCTGATTACCTTTACACCGGCAGTTGCTTCTGTAAAGTCAACTTCAAGAGTCTGGTCATCTACTTCGTTAGTCTGAATATTACCAATAGCTGTAAGAGAATTACCTGATTTCCATTCAATTGTATTAATAACAGGATTTACAGAGTCAAATGTTATGTCGCTTGATTTCTTGCTTGCGACAGTATCTAAGCCTACAAAGTCTGTCAAATCGGCTTTTACAGATTGTGTACCTTCAGTTTGTGAAGCAATCTGAACGTTTGTAAACTTGATTACGTTTGCAGCTGTAAATACTTTTTCAAATGTTACGCTCTTGTTATCTGCAGCAATTGTATAGCCTGATGGAAGAAGTGTGTTATCAACATAAATTTCTGTATTGCCTGTAAAGAATGCATTATCAGAAAGATGAATTACTTTTACACCACTACCATTATGTGCACTTTCGGCAGCAAGAGTAAGTAAAAGTGTAACAGTCTGGCTGTTTGTATAATTAGCTTTATCATAAGCCTTGTTGTCTGGGTTTGTTGTTCCGTTCTGAGCAGAGTCTTCTATTTTAAGATCTGTAATTACAGGTGGTGTAGCATCTGCATAAACAAGAGTACCTTTTGTTGATGTGTTTCCGTAGACAATTTCTTTATTGTTTGATTTTGATTTACCTACAAAGTCGTCAACAGTAAGCTGGATTTCGTTACCTTTTGAATTGTTTGCACTGTTTATATTGTTAAGTTTAATATTTTCAAGAGTAATTAATTGTGTTTTATTTTTTTCATTTATGAGTAATGGTGTGTACCAGTCAAGCAAATGAATTGTACGACTTGCAGTATCAAGTTCGTAGTCTTCATTTCTTTCGAGTAATTTATCTCCAATGTAGAGCTTTGTATTTTCTGTAAACTCTGCATTGTCTGCAAGTTTAAGATATTCAAGACCGGAACCGCTTTCGTCTGCAGTTACCTTGAGAGTTACTTTTGAAAGACTGTTTGCACTTTCAAAGAGATTATATGGAAGCCACCAGGTTTCTTCATCTGCACCATATACCTTGCGCGAAATTACATCCATTACCTGTACTTTACTGATTACAGGATTTGTTGTATCGCGGGCCATAATAGTTTCTGCAGTTGCAGGTGTTTTGTTCAAAGCAGAGTCATACAAATCTACAGAAACTTTATATATACCGTCATCCTTGCCAAGAGTAATTCCGTATATGAAAAGTGTACCGCTTGTGATTTTATTAGCGTCGGTTACTTCGAATACTTTGATTTTATTTTCATCAAGATCTGCCATTGATGGGTCTGTTCCAACCGGAACAATTCCAATTTCAGTTGCAGTTTCTGGTTTTGGATTTGCAACTGTTGCAGGGGCATATTTTACCTTAAATTTAGTTTCATCAAGAGGAAGAGCAACTTCCTGCCCATCTTTTGCAACGTGAATTTCAAGACGATGAATACCACTACCTGTATTATTTTCGTTTGCTTCTGTAATGTTTACTTTAAGAATTTGTTCAATTACTTCTGGTTCAGAAACATGAAGATCTGCTTCTCCATTTGCTTTTACAAAGTCACCCCTGCCGGAATTGAGTTTTACTTCTGGTTGAGTGTTATCATACATAATTGATTTAAGAAGAACCGGTTCAGAAACGTTACCCAGATCATCACGAATAAACATAGTGATATCTACAGGACCGTCTTTGGCAGGAGGCTGGGCACTACCTAAATCATATTTTAAGCTGGCACCAGTTTCCTGATCGTGAATGAGTTTCCATCCTTTGTGGTCAGCAGCAGGAGCTTGATCAACTTTTCCTACAACAAAGTTCCAGCTAAGATTTTCTGCAAGAGAACGAAGCTTTACATGTCCATTATCTGTAATCTTATTTGTATCAAGATCATAAAGCTGCATTGTTTTAAGAGTTGTATTGTTGTACCAGTAATATGGAGCCTGTGCAGAATTTGATTTTATTTTTGAAGATTCTTTTGCACTGTCTGGTGGAGTTGTATCTTTTACAACAAAGATAGATTTATAACCGTTGTCGTGGTTCTTATAATATGCAGCTCCTTTTGAGAAATCATCACCACTATTATTATTCTTATCCATACCCCAAACATCAATCTTAATAAGACCGTCTGGAAGATTACTTACATCATAAGAAAAGATTTCACCACCATTATATGCTGAATCTTCTTTATCTTTATCTTCTAAAGGAACAATATCTTGGAAAAGCTCAGAGAAGAGACCAGATGTATCTGTCTTTTCATCAATATTATCTGGAATATAAAGCATATTATTTTTTTTGATTGATTCAACAAGTTCTTCTCTATTTTTTGTTAATGGAACACCCTTATCATCTTTGTTTTCAATATAAAGTGAAGCCCTAACGCCAATATAACGAACATTTTCTTCCTTCAATGTATTAGCTGTTTCTGGGGCATTAGCTCCTGCACCAATAATATCAACAGCTTTAACATAAATATATAACTTATCACTAACACGTTGTGCTATTAGTGATGATGTATAGACTTCATCATTTATATTTTTTGGAGCCTTTTCTGCAGCTTCAGTTGCACTTCCCTTAATTTCATCATCGTTATGGAAAGAAACAAAATCTCCAAGACGGGTATCTCCTCTACCTCCCAAAAGAACTTCAATAATAGGAGCAAGATTATCAGACTGCGTACCTGTATCAAAAGTAAATATTGAATTACCTTTCATTTTAAAACCATCACGGTCACATATGTCCTCATAAAGAGTAACCGTAATAGTCTGGTTACTTCCTAATAATTTGCCTTCTTTAAGAGTAAATGTCAAAATTGTCCCTGATGAATCCAGCTCATATGTAAAATAATCAGTAATATCTTCTTCTTCAATATTACTTGTATCTCCAGCCAGATAAGAGTTAAAAGACATTGAAGTTATACTAAAATTCACATTCTTTCCTGATTCCTCCGAAGAATCTTCATTTGAATTCTTCAACGAATCTTCTTTGATGGCCTTAGAAAAATAAACTGTTATAGAAGTATTCTTTACATTGTTTTCTGAAGTATCTTTAGGGAATGAACCCTTTTTTCCTGGTCTCTCTGCAACGATTGGAATAATAAAAATGTCGTTCTGAGAAGTAAAAATCTTTACTTCGGTTGTAGGACTTGTTGGATTATCAAAATGAACTAAAGTATCCGGAAGTTCCTTTTTCTTATAATTTTCGTTATAGTCAGCTTCGGTTACAAAAATAAGAGATGAGTGTTGTTTTCCTGTTGGGAAATCTTTTGTGGTAAATGCAGCCCATTTTACAAAACCATAATCATCGTTTGTAATAGCAGAAATTTTTGAGGCAACGTCTACCTTCATTTTTGTATTACCGGAAGGTTCGGTTGTACCCATAGTCTGGTTTGCATAGCGCACATATACATTTACTTCGGTGGCGTTAGCATCGTGAACCTCTCTTTCGATTTTGGACATAAAGTCGTCGCTGGACATCCAGTTTTGGCAGGAGCCTGCGAGAAGTAAAATTGTTGTGATAATAACTGAAAATAAAAGTTTTGTTACGTTCTTCTTTGATTTACTCATCTTTCTTATCCTTTTTACGTTTAGCTATAAACAAAGCAGTGAGTGCTGCCGCAAGCACTGCAAATCCGGCATATATTGGAGCAGAAGATTTTTTATGTTCTTCTGCAAGGGATTCGTTTGTTGGTGTGTTCTCCACACTTGTGGTTGATTCTGATTGTGGTCCTTCGAGGACCTCAGGAGCCACAGGATTGGTTTGTGGTTCCTGTGTATCATTTTGCGGTCCCTGAGGCCCTCGAAGGGCCCCACTTGTTGAACCGCTGTCTGGGGTGGTTGAGCTTGTCGAAACCACATCATCCACCTTCTTATCTAATTCTTTAAGGCCTTCTACTAATTCTGGTACCCAGTCTGTGAAAGAAGGAATATCATCTATCTTCAATTCGCCCTTAATAGGTGTAGTTGTTGAAGAGCTTGTTGTTCCGGTAACTGCGGTTTTTGATGCAGAAACTGTGGAAGTAGTTCTTGAAGTTGTCTGTGTTGTTTTAGAAGAATTATGTCCTGGTCTTCTTGCTGCCCGTGGATCTTCTTTTTCGAATGTAACAACCGGAGGTTCATCTCCAAAAAGTTCTGGGAGAGCATCTCTTACATCCGGGATGAAGTCTGCAATATCAAGAACTTGTGGTGTAGTTGATATTTCTGCAGGTTCAGAAGCTTCTGGTGTTGTGTCGTAGAATGCGGTTGTTGTCTGCTTTTCTTCGAGCCCTTCGACAGGCTCAGGGACCGCAGACTGTTCAGAGACCGCAGATTGCTCTGGAAGTGCAGACTGTTCAGAGAATGCAGAGTGATCAGAGGCTGCGATGGTTGCATCAGGTTCTGCAGGAGCTGGAGTTTCGCTTGCCGGAGGATTTTCCGGAGCTTTGGTTACGAGTGGAGGGTCAAAAGTTGCATCAACAATTTTATCTTCTCTTACCGAAACTATTTCCATTGATGTATCAAAATCATCAAGAGTTTCGCCGTTTTCGATAATTGCTTCTTCGGCTAATTCGGCAAGCTCCTGTACTGAAAGGAAATCAAAATCAAGTTCAGAAGAAATTCCTTTGTATTCTTCTTCGTCGTCGTAGTCGTCGTCATTCTGTTCTGCAACAGGGGCGAATGCTACTTCTTGTGGTCCTTCGACAGGCTCAGGAAGCACGGTGTCAGGCTCAGGGGTTGCAGTGGTTGGCTCGATTGCTACTTCTTGTGGTCCTTCGGTAGCTGCAAGGTCTTCTTCAGTATTATTATCACCGTCGTCTGGGCCAGGGGCTGCACTAGCCTGCTCTTCTTCAACTCTTTCTTCTTCCTCTTTTATTGTTGAAGGAATTACAGCAACAGAAGGCGAAAGGCTTGCAATTAGAGGAGGCTCTTTTACAGGCTCCTCTGTTTGCAGCATAACATTTGATGCAACTGATCTTTCTACCTTAGGTTCCAGATGCTGGATTTTTGATTCAACCTTTACAGGCTCAAAATCCTGGCTATGCATCCAGACTGTATTCTCCAGGCGATCTGCAAGGCTAAAACTTCGGCCAGAAGTCTGTTCAAAAGCACCAAGATATGAATACTGGCGGGCAAGTTTTCTGTTGTTTTTATATACCTTTCCGTACCATTTATCACATTCGTTATAATCGCCGGTTTCATAAGCACAACGGGCAAGACCAATCATTGCAAGATCGTTTGCAGGTTCAAGATCCAGAACCTGCTTGTACCAGTTTGCTGCCTGAGTATAATCCTTTTTTGAATAACAAAGATTTGCAGTATTCAAAATAGAAGGAAGATATTTTACCCTTCGGGCTTTCTGGAACTGCTCCTCTGCCTGTTCAAAAAGTCCGTAACGGGCATAAAGAATACCAAAATCATTATAATTCTGAGAAGTTGGAGCTTTAGCCAGAAGGTTTTCAAAGCTTGCAATCTGTGGAGTAATCTGATTAAGAACAAATTCATCTACAATATATGAGAATCCCAGTGCAACACCTTGATCATCAGGTAAAGTAAATTTAGCAGCAGCACCAGGAACACTTACGGGCTTATAAACTTTCCAAGAAGCTTCCATTGGATAAATCATTGCATCGCCAGTGCGGTTTGCTGTATTCCATTCCCAGGCACCCTTATGCCAGGCTTTGTTAAAACCTTCATCACTAAGTGTAATTTCAAGAGGTACCCAGACCTTGTTTTCGTTTACAATCAAATTATCAAGAGAATCAAAATATTCTTTGGCTTCGGCAACAGAAAGTCCTGAATCAAAAGCCATAAAAATATGCCCCGGAATTGTAATGAAGGCTGTTTTAATTCCAATTGATTCGAACAGAGAACAGGTAAGAATAGAAAGGTCGTCACAGTCTCCACCACGATACATCAAGGTTTGATAAGGGAACTGAAGAAAGTCTATGGATGCTGTACCTACGTTATCTTCAAATGCAGAAGTCGGGTCTTTTACATAGTTTATACCAAACTGATCCAGTGCCTCAAAAACTGCCATTGCATACTGAATATTCTGAGGAACACCACTACGAATATCTTCGCGAACTATAGAAGTTACATATTTTGCAAACCACATAGCAGCAGGGTCTTTAGAAGATACAAAGGCAGATGCGCAACGGTCATCTTCCCAGGACATATTGTTTCTTCCGTAAACAGGAACAATCATAGGGAAGGTTTCGGAGCGTTTTGCACCAAGATATTTATACTCTACAATGATATTTGCCATTGTATCGCTTTTTTCGTTCAAGTTAAGCATGTTCTCGTTAAAGAATGCTTTAAGGTCTACTGTAAATTTTTCGCCTTTTTTAAGGATTGGTGTTTTTCCACAATCACGAGGCTGAGCCATATACTGAGGCTGATAGAAAGAAACAGTAACATCTGTAATAGATGCATCTTCTTCGTTGAAGACTTCTATTGTTCCAAAAGAATTGTCGTTATACCAGGAATAGAATACAGGGAAAACAGGTTTGAGTTCCTGCTCACCAAGGCTTACGTTATTTTTGTTTGAAAAAGCTTTTGTAATATTAAAGGTAATACCAGGGTTTGCATCTACAGTTGTCAGGAATTTTGAATTTTTGTATGCATAGTGCTGAGGACCACCGGCTGCATAAACCGAAACTGCAGGCCCGATTTTATATGAAAGGGAAATTGAACCACCTACATTAAAACCTGTAAGATAAACCGGTTTTTTTTGAGAACCTGAACCTGTTGAATAATTTGAAGAGTAAAAACCAACTCCACCATCCAAATCAAGGCCAAGTCGGTCAGTAAAGGCAAGATGATAGCCGGCACCAACCATTCCGTCAAAAACAGAAAGATTTCCAATGCTATCTTTTGTATCGAATGAAAACTGCTTGTAATCACCCTGAAGGAAGATACCAAAATAATCGGTAGGTCGATAGGTTAATTTCAAACCGCCGCCAAAACCTGTGCTAAGGTTTTCATCAAATTTTATAACCGGAAAAGAAAAATGAGGATAAAGACTTACAAGGAAGTCTCCGCCTTCAGCTGCAAGAGGAGCCGCAGAAATAAGAGCAGCTGCAGCACCCGCAACCACCTTTTTAGAGATTTTTGCTTTTCTTATTAATTTTGAACGCTTGCCTGACATAAAACCCTTTCTAAATCACTTTTTTTAATTTTGTTCTTCAAGCTCACTTTCGATTCGTCTTAAGTTAGCTTTTGCAGTAGTATTTTCCGGATCAAGTTCCAGAACCTTCCTATACCATTTAACAGCTTCGTCCAGATTATTCTGAAGAGAAGCAATATTTCCAAGGTTATTCATAGCAGGGATAGAACCCATCTTAGCAGCCAGCTGATATACAGGGATAGCATTTGAATACATACCGGCACGAACATAAAGCATACCAAGCTGATTATAAAGAGTAACAGACGCGCCCTCTTTTTTAATTTTTGTAAGGATTGCAGTAATCTGAGGCCCAAATTCTGCTGTAATATAACGAACGATATCAGTTTCTACAGTATCTGCAATTGTCTGTTCAGAGCTTTCAAGAGATACATTTTCTCCGCTGGCAAATCCTGCCGGTGGATAATAAGTCCAGGCATCGGCAATTCCTACAAAGTAATAATCTTCTCCGCTTTCGTTAATATAATTAATTTCTTCAATAGCCTTGTACCAGCTGTTGATAAAGCCTTCACTCAAAGACTTCATAGAAATTGGAATCCATACATTATCATCTTCAAGAATCATAATGCGGTCTGTTCCGTAGAAGAGTGTTCCCGCTCTTGATGAAGCAACTTCTGTATTAAACAGAACGATAAAGTCATCATTTGTAGCAATAAATGATGTTTCAATACCTACAGACTGCAGCAATGACATAAAGAGGATTCCCAAATCATCCTTGTCGCCAGACTTATAAAGCATGGTCTGATATGGATACTGAATATAATCGAGAATCGATGGATCAAGGTGATAAGAATCGTATGGTGTAGAAGGATCTGTATCAAGCTGAATTCCGGCCAGGCGCATACCTTCAAATACATACATAGCAAACTGCATATTGCGGTTAAGACCGGTACGCAGAGAGCGGCGCGAAATACCTACAAGATATTTGGAGAACTCAAGAACTTCCTGAGCAGAAGTAGAAAGATAACTTGCAAGAACAGCCGGGTCTGCCCAACGCATCTGGTTGCGGTTATAAACAGGAATAATAATCTGAGAAACGGCAGTTCTCTTTTGTCCTAAAAGCTCGTATTCCATTACAACTTCAGCAGGAATCTGACCGTTTTCTGTAAAGTTCAAGATTGCTTCAGAAAAGTCTGCAATAAGAGAAAGTTCCTGAGTTTTATGCTTTTCAAGACTTTCAATTACACCACATTCCATTTGAGAAGCAGTATAACCTTTTGAACGAAGAGAAACGTGAATATTTCTGATTTCGGCAGTTTCTTCGTTTGTTACATAAACTGTACCAAAGCTGTTCTCTTTGTAAATTGTATAAAGCAATGGGAATACATAATCATCAAACTCTGCAGTAGCACTTACACTTCCAGAGGTTTTCTTTGTATCTAAACGATAGGTCAAGGAAATTCCAGCTGAAAGCCCCTGCATCAAGGGATTTTTCCACCAGGAATCAAACTGATAATCAACCCAGGCACCTGTGAGTCCTATAGAAAACGAAGGATTAATACGGAAAGCTGCAGTCACTTCGCCCTTATACCAGGGCTGATAGTGCATACTGTCACCAGATATAGCAATACTAAAACCTCCAGACACTCCTGCACCAAGCATCAAACGTGAAAATGGATAGGCAGATACTCCGGTTTTAAGTCCGATTGGAACCAAAAATAAGTTCTTTGCCTGATCTGTGGCAAATTTTGAAGAAGACAACTTTGGCACTGCATAAAAACCCGCAGTTGTTTCAACATTCCAATAATTAAATAACGTAACGCCTGTATCAAGCATTCCGCCATAACCGAGAGTCTCATATTTCTGATTTCCTTCTGATAAAAAAGGAAAAACCATGTCTGGTGTTAAAGAGAAAATAAGTTCTATCGCCGAAGCAGGTAGACATAATGATAGTAACAATAATATAGAAACAAATAATTTTTTGACTTTTTTCATAAAAAACTAAATCTCACCGTTGATATAATTATCGGTAAATTCCCCTATTTACCATAATAATCACATCCTTTCTATTATAGTATTTTTTTTAAATTATTACAAGTAGAATATCGTTTTTCTTGGCCACAGCATCCCGTCATTTCTGGCAGCAGCATATCGTCATTGCGAGCCGCAGGCGAAGCAATCCATTAATAGATTTCGCGCTGTACTCACAATGTCCTCATATTATCTGCAGCGATCCAGTGCCTGTGTAATATTTTCAAAAATATTCTCGCGGCCAAGCTTGTCTGCCATGCCTGTTTTTTCCAGCAGGAGGTATGGCTGTGTGTGGATTCCGCTTATGACTATTGTGATTCCTTTGCGGTCACAGGCGGCTTTACACTGTTCAAGGGCGCGGATTCCACCTGCATCGAGGTAAATTGTGTTTCTCATGCGAAGAACAAGGTATTTACAGTCTGTTCCAGCGCGTTCCGTGGCTAATTCAAACTTGCGGACAGTACCAAAAAAGAGAGGGCCTTCAATTTCGTAAACAAAGGTCTGTGGCGGAATATCAAGATTTTCGGCAGGCTGGTCTTTTTTAATACCACCGGTAAGAATCTCGCGTTCATTCTGCACTTCGGAAAGGTCAATCATCTTTTTAATAAAGAAGAAGGCTGCAAAACCAAGACCAACTTCAATTGCAACAGTAAGATCAACAAAAACAGTAATGAGGAAGGTCACTGCAAATACAGTAATATCCGATTTTTGCCCCTTCAAAAGCGAACGGATAGCTGGGAAACCGGCCATGTTCCAGGCAACATTGATAAGCACAGCGGCAAGAGCGGCCATTGGAATGTAAGCGGCATATTTTCCTGCAAAAAGAAGGATAAGCAGCAAGGTTATTGCGTGAATTATACCTGCAATTGGAGTGCGGCCACCATTTTTGATGTTTGTAGCAGTACGGGCAATGGCACCTGTAGCAGGAATGCCTCCAAAAAGAGGACTTGCAATGTTAGCCACACCCTGGGCAATGAGTTCTGTGTTTGAATCGTGCTTTGTACCAATCATACCGTCGGCAACAACTGCGCTGAGCAGGGATTCTATGGCGGCTAAAACTGCAATAGAAATTGAGGTTGGAAAGAGTGTTGTGATTGTTTTTATGCTGAGCGACGGAAGCTGAGGTTTTGGCAGAGTATTTGGAATTACAAAATGAGGAGATCCGTCTGCAAAAGTTCCTATGGTGTCTGTGCGCAGGCCTGTTGTTTTTTCTAAAATAATGCTGATTACTGTAGCGGCAATGATAACTACAAAGCTTCCCGGGATTTTTTTAATGAATTTTGACCAGATGAATATGAAAGCAAGGCAAACTGCAGCCATAATTGTTGAATACCAGTTTACAGAGGCTGCGGAGCGTATGTAAACGATGATTTTTGGCAGGAAATCGCCTGGCATTTTTGAATATTCTTCTCCAAGAATGAGCATTGGTGACGAAAAATCAGGGCGCAGTCCAAAAAAATCTCCCAGCTGACCTGCGGCAATAGTTACTGCAATACCGGCGGTAAAGCCTGTTACAATTGTATATGGAATAAACTTTACAAGGCCACCCATTTTAAAAGCGCCAAGAAGAATAAGGATGATTCCTGCCATCATTGTTGCAGTTGCAAGACCTCCAAGTCCGTACTGGGCAACTACACCATAAACAATTACTGCAAAAGCACCAGTTGGTCCGCCAATCTGAACGCGGCTGCCACCAAGTGCCGAAATACAAAAGCCTGCGATTATAGCTGTAAAAAGTCCTGCTGCAGGATTCACGCCCGAAGCAATGGCAAAAGCAATGGCCAGTGGAAGCGCAACAATTCCAACAATCACACCGGCAATAAGATCACTTACGAATGTCTTTGAATTATAAGTTTTGAGCGAATTTATGAGTTCTGGTTTAAACATGATGGTGTGATTATAACGAATTCTATAAAGTATGTCATTCATGTTATAATACCTACATGAATAACACTCTTTCTGTTGCTCCTGAGCAGCTTCAAAATATTTTTAAGAAATATCTTCCGGATGAAAACGTTCTTTTTGTATTTTCTACGGATGTTGTGATGAACTCCTGGGTGGACTGGTGCGTTTGCCATGAAGAGGAGTCGGGAGTGACGGCGGTGCCGTTGGAGAGATTTGTTTCCTGGGATAAGTTTAAGGGGCAGTATGCTTCGGCTAACCAGAAAGATAAAAATGTTATTCCTTCGCTTTTACGAAAAATTTTTGTGAGCAATTTAATCAGGCGGAATGCGGAAGAAAAGTTTTTCCAAAAAATCATAAATCCTGATTTTGCGGATTCGGCCGATTCTTTTACAGACTGGATTTCGAAAATCCTTCCTTCGCTCAAGCTTTGGCACGACCTTAAAGAAAAAATCCCCCCTTCCGGCTACTACGACGACGATGAAGAAGATGCCGATTTTGAAACTCTTTACCAGGAGTATAATTCCTTTTTAGAGGCAAACAAGTTTTTTGAACCGGCCTGGGCTATTCCGGATTTTTCGGAAACAAAGAAAAAGGTTCTCATAATTTATCCAGAAACTCTGGAGGATTTTGCAGATTACATTGACGTTTTTGATAAGTGCCCGGCAATCACTCTCGTTACAATGCCTGCCGAAGAAGGGCCCCTCCCTGCCTGCATAAAATATCAGGACTCCCGCAAAGAGCTTCGCATGACAATTCTGGCAATCAGAAAGTTAGTTGCAGATAACAAGGCTGCCTGGACAGACATTACCTTAAACGTACCCGATCTTGAAACCTACCGTCCTTACCTTGAACGCGAGCTTAAAACTTACTGTGTGCCTTTTGTAATTCGTGCAGGCTTTCCGCTTACAACAAATTGTGCCGGAGTTATTTTTAAAGAGATTCTTGACTGCTACACTTCCGATTTTTCCTATGCAAGCGTAAGGGCTCTGCTGCTTGATAATTACATTCCCTGGAAAAAAGAATTTGACCAGGTAAAGGAGCAGCTTATCCGCGAAGGTCAGCGCATGCATTGTATCTGCAGTTATGAAAATCTTGAAGGCAAAAAAATTGATATCTGGAAAGAAGCGCTTTCTAAAATAAACCGGGATGAACGCGAGCTTACTTTTTACGATAGTCTTAAAAAAGATATTAATGCAATCTGTAAGAGCAACACCTTTGCCGCAATTCATGTTGCCTGGATGGCTTTTAAAAGCCGCTATCTTGAGTCCTCTGCTTTTTCTGAAACTGCAGACAAAATCATAAGCCGCTGTATTTCGGAATTAAACACTCTGATTTCTATAGAAAAAAATTACTGTCAGCCTATGGGGCTTAACGTGGACTCTCCTTATGAATTTTTCTTAAACGAGCTTAGTTCAAAAACTTATACCCCGCAAAACAGCGCGACTGGAATTTCTGTTTTTCCATACAAACTTGCGGCGGCAGCGGCTTTTAAATATCAGTTTGTAATTGATGGCAGCCAGAATAATCTTGAACTTCCTTTTAAAAGACTTTCTTTTTTAAATGCGGGCAAGCGAAGTTATCTTCAACTAACAGATGAGGACAAAAGATTTAATGCATCCAAAACTTTTATAAGGCTTTATGCAAAATCGGGTCAGAGCGAACTTCCATTATTCTCCTGCGCCGAAGATACTTTTGCAGGCTTTGCAATTGCCCACACTTACCTCGATACGCACGAAGCAAAAGACTATGCAGCAATTTTGGACGGGCTTGAAAAAGAGGATTTTATTCAGAGTGAGAAGAGATGGTTCTTACAAGAGGTGGGTTCGACAGGCTCAGGGACCGCAGGAACTGGTTCAGGAGGTGCAGGAGTGGGGTCCCTGAGCCTGTCGAAGGGCCAGCAGGAGCAGTTTTTACACTGGTACAATTTCAACAAATCGCGTTACCAGGAAGCAGTCCCTTACAAAACTCCGCCTTCTCTTCAGAAAAAAATCGAATATCATCTTATAGAAAACAGAAACAGACACATGGCGCCGGCAAACGATGACGACAAAAAAATCACACTCTCGCAGTCTGATATGAAAAAGTTTTTCCCTTGCCCCCGCCAATGGATTTTTTCTACGGTACTTAAGCTTGAACCCGACAGCCTTTCTACTTCGCTCATTGGTACTTACGACATGGGTAACCTGCATCACAAAATCCTTGAGCTTTACGGCTCTTATCTTATGCAGAATAATCTTCCGCTTCCAAGGTTTGATATCCAGAATGGAATTATCGAAAATCAGTCTGAGCTCATTCCATTAATTAATGATTTTGCATTACAGGCTATCAGAGATCCGGAACAGGGCTTTGGAGATAGTCCTCTTACAGTTCAGATGCTTGAATCTCAAACATCAGCTATTACCCAGACAATAATTGATTTTCTAAAAGATTTTTGCAGTAAGTTTGGCGGCTATAAGGTAAAGGGTGTAGAAAAATGGTACCGGGGAAATAAAGCAGACAGGGCATGGAACTACACCGGAAAAATTGACTGTCTTCTTAGCAGCGGCAATTCGACTTCTGAAGATTTAGGTTGGACCATTGTTGACTACAAAAATACAAGCGGCGCAATGCCAAAACAGTATCAGGCAAATGTGCAGGAGGATGGAAGTCTGGCCGATTTCCAGATTCCAATGTATATCACTCTTGTACGCGAAAACGAAAAAGTTCAGGACATCAGCCTTGCAGGATTTTTTGCAATAAAACCAAACGGCAGTCAGAAAAATACAATTGTTGTAGATGCCACAAAGGACGCAAAAAAAATTGAAGGCTACCAGTCAACGCTTGAAGCTTTTGAAGAATACGCAGAACGCTTTGCAGAATGTGTAAAAACTTCCCAATATCCTCTTAAAGATGTAGACAGCTTTGAAGATTGCAGCGGCTGTTCCTATAAATCAATCTGCAGAACAAATTATACAATTGCAGGGAGGGCAAAATGAGCGACTACCAATACCTTGACCTTCTTGGACAGATAAATAAAAAACTGGATTCAAAACAAAGGGCTGTATGCTGCAGGACCGATAACACAATTGTAGCAGCAGGAGCGGGTTCCGGAAAAACTCAGGTTCTTGCAACCCGCTTTGCCTGGCTTGTAATGTCTGAGCATATAAGGGCTCCACAAATTCTTACGCTCACCTTTACAAAAAAAGCCGCAGGAGAAATGTACGAGCGCATTTATAAAACACTCTCTTTCTTTGCACAAAATCCCGAAACTCCTCCTTCAGAAAAAAAACGGGCCCAGCAGGCTCTTGAAGAATTTTCGGAAACACATATTCAGACTCTGGACTCCTATTGTAATTCCATTGTGAAACAGGCTGCCAACCGCTACGGAATACGCCCTGATTTTACTGCAGGCGGAAGCGACTCCTTTGAAGATATAAAAAAACTTGCACTTCCTTATGTGCTTAAAAACAAAGACAGACCTTGCGTTCAAAAATATTCACAGGCAGGTCAGCTCGAAGATTTTGCATATTCAATTCTTGCTCAGGCAGTGAGCCAATACACAACTCTTGCCGACCCGGAGGATTTTTTTGTTTCGAAAGTTGATGCGCAGAAAGAAAAGCTTCTTGAAGACTGGAATGTGAAGATTGTAAATCTTGGTGAGCTTCTTGATGTCTTTGGCAACGATTGCAAACAGGCGCTGGCTGCAAAAGGACAGAATGAATACATAGCAATGTCTTTTGCAGTTTTTGATATGCTTTCAAAAATCTCGACCTCTCAAACCGAAAGTTTTGAAATTGCAAAATTATGTGCCGGCGAACTTTATGAGTGTCTAAAAAAAATCAGCAAAATGAAATTTCCTAAAGGCGGTTATACAAAAAATCTTCAGGGCTCAAAGAAAATCCTTCGTGAAGAATTTATTGAACCAATAATGCCTTTGTGTGCCTACATGGCCCAGATTGATGAAACAATTGATTTGTACAAGATGTTTGATGATTTTACCGCACTTGTAAATGCCTCTAAGAGAACAAGCGGTAACCTCACCTTTGCAGATATCTCCGAACTGGCGCTGAAAATTTTGAAGGAGCAGGAAGACATTCTTCTTCAGGAACAAAATGCATATGAAAAAATAATGATTGATGAGTTTCAGGATAACAATGCAAAAAACAGAGACTTGTTATTCCTGCTTAACAAAACAGAGGGAGTGGATTCCGAAGACGGACAAAAACTCTTTTTTGTAGGAGACGAAAAACAGTCTATTTATAAATTCCGCGGTGCTGATGTTTCTGTCTTTAATAAGTTAAAATCAGATTTGGGACCGGAATGCTTTTTGCAGATGAACTACAACTACCGTTCTGACAACGAGCTGCTTGCCACCTTCAACCGCATCTTTGGAGAAAACGATGAGATTTTTGACAGCACGACAGATGCCTTGTACGAAGCACATTACACAGTACCTGCAATTAAATTTGATCCTGTTAGTCAAACAGAACTCCCTCAGCCTCTGGTAAGTCAGGCGGACAATAAGCATTTTGATGTGACACTTCTGGAAACCAAGGAGCTTGACGCAAAAGAATGCTTTGGCGAAAAGGACCAGCTGGCAATTCACATTGCACAAGAGATTTTAAAATTCAGACAGGCGGCAGCAGAAAATGGCACTAATTATCCTTTTTCGCAGTTTGCAATTCTTGACCGTGGACGAACCGACCGCCGCTACCTTATAAAATGGCTTAACGCTTTTAATATTCCTTACACGCTGGACATGAATACTTCGATTTTCTCTGACGGGCCTATTAATGATATTTATAATTTTATCCAGCTTTGTGTTTATCCTCAGGATAGGATTTCGCTTGCGGGATATCTGGCTTCGCCTTTTGCAAATCTTAAGGAAGAAAGTGTCGAAGCAGTGCTTGCAGGAGACAAGCCGGAGGATATTCTGGATGAAAGTGAAAGAGCCAGATATATTGCTGCCATGGATTTTTACGAAGAGCAGAAGCTCTTAACTTTGAGCAGGCCTTTAACAAAAACGCTTGAAGTTTTGTGGAACGACTGCGGCTACCGATACGAAACAATGTTCAGCTATAAAAAATCCCTTTATGCAGAACAGTTTGATATGCTCTTTGAACTTGCCCGCCAGACAGACATGAATGACAAAGGCATTGCCTGGTTTGCAGATCAGCTGAGTCAGATTAAAGATAAAGAGATTTCTTCTTTTGGGGAAGACGTTGAGATTAATGTAGATGAACTTACCTACCCTCTCGAAAAAGGCGATGCGGTAAACATTATGACAATTCACAAAAGCAAAGGTCTGCAGTTTGGATTTGTTTTTGTTTATGGCTGTACAAATGTTACAAACCGTTCATCCGGCTCGCAGTTTTTCTTTGACCCTAAATATGGATTAACAATTAAGCCCGGCGATGGAACAAAAAATTATTTCTTTGCCCGCCAGGAAAAAGAGGCCGCTTTGGAAGAGCTTGCAGAATTCCGCAGACTGCTTTATGTAGCAATTACCCGTGCCGAAAATTATGTAGAAATTGTGGGCAGCTGGAACCGAGAACCTACAGAGGCCGCAACAAAAGAAGAGTCTTTAAGACTTATCGAAAATCTTGTTCGTTATTATTCTACTGAAGAAAGAATTAATACCCGCCCCTTCAGACTTTTTGCACTTAAGCCTGTAAAACGCGAAGACATGAAGAAGGTGCTTTTTAATGCAGATTCTTTTAAAGCAGAAAAGGCTCACGTCCTGGCTGCAGAAAAAATGTTTGAACAGGAGCCTGCAGTAAAATATGAATGGCCTGAGTCTAAGAGAAAAACTCCTTCGTCGCTTGAAAAAGATTATCTTGCTGCCAAAGCCCAGGACGGTGACAGCGGCAAAAATTTTGACTCCCCAGAAGACACTTTACAGACAGGCATTTTTACCGCTGCAGATTTTGGAACTTTAGTTCACGCTTTTCTGGAAGCCCAGGCAAATGGCATTCCTTGCCAACAATTCCAGCCACAGGCAAAACTGCTTAAAAATCTGCCGGACAGCCCTGATGTTATGGCTCAGTTTCTGGATTCCTGCAAATCAATGTGCGAATGGTTTGCCCAAAGCGATTTAGGAAAAGCCCTTGAAGAATGCAAAGCCACCGGACGCTTTTACCGCGCAGAGTGGGCCTTCCGCATGCTGCTGGACGGCTACATTTTCACCGGCTCAATAGATTTGATTTTTGAGAACCCTGACGGCACCTACACCATTGTCGACTATAAATCGGACCAGCAGATAGACGCCGAAAAATATCGTGGCCAACAGGAATGCTACCGCAAAGCCGCCAGCCGCATGCTAAAGATTTCTGAAGATAAGATTGAATGCTGGTTATACTTTTTGAAGTACAAACAGGCAGTGAAATTATAATTTTCCAATAATAAATTCCGCCAGCGCAACGAAGCTTGGAATTGTCAAAATGCAGAAGACGCTGGAGATTGTAACAACCAGGCTTGCGAAGGATTTGTCGTGGTCAAAAACTACGGCCAGACCCGGAATGGTTGTGGCAACGGGGCACATGGAGCAGATGTAAATTGCAAAAAGCATCATCTGAATATCCTGGACGTTGGCAAAAATTTTGTAGGCCAGAAGGATTACGCCAAGGTTGCAGACTGATGTAACTACAAGGCGAAAGAACATTGTCTTAACAAGACGCCTGATGTAGGTGCGGTCAAACTCAAAGCGGGCAAAAAGGATTCCAAGCAGGAGCATGGCCATTGGGGTGTTGATGTCGGCAATCATTACGATTGGTTTTTGAAGGAGCTCGGGTAACTTGAATGGCAGGCAGAACATTACAAGCCCTATTGCAACTGCAACTATGTTTGGATTTGTGATTATTTTTTTTACGTTTGTTGCACCGCAGAACTGGTAGTAGCCGTAAGTCCAGATGAGCACGTTGAAAACTATAAGATAACCCATGAGGTAAAAAACACCTTCGTCGCCGAACACGCCACGGATTAAGGGAATGCCTACAAAGCCGCAATTGGTAAAGGCAACAGCTACGCGGTCGATTTTTTCTTTGGATGAAAGGAAGCCCAGCAGAATCATTACTCCGTGGAGGATAAGGGCAATAAAGGCTGCAAACCAGAGCTGGCGGAACTTGAGCCAGGAGAATTCCATATTAAAGCTGTTGAGTACAAGGAAGGGATTTATAAAATAAAGCAGCAGGCGGCTCATGAACTTTTGCTGTTCGTCGGTAACTTTGGCGATGCGGGCAAAAATGTAACCTGCCAGAGTTATGATAATCATTATTACGAGTTGTTTAAGTACAAGTAGATACATTGTTTAATCCTTGTTATTCGCAGAGATTTTATTTTCCCAGGGCTGCAAAAAGTGCGGTAAAAAGTCCAAGCGAAACTGCCATCATTATAAGTCCTGCAATCAAAACTCCCAGCATTACGGCAATTACTGTATCTTTGAATTTCATGTCTAAGAGGCTGGCTCCGAGGGTTCCTGTCCAGGCTCCTGTTCCCGGAAGCGGAATTGCAACAAAAAGCATGAGGGCTATAAAAATTCCACGACCTGCTTTTTCCTGCATTTTTTCTCCGGCGGCGGTTCCTTTTGTCAGGAAGAAACGGCAGATTCCGCCAATGCCTTTTTTGTTCTGTCCCCATTCCAGAAAGCGTCTTGCAAAAAGATAGATGATTGGTACGGGCAGCATGTTTCCTATAATGCAGATAATGTAAGATGAAACGATTGGCATTTGCAGAGCCTGAGATACCGGAATGGCACCACGAAGCTCAATAAGAGGCACCATCGAAATAAAGAAAATCCAAAGATAATTTTTGAACATAAGTGAATTATAGTGATTTAATTGAGTGTGGACAATAATCTTAGTTATTTACTATTATTTACTGCAATAAATCAATATTTTTATACAATTACAAGATCCTTTTTTACATTGATTATTCCAATTCTTATGGTATACTAGTATTACAATATGAAATAGCAGAGGTGCCTATGAAAAAAAACGGCTTTAGTCTTCGTATTTCAAAAAAATTAGATAAAACAGTTGATTATTTTTACGATTCCGATATAAAAACAAGAAAGTGGACAATAGCAATAATCCTCTTAGCCTTTTTTGGGGCAACCTTTCTTATTAATTTAATAGCAAGACAGTCTCCTAATACAATGGTTAATTTTATGGGAATTCAGGTTCCTCTTACTATTTTTACAGGCGTTTTTTCTTCAATTGCAAATATCAGTATTGTTTTTCTTGTTGTTTTTCATAAACGAATTGGATATTACATGGCAATTATAATTGTTGCCATACAACTGCCTGTTCTTTGTATTAATCTTTTTGTTCATAAGCTTCCTTCAAGCATCCCTGGTATTTTCAATGATTTTTTTATATTTATTGCCTGTTCAATTATATTCATTAATAACAGTATCATCGAAAAATATCAGAAAAAAATGAATGAACAGGCTGTTACAGATTCTTTAACAAAGCTTCCTAACCGTTTTGCCTGTACTAAATATATGGAACATCTAATAAGACACAATACGCCTTTTGTTCTTGTTTCGATTGACCTTAATAATTTTAAAAGCATAAATGACACAATGGGGCACGATGTTGGTAATTTGGTTCTTGTAGAAATTTCAAACAGATGGAAGCAGCTTGCAGAATCTAAAAAAACTCATACAACAGATTTCGTTTACCGTCTTAGTGGTGATGAGTTTGCTATTATTATCCGCAACTACGACCTCAAAAGCGACATTCTGAATACAATAAACGCTTATAAAAGAATTCTTGAGCAAACAATAACTATTGATGATTGTGATTACTTTATGGGAGCCTGTTTTGGTTGCGCAGAATATCCTATAGATGCAAAAACAGCATCTACTTTGTTTTCTTGTGCTGATGCTGCAATGCATAAAGTTAAAAAGCAGAATGGAAGCAATTCTATCCTTCGTTTTACATCTGATCTTCTGGAAACAGAAAAAACTCTTGAAATTGAACGCAAGATTCGTACAGCACTTGCTAATGACGCGGTATTCTTCCACCTTCAGCCACAGTTTGATATGAATCGTAGACTCCGGGGATTTGAAGCTCTTGCCCGCATAAGAGATACAGACGGCACTATTTTAAAACCTACAGAGTTTATTTCTGTTGCAGAAAAAACAGGATTAATTGACCACATTGATGTTTGTGTATTTACAAAAGCTTCGACTTTTTTAGTAGATGTTCTTAACAATGAAAAAGTTGATGTTACACTAAGCTTCAATATTTCTGTAAAGCATCTGATGAAAAATACTTTCATTGAAAGCATTAGAAATGTAATTAAGAACACAAAAATTCCTCCCAAAAATCTGGAGCTTGAAATTACAGAAAGCATTATGATTGATTCTGCAGAGAAAGCTTTGAATCGCATAAATGAAATAAAGCAGATGGGAATTAAAGTTGCCATTGATGATTTTGGAACTGGTTACTCCTCTTTAAGTTATCTGAACAAGCTTCCATCTGATATGCTCAAAATTGATAAATCCTTTATTGATGCAATGAATAAGAATGATTCTTCAAAACAGTATGTTTCTGCAATTGTTTCTATTGGTCATATTCTGAATCTTAAAGTTATTTCGGAAGGTGTTGAATACGAAGACCAGCTTGAAACTTTGCGTAACATCGGATGTGACTACATTCAGGGATTTATCTGGGGAAAACCACTTGCTCCAGAAGAAGCTCTGGAATTAATTCGGGCACAATAAATTCTTTGCTGCAGGATTAAGAACTCTTTTATGCACACCTGGGTAAGCGATTATTATAAAAATCTCTTTGGAACTAAGGTTTATAAACTCACCTTTGATGCGGGCTGCACCTGCCCTACCCGTGACGGAAGTAAAGGGACCCGCGGATGTATTTTTTGCAGCCAGAGTGGGTCCGGGGAATTTACAGTGCCATTTGATGAAGCTGTAACAAGGCTTCCGGCGCGATTTAAAGGGGCAGATACTTTTATTGCTTACTTCCAGAATTTCACAAATACTTACGGCGACTTTGAAGGGCTTAAGGCAAAATGGCATAAGGCACTTTCTTATAGAGGTATAAGGGGTCTGGCACTTGGTACACGACCCGACTGTCTTGAAGATGATGTGCTGGAGGAACTTGATAAAATTAGCCGGAAGCATTTTGTTCAGCTTGAGTTGGGATTCCAAACTTCAAACGAGGCCTCGGCTACATACATAAGACGAGGGTTTTCGAATGACGTTTATTTTGACGTGGTGGCACGTATACACAAGATGGCTCCGGCTGTGCACGTTGTAACGCATGTAATTTTTGGACTGCCCGGCGAAACAGAAGAAGACATGATGAAGAGTGTGAAAGCAGCAGTTGAAGCCGGCACCGATGGAATAAAAATCATGTGTCTTTATGTTCTAAAAGACACCGACCTTGCTCTTGAATATGAGCAGAAAAAATTTGAAGTCCTTGGAATGGAAGATTATTTTGCGCTTTTGAAAAAGGCCCTTGCAATCATTCCGCCGGATGTAATAATTCACAGGCTTACAGGCGACCCTCCCAAAGCAACTCTTATTGCACCCACCTGGACCACCGACAAAAAACGCGTGATGGATGCTGTAAAAAAATTAACTTCTGAATACTAACGACTGATAATATTGAATGACAATTTTCTTTTTATATGATAAATTGTTGTCGTGTATTTCAATGGAATCAGGTGAAAGGCCTGAACTGAATGCGCAACGGTATGCAGTCCTGAGATCCCCTGAAGGGACATTACAAAAAACTACAGCCACTGGAATAATTCTGGGAAGGCTTTTTTGTAAATGCTGCGAGTCCGGAAACTTTGGTACACGCCCTTCGTATGAGGGGAAATCTCAACTTTTGGGAATTGCGCAAGTTCGGTTCCCGGGAAGGAAAAAATGAAAAATTTAAAGTTTTCTCGTTTGTTTGCAGCGGTAATGTTCGTTGCAGTTTTGGGTCTGACTGGGTGTAAGCCTGAGCCGGAAGAAGCCACACCTAAAGCCATTGAAGGAACATGGGTTTCTGAATATGGTGAAAAATATGTAATCAGCGGAACTGATTATGATAATTACTCAAATTATGGTTCTGCCGATGGAAGTTTTAATTTATATTATTCAACTAACAATGTTGCCATTGTAGAAATTGACAACGCTTCTGGTTATGTATATGGTCAATTTGATGATGAAAATCATATTGGATATGACGCAACTGTGGGACAGTGGTATGCTCTTTATTATTTTGATTTAACAGATACAAGTGTAAAACTTGTACAAGCTTATAAAACCGATGGAAAAGCAGCTTGCGATTCTCTTGATGAAGCAAAAGACGAATATACAATTGACAATGGTTACTTTCCACAAGCATCTGCATCTGTCTGTGTCAAAAAATAGTCCCGGGGGGCATTATACGTTCACTTCGTTCACTAACAAGTTTTTCTATCGAAAAACTTGCGGGGGTGTCCCCCGCTGGGGTGGGTAGTGACCAACGAAGTGGGCACTAGGGAGGGGGCTCCCTCCCCCCTGAATTTTCATGAAATATTTTCTTTTTTTAATTTCAATTCTAAGTTTTAATTTTCTCATTTTTGCTCAAAACGAACGCATTGTCCTGCCCGACCTTACCACATACATTTACTCTTCGGCGGAACAAAAACTTGTAATTACAGCCCAGGACATTGAGAAGGCTCACTGCGAAAATCTGACTGAACTTGTGGAGCGCTGTGGAATTCAGATGCTGCAATATGGGCCTTACGGACTTGATAACAAAGCAAGCATCCGGGGCTTTACTGATGAAACTGTGCGCGTTGTGATTGATGGCATTTGCGTGAATAATGCTCAGTACGGAACCTTTGATCTTTCTTCCATAAATCTTGCAGCTGTTGAAAAAATTGAAATTGTACGCGGAGGCTTTACCGAAGGCGTTGAAGATGAAGGTGCGGTTGGTGGTGTAATTTACATTACGATGAAAAAGCTTGAGCTTAAAAAAACTTTGCGGGCGGATCTGGCACTTAAAACTTTTTTTAATTCTGAACTGCCGCTTGATTCTGGCTTTGGAAAAATTTCTTTTACGGGACCTCTTGGCGAAAAAACTTTTATAAACACGAGCGGTACCTTTAATTATGCAGGCAACGAATATTTTTATAAGCTTGCAAAAAATTATTCTCTTTGTGAAGGACCTTTTGGCGGGAGCATAACGACAGGAAAAGATGGCGGCTTTTACAAAGGCAGGGAAGGGACTTGGAAAAGTGAAAAAAATGCCCGGGTAATTGACGGCCATGCCAATGCCTACCTCACTCACTATTATGGTGATGGCAACTATTTTTGCTTTGGTGATATTTTTTACGGCGGCTACAAAAACACACCGGGAGCAACCAATTCTAAAGACCAGGGACTTCAGCAGGATTACAACAACAATCTTTCTTTTACGCTGTGGAATCCTGGACTTGCTGATCTTTTTAATTTGAAAAACAACATTGTCTGGCTTTGCAATAACCGCTTTTACGAAACTTTTAGCGGAACAGAAAAAAGCAGACATTTTATAAATACAATTAAATATACTGGAACGGCGGATTTTACTTCGCTTGCAGGCGGACATTTGCAAGAGACTGCAGGCCTTTCTGCAGATTTTACAAAGCTTGAATCTACCAACGATGGAAACCATATTCAGTTTTCAGGCGTAATAAAAGAGACAAGTAAAATTGCGGCAGGCGGTGGCTGGAGTTTTAGCATTCCACTTGCGGCAAAATTTTGTGTGAACGATAATAATGCAAATTTTGCATTTGTGCCTAAAGCAGGCGCCAGCTGGGAGAAAGGTCTTTGGCGTGTTTGTGCAGACATTTACAGAATGGTTCAGTTTCCAAATATGGATGATTTATTCTGGGAAGGCGGCGGCTACCACGGAAACCCCGATTTAAAACCCGAAAGCGGCTGGGGTGCAGACCTTGGATTTGAAATTAAGGAAATAAATGCCGGCTCAGGTAAGAGTCAAGCTTTGATTAAGGGAGGGCTCACTCTTTTTACTGATTATTACAAAGACAAAATTAAATGGGGAAGCGGAACAACAGAAAATCTTTCGAGCGCATTTTATTGTGGCCTTGATTTTAATTTTGAAGCAGAACTTTTCCAGGGCTTTTGGACTTTAGCTTTGAACGGAGAATATCTTTACAATCGCCTGCTCGATAAATCAAGCGAATACACCTACGGTAAGCGCATCATGTGGACTCCGGATTTTGTATGCAATCTTACCAGTGCCTTGCACTTTGAAAAAGCCGACATTTCCCTAACCGCCACCTACACCGGCCGCCGCTACACCGACAACATGAACCTCTATTATTTACCCCCATATGTTCTTATAAACTTGAGTGCCCAAGGCTCTCCTATTCACGACAAAATTATTCCATACATCAAAGCTGATAATCTTTTAAACTGGCAATACCAATCCGTAGAAGGCTACGCCATGCCAGGGGTATCGTTAACCATAGGTTGTAAATACGATATTTTATATGATCCCGTTTCTTATATGTATTGAAAAAACCCTGTATTTACGATATTATGTTTTTACCTGCCGGGATGGCGGAATTGGTAGACGCCCAGGACTTAAAATCCTGTGTCGGGCAACCGACGTGCCAGTTCGATTCTGGTTCCCGGCATGCAGGTCTTCCGCAAGGGAGACCTTTTTTATTTTGGATTGCCGCGCTTCGCTCGCAATGACGAGTGCAGAAGGAGTTCTCTATGGAGTTTCATTCATATTCATCAAAATGTCCTTTCAAATCTATTGAAGATATTAAAGACAAAAAAATCACAATTATGGGTCTTGGACTAAACGGTGGTGGCGAAGCTGCGGCACGTTTTTTTTTGAATAAAGGTGCCTATGTTACTGTCACAGATATGAAAACTTCTGAGCAGCTGGCTCCAACAATTGAACGCCTTAACCAGGACAAGTCACTGGACCACACCCGCCTGACCTATCATCTTGGGGGCCACGACCTCGCCGATTTTGAAAATGCCGACTGCGTTATTAAAAATCCCGGAGTAAAGTTTGAAGGAAACAAATATCTGGCTGCAGCAAAAGCAATAGAAACAGACCTCAGCATTTTTTTACGTTTTACAGCTTGCCCCATTATTGCTGTAACAGGCAGCAAGGGAAAATCTTCTACAGTAAGCGCAATTTATTACGGTTTACAGCAGGCCGGTTTTAAAGCCTTCCTTGGCGGAAACATCACGGTTAGTCCCCTCACCTTTTTTGACCAGGTCAGTACCGACACTCCGGTTGTAATTGAATTTTCTTCCTGGCAGCTTGCCGACCTTCGTGGGCGCGGCGTTTTAAAACCACACATTGCGGTCATAACAAAAATTGTTCCGGATCATCAGAACTGGTATGGCAACATGCAGGACTATGTTGCAGATAAGCGCCTTATTTACGCAGACCAGACACCACAAGATTTTTCTATTTTTGATGCTGGTCAGGACGAACCTGGAACCGGCCCGGATTGTGGCGGCACCTGGGGAGACCTTTTTGCAAGAGAAACAAAAGCTCAGGTAATCCGCTACAATGCTCCAAGCCAGTATAGTGTTGATTTTGAAAATCTCCTTGTCCCGGGCGAACACATGAAACTCAATGCACAGAATGCAGCAACAGTTCTTCAGCTTATGGGAGTTGAAAAAAATCGCGCTAAAGAAATCTTACAAACCTGGCCAGGTATTGCTCACAGACTTCAGTTTTTCCACGAATGGAAGGGCTACAAGTTTTACAACGATTCTGCCGCAACTGTTCCGGAAGCCGCAGCCGCTGCAACGCAAGCCTTTGGTCGTCCGGTAATTCTCCTCACTGGCGGAACAGAAAAAGGTCTTGAACTTGATAAACTTACAGAAGTGTTAGACGGTACTAACAAAGAAGCACTTGCACCAAAAGCAATCTACCTTCTTGCAGGCACCGCCACAGACAAAATCATTCCGGCGCTGGATAAAGCGGGAGTTATATACAATGGCCCATACCCAAGCCTCAACGACATGCTGGGCAAATTAAAATCAGATTTAGAAAGTGCCTCAGAGAATCCGGCAGACATAAAAGCCCCTGTTGTTTTTTCACCGGGAGCAACTTCGTTTGGAATGTTTAATAATGAATTTGACCGCGGAGAAAAGTTTATGACGGCGGTAAAAAATTTATTGCGCTGACAATTGCGGCAACACCGGCGCGTCCAACGTTGGAACTCTTACCAACTCCCCAGACAGCTTTTCCATCTTCACGCACAATCTGTACATACGAAATAGCATGAGTGTCGGAACCGGAACCAATAGAATGTTCATGGAAGGAAGTAATATTAAACCTAGGAGCCGAGGTTCTTTTCATAATATTTACAAAGGCATCCAAAGGTCCGTTTCCACTCGCAGTAATAACATAGCGTTTCCCAAGCCATTCAATTGTTGCAGTTGCATTTACGTGCTCTATTCCAGGACCACCACGCTCGCCCTCCACATGCTTTTCGGTAATTTCTAAAACATTAAGAGGAGATTTTGTATTAATCCATGTTTCTTCAAAAAGCTCATAAATTTCTTCCGGAGAAAGTTCACGCTGCAACTCGTCGGCTTTTGACTTTACAACTTGACCAATTACAGGATGCATGGCCTTTGGAGGGATGAGTCCAAAATTCTGTTCCAGAATAAAGGCTGCCCCACCTTTGCCACTCTGACTGTTTATGCGGATAATATCTTTGTATTCACGACCAATGTCATGAGGGTCAATCGGTAAATAAGGAATATCCCACCAGGCACCTTCATCAAGCTTTGAACGCGCATCCATTGCTTTGCGGATTGCATCCTGATGACCGCCGCTAAAGGCTGTATAAACAAGCTCTCCTGAATACGGCTGACGTGGAGGAATAAACATTCCGGTAAGGCGTTCATACTTTTCGCAGATATCATCGATGTTAGTCAAATCTAACTTAGGATCTACTCCCTGGGTATACAGATTCAAAGCAAGAGTAATTAAATCTATATTACCGGTTCTTTCGCCGTTTCCAAAAAGACAACCTTCTACACGCTCGCCCCCTGCTAAAAGTCCAAGTTCACATTGGGCAATTCCTTCGCCCCTGTCATTATGATTATGAAGCGAAATAATGCAGGAATCACGGTCCGGAATATTTTTGCAAAAGTATTCAATCTGATCTGCAAAAGCATTTGGAAGACTGCATTCAACAGTTGCCGGAAGATTCAAAATCACTTTGTTTTGAGGACTTGCTCCCCATTCCTTCATAACGGCTGTGCAAACCTGCAGAGAAAAATCTTCCTCGGTCTGGGTAAAATTTTCCGGAGAAAATTCCAGGGTAACATTTGCCCCACTTTGCTTAAGAACTTCAACAGATTTTTTTACAGCACGAACCCCCGATACAACAAGCTCAAGCATTTCTTCTTTAGATTTACAAAAGTTGTACTTGCGTTGAGCCGGAGAGATTGCTGTATAAATATGAAAGATTACATTTTTAGCACCCTTAAGACACTCAACAGTTTTTTGTATAAAAGTATCTCGTGCCTGGCATAAAACCTGAATTGTTACATCATCGGGAATTAAGTTTTCTTCAATAATGCGGCGAACAAATTCATATTCGGTATTGCTCGAAGAAGGATATCCAACTTCAATCTGCTTAAAGCCAATACCAACAAGCATTTTGAAAAATTCAATTTTGGCATCAATACCCATTGGGACAACAAGTGCCTGATTTCCATCACGCAAATCAACGGAAGACCAGACAGGGGCAGCCTCCAGCCTTTTAGAAGGCCAGCTTCTGTCTTGAAGTGATACGCCCTGAAACTGTCTGTACTTTCCGTCAATTATTTTCATAAGTCTTATTTATTCTCGCAAAGTCCGCTGAAAATTCCTTTGATTTCTTTTGTAAACTCTGCAGTATCTTCGCGCAGTCCCACCAGGAAGGAGTTGTCCTGCAAAGGTCCGATAACTGCATCCATTTCTTTACGATTACGATAAGTCATATTTCTGTAGTAATCAGTGTAGTCCTTTTCGCGGGAACCAAATGCTGCATTATAAATATCATATGCGCAGACTGTAACATCATCAGAAATATTGCGGTACAAATCAAAGGTAAAGTCTTCGATTGGACGTGAATAAAGTTTTTCAAGAAGATACAAAGAATAGCGAACCTTGTACTTGTCGTATTCCTTCTGGCATTCATTATAATAATTATGAACACTTTCCCAGTCGGCAATTGTACCGTCTTTGATTTTTGCAAAGAGTTCCTGAACTTTCTGAGCAGGCATAATCTGTCCACCAACATTTTCCCATTCTGTAAAAAGAGGAAGTTCGCGGATCTGCTTAATCAAATCAAGAGTAAGACATTCGGCTCCAACAGACTTACAGTATTCCATAAGAGAACGGGTTGCAAAATATTTTACAATCTTGCGGTACATCTTGTAGGCCTGAACCGGCTTGTGAATTGTTGCCCCATATTTTTTCTGACAAATAGGATCTTCCAATACAAAATCAGCTTCTGGATTCTGATGAAGATAATCCTTTGCCTTCTGATAAATAGATGCCTCGTCAGCAGCACCTTCCATTGCCTCGTTCTTTGTACTAAGAAGATACTTTGAAGAAAGCCCGATAATTCTATCAAGAGCAGCCATTATTTCCTGCATAGTATCCGGAGCAAATGGATCTGTTTCTATGTTCTGAACTTTGATTGCACGCTTATCACGCTTTTTGAATTTATTGTTGTTGCGGGTAATAGCAAACATATCATACATAAACCAGAAGGCCGGAATAATGCGGATAGACTGCTTTCCATTTTCTCCTGGAGAAACAAGTGCAAAAGGATATGGAATATCAAGCTCGTTCTGATAGCTTCCTTTTGAAACAAGAACAAAAGATGCAAAGCGGCTATTGTGTTTAAAGTCTGAACACAAGCCTGGCCAGAATCCACGTTTTGCAAAAATCTCTCCATCAGGACTGCGGCTGTTGTGGTTACTTCCAATTGTTGCACCAGAAGCAATATTTGACTGTCCCTGAATTGTTGTTGCAATAAGGAAAGAAGAGTTGTGGTGCTGCTCATGGAATGGGAATACAAGATTGTTCAAAACTTCACAGCAGGAAATTGTTGAGTTATCACCAAGTACCGAGTTCAAAACGCGGGCACCATATTTTACCTGACAGTTGCGGCCAATTACAAAGCGAACAGCAATTGCCTGATAGAAAGCACGGCAGCCATAACCCAAAATACCGTTTACCATTTCTACACCTTCACCAATCTGGGTTGGCTCTTCCGGAGAAGAAAGAATAGAAACGTTCTTGAGTTTGAAGGCACCCTTAATGTAGGCACACTTTCCGATTTTGGCATCTTTAATAATGCTGGAATTTTTAATTACACAATCATCATCAATAAAGCCGTAAGTGTTGAGTTTGCGGTCGTTACCTTTTTCTGTGAGCTCTACAAATTTATTCAAAAGCTCAGGATCGTCGCGGTAGTGAGACCAGATGTAGGCATCGGCAGGAATCATGTTTTCAAAAGGAAGCACGCTTCGTCCGTCGTTTTCGTTTGCAACACCAATCCAGATTCTGTGCTCTTCCGGTTCGCCTTCTTTAAGAATACCGTTTCCAAACTTAGAGTGATTTGTACAGCACAATTCGTTGATATTAAAAAGTATTACGCGGTTTCCAATACGATAATTATCAAAGTAATAAACATTGCGGATAACATCATCATCGCCGGTTACAACATTGTTCAAACGTGAACGGCGGATACCACAAGTGAGTTTAAGATCGTTATATACAAGATTTACTTTGCGAAGTTTACCTAATATTATGAAGCCGGAGAAGAAAGAAAGGTGAATTAAAGTAGGGTCAAAGCAGCCTTCTTCTGCATCAACATAAAAGTTATCCCAAGTTGGGTCATCGTTATGATTGAGATTCTTTTCAAGAATTTCAATCTCATTTTTGATCAGGTGGCGTTTTCCCTTCAGGAGTTCCTGTGGAATAGCCAAGTCATCATGTTTTTCTACAAATTCTTCGACTTTCACCATAATGTTATAATTTTACAGTATTTTTACAAAAAAATATAGAGAAAAGATATCAGAGCTTCTAACAACATTAGTATATTTTAGAAGTATAATCCTAAACCTACAGAAACCTTCAATTTTGTTTTAGTAAGTTTATCGTATATGGAAAAAACTAACTCACCTTTTGTTTCAAAATCTAATTGAGTATTAATAGCCTGATTATAACCAGTAATAAACCCTATTGCATAATTAATATATGGATTCTTTAAAAATAAATTCCCCAAATTGCATTCACTCAGGGGCGAAAGTCCAAAAAATAGTCCTGTAAAATCTTCATGCATATATCCTTTAACATTTATTGAAAGAGAATAAACATTGATTAATGGATTTAAATTGACAGCGGTTTCAACAGAAAAATTACAAAAAGTATTTTCAAATGGTTTGGTAAGAAATTCATATGAAAAACCTGCCAATATATAATCATATACCTTATCAGATGAGGAATTTCTTTCATCCATATAGCCTGATAGCACAAAATTAGCCCGATTTTCATGTGCAAACAAAAATAGATGAGAAAATAATAAAAACGAAAACAATAAAGAAAATTTTCTCATAAAAACAACATAACTTTTTCTTTCTCTGATAAGTTTGATTTTAATTCAATATTAAAACATTAAGAATTTTTACTCCATCTTCTTCGCTTTCAATTTCCCAGATGCATTCTTCGGTATTATCATTATGAATATTTAATAGATATTGTGTATTACATGAAACACACATCATACTTAAAAGGACTAAACAACAGATGAATTTATTAATAAAATTATTTTAAAAAATAAGCACTACTCCTCTACTTTAATTCTATGCTAGAATTTTTAAATTGTCCATCATTTTTTATTTACATCATTAATCAATTATTTCTTAAGAATCCTAAATGTATAGATTATGAGTTATTTTGTAGTTCTGAGTAAAAAACTTCTTATTCAACACCTGCTCATGAAATCTTTTCGTACAAGTAATTAATTCATGGAATTTTACCTGCTATTACATTATAATTAAAGCATGAAAAAGTTTTTTTCGCTGGTGATTTTTTGGCTGATATTTTTTTCGTTGCATGCAATTCCTTATGATAATGTCCGTGAGTATACGCTGGAAAACGGGCTGACTGTTTTTGTGCTGGAAGATACTTCTACTCCACTCATAAGAATTGAATATAGCGTGCGGGCAGGATTTTCTAATCAGACTAAAGAAAGCTGCGGATTTTTTAAGTTGTATACAAGGATTTTTGAAAAGCTTTCGCCACTGGATTTTGAAATTGCAGAATGTAATGCTGATTCTTCAAGATATATTTTAACTGTGCTTCCTTCGCAGCTCGAAAATACTTTTAACGCTCTTGCGCAAAATGCTTTTTCTCCTTCTTTTTCTGATGATGTTTTAAAAAAAGAACTTTCGCAATTAAAAAAAGAAGTTGTAGAAGAGGCTGCGTCGGCAGGTGGTTTTATAAATGCCGCCATAGATTCCCGCGTTTTTTCTACAGCCCCCTGGAAGCATGATTCCGGAGTTTACCCTGCCCTTTTTAATAAGACCACAGTTGAACAGGCAAGAAATATTTTACGTACAATTGGAGAGCGTTATTATACTCCGCAAAACAGCGCACTTTTTATAAGCGGTAACGTAAATGCAGAAGTAATTCTTTCTCTTATAAAGGACAGCTTTGGATATTTTTATTCTTCATATTCTGTTCCATATAAGTTGAATACCACTGCCGTAAAAAATTCGCCAAGCTATAAAACTAAAAAATTTGTAATTCACAGTTCTGATATTTCCAAAGACATGACTCAGCTTGTAATGCAGTACACGGGTTTAAACATTGAAGAAACAGAATTATTTGCCCAGCTTTTGAATAACGACAATTCATTTTTTAAATATAATCTTGTAAACCAGCCAAGTCTCAACATTCCGGGCAATGAATATATAAATGCTGCTGGTGCCCACAAAAAAGACAGTTCACGCCTGATTATTCAAAGTCTTTTGCAAAAACCTCAGGGCAAAAATGCTTCGTCTATAACTTCGCTGGACCAGGCAAAGCTTTTTATAGAAACTGTTCTTGGCGGAATTAAAGATACAAATTATCTTGAGTTTTATGCCGCCCAGATGTTGACTGCAAGTAACCTTAGTGCAAGCAATTCTTCTTCTACTGATTTTATGACAAACCTTGCTTCTTACTGGGCTCTGGAGCCGGAAGATTCTTTTATTGAAGATGTTCTTGAAGAAGGTCAGAAATCTTTAACAGCAAGAAATCTTTTTTCAAAAGAAGAAAAAATTACCGGGATTGATTTTGAAACAATAATATCCAAAGTCCAGACAGAAGAACCTTATATTTTTGTAATTATAAACTCTGATGATTTTAAAAAGAATAAAGCCAAATATAAAGAAGCAGGTTTTGAAGAAGTAAATACAAAAAATGCAGCCTGGTACAATCAGGAAATCTTTGCAAAATACAAGGATCCCGAAATTGAAGCTGCCGCACAGTTAGTAACCGCTAACAAGAGTTCGCCGGCCTTTACAAAAGATTTTTTCACAGAAAATCTCAGCAAGATTTCTATTACTTCACTTTCAAACGGCATTCCTCTTGTTACAAAAAATAATGACAATTCTTCAAACATCACGATTCTTCTTTCTATCAGGGGTGGCAAACTTAGCTCTGCAGACAATAATGGTTATGAAGAAGTTTTGATTACCCTGCTGGCCTGGAACATTCAAAAGGAAATTGCAAAAAAACAGCAGGAAGCAGTAATTCTTGGAAATGCTCTTGTTGATTATAACTGCGGTGTTACAAGCGGCACTGTTACCATTGAATGTTCACCTTATGATTTTGCGGCCTGCTGTAAAGCCATTTCTGATGCAATAATTTACAGTGATATTCTTCCCTCGCAGGCAGACAGGGCCGTTGCTAATGCCCAATATAAAAAGCGCCTGGAAAATGGAAGTGTTTCCAGACAGATGCTTGCGGCAGTTATGAAGGAGCTTTATCCAAAATCGTCCTTTCAAAAAATTTTTGATGCAAAAGAAGAAATCCTTGTAGATACAAAATATCAGAAAATTATGGAAGGTTACCCTGCCCTGCTTGATGCTACCCGCTACAGCATAATTTTAACAGGACTTGTTCCACAAAACGCGCAGGAGCTTTTAGAGTCATCTATGGGAATTTTAACCCAGCGAAACTCAAAACAAAATCTTTTGACTGTTCAAAGCAAGCTCAAAAACTCCAGTACAAAAAAATCGGTAAAGCTTACACATACTTTCTTAACTGATGTTCCGGCAGAAAAAGCGGGTCCAATGCCTGCAAAACTAATTCCAACAACAAAGTTTCTGGATCCGGTTATGTACGTTTTTAAGCTTCCTCAGACAGGAACAAAAGAAAATGTGCTTACAATTGCGGTTTTGAAATATATGGAAAAACTTGTACAGGCTCAAATTGCTTCAAACTCAAAAATCAAAGCTGCTACTGCACAGTTGAACCAGCCTTATCCAAATACAGACACAATTGTTTTTACAATTCAAAATGTCGAAGTTCAGAAAGAAGCCGATGTCTGCTGGGCCGCTGCTGTAAGTCAGCTCAACAATCTTTTAAACGGACCTTCTCAGGCAGAGATTTTGCAGCAGATAAAAGATTACTGGATAAAGGATGCACTTTTGCAAACACAAACAAACACAGGTACTGCATATCTTTTGCAAAAGGGCTTTGAGTTTTTCCCTTACGAAATCCAGCCTGATTTTTATTTAAAAGAGTATAAATATGTTGCCGATGCAAGCCGCGAAGATATTCTTGAAATTGTAAAAAATATTCCGCAGCAGCCAGTCTTGAGATTTTATGCAAAATAGGATTTTATTTTTGTAAAACAGAATCAACCAGAGTTTTGAATTCCTGATTCAAAAATACGTTTGTATAAGAAAGATTATCAGAGATTGAATAAACCCCGTTGTGTTCAACAATTGTATCTTCGTTCTGATCAAGGTCGCCTTTGAGTTCTATTACAGGTTCATCGTTCTGACCAAAGCGGGTCATTACAAAATATGGTTGAGAAAGCTGCTTTGCTTTCTGGTCATCTTCAGAAGCTTCTTCAAGCAGTTCGGCATCTTCGATTTCGTCTATTTCTTCTACAGGTTCGGCAGGTTCTTCAGGTTCTGGTATAGGCTCTTCTCTTTGAATTTTGAAGACAGGTTCTTCAGCGGTAAAGGTATAGCCTTCCGGGATTTCGCCAGCTTCTTTTTCTGCAGGCAAACCATCAGTACCGATTTTTCCAAGGCAGAGCTCTTCGTAAAAACGAGGATCGTCATTTGTTACAAAGAAGAGAGATTCTCCAGGTGCAGCTGGCGCAAATACGGCCGGCTTGATTTCGTATTCTTCTAGTTCTTCTACTTCTTCGACTTCTTCTATCTCTGCTTCAGCCGGCCCTTCGACAGGCTCAGGGTCCACAGGAGGCTCTTCGGCTGGCTGGGCTTCTTCAATTTCTTCAACAGGCTCTGATTCTTCTATCTCTTCAATTGGTTCGGTCTCTTCAATTTCTTCTACTGCTTCGATTTCCTCGATTTCTTCTGTCGGCTCGGCATCATCAAGGGATTCAACCTCTCCTATCTCTTTGATTTCCTCGATCTCTTCTTCTGGCCCTTCGACAGGCTCAGGGACCGCAGGGGTTTCGTCGATTGGGTCAACCTCTTCGATTTCTTCTACAACTTCAGCGTCATCGAGTGCTTCGACTTCTTCAACTTCCTCAATTTCTTCAACAGGCTCAGCATCATCAAGTGCTTCAACCTCTTCTACTTCCTCAATTTCTTCTACAGGCTCAGCGTCATCAAGAGCTTCAATCTCTTCTACTTCTTCTATCTCTTCAACAGGCTCAGCATCATCAAGTGCTTCAACTTCTTCTACTTCCTCAATCTCTTCAACTTCCTCAAGCCCTTCGACTGGCGGTTCCTGAGCTTGTCGAAGGACAGGGACCGCACTTACTGCAGGAGCAACAGCACCGGAAACATTCACATTTATCTTTGAGGTTTTAAGAACATCTTCAATTACGCGGCGGATTTCTTCTATGCTGGCACCGCCTGATACTGCACCAGAGGCAGCTTCGTTTGTACCAGTCTGAGCTTTTAAAAGCCCTATTATTTCTTCCCAGCTTGAATCTAGATAGGCATCTACCTGTTTAGAATATTTTTTTGACTTACCGCCGATGCTTTTTTTAATTTCTTCCGACAGTTCTGCCTTTCTGTTTTCAAGCTGGCGTGCAACCTGGGCCCACTCTACCTTTTCTTTATTTTCGAGGTACTCATTAATAATTCCAAACTGAACTTTTTTAATACGGCTCTTTATAACTGCAACATAATCCCGCTTTATATTAAACAAAAGTGCTGCAAGTAAAAGCAGAGTCATGAAGACACAGGCATATATTAAATATTCAAGTTCAATCGGAAGTTCAAAAAGGTCACTGGAATAAACAGCCGAAACTTTAAAATAATTACTTTGTGCACTGGTCATCAAAAGCCAGTAGGCACCATCCGGCTGCTGAAGGATGCGTTCAAGGCCAGGCTTTTTATCTTGTGCAGCTGTAAACTTTTTCCAGGTATTTGTAATTGGTGCATAAAATTCTTCCTGAGAAGTTTTAGGCAAACCTAAGACAAAACCGCCGCTGTAAGAATCCTCTGCAGTAACTGTTACAAAGCTGTCGCCAAGATTGATGATTTTTTCATTAATCAGCTGCTTTTCAAAAGCGTGAATGTCAAAATAGCAGACAAGAGTCGCAAAATATGTATTATCAGTTATATAAAAAGGAAAAGAAATTACAAGACGATTGTTAGACTTATCTAACATCATCTTAGTTTCGGGCTTATCTGCATTAACAAGAAGGACTTCTCCGTCGAGTTCATTGGAATCTTTTATAACATCGGTATAAAGCTTATAGGTTGTATTAAGGCTTACACGTTTAAGTACATCGCTTTCAAAGGAGCTGTAATGCAGGGTGCGTCCATTTTTTTCTATAATACGAATTCCATCAAGGCCATAGTCTTCCAGTTCGTCAAATAACTGGGCCGTAAGATTTTTTCTTTCTGCAGAATCTTTTTCTGAAGGATTTTGATGTACAAATGTCTTTACTGCCGACGATTTTAAATATGCGTTATCGCCGGTTTGAATCTTTGTGAGAATATCAGAAATGTAGGAATTGCAGCTTTGTGAGAGTTTTTCGAGCTGATCGTCCTTTTCGTTTATTTTTGTCTGTGCATAAAACTTTGTTTCAATCTGCGCCATTAAACCAATCTGCGCAAAGAAAACAAATCCTGCAAAAAGAACAAGTGCTGATAAAAAACTCAATGCCGCCTTCTGACCCGAAGACATTTTACTCCTTTAATTTAAAATAATACACTTTTATTATCGGCATGAAAAGAGTAAAAAAACACAAAAAATGCGAGCTGTGAGAGCCAAATGTTCCAACGTTGCCCGAGTTTTGCCGGTTTTTGCGCAGCAAACTCTATTAATTTAATCCACGAGTTTTAACGTTTTTTTGCGCAGCAAAAAATGCGAGCTGTGCGAGCAAGTTAAAACTCGATAAACAAAAAAAGACTGTCCAAAGGACAGTCTTTTTTTGTTTACGGCTCTTGCTGGGCTTGAACCAGCGACACACGGATTAACAGTCCGTTGCTCTACCGACTGAGCTAAAGAACCATACATTTCTTGTAAATGTGAATGTAATATTATATAATAATTCCAATAATGTCAATGGATAAACAAGAAATTCGAAAAGAAATTAAAGCTCTTTGTTCTCAAAATGCAGACCTGCTTGCAGCTAAAAGTACAGAAATCTGCAAAAAAATCCTCACATCGTCACAATACAAGTCCGCCAGCACCCTTTTTGCCTACATGGCGCTGCCAGATGAAGTTGATCTTACTCCTGTAATCCTGGACGCCCTGGAAAAGGGAAAAAATGTTGCTCTTCCAAAAATCATTTCGCAAAGTGAAAATATCATAAAATTCTTCTATTTAGATAAAAGCAAAAAGCTCACAGAACAGACTGCCACAGGCACTTATAACATTCTTGAACCAGATGAAAGCCTGCCGGCCACCCCGGACCCAGCCCAAAAAACTTTGATTCTTGTTCCTGGACGAGCCTTTACAAAAGAAGGGGACAGGCTAGGACGTGGCAAAGGATATTACGACAAGTATCTGGGAGATAGATTGCTTCGCTGCGCTCGCAATGACGTCGTTGTAGCAGGTGTTTGTTTTGATTTTCAAATAAAAAAATCCCTGCCGGTTGACGACAGGGATATAAAAATGGATTTTATTTTTTACTAGATTGTCGGGTCAAGCCCGACAATGACACATTCGTGTTACTTTACAAGAATAAATTCAACACGTCTGTTCTTCCAGTTGTTGTCGCTGTCTTTTGGATTAACTACCGGTTTTGTACCGCCCATACCTTCGGTTGTAATGCTTGAAGCACTTACACCCTTCTTAACAAGATAAGCCTTAATAGCATCGGCACGTTCCTTAGAAAGTGGTCCAAGTGCTCTACCCCAGTCGCGTGGGTTATCAACTGTTTCTTCGTCAAGGTTATCAGATACGCGGTTTGCGTGTCCCTGAATTGTAATCTTATAATCAGAGAACTTCTTAAGAATATCAGCAATACGGTTAAGGATTTCTACGTTCTTAGCAGCCTGTTCTGCAGAAAGCTTAGCATTTGCATTCTGGAAGTTAGATTCATCAGACTCAAAGATAATAGAAGGAACTGCCATCTTAAGAACGTTTCCTTCGCGAATAACAAGAACGTCAACAGGAATAATTCCTTCAACTCTGTTTGTCATTCCAAGATTATCAGTTACAGTAAATGCATACTTATAATCCATAGCTGACTGAACGCGTTCTGCATTACCCTTAGCATCCTTTTGATTATTACTCAAACCATCCCAGATAATTCTTTCTGTAATCTGGCTCTTTCCTTCTGTCTTCCAGAAAGCTCTTCCCTTAGGATCATTAATTACAAATGACCAGTTCTTAACCTTAGCCTTTGTTGCACCTGTAAGCTTGATGAACAAATCATCATCAATACCGTCGTTATCTGGACTGAAGTATTCCGGTGCAGTCTGAACCTTAAGCTGAGGAGGTGTTGCTGTACAGATAAATGGAGAAGAAACTGCATTTACTCTGTTACCCTTCTTATATACAACATTCAAAGTTCCTGTAAAGGTTCCTTCGCAAACAGTACCCGTTGAATCGGCTCCGTTCCAGGTGATTGTAGCAGGAAGGTTTGCAGAGTCTTTATCAGAAAGTGCAAATACAGAAGTTCCATCTTCGCGGCGAACATCAAAGTTCCAAGAAAGCAAATCTTCTTTTACAGTAGTACGAACTTCGAAGGTTTGTGTATCAAGAACATTGTCGTTGTTTGGAGAAATGCCTTCGCGTTCTGCTGTAAGGTAAATCTTTGTTTCGCGGTTATCAAGAACAATACCGTTCAAGTCTGTGCTAAAGCTGTTTCCGGCATCATCAGTACAGAAAATTACTACACTGTATTTTCCGTTAGCAGCAATGTTTCCTGATTCGTCTGTACCATCCCAGATAACTTCGTTCTTAGCACCAGACCAGGTATATTTCTTTACGCTCTTTCCCTTTGCATCACGAACATCTGCAGTCCAGAGCTTTTCTGCTGTAGACTTAGAAAGTTTAACCGTGATATTATCCTGATTTCCATCGTTATCAGGAGAGAAGTAGGTCCATGGAGTTTCCCATTCCAAAGAAGGAAACTTTGTATCAAGTTCAAATTCCTGTGTAGCAGCAGCGGCATCGGCACCGTTTGCAGCCTTTACAGAAAGCTGTGCAGAATAGAATCCATCGTCACAGCGGGTATTATCATCGTCGTTTCCATTCCATACAAAGTTTGCAGGAAGCTTTTTATTTTCTTCTTTTGTATAAACAGCTTTTCCGCTCTTATCTTTGATAATGAATTTGTAAGAAACAATATCCTTTGTCTGTGTTACAGGAGTAAAGGTGATTGTATCTTTAACCTTGTTGCCGTTTGGAGAGAAAGCAGTGTCTGCCATAGCAAGCAAAAGCTGAGTTTCTGTAGTATCAAAGGTAACAAGATCATTTGAACGGGCTTCGCCGGCATTTCCTGCAAGGTCAGTTGCTGTAAGTACAAGAACATACTGTCCCTTTTCTGCAATACCGCCCTTGTCATTAATACCGTTCCAGGTAATTGACTCCGGAGGATATTCGCCAAGGTCATAGGTCTTTACAACTGTAGCACCATCTGCTGTGCGGATTTCTCCCTTCCAGGCAGGAACCGGAGCACCGTTTGATGGTGTAATCATAATAGTATATTTTACATCAGTTTTAGAACCGGCACCAAACACCTTGTCAGAAGCACGAATCTGTGCAGCAGGCTTTTCTGTATCGAGCAGGAATACCGGAGAAGAGATTTTTGCAGGAACATAACCGTTCAAATATTTTGCAGTTACATAAGCCTGATATTCTCCGTCGGCTAGCTTCTTTCCTTTGTCATCAGTTCCATCAAGAACGATTGTAGAAGGAGGTACTGCACCCTTAGTATTCTGATTAAATGATTTTACAAGAGTACCGCTCTTATCTGTAATTCCAACTTCCCATTCTGTAAGTTTGTTTCCGGTTTTTTCTTCCGGTACAGGAATTGTTACATTAAGAGTGATTGTCTTGAAGCTAGAATCTGTTCCCGGTGAGAAATAGCGGGAACCGTCAATGTAAATATTTGTTGCAGGTTTTTCTGCTGAATAAATGATGTTTGTGATACTTGTCTGTGGAGCAACGTTACCGGCACGGTCTGTTGCGCTGATTTCGTATGAGTAAACTCCATCAGGAACCTGAGACTCATCATCGGCAATACCACGCCAGCTGAATTCTGCAGGTTCAGCGTTTGTCCATTTGTATGTGCGGACAACAGTTCCGTCAACAGCCTTGAACACACCAATCCATTCATCTTCTACAGATCCTGTCTGGCTGATTTTAAGAGCAGCCTTAGCGCCTTCTCCAAAAATCTTATCTGACGGCTGATTAAGTTCGATGTCCGGAGCAACTGTATCTACAACAACTACATATTCCTGAGTTTTACCTACGTTTCCGTTGTCGTCTGTAGCAGTTACATAATAAGTATATTTTCCGTCAGGGGCTGTTTCACCATTGTTCATAGCTCCGTTCCAGGTAATTGATTCCGGAATTGGTACTCCTTCTTTTTTTGCAATAAGCTGCTTAAAGAAAGATTTAAAGCCCAGTTTAGAAGGAAGTGCTACTTTGTTTTCGATTGTACGAATAACTTCGCCGCCTTCATTCATAATAACAAGGCTCCAGCCCTGAACATAACGTCTGTCAGAGATGTTTAAAGGAATTACAAGTTCATCCTGAACACCATCATTATTTGGCGAAATATATTTTTCTTTTGCAAAGCCAAATCCTGCGCACAAAGCAAAGAGGATGGCAAAAGTTATAAATCTGATCTTTTTCATTTTTCATCTCCTGCAACTGGGATTGTCTGAGCCTGTGGAGCGTCATCATCGCCAAGCCAAAGCTGAATTACAGGTGGAGTTTCATCCTTAAGTCCAAGGTTTACATCAACGCCTGCAGAAACAGCATTTACAGTATTATTGAATTGACGCCATGCAACAGAAGCAGACATTTCGCTCTGGCTCCATCCGTTCTTGTTAAGGTAATCATTATTCTTTACGTCAAATGTAAAGCGGAAGGTAAGACCTACAGAAGGCATAAGGTTTTTAACACCGTTAGCAAGCTCTGCAATATTGAGTTTTTCTGATACGCTTATGAAAAGCATATCCTTAACTGCAAACTGAAGTCCCATATCTGTAATAAGATTCATAAAGGCCGGAATTGTAAAATCAAAGTTGAAGCCAAGCTTGATTATGTCGTTTCCAAAAAGAGTTCCTGCAGCACCGGCTTTAACTGTTGCAATTGTAGGAAGACTGCTGACTGCACCATCTTTAATTCCAGGAAGACTTGTCTGGCCAAAGTTCTTTCCAAGGTTCAAAACAGAAAGTCCGTAGCGGAAGTCTTTAAGGAAGCCCAGGTTTCCATAGTTATAAAGGAAGCCGATATTTGCAGAAAGTGCCCAGTCTGTACCGGCACCCCAGAAGATTCCGGAGTTGAGGTTGGTTCCAACTGTAAGCTTATCTGTAATTTCCTTAGCAAGCCCAAACTTAAAATCAAAGCTGTTACCAAGCTTCATTTCATTAAAGTTTACCATTGTGCCGTTGCCGTAGCCACTGAAGACAAAGCGCTTAAAAGGAATAAGAATACCAAACTGGAAAGCATTTCCGTAACGCTTGTCATTTGATTCATCTGAAGAAAAAAGTCCTGTATAGGCAGCATTCAAATCGATGCGCTGTTCTGTAGCAGTAAGCGCAGGGTTTGCTACCAGAGATTCAGGACTTGCGTAAAAAAGTCCTCCGCCCACACAAGATGTACCGTTTACAAGCTGACGCGGACTGGAAAGCTCAAAAATGTTGTCGCCATAAACAGGCGGATTGTAAGCATTTGCAGCAGTCAGAATTAATAGAAAAACTGCAGCTGCACTAAAGAATTTTTTCATTTCTAAAAAATCTCCTTATGTAAAATAGCTAATTTCCACTTTATTACTAAACTAATATTATAATTCATTTTGCTTTTTTGTACCATACGCGCATTTTATGATGTATAATACAATTAATATGAAACATAAAATAAAGATATCTATACTGGCTGTAGAACTTATAGTTGCAACACTTTTATTTGGTGGCCTCATGTGCCTGGTAAACAGTCTTACCGGTTACAGAGAATTCAAGCAGGAACTTGAAAACATGTACGGTGACATTACCATTCAGCTTGCCAAAACTGCTGCAACTTATATTCATGCCGACAGCATTCCCTACTGGCTCAAGCATGGAACTGACGAAGAATGGGAAGAAACAAACAAAAAGCTTGATATCCTTACAAATACCTCCGACCTTGCCTACATTTATGTAAGCGTAATTTCTCCAGATTACAAACAACGCACTTATGTTTTTGATACAGTGAATAAGCTTTCTCTGGCAGCAGGCAGTAAAGTAATTCCTTTTGGAAAAGTGAGCTCCCTCGAAGACAAGGATGAAGAATATATACATAACCTGAGGATTGTTCTTGAGGAAGGAAGAGATTACACAGCCTTTACCTACAAAGATGAAGGAGGCCATGTAACAACCGCTATTCCTTTGCCAAATACGGACGGAACAACCAGAACAATCCTTAGCATTGTAAAACCTATGAATGAAGTAAAAGAACACAAAAGAAACTTTTTGCGTTCAATAATCATTTCGGCAACAATACTTACCCTGCTCTTCATTGCCCTTTATGCCTTCCTGCTTTATATGGGAATTATCCGCCCTATTCTTTTTGTAACTTACGAAACTTCTCATCTTGCAGAACATCACGGGGAACTTACGGGCCTGCTCAAAAAAATCCACCACCGCAATGAAATTGGTAAGCTTGCAAAATCTGTAGAAAAAATGAGCCATGACATGAATAAATATATAGAAGATTTAACTCAGGCCACGGCAGAAAAAGAACGTCTCAGTGCAGAGCTCAACGTTGCTACCCAGATTCAGGCAGAAATGCTTCCAAGGGTTTTTCCTCCTTATGAAAATCATCCCGAAATTGAACTTTATGCAAGCATGGAACCTGCCAAAGAAGTTGGTGGTGACTTTTATGATTTTTACATGATTGATGATGATCACTTTGCAATGGTTGTTGGAGATGTAAGCGGCAAGGGAGTTCCTGCAGCCCTCTTTATGGTAATTACAAAAACTTTATTAAAGGATGCTTCGGCTCACTCCTGTAATCCGGCAGAGATTTTTGAACGTGTAAACAATATTCTTTGCGAAGGAAATGAGTCGGGACTTTTTGTAACCTGCTGGATGGGAATCTTAAGCCTTTCGACAGGAGAACTCAATTTTGCAAATGCCGGTCACACCGCCCCAATAATCAAAGCCAATGGCGAAATAAAATATCTTTCTACAAAGCCAAACCTCATGCTTGCGGCAATGGACGGCATACCTTATACAAATCACAGTCTTACAATGAAAAAAGGAGACCGTTTATTTATTTACACAGACGGAATTACAGAAGCCACAAACGAATATGATGAACTTTACGGAGAAAACAGACTGCTTAAAATTCTTAGTTCTGTTCAGGATAAGGGAAAAAGTCCTAGAGACATTCTTGATATTGTTCGTAACGATTTGAGTGATTTTGTTCTTGATGCCCCGCAGTTTGATGATATTACAATGCTTTCGATGGTTTATAAGGAATAAGAGTTTATGGAATTAACAATACAGGCCGACGACAAAGAACTTGAAAGAGTCCTCGATTTTATACACCAGCAGCTTCCCTCTGACTGCGAAACCGATTTGCTTTATAAAATAGACCTTGCCGCCGAAGAGATTTTTGTAAACATTGCCCACTACGCCTATAAAGACAAATTGCCGGAAGAAGGAGGAATTGTGTGGCTCAACTGCTCCATGGAAAACGATACCCTTACAATGATTTTTAAAGACACCGGCATTCCTTTTAATCCCCTGGCAAAAGCAGACCCTGACATTACCCTTTCTGCAGAGGAAAGAAAAATTGGGGGCTTAGGAATTTTTCTTACAAAAAAATATATGGACAGTATAGATTACAAATACGAAGACGGTGCGAATATTTTAACAATGAAAAAAACGATTTTCAGGTGCCACTAACGCACGCGGTCCCTGAGCCTGTCGAAGGGCTACTCTATAGTTAAGATACTATCCATTCCTGTAGCAACAAGAACCTGCTTGCAGAAAGATGACGGCTGTTTTATTATCATTTTTCCGCCGGATGGGAGCATGAGTTTGTGAGCAAGAAGAACAACACGTAAGCCGGAGCTTGAAATATACTGAACATCCTTCATATTCAAATAAAGAGTCTGAGTTTGAGGAGCAACTTCCTTGAGTTTTACTTCGAGTTCGGGAGCGGTTCCTGTATCAAGACGACCTGCAATAACAAGTTCTATAGAAATTGGTGTTTTGTTTTCGGTAATTGTCATATAATCATCCTTTTGGTAATAATTTTACATTTCTGAGCCTGCGCTGCAGACAACTCTAAAGCCTAAGTTAGAGCTCTTTCCGCTTGGAACGCTTCCGCTGCGATGGAAAACAGTACACTGCTGTGGGTCATCAAGCCAGCTGCCGCCACGTTTTACATGCATTTCGCCGGAGCTTGGTCCATGAGGGTTTGTCTGTGCCCCCGAAGCAAGAGTTGGTGCATAATAATCCCAGCACCATTCTGCTACGTTTCCGCACATATCATACAAATTAAGTCCGTTAGGCTCTTTTGTTGCAACATCATGAGTGCGGATTCCGCTGTTTTCGCCATACCAGGCAACATCATTTATATTTGTACTTCCTGCATAAGGAGTTGGGGAAGAACCACGGCCATCGCGGGCAGCAAATTCCCACTCTGCTTCTGTAGGAAGTCTATATCCGTTTGCAACGAAATTACATACAATGCGTTTCCATACAGGACTTGTTGCTTCAAAACCGCTGAGGTCTGTCGTTGTACCAATGCTGTAGCAGGGAGTAAGTCCGTTCAAGCGGCTGAGCATGTTACAGTAAATAATTGCTTGCACCAGTTTACGC
>Ga0247609_10000510_pt1 | contig 53894 bp, 34 predicted proteins | sample 172DNAGHGlowgp2_FD_193487 | JGI IMG/M metagenome (GOLD analysis project Ga0247609, IMG submission 193487) | Sheep rumen microbial communities from Palmerston North, Manawatu-Wanganui, New Zealand - 1728 DNA GHGlow gp2 | ecosystem: Host-associated > Mammals > Digestive system > Stomach > Rumen ... | reverse complement strand
TCCAGACGTAGACGTCATTGGCCGAGTTGTAGTAACCCGTTCTCGTATAGGCTTTGGCCGTCTGCGTATCATCCAGCCAGGCAACCTGACGGACATTTCTAGTGGTCTGAAATGCGGATGTATCTTCTTCCGGCGTTACAGTAAAGACACTCAAAAATCCTGCTTTCCCAGCAAACGGGAAAGAGGGCTGAGTCTCACAGGTTGCATCTGTATTGAACCGATACATACCGGGATTCACCATGGAGTCGAGTTCCATGCGATCGGCCGTAATACCCGTCATGATTTTGCCCATGGCGAATGCAGACGGGATGGCGCGTTTGCTACGATCCATCGCAGAGTCGGTGACGTGGTTGATAAGCTCTCGTCTCATAGTCGTTTCCTATGAATAAATGGTTATAAATAAAGGCTTCTTAGCCTTAAGGACATGCATAAAATGGGCATTCATTCTTTACGTTAGGAGGTTATTTAATGCAGTGAAACGACTGTTGAAACGGGTCATTCTACAGCCGTGTATAATCAACACAAAGGAGAACACTATGGGCTTTCTATCATCTTCCATCGATTCCGATTGCTTTAGCATCGGGTTCAATACTGACACGATGTATGACGCATTCACGGGTTACTACCAACAGGGTGTAGACGGTGAATTCTACCTGAACGGTGGTCTGCGTCCACATTTCAACATGATTGGCGGACCGAACGGTTCCTATAAATCGGCACTCATGAACTCTTTCATTCAGAGAGCTATTTGCATCTACAAGAATTCCGATGGTATTATCATCGATTCCGAACAGGCGTTGTCCCAGGATATTGATCGTGCCTTGCGTATGGCGGGTGAACTCTTCAAAATGTCCCTTAAGGACGATGTAGCCTGGAAGAATGGCGTTGCACTTCAACTGAATGGAACGCTCAAGTTCATTGAGGAAGTCCTCATGAACAAACGGGCAAAAGAAAAAGACATGATCGTGGAAACCCCCTTCTTCGATCCATTCACAGGTCAACCATTCCGTTACTGGATTCCAACGTTTATATTCTTGGATTCTCTTACCCAGCTCATGTCTGAACGGGAATCAAGTGTTATTGAGGATGCAGGTGGTGTTGTCGGCGACGGCGCAAATACGTCCTACATGGTCGACGCGAACGATAAGACACGGTTTGTCCGTGCGTTGCTTGCCAAGTGCGTCAAGTATGGCGTTGTCATGTGCATTTCGGCTCACTACAAGAAAGGCCTTAACATGAATGGCCAATACAACCCGACGCCCAAGCAGACTCCTTACGCGAAACAGGATTGGAAGCTCAATGGTGTTGGTGGCAACATGATCTTCGTGGCAAACAACTACGTAACGGTTACGGCCAAGAAGTTGGAAGATCCGAACAAAGAAGCGTTCTACGATATGGAAGATGCGGGTCCGACGACGGATATCTCCGAAGTCGTGGCACTCTTGGAACGCTGCAAGACAGCCGCCGCTGGTACAACATTCCCGTTCATCGTATCGCAGTCGTCTGGTTTGCTGAATGCGGTCTCTAACTACCACTATCTTCGCGAGAAGAACTACTACGGGTTGGTCGGTAACAAACAGCGGCACAGTGCGTTCCTTTATCCATCTCAGACGTTCACACGGAACACGTTGCGTCAAATTGCGGATTCGTCTCCCGAAGTCCGTCGGGCTCTTCAGATTGCCGCCACTATTTGTTTCATCAAAAACAACTGGAATCTGACGAAAGTCCCGTACGATTTCAGTATTGAACCGCAGGCTCTATTCGACAGTCTTACGTCCGACAAGAACAAGGAAATGTTGTCTGACGTTTTGGCGTCTCGTTCCTACTGGACGTATGAGAAAGACGATCGTCCCTACATGTCTATCTTCCGTATCCTGGATATCGCCAAGGCGATTAAGACGAATCGGACGACGGTTGTCATGCCGCCGAAACTGGAGAAAACCGCATGAGTGTTATCTTCGTCGATCATATTTCACAAGCGCACATTGATTCATCGGGCTCGACGGTACGTCTTGCGACGCAAACGCTCGGGCCCGATACGTTGACAGGTCAGCCGACAGTTGTTAGTTCATCCGTCATCATTTTCCCTATAGCGGAAATTGATAATCTATTAGACATTCTTCAGAATGCAAGAGCATCTTTGAATCCATCAGAAGAATCACAACCAACAGAGGAAACTAGTCATGAACGACACCAGAATTCAAAAGCAGCATGTCCAAGCGATCAATATATCCAACCCAGTTGAGAAGATTGCCACCTGTGCCCGTGTCTGTTACAAGTCCGAACCGAAAGGACCTGAAGCCAACCTCAAGCTCGTCAATCGTCTCTACAGATCGGGTCACACCTCCACTTACGAACATGTCTACATTATCATCGAACCGCCTACTCGGGAAATGATGGATGCGTATATCAAGCGCCACGAAAATGAAGATAAAGATCTCATTAATCGTTTCGCGGGTTTGCAGATTTTCAACGCCATGCTGGCGGAGATTCCCCGTATCTCGGAGTTCTTCTTCCAGAATCCTGATCCTCGTCGTTTAGGTCTTGTCGGTGACATTCGAGCTTTTGTCGACCTGGTAGACGAAGGACGTCGGATTGCCAAAGAGAGCGGACGTTTTCCCGCGTGGCTTCCTGTTCTTTTAAAGTATTTGCACGTATATTGTCCGATTGATGCATTTGCTCAGTTGGACGGTGTCACGGAAGAAATGCTGAATAAGGCAGGTATGGATGACGATCTCCTCCGTATCTCTGAGTTCGACGGATACCAAACGGTCATTATCGATACCGCTCGGATGATGACGCACGAACTCGTCCGCCATCGAGTTGAGTTCTCGTACAGCCAGGAAAGCACCCGCTACTGCCGTTATAAGGACGGTCTGCACATTACGGCCAGCGATCCCATCTTTGCGGCCATCGAATGGATGGAAGATCAGGGTAAGGACGGCAGTGGCATCTCCGAAAAGAATGCCCTCGTCGCTGACTGCTATAAGGAAATTCTTGACAAGGCCCAGGAGCTTTATCTCAAGATGATCGAAGCGGAGGTTCAGCCGCAGATTGCTCGTGGTGTCTTGCCTCTCTGCACGTCCGCTACGATTGCCGTCACGGCGACCAAGAAAGCCTGGCGGCACTGGCTTAAACTTCGTGACGCGTCCGATGCTGATCCCATGATGCAGGAGCTCGCCAAGCTTGTCAAGGCACAGCTTCCCATCGAACGTTGGGATAAGGACGATGCGGATATGAAAGCCCATGCGGAACAGGTCATGCGTGCAAACGAAGAAGCTCGTCGTGCTCGTGAAGCCGAGCTAGCAAAAAAGAAAGACGAGCCTCCGGCCACGACGGAAACGGAAACCGTTCCGTAGATTTAATTTTTTGACAGGTGGATGACTTTATCACTGATAATCTCCTAGTTGATACTGTGACCCGACATTCCGACCCATTCATCCACCTGTCTTTTAATCTTTTACATCGTTAGGTCATTCTGTGACGAAAATAACGTTTTCTTCGAAATAGGGTTGATGACCCATGATCCCTCCAATGAACAGTTGGGATCTTACAGGTATAGATACGGTTCCTAAAGCCATTCGCGCCCAAACTGACTTCGGACTTGTCCACGAACCAATGATCATCTCGGTCCTGGTGACACCCAGATTAGTAGTGCAAATGCATGGAATTTTTCCATGGACAAGACCGGCAACGCGAATGGATAGGCGCGCCGCAAATGCGGTATGTTAAGCGTCGTATCATTATTGATCGGCTTCGACGGGCCAGAGCAAAATCTGGCGTGCGAGATGGAACACGATCGGATAGGTCGCGCCTATCCTTGGTTAGCCCTGTACGCCGGTGAAAACAAAACCGGTGATGAACCAACCAGTAAACGAATCGTTCTGAGCCTTTCCCGATAGTAAGCTGTTAAAAGTGTACTAACATGACTTGTTCATTGACATGCGGCCGCCGCCCCGTAAGGGAGCGATACGGATGTAACTGGCGAGATCTGAAGGAAGGTATAGGACTTGAGCGGGAAAAGTCGACAGCCTGCTGAGAAGTTCGGCCCGAAACGGGTATCTGCGCATCTGGCCATCAGTCCTATTTTGAAGAAAACACCCACGTCCGCCCCTGAGGAACATTAGAAACGCTCCGACAAGTGTGGGGTACTGTGAGAAGGCAAACGTGATCTCTTCCCTGATCCTCTATAACGCCCTCCCTCGTTGTGGATTTGCCTTTTCATCGACGAGCGTAACGAGAACTTTGGACTGGTCCTCTGGAGTTTGAGATTTCGAAATGATCTTGGGGTGGTGGACGTGGTATTTTGATTTGAACGCGCATTTGAGATGATGGATAAAAGAGACGGTCGGAGGGATACCCACAGTGGATCATCCTTCATCCATCAACGATCGCCTGATGAAGATCTACACTTGGGTGCGCTTTTCCTTTGCGGTTCTCTGACGAACTTCCTTGCAGTGGTCTGGGGTGGATGCACCCCAGACCACACTTTCTATTTGTTTGTTTGACCGGTAGTCATGATACAGATCTATATGTGATAACTACGTATGGAAGTAGTTACATGTTTTATCCTACCAGAACTGATGCCAAGGGCCCTTTTGGCGTCCAGGACGCCATTAGTTGTGTTGGCCGTATTCCCTTGTCGTATACCTGTAGTATTTTCTACGCTGTATACATAAGGAGGATGAGCGGAGTGATTACCGGTCAACAGATATCAGAGTACATGTTGACCCAGGTAGACCCGACTGGTATCATGCGTAGCTTCATTTCTTCAACACCGATTACTATATGTGGCGTCCCGTCAAGTGCTGGACGCCATACAACAAATTTGTAGACACTGTGTATGTCATGTTTGAACCTACGGACGATGTATTCACTCTTACAGCGTGGAAGCTATTACCGGTAGTAGCGTAAGTGGGTTCTCAACCCCAGGACAGTGTCTGCAGGCAATGTCGACAGTCTTAGGTAAGAATAACTGGGGAGTGATTTTACAGAATTATGGCGTCCAGTCCTGGACGCCATAGGTACTACCATTTGTATTTCCTGTTGTATAACCGTGATACGCCGCTGATATTTGATAGTAGACTTGAGATATCTTATTTGCCTCGTAACCGGTAATAGTAGTTATAGAAAGATGGTTGTCTTTGACTCCGGTCGTGTAGATATGATCAACGACGGTACGTATATCAGCTATGGCGTCCAGAGTGCGGACGCCATGATTATCTTGATATGCACGAGATCTGTTGGAGTTACCTATGCTCGTTACGACATATGCTGTATAGCTGTCGCTTACACTACCGGTACTGTTCATAACAGAATGACTGTTGTAAATAGTTCAGGTGCGATGGAATCTCTCGTCTACGACTTAGTTAGAAACATTTATGGCGTCCGCTTAGGGTTCGTAGGACGCCAGTTGTTTGTACATGGGCATTCTGCCCATTATGATTGTATCCACTACTGGAAACGCCTCGTGCAGACTCTGTATTAATGGAGTTACCGGTACTGGAGTGAATTCTGCAAAAGGAATGTGGGAAGGAACACCGACAGGAGGAATATTGCCTGTCTATAGCACAACTCAGATAAATGACGTCCAATAAGCGATCGTTATTTTTTACTTAAATATAACTAAAGTGTAGATTAAAGTTTAACCTATTCCCAAGAAGTTTTTAAACCTAAAGGAAACCATCATGAAAAACACTAAAAACACTCCCATCTCCTCCATCATCACTATTCTCGTTGTTTGTGCCATCATCTCCCCTATCATCTCTCATATCGGCGACGTTTATCTCGTCTTTCAACACAACGGCGCTGTCTTCAGTGCCAACACTAGATCGCTCGCCGTCCTCTCGGAAGAGGAACGTTTCAGACTCTCTGGGACGGTACAGACGAAGGAACCGTTTCCACCGACTTCGAACATCTCGAAAATATTTCATATAACAACAACGAAGTACTTGCTCGGCATCAAGGTAACCGACGCCGAGCGTTGGGTTCTCGAAGTTTTATGGTCAAAGACTAACGCTGAAAAACAGATATCTTTGTATACGTGGTTTTCTGAAGTTGTTCAGATACCTTGTACTCGAGATGAGTTGACTAAGCAATTGCTCAACATATCCAACGAATATCTTAGTGATATCACAGGATTCTACCAGCGCTATCTAAGATATCAGGAAGAACACTATCATAGACGGGAACATGAGATTGGGAATTTTGAACCATATCCCGATACTGTTGAAGAGACGCCTATCTATGATGATGGAACATTCTGTACAGAACTTTCTGATTCCGAACCGAATTTTGATGCTATTGTTGAGAATGACGGTTCTTGCCCAATTCCAAATGACGATCCCGACTTCACCGGTGTACCGGAGAATGACGGCTCGTTTGAACAAATTAACACCAAGGAACGTGTCACGCTTCCAACGGGCCAAGTTTTGGTCCAAGTGAAGTATCGCGGCCGGACGAAATACGTCTTGCTCGATGAAAACTATGTTGGAGAGGACACGACCCTTCCCACTATCATATCGGATCTCGAGCGGAACCTGCTACATCTCGGAGTAAACGTTACGTCTGACCGTCTACAGCGGATGATGCTATTCCGTCTGGACTTCCTGCAAGGGAAGACCGCCAGAAAGATAGCGAATGATTACGCTGTACCGTACCACATTGTTCGTTCGGATCTCCGAGTGATTCGGAAGATCAAGTGGCCGGATGGTCTTGTCATATAGCCCTTTCACCCCTCTGCGCTGGAGACGCGGAGGGGCTTTTTATTTTTTTGTTTATCAACGTATCAAGGTATAGATATTCCTATGGTGACGAATGGATTCTATGATCCGTTTATTGTATTAGAACTTTAACAAAAGGAGTCACCATGAAGAAAAAGAATGATTTCGCAGATGCTCTTAACGACGCAGTGAGAGAAGATTTAGAAGCGAAGGTCGATGCCTACCTGAATACATGGATGGAGGCTGCCTCCGCTCTCAAAGAAATCAAAGAAGAACGACTCTATCTCTTCTTCATCAAGGACGACAAGCGTCACACCTGGCGCGAGTACTGCCAGCAGAGATTCCATTGCACCGCACAGTGGGCGAACAAGATGATTGCTCTCTATGAGTCCATTGCTCCCACTGTCAAATCAATTGACAAGTCCAAGCTCCAGCAGTTGCCGCAGACGAAAACGTTCTGGTCTCACTGCCAGATGATCCCAGACGAAAAACGGGTTGAAAGCATTAACAACCTCTTCACTGAAGACAACAAGCTTCAGCCCGACTGGAAACGTCGCTGGTTTGACTCCTATTCGTTCTGCCGTCAGTTGAAGAAAGGTATCAAATTGAATCTCTACAAAGTTACCCGTGTGGATGATGCGGATATCAGTCCTGGTACGGATGTTCCAATCTCGTTCATTTGCACAGCTCCTGACGAGTTGACCGCTAGAAAGATCATTCCGAATCATCCATTCGCACAGGATCCTATCAAAGATCTTGAAGATGCTCGGGTCGGAGAGGTCGGCGTGGATGGAAACTGGTTTTACGACGACTCCGTACATGGAGTCGAATGGCCGGCCGAGCTGAGCAAAATTCGTGCCGAATATCTTGGCAAATCTAACTTCGATCGTATGGTCATCTTGATGGAAGACGGATCGGGTTGCTAACTATCAATCAAGGAGTGTAATGAACATCTACAAAGTTTCAAGGAAGGGCCACGCAGGCTATGACGAGTTCCGTTCGTTTGTTTGTGTGGCCCCTAACGAAAAAGTCGCAGCACGTGTCATGCCGAATCCATTCTACAACCAGCCGACACAGATTGCCAACATCACCCACACGGACAAGGATGGTAATTTTCTTGATCCACATGTTGATTGGGTTGGTTCCATCAACGATCTCACGGTTGAACTGATCGGAACGGCCGATCCGAAATACACACATGTGTGTATCATTGATTATAACAACGTGGGGTCGTAGTTATGCCACAGATCATCACAGACAATCCCTCTAAAGGGGATATCCTTAAGAACATCCGCGAGTTCTACAGGCTGAGCTCTATTGTCTGGAAGACGAATCGCACGGAAGAAGGCCTCTATCTGAAGTGCAAATTTGCTCTGAAAGACAAGTATCCTGAAATGGGAGAGATAGCTGTTCCTATCTATCGCTCTCCTACGGATCCCGATGGACGCGTTACGATCACGGTATATATGGAAGATTTCCTAGCGTCGTACATCCGCTGCGATCGTTCAGTACTGGTTACGACTGCCGCCACCGCTATTGCTAGAGGTGATTTTAAAGAGGCTTTCGATGAACTCAACGACTTGTTGTCAAAGAAACAGCAGATAGCTGATAGACTTTTGAACAAGATGGTGGAGATAGCGTGGCTTATCTATCGTTACCAAAGCAGTTCACCAGATATCTATGAAACGGTGACAACTGACGATGAGACGATCAATATCCGACAGGATGTTGATTTCCGAAAGACAGAAGAATAAAGATACTACACAGGGAGGTGATAAGCCTCCCTGTGTAGCTTTTTTCTTTTTAGCCGAAATACATTTTCAGAATGTCTTTCTCTAATTGTTCCATGGCTCGGCTTCCGAGTCCTACAATCATTGGACTGAGGATAATTCGGTTACCGATACCGATGGCGGAGAAGAGAGCTTGTACTTTGATCGATTTGTCGTCGACTTCCCAGTCTTCTTCTTGGACACCCGTCAAGACGGATTTCAGACTGCTACAGAATTCGCATTTGTCGCCGCCATTCATTCCCATGTCTTGTTGGATGTAGAAACGGAAAATGACGTTCGTATCCGTCAGGTCGTTGGCCCCGACCCGGTTCATGTCGGAGGCGATTCGTAGATTCCTCGGGAACGCACTTGCATTCTCTGCACCGGTTGCTGCCTTTGCTTTATTGACGAAGGATTCCGACGCCTTGGCAATGAGCGCTTGTACGCTCTTGGAGAAAGTCGTCGGATCACCTTTGTAGAAAGCTTCGATCTTGACGATCTTTCCAGAGAATTTTGCACGAGGAGCGTTGCGATTCAGACGAGACAGCATCTCACGGGTTTCTTTATTGGCATTACCGTACATGTCATCATCCATGGCGGATTGATCAAAAATCATGAGGGAATCCGTGTTGGACAGTTCATCACCGATCTTGACCACTTCGTGAATGGTTGTGTTGCCTTCGAGCACGATATCCCGAATGTGAACAGGATTGAAGCCAAGACGGTTCGCTAAACTACGGGAGATGATGGAGGAATCGTCCAACGTGTAGTCGCAGTCGATCAGTGCCACGTTGGCGTTGACACCCTGGCACCACGTCACCTGTTTGCTGAGAGGGTCTGGTTTGAAGAACTTCTCGTTGTAGGTGATGACGTCGCCACGCTTGACTTTGTCGCCTTGTTTGAAGCCGTTGAGGACAACGTTCTGTGTCGTATAGAAGCCACCACCACCGTTGTTGTCGTATTCGTCACCGAAGTTGACAGCCACGGTTCGATTTGACTTCGAATAGTGAATTTGTAACACACCGGCTTTCGGATCGACTTTGGTGATCGTACCATCTTCCTCTGCACAGTAGGCAAAAGGAGGATTGCATCGATGTGCCACGATCATCTCCGAACCCGTCTGGACTCTCGACAGATTGTTCTCGAGCGTTGGAACATAGTGAGAGGCGTGAATGGAGACGAAGTTGGCACGCTTGCCGTCATCGTTCGCCATGCAGGGGAAGAGGATACCCGTAAAGGACATGACTTCGGAGGGGGTCAGATCTTTCTTGTCTTTGACAATAGTCATACCCCGTGTATTGGCGATTGTTGGAGAAGCACACATGGATGCCGCGAAGCCAGTCTTACCAGAGTCAATGGTCGCTTCACTCATGATACCGGAATTGTCATCGGTGAACTGTCGGTCTTCTACCATAAAGGTATCCGTAGAGGCACGACCACCGAATCCACCATGTCCGTACTCGCTTTTGTACTTGATGTCGTTGATAGGGTTAATCGTGTCGACGTTTTCCATCATCTGGTCCGTACAGACCATTTGGGAAATCGTGAAATCGGGAATCGAGAATTTGTTGGTAGCGCCAATTCCCTTGTTCTGGTAGACGGCGAGTTGTTTTGTCATCGCCTTGTAAATGGCGGCGTTGATACGTTCGTAGGACCGGAAACGGAAGTTCGTTGAACTCGCTGGTGGTCTGTGGTCTTCTGTGGAGAGAAGAGCGCACGCTCGAATCAGCAAGTCCTTAATATCCGTCGGTTCGTTCATCTGGGCGAGAACTTCCCGAGTAATCGGATCGATGAAGAAGTCAAAGAAGTTGTCAATGGACTTGAGGGTATACGTCGAGATTCGTTTGCTCTGGAGAAGCTGGAAGTAGACGTCCTTGGAGTCCATGTCCTCCATGTTGATCTTCGAAAGATCGTAATTGTCGAGTCCTGCAAAGATCAGGGAGTTCGTCAGAGGAACTCGTGGGATGACGAGTGTCTTGTCGGCGAACTTGATGACCGTGTCAGACCAGCGTCGTTTGATACGGGTCTTCTTATCGAAGATGTAGTAACGGGTCTTCGTGTAGTTCAGCATGTAGGAAAGACCGTAGCGATAGCAAAGAGCGAACGCCATTGGCACGGCTTTCTTCACAAGCTTCAGATCAACCCATTCACTGAATCCAACGATACCAACCTCTGTGATCTGACAAAGGACGTCTAGAAAGTCCTCGTTGTTACCGTTGACCACAACATCGTCCTTGACATGCTGAACGATAACGGTACCGTCCAGTTTCATATAGGCGGCGAGATCCGTTCCATAGAGACCGAAGAGAATGGCTTTCAGTTCCTTTTCCATCTTCGAGAGATGCTCGACGACTTTCTTGTCTGTGACGCCACGGTCTTCGAGCCAGTCGTTCATCAGGTCCCGATGGAAGAGAAAACTCCATCCCTGGTGTGACTTGGGCTGGATGATCTCGAGTTGGACGTACTTTCTGGCGACAGCCGTATACTCGTACGGCATGACCGTATTGTACGTTGTAGAACCAAGAACATATTGGACATTCGCGGCTGTTTTTGCGAGAACTTTGTCAATGTAGGTAATGAAGGAATTTGCGACGTTCGTGTTGCGTTCTACGAGATACTTGTTGTAGTCGGACTGAAGCGTCACACGAGTCGGAGAGACCTTGCAGATGGGGTTCGGGCAGCGCTGCTTTTTGAGCACCATCAAGACACCCTTGATCTTGCAGTACCCTCGTTTGTCAACCTTTGGAACAGTGAACCGAAGCGTATGGGTACGATGATTGATGTCTTCATAACGGGCTGTGATCAGGATCTGGTCGCTTTGCCAGTCGGAGATATCTTCCACGTTCACATCTTGCAGGAACATTCCACGGCGGTTGAAATAGGACAAGGTGTTGACCAAGTCCCGTTTGAACATGGTGTCCATGTACTGCTGGTCGAAGTTCTGCGTCGTTGATTTCAGGACGGACGGATCCATGACTTTATCTTTCAGGAAGTCCAGTTCTGCTTCATCGATTTTCATTTCAGGCACAGTGTTCTGGATCTGTTCAATCGTCTGGCCGTCAATCTTGATTTTCTTGTAGGCTTGGGAAGAGCGTCGCAGATAATCCACCTGTTTGTCCGTCAGACCGTCTGAGTGAGTCGCAATATATGCCTCGATTCCAGCATCCGCTTCAGCGACAGCTTCTTTTGCAATCTCCTTTTCCTCATCTTGGGTCTTCGGAGCCGTAAAGGCTGGAGCGTTGTATTTTGTAGAACCGATCTTTCCGTTGTCGACGGTGATCCTGTCTTCTTCAATGGTATCGATGTCGTCCCAGATAGACGCGAGTTCGGCCGAGAGTTCTTCGTCCTCGTCGGACGGAAGTACGGTATCATCACTGGCGGTTGTCGTGACGACAGGATCTTTTTTCTTTTTGGGATCTTCCGGATGATCTTCCTCTGGCTGGTCGTCCATGTCTTCAGGAATATCCTGGACTTCGTCGGGAGAAATCTCGTCTGGATCCTGCTCGGTGTCATACTCGTCTGCTGCATCCACTGCCTTTGTGGTCGTTGTCGGTCTTTCCTGTTTTTCAGAGAACTCGGGTTTCTCTGGATAGGTGGGTGTACTTTCAGCAGGGACGATTTTCAAACCGTCCAAGATGCGGTCGTTTTCCAACAGGACGGGGATACTGACGGGGTTCCAGTCAATTTTGTTTTGCTCAACCAGATCTTTTATCGGCTCTATGGTTGGGCTTGCATTCGGTGTGACTGGATCCAGCGGAATAGCCGCCGCATATGGAGTAGCGATCGGTGGTCTGACCTCAGGCCCTTCCGGAAGGTTGACTTCTTCGTCTGTATCGACTACGCCTTTCGGTGCAGGAGCTACTTCATTTTCCGTGATTTCCCGAGTATCCGTTTTGACATCTCGTTCACTGTAGTCGATCATGGATGTCTGGGCGCCACTCATAGCCAACGCGTTCAACTGTGCAATAAAGCGTAGCATGAGTGAACCGTCGCTCGACGACCATTCCTTCAGATTCGCAAGCGTGTGGATCAGCATCTTGTTCCGAGTGTAGAAGATGAGATGAATCTTATCCCACATTGTGCTCGGGATACTGGAAAGAAGACTCTCCGTCGGTTCCGTATGGATGAAACCGATAAGATTCATCATGAAGAGATACCATGCGTCTTCCGGGTGTCGAATAGACATCTTGTTGTATCCCTTGAAACTCATGTTGAACTCAGGTTTCTCGTAGACGTTGTTGCTGACGGGAAGAGGAAGGAAATGCGGCTTGTCGGGATACTTTGTCATCATGTTGAAAATGGAGGCAAAGATGTAGCGGAAACGCCGCCAGTAGCGCTGTTCTCCGAAAATACGAGCCCGATAGAGAGGATTGTAGTTGAAGCACAGCATCCTGTCTGGGAGGTCTTTATACCGTTGCAAATCGGGTACAGGACGAATCCAACGTTTATATTTCCGATTGAAGTTCGTGAGGGTGGTGTTCAACCCTTGGTTTACGAGTTGGAAGGATTCGGGAATCGGAACAACACCGTAGACCGGTTGGAGGACGTGCCACATGAATTTGATAATAGGAGCAAGACGCATCGTGTCATCATTCACGTCAGGCACCAATACTAGCGGTTTATTCATCAGGAAGTTGTCGTCAACAACATGAAGAATTCCCTGGAATGGAATCTCCGTTAGCGCGGAGCGTTCCTGTAGTTGTGTGATTTGGTTCTTACGACGAATAACCTTGTCCCGATAGAAAATATTGTAATAAAGCTTCTCCATGGAGACGGATGATTCTTCTGGAGACACGTTGTCGGATACATCCGGAGCCGTCTGCTTGAAGACAGACGGGTCAGTCGGTTTTCGTTCAATGTCCGTAAAAAGGTCAAGACGGTCGGGCATATTTTTCTCCTTGTAAAACGGGTTTTAGCCTTGAAGCATAGGATGTTTGACCAGTGTAAATATAATGTTTTCTTTGACAAAGCACCACCTCATTATGCACCGCCTATTCCCTTTTTATAAACTGTTTTCAAAAGGAGTTCACAATGCAAATTTTGTTCTTGAACAGACAGAACGCTTTTCAGGCCCGTGTTGAATTACCGCCGCAACAATTCCCCGATGGTTGCGAGAAAGATCTTCAGTTGCATGTGGGAATCAACATGTACGAACTGAAAGACATTACACCGAAGGTTATTGTCAATTTTCGTGACAATCTGACGGAATATGTTGCGAAGAACGGCCGTCGTATCTTGACGGATGAATTTCCAGAATTCTACTCGACTGGCAATATCCGTGCGTATTCTCCTGAAGAATTCCAGAAGATGTTCACGGAAATCGTCACTCGGGAGAAAGCGCTTTTCCTGGAAAAGAAAACAGAACTTGCGAAATACGGAATCATTCCAGAGATTGTCGGCGCCAATGTTTTCATGAACTGGATTGTTGCGAATTACGGAACGGAGATTGTCGATATCTACCGGGCTCTTAATTTAAAAGACGACTCCTATCCCGTTGACTATCTGAAACGTCTCCAGGAATTCCTCAAAAATGTTCCAGAGACGTTTACCGTTCGCGATCTCTTGCAGAAAGTCGATTCTATCCGAACGGACTACCTGGAAGACACTCGTATTCATGCACCGGAAGACTTCTTCTTTACTCCGCTTCGCCCCATAAACGATTATATTCAGCAGTTGTCCAAGGATGAAGACGGCATGACACCGCAAAAGCCCTTGGTTCATGATCAGCTCCGTCAGGAGAAGATTGTCCTTAAGGACAATACGGCCTTTAAGGGAGCGATCGACAGTACCATTGATTTGATCCAGAACGAGCTGGACAAGTGGGACGTTTACTTCGCTCCTTTCAAAGAGAATTTGAAAAATCGGACATTTGCCACCGATGTCAAATCTGGTTACACCTTGCTGGAAACATTTGTCAACGATATCTCTCTACAAACGGCTGAAATCTCCAAGTTGACGGAAGAACTAGCGAAATTGGGTAAAGACGATCCTGGTCGTCCGTTCGCTGAAGCCCGTCTCAAAACGAAGAAAGAGCCGTTCACGAAACGCATTCATGAATTCATCGCAAATTGGGCAGAGTACCAAAAGCAGATTACGTGGCTTCCCCACACTGTCCGCTACTCCTATCGGGAGCGTCGTTACCTGGAGAAGTTGATCCAGATTCTCGATTCATTCCAAAACGGAAAGGCGAATGCTCCGATTGGTCAAATCATCATGGATTTGTCTCGCGCTCTTCCGGATATCAAGAAAGTGATTGAGAAGGGTTCTCTTCCCGACAACGAGGAAGAAGCAACGGAGACAAAAGAGTGACCGTCAATGGTACATCTCGTTTTAGCGTCGAAACATATGCTTTAGACGTCTATCCCGAACCATCCCATCCGTATATATTACCATAATGACACAGTTTGATTCGTACACTTTGTATCGTTTAAATCTAAGGAGACATCATGGAATTTAAACTCGTGCAACGGGAATATCGGGGGCAAAAGTCCGTCGCCTATCTTGATATCAGTGATCTTGATTTTGGAGAGAAGCAAGACACCTATCAGAAGACCCTGTATTTCTCCATGGACAGTTATGGTAATCTGACCAAGACGAAAAGCGTTCGGGCTCGGACGGATCTTCCCGAACGCATCGTCGATCCTTGGAAAGACATCTTCACGTTTGTCAATATGTTTTTCGAAGATATCTCCGTCGAAGATCGAAAGGCAATCGTGGAGTTCTACATCCATGCAAAAGCGGAGATCACAGGATTCGCTGAAAACAAGAGCATTCTCTGTATTCGAGATCTGAAAGAGACCTTGGGACGGATGCTTCAGTCATTGGACCATTCCATTAATCTCTGCGATAAGCTTTTTGCATTCACACGGGCGAAAGTACCATATACCGTCATGGCTGAAGCAGGCACTCGTCCGCAAGACACACAAGAATTCACGTTCCGTGGTGAAGAGATTCTAGCAATCACGACACTGGCTGTCTTGACAAAGATCGTTTCTCCAATCATGGCGCAGATTCTTGCTTGGCTCAAAGAAAAGATTCATACGGACTTCAAGGAAGTCCATTGTGCGGCTATCCTGGATTACATTATCGACGACCATTTTCTGACGGTCATGGAGAAGCTGAAGAACTACATGCGGCATATCGTGGAAGTCAGGTATGACCCGAACGTAGCCGCATCCGCTCTCATGCGAGACAAGGACCCTGAGAAGCTTGCCAACGACATCTTCCGAACGTTCATTGCCAGGAAGCTGGTTACCTATAACTTCGACCGTGCCGAGGGAAGTGACCTCATGCGGTTTATCTTCGTGACAGACAAGAAAGCCGCGTCTACGGCCATGGAGCAGATCGCGAAGAATCCTCTCTATGAGCGCAAGCCTGTCATTCCGTCCCGTCACACGGACGATGGCAACATGAGCAAGATGGAGACGGACTCCACCTATTCGGAAGGTGCCATGGCGGATGTGGCTCTGGCAAAAGTGGCCGTCCGTCTGGCTATTCGGCGTCATCTCAACGGCTTCGAACTGGACAAGGAACTCTACAAGCAATCGGTTATCTGGTATATCAGTAATCCGATGATCCCGAATACCGTCGCACTCAACGTTTGCGCCCTGTTGTTCCGTCGAGACTTTGGAGGCAGTCGTGGTATCCGAATGCTGAATGCAGCGGATTATATCAAGATTGTCACCCTGGCTCAGATGATTGTCTTCAAGCTCAATCAGACGGTCGAGCTCCCGTTTATGCTGACGGCAAGACCGACTATCCCGACAGGCAACTACAATTCTACCACGCTCCGCCTCAACTATAGCGGAAGCGTCGCCTATAAGGAATGCAGAAACCGTTATGCGGAATCAGCTTATACCGTCAAAGGTCGTGAGTGGGATAAACACGTAGCGGATATTGTCGACGAGCTATCGAAGCGGGAGTATCTGTATCATACGGCTATTCCCATCTGGCAGTCCTATAGTCAAGAACCGCGTAATAATGAAGTAATTCCTATCACGGAGCAACTCATTACTGACTACGCAACTCTTTTCAACACCATTCAAACAAACCCGTATTTCTAGAGGAGACAGCATGATCACGTCCGTCGTCCCATTACCCCAACGGATAGAACCATGTTCTTTCCTGGACGGGTCCATGAATGTCTACAACATTCCTGGAATCTTGGATCCCAGTCTTTATCAGCAAGCCATGAAATTTCGTCGTGGGCGAATGCTCAATATTCCAAACACGGCGTTTATTCGGTTGGATGCGTTCATTGGAGGATACCTCAGTCATGCCAAGACAAAGGATATGTACGCACAACCATTCCGTACGGAACACGTCTTCGCCATTGACCGTCGTGCTTTGGTCGACTATGCAAAACTGTCCGTCCAAGGCACGAACGGAGCAGCACCTCTTCTTGGTGTTCCCATTTCCGTCAAAGTGATCGGTGGAGAAGTCACTCGTACTTATCTCTTCCGTCACTCCATTGAGTATCTGATTAACCATCTGGACATGGGCTCTATTGATCTTCTGAATCCGCCAAACGATTTAGCGGACGATCCGACCCGTCTACAGCGTGTCCCCCCTGTCCATCTGCTGACTCTCAATCAGTTCCTGGACAAGATTACACACAACACAACGCCATCTCTGGCACCTATCTGCAACGCCCTGACACCAGATGCACCACGATATATCGCGGAAGCGATTGAGTGTGCAGATCGTATCATCGATGCAGATCCGTCCATTCCGTGTATCCCACAGGCAATCAACAACTTGATTGGACTGTTGGATGAGAATCTAGATCATTCCGCGAGTGGCATGACACTTGAAGAATTTATTGGTGGACCTCTTTTAAGCATTTGTGATACCATCACATCTGCTTGTCTGGCGTCTCCCGTTGTCAATCTTCAGCAGTTCCAGCCTTATATTACAGGCGACATTTATCAGGGTGTCAACAATGCCGTTTATATGGCCGAGCATCCGCTTCAGGACAATGTTCACATAGATCCGACACCCTTGGATCCGAAGTCCGATTTTGTCATGCGTTTCATCGAGTTAGTGCGGATGATTCCGTACGATTATTATTCCATTTCAACGGATCGAGCACGAGCAGGTGGAAGACGGTGCTATGTTCAGACACCTGTCAGTAGCTTCGATATAGACGGATCGCAGTTGTGGTGCGGCGACATGATCGTCAGCAACATGATTAGTGACCTTTATGACGAATTCAACTTCAGTGAAGAGCCGAATCTTAAAGCTATCACGTTAATGAAAACGGCGCTGGATGAGATTTGGCTTATTCGGGAAATGATGGACGGATACATTTCCGCACGGCATCTCCCGATGGCGATAGCGGCTCTCGTCTCCCCATCTCTTATAGACGACTTCATTTGGTAAGCGATGCGAGTCGTATATATGACAAAGGTAGAACGAGTCAAACATTTTAACAGGAGTTGTAATTATGATACTAGACATAGTGCAGTTGCCGTTTCGACTGAAACCGAACGATGAAACAGGTATCCAGATTGTCTTCAATTCAGCAGGTGAATGCTTGTATGAGGTTGGCGATGAAGCAGAAGACGTCGACTATGATAATCAGGACTATGACAATCAGTTTGTCATAGGTCATTGGTTTGATTACACAAATGTCGAATCATTCAAGCTCTACAAATCCATTGAAGTCATCAGTAGCAATGTCATGATGGAGCGGGTGTTCTTCTCGCAGGATGAATGCAATCCGTTGATGTGGACGATTGAAACAAATGTCAAGAATATCAAGATCTACCCGATCTTCTATCGTCTCTTCGATGTTCGGAACAATCGAATGCATCAGAAATGTTGCTTCAAGTATGCGAACGGAATCAAGAATTTCCTGTGGGTGACACAAGAAGAACCATACGTTCCGTATGACGAGCAATCAAGGCATACCGTTGGCGAATTCTGTAACACGGAGACGATTACAGGTGCCCCATGGGAAGTGGCGAAAAAGATAGACAATATTCGGAATCTTATTCCGATGCATGACTCCGAATTGTCCAGACTGGTTGTAGAATCGATGGATCTTTTCTGGAATTTTGGTTGTGCCTATCAACCAGAGTTCGCGTCCGCATTACGTTTCGAAGAGGGGCTGATGCAGGATCCTGCAAAAATGGGAGTCTGCCAGTTGTCCCAATTCTTCAATTTCGCAAGCATTGGGAGTCTGGGTTATTATTCGAAAATGTTGGAGAAAGCTCCAGACGTGGATAAAACCCAATTTACTTACAAACCGATGCAGGTCTTTGACCTGTATCTCTACGATATCCTGACAGAGATCGCCGCAGCGCCTTTCACGGATATCGATATTCATGTAGACTTGTCTCAAGCGCACCCCGTCACGTGTGATATCCGAAATCGTTATCTACAGGGAATACCGTATCCTGAACGACAGGTGAAAGATTTCGTAAACAGCGTTTCGGAGAAAGTCCTCGGGATTACCAAGCGGGCGACTTATGGCGGGAAGCTTAATAGTTGGGATCGTTGTCATATCCGAAAGACATGGGAAGAGGAACTCTTCTGGTCGTTCTGGGATGGCAAGATAGCGCTTCTACAGGAATACACGAGCATTCCGATTTTGGCGGCCGCGTCGGGGACCGTCTTTTAGTATCACGATTAAAGGAGAAATTATGACTGAAATCATCCCAAATGAGTTTCAAGCACCAGTAGGCGCACCTGATCCTGAAGTGGAGCAGGCGATTCAGAGTGTCGGCCAACCAGCGGACAAACGTCGTCCGCTTCTGCTGCTCATGCCACCACAATTGATCGGTCAGCAGATGCTACGACCGATCACATACAACTTCAACGAAAACCTCAAAGACCGCATCTATGAGGGATTTCACAACAAGCAGAACGGAGCGTATTATCTGAACACCAAGGTAGATCCATGTCCAGATGTCATCAACGCGGCAGGTGTCGCAGCGGATGGTATTCTCCTGGATACAACGCCTATCGAGCAGAACTGGACGTTCATGTTCATAGCGGAAGGGCTTGGATATGGCATGGAATATGTTCCTGGACAGAACGCAACCATCGCGGTTGGTTATGTTCTTGGAAACAACGGTGAACCGCCCGTTTCTCCGTATGGAGCGATCGATCCGAACGCCGTTCTTGTGTTTACTCATACGCTCACAGGTAATACATCCGCAGCGTTCGGTTCGTACGGGTCGCTTACGAATCTGATGTGTCATGGTGCGGATGCGACAGGGAACATTGCGGCGAACAGCAGTGCAAATGAGCTCTTTGCATTCAGTCCAAAAGACATGTTGAGCTACGGTCTCGGTATCGACGCCTATGGGGATAACACGAGTCCAGAGATGCGAGACATGATCATGCGAAGCCATTCGTTGGTTGCGCCGAATGCGGCGGGCGATTATACCGCTCACAAGTTCGGTACCAATATTCGGTCTCCGCAGGAGCATCTTCTTAACATCGCCAATTCTGTCGGACAAGGTTCCATCCTGTCTCAAGGTTCACAGATACGGGTCGATCCGACAACGGGCATGGCAAATCCAATTCCAACCCAATACGGGATGTTCCATGAGAATGTGATCTCGAACATGGCCGCAAACAACTTCATGCCGTCGGCTGGGTTCAACTATGGCCAGGCACACACGATTTCCGAAATCTCAACCACGTTCAACGCGGAGATCCGTGTCCAACCGATTGCGGATCATCCTCAGTTTGACGTGACGCCGCAGGCAATGCTTCATGCCCGATTGACGGGTTCCGCGTATATCCAAGCCGCCGTATCTGCTTATCTGGTGAAGAACGGTATGCTCGAAATCCAGTTCGTCTGGAACGGCGGAACGCCAGATCCATTCGGTATAAACGATCCGAAAAACAAGGACTTCATCGTGCTCGGATCTGGACCGATCATCCCGTTGGATAAACCAGCGCTCGAGAAAGTCCATGCCGGATTTGAACTATTCTGGAGAACATCCATCATTCCCTATCTGACGTTGTTGGCAAATGGCACCCCGTGCTATTGCTCCGCCAACATCAGTACGGTCAATCAAACCATCATCGATCTACAGTTCTTCGATGATCCGACGACGATGCACGACGGCTTCTATACAGCATCTCCGAATCTCTCCGCCATTTTCAATCCGAATGTCTATGATCAGAAGACGTTCCAGGCGAATGCGGATCAAGTGGCGGTGCTCACGGATAACGTCGGGAGTCGTGTTTTCGCGAACGATATTCTGCCAGATATGCAGGAACCTGTCAATATGTTGGAACGGCCGTTTGCATCATCAGCACAACCGGTGGGTGGTAATACGGCTGACGTTTTCATTTAGTCCGTAAACGACCCGTGCATTCGTGTACGGGTCATAATCAAAAGGAGAAACTATGGCTACAACAACTGCCGTAACCAAAGAAAACCTGTTCGAGCTAACCAAGCTCATCATTGAACAAACTGGTCACTACAAGGTTCTTGATGATCTCCGGATCCAGAATCCAGACGGAAACATGGTCGGAATCAAAGGATCTGGGGACAAGCACTACACGATTCTCGTCCGAAAAGAACGTGTTCCAATTCCGACGCCTGACTATGTCTATCTGACGCCGTTCAAGGACAACTCAGCCAAGGACATGGCGCGTGAATGGTTCTTCATGACCGTAAAGGTGGCACCTGGCGTCATCATTGGCGGCATTATGAGAGACATCTTCAAGCTCGCCGCTGACGGAACGGCCACGGAACCGAATACCGTTACGGTGATTTCCAAGATCTCTGGAAGTCTGACGGAAGCTCTCAAAAAGGAACTGGTCAAGCTCGAATTCAATCCGAAAGATATCGGCTACATTATCTACAACGGCGCCACTAAGACGGCCTCGTTCACCTCGCCTATCCTGGAAGATAAGGAATGCTCCAAGAAGCACAGTGATAAGGACACGTTCTCGAGCCCGATGCATGAAGCGTATCCCTCCGTCTCCTATAAGGCGTGGGGTGTGGTTCAGAAGACCATTCTGGCCATTCTTGACTCGACCGACATTTCCGAATGGGCGGAAAATGCAACCGTTCAGAACTGTCAGATGGCATCCGCCGTCCTGACGTTGTCCTGGAAACTGTTATCCCAACTCTCTGGTCTGGTAAAGGAACTCTTCCATCGCGATTTGCAGGTTGAACGTGAAGGTGAACTTCTCCGAGACATGGAATCTTATGCGAATATCGAACGGTATCTCTCCGTAACACCGCTCTCTCCCGCTATCAAACCGGAAGAAGCGTCTAAGCCGAATCCCGCCAACGCTTATGTCATTCCTGGTTCCAGCGGCCAGACGGTTCAAGCAGGTGGCCCGCCTCCCGTGCAGCAATGGGGCGCTCAACCTGTCGGTCCGGTTTCCTACGGTTGTGGCTATGCCGCACCGCCCGTTCCTACGGGACCTGCGCCGCAAGACGGATTCCGTCCTGCTGGTAGTTTGACAGCGCCGCCAATCTCCCAACGTCAGGCGATGACTCGGTTCGATGCATTCAACCAGACGCCTCCTGGGGGCTATTACGGTCAACCGGTTTACCCGAACCAGGGGTATCCTGTAGTAGCACCTGTTCCGATGGGCGGTAATAACGGATTTGTTTAATCATTCACGGGGTGTAGACCAATCCAGTCTACACCCTTTTTATTTTTTGGAGTCAGTCATGGATCCAACACTACGTTCAAAAATAGAAGAAGCTTCAAAGAAGTATTTCGAATTGATGGCAGGTCCTATCTATCGTGTCTATGCCGATATGGAGTATCTGCAGGATTTCAGAATAGGTGCCCTTGTCTCACTTCTACGAAAGAAGGGGATCAATGAAGCGAAAGTGGGGCTGGATTACATTCGGAGTTGTATGTCTGCATACAACGAAAGATTGGACTTCGAAACGGCAAAATACTTTCCGATGCTGAAAACGACGGATGCCGAATTAGACGAAATTATCCGTCAAAACCCCTTAGGAGTCGCCTACATTTCTCCTTTCACATCGACCTGGAGCATCCTCCTCGATGTCCTATCCGCAGCCCGCTTTCACAACGATAAAGTCTCCGAGAGGACTGTCCAGACAGAGCTTGTACTGAACCTGACAACGGTTCCATGGCACTCGGATCTACAAGCTCGACTTCGGCATCAAGTGTATACGGCTGGATCTTCAGACGCTTACGTAACGTTCCGTTCTACTCCTCGTTATTCAGAAGGATACGATTTTTATCATTCCGCCGCTATTCTCTTTATCTGGGATATAGAGTATTTCATCAATGGTGATCCAGCTCTACGAAACGCCATTTGCGACAATATGAAGTTCTACAACAATCAGATTCTGGCTAAGCCATATGTGAAACCAGAACTTAAGATTGCCCCAGATAAAGTTAAGGACAGTGTGTATCTGACGGAGGAGATGCTGGATAGAATCATGAATTTCGAGTGGCTTCCGACTTCCATTATCGTCTAATAAAACGTGCTCAGACGACGGGATTTAACCGTCGTCTGAGCCTCTGACATCGTATGCGATGTACCATTTTATTATGTGAAGGGCCTTTTTACAAGGCGCTTCGAGACCAAAAAGGAATTGTCTTATGGCTGATAAGAAATCTAAACTCAAGTCGACTGGTAAAGACTTTGAAGACGACATGCCTCTTGGCGATGACATGGACGATTTCAATTTCGACGATTTCGACGATCTGAATTTCGATGCCTCCCCAGACGCTAGAACAGGTCTATCCAAACGGCGTCAGCTTATCGGCAACGCCATAAAGGAAGTTGGTCTTGGCGGTCTTCGAGGCATTCGTGATGCGTTGAGAGACGCCTATCCCAACACCGCTTCTGTCATTGACGAAGGGTTCGCCTGGCTTAACGACTATCGCGACATGGCGTCTGAAACAGTCGACAAGCTTCGTGATGTTGGACGACAGACAGGTGCTTTGGCTGCGAAAGGTCTTCCTCTTATCAAACAGCTTCTGCCTGAGAAGCTCTATGGTAAAGCGGAGACTTGGCTAAGTCAATATAAGGAAGATGAAGAGGGTGAAGAGTCCGAAGAGGCTCGCGATCGTCGTCTTCAGCAGGAGACCATCGGAAATACCATTACCGAGGTCTTCGACAAGCAGATGGCTCAGGACAAGCTCATTGCCGCCACGGAACGGATTGAGCGTGCCTCCGATCGGAACCGTGATGCAAAACAGTTCCAGATCTCGACGAAACTTCTCTCATCCATTGACCAGAAATCTGCCTATGTGGCGAAGTTCATCGGTGGTCCGTATACGGCGTACTTACGGAAACATCTTGAATTGACCTACCAGCACTACTTCGTCGCTCGGGATACCTTTACGGTATTGAAAGTCTACACCCGAATGATGGAAGCGAAGATGGAAGAGCTCAAACACAATTCGAGTCTTCCTGATGCGCTCAAGGCGGATGCATACCGCGACGAGATCAACATGAAACGTCGTAGCGAACGCACGTCCGCTGGTTCCATCCTGACGAGTTTCCGCGATGTCTTCTTCAGGAACGCCAAAGCACAACGAGATGAGACTTTCGATATGGTCTCGTCTATGCTGCCCATGCTGGACATGCTGGTTGGTATGGGTTCTACAGCCGCTGACTTCGGTGATACATTGACCTGGAGCAAGCTCTTCACGAAGGGTCTTGGCTGGGGTACGAAGAAGCTGGTCAGTGCAGGTCTCAACAAAGCCTTTGACGGCAGGCAAAACGGTTTCGGTGTCGGCGCCATGGAGAACCGCATGGGATCGTTTGTGCAGTCCCTCTACGGTTTGCTTGGTTCCCAGAGAGAAGCTTGGGAAAGCTCTGATTCTCCGATTCTCAATTTCCTGTCGAAGTTTATTCCTCAAGCGGAAGACTCGACTCGTATTGAGAAGACAGACTTGATTGCGGATGCACAGAAGGCGGCTTCTTTTGATGTGGCGACACGCTCTGCTATTGTAGAAGTCATTCCGTCACACTTGGCTCGTATCGGCGACCATATGGAAGCCCTGCAGAGAGGGCTGACGCCGTCTACGGTAGTCCCGCATAAGGTCTTCGACCCGTACACTCGTCGTCTGGTAGATCGTGAAGACTTTGCCGCTAACACGCTTGTACGTGACCTTTACGGTTCACCCGAACAACGCGAAGATGCTTCCCGTGAAGCTCTCTTCTCCTTGAAGAAATCGATTGCCCAGAACATAGGGAAATCCATCGAGCAATTGTCGGATAGCGACTTCGAATCGTTTGATGCAAATGACGTGACGGAAGCCCTCCAGAACGTCTTTACAAACCTTTGTTCTGATACGAATCTTGGCACGGTTCTTCCGTATGAGTTCCTGAAGTACTATCTCTCTGCTCAAAAGAACTCTGATTTCAACGCCGAGTATTCGTCCGTCTACATAGATCGTGCTCTCGCCGGTATCCAGGGCGATCAACTCAAGTTCCAGGTCGTCAAGGAACTCGTTCGGGCGTTCTTCCGTTACAACGATGCGGAACCTGCCAAGTCGGTTGTCAACTTCGATGCGGTTAAGCATCTTGAGGACCTTCTACACAAGCGAATTGAAGCTCGTTCCGATACATCGGCGCTTGCTTCCAATCTCTACGCGTTGGGCCTAGGCGGCTTGCTCTCCCAGACAGGTTTGACCAAGTCGGGTCAGTTGAATCGCACTCTGGCTCGTCAGATGGAATCGCTTTATAGGGCAGATGTAGATCAGACCAACGGTCACATCGACTACGCGGGTAACTCCACGTTCCGATACATGTCGGAATCCAGAGATAGAACATACGATTATCAGCGTGAGGCTCTTTCCCGTCAGGACATGGCTGGAAAGGATACACTTGGTCGTTGGGTCTACGGATTCATTGGTGGAAAGTACGATCCTCGTAACTTCATCGATCGGTCTCCTGAAAGTGAGTCTGGACGTTCGAGTATCATCCAGGCCGCCGATACGTTTGCGACCAGCCAGAAGAACAAATACGCGGATAAGTTCTACTACGTTCATCGCTATCGTCGTTTGACACCTACGTCCGTCCGTATCTGGTATGCCAAGTTCGAAAAGAACGCAGATGGAAACGGACTCAACATCCATAGTCTTGCTTCGGCAGAGTTCGACAAGATTATCAACTTCTCCAGCGATATCGCCAATTCCACAACGGATCCGAAACTGTCATCCCAGCAGATACGGGAACTCAATTCCTATCTACGGAACATCAGTGTAGACGGTGTGGAAGGTACTCGTATTCGTTTCGACGAATCCATTATCACACCTGAAGTACTGGAACTTCCGCCGTCTTTTGCACAGTATGTAGAAGACACGGAAATCAATGTTCTGGAACACTTCCGTAATCAGCGGAGAATGAACCGGACAAGTGAAGGTGCGATGGATGTTCATTCGGATGATCAAGCGACTATCTTTGCAGGTATGTCTTCTATCGGACAGGCGATTCGGAATGCGGTCGTTACGACGATTCCAGATTACCTGAAAAATATTGTGACACTGATGCGTGGTCAGACCGCCAATCCTGTCGTCAACGAAGAAACGGCAACTCCTGAAAACAATACGGAAGAGTCTCGTAAACGTGACGCAAATGGATTTGCTCCAAATGAGAAGCTTATCGCCGATCCCGATGCTACAATCGCATCCAACCCGCTTCATATCAAAGCTCGTTTCCGGATGCTGCGTTCGGGTGCCATGCGTTTGCTTGGTAAAGTCTACAATCCGAAAGGAAAAGCGGATACAAACAATGCTGGTATGGACGACACGGTTATTCGTGCTCGTGTGGCTCAGCTCCTACCGGACGGTTCTACGATTCCTGAAGATATCGATGAAGCCGTCAAGATGGCTTTGTCTTTCGCGGATTCGACAAAGGGTGTCCTTGATATTCCCGATAACAAAGAAGCCTATTCGATTCTTAAGAACTATCAATCTTGGAAATTGTCCCATACAACGGACGAGAAGAAAGAAGGGTTGTTCGAAAGAGTCAAACGGGTGTATCGAGAAGGACAGAACATTCCGCCTGATTCCGATCTCGGTAAGAAATTGACGGAAGAAGCGGCAAGACGAATCTCGGGTACGAATACCGATACAAGTGTGCCGTCTCTCGTCAAATCCTCCGACATTCACACTGATTTTATCACGTTTGGTAATGCTGCACTTACACTCTTGAATTCCATTGCGAATAACGCCCTCTTTATTGGTCTTAAGACAGGTTCTATGCCGGTCGAAGCCATTAAGGCGGTTTTCAACGGTACGTGGGGTGCCGTCAAGTATCTTGGAAAGGGAGCATTCAAGCTCTCTGGAAAAGCGCTTGGTACTGGTCTCGACTATACCAAAAAGGCGTTGGGTTTTGCCAAGGATTTCACTATTGGCGCCTGGAAGAATACCCTACCGTTTATCACAGGCGGTGCGGGTGCTCTCTGGAAGGGTGTTAAAGGTATCGGTAAAGGTGCCTGGGCCCTCGGAAAAGGCGCTACCGAACTTAGTTGGGACGCTCTTAAACTGGGTGGTAAAAGTGCTCGTCGTGTCCTCGGCAGTGCTGCTACAACTCTGTCTGATGCGACGGCTGGTGTTGCGGGTGGTCTTAACGGCGAAGAAGTTATTGAAATGGACGGTAAGTTCTATCGTGCCGTCGGTGACGACGTTGTCGAAATCTCCCGTACGGAATACGAAGCTATGCGTCTCGCAGGTGCCGCTCGTCGTACCGTGGGTTCTGCCCTTTCCATGACAGGCAAAGGTCTCCGTACCGCAGGCAGATGGGTCAGAGATGGCTGGAACAAAGCGACTGATTTTCTCTTCGGAGGAATCAAACGTCGTCTCGAATCGTGGGGCAATATGTTCAAGTCCTATACGGATAAGCTCCTTGGGAAAGCTGACTACTCGATTAAGTTCGAGGGTGATCCGGAGAGCAACTTCCATCGGGACTTTCGACTCTTTGCGAACGCGATGCTCGGTCATGTCGGCAACCTATCCCAGTCCATTCTGTTGAAGATGGCGAAGCTCCTGCTTGTCGGTCCTGCGGCCGTACTAGTAGGTGCAGGTGGTGGTGCCCTCAATCTGGCGATGAAGACGGTCAAAGGCATAGCCGGTATGCCGCTTAAGCTTGTTAACTGGATTACAGGACGTAAGTTCGGTGATACAGACGGTGACGGTGACGTAGAAGGCTCTGCGGAAGATCTGAAACAGAAACAGGAAGAGCATCGTGCCAAGGTGAATGCCAAGAACGCTGAACGGGATGAACAGCTTCGGAAGATTGCTGAACGCGATAAGCAGAAAGCACAGGCCAACGCCGACAAAGAGAAGAAAGCTGAAGAGGGTGCCCTAGGTAGCTGGGGTGGTCTCGGAAAAGCTCTCATGAATTCCAAATTAGGCAAATCTCTTATCCCGTCGATGCTTGCGAAAGCTGGTCTTCGGGGTGTGCTTCATCAGCAACTCAAGAAGCACGGTATGCGTGGTGCCGCCAAGGCACTCGGTAAAGCTGGCTGGTGGGGTCTTACAAAACACGGTGCGTCTTCAGCTCTAGGCGGACTCGCAGGTCTCTTCGGTCATGGTGCCGCTACGGCAGGGGCTACGGCTGCTGCTGGAGCTGGTTCCGCTGCAGGCGCTGCTGGTGCTACAGGTGCTACAGGTGCAGGTGCTGCTGCTGGTGGTGTGGCCCTCGGGCCTATTGCCGCGATTACGGCAGGTCTCCTCGCTGCGTATAACGGTGCTCGCAACGCTACGGATGATCGTACCAGAGAAAACCTCGGTCTTGATGATGATCAGCAGGTGACCTTTGGTCGTCGTACCGCTTCCATTCTTGGTTCCGCCCTGACACTCGGTCTCGGCCGCAAGTGGGCCTCCAAGGGTCTCTACAAAGCAGGTGACTGGATTGGTGAAAAGAGCGGTCTTGCCGATATCGCTCGTGCCTTCCAGGGTAACGACGCCTACATGAAACCCGAGGAAATCAAGTCCTGCTACGAAAAACTGAAAAGAGCTGTTGATCGTGGTGAGACGGGCGCTCAACGTCGTTTGGAGAAATTCGAAGAAGCGATTCGAAAAGAAGAGTGGGGTCTTGCTCGTGCTCTGGCTGGACGAGAAGCGGACGGATTCTTCAAACAATTGGGCGAAGGTGCTTCGAAGTTGAATATTGTTGGAAACCTTGGAACTAAATTCGGTAAGTGGGCTATTGGTGGTCTTATTGGAAACAATGAGAAACCGATGGATCCGACTGAACTACGTCAAGCGCGTGCTCGTCTACAGCACGCCGTCGAACAGAATAAACCAGGTGCTCAAAAGATCATGGACACCTTCGAAGAAGCTGTCGCTGGCGAAAAATGGGAGAAAGCACGTAAGCTTGTTGAAATGGACAACAAGGGTCTCCTTCAGAAGATGTTCGGCGAGATGACCGCAAAGAAAGCCATGCTTCTAGGGGCAGGCGCCTTCGGCGGTCTCCTCTTCATTGCAAACGAAGACAAGCCGATGAAACCGGTGGAGATTCGGAAGTTCCAAGCTCAGATGGAGCCTCTGGCTGCGAAGAATGAAACAGCTCGGAAAGCTCTTGACCGATTCACCCAGTACGTCGAAGAGGGCCGGTGGAAGCAGGCTCGTGAAATAGCGAATCTGCCCGCCAGGTCCTTCGCGATGGCTACCGCATCCGCTTTGAACAATACCATCGGGGCTTTCTTCTACCCCGTTCAATCGAAACCCATGAAGCCCAAGGAAATACAGGACTTCAGGGATCACATGCAGTATCTCATCGAAAAGGGAGATACCGTTGCACAAGCCCGTCTTGACAAGTTCGAACTGGCGATCGCCCGCAACCAGTGGGACGTCGCACGTAAGATTTCCAAGACGAAACATGTTTCTACACTCGGTAGAGTTGGCATCGCCTATTTCAACTGGGTATCCGGAAACGACGATCAACCGTTGTCCTCTACTGAGATTGAAAAGTTCCAGGAGTCCATGCGTCGCAAGATCGACATGGGTAGTGAAGTGGCGAAGAAACAGCTCGAAGCCTTTGAGGATGCCGTCGGCAGACGTAATTGGCCAAGAGCCCGTGAAATCGCTGGTCTGAAACTACCGCCCGGATCCGACCGTGTCAATAACTACTTCAAGGACCTGACCCGTCGTGCCATTTTGGCGACAATCGGTATTGGAAACCAGGACTCCGCAATGACGCCTGCCGAAATCGAGCAGTTTACCGAGAAGATGCAGGAACGCATCGACAAAGGGGACGAGGGCGCCAAAGCCATTCTCGAACGCTTCCAGGATTATGTTGCCGACGGCAAGTGGCGTCACGCTCGGGAGCTCTCCGGTATCGCCGCCAAGGGCTGGGCTCAAAAGGCTGGTGCCTCTATGACAAAGGGTCTCAAGGGTCTCATGTACGGTCTCGGCAAGGATGCTGAGAAAGACGAGAAGTGGACGGATGACGGTTCCATGTCGAAACGCTGGCGCCTCATCTACACCCGTGTCCAGGACGCTCTCCACAAGAAGGGCATCGCTCCTTTTGAGCGTTCCACTCTCGCCGCTCTCCGGAACGACATGCAGTCTGTAGATCCAATTTGGCTCGACGACGAAAAGCTCGACAACTTCGAGAATCGTCTTCGTGCTATTGACCGGTCCGCAGGTGACCTCTCGTCTGAAGCCGCTGACGAGTACGATCGTCTACGCAAGGAGAAGCAACCGCTTGTTCACCAGCAAGAAGTTCTCCTCTCTGCTATCAATAAAGCCAGAGAGGAAACGAACGTCTTCTCCTTCCGGAAGCAGAACCGTCTCAAGGCTCTCTACAACGAGGTCTCCAATCTCTCTGTCGAAGAACTCGACAAGGGCTATTTGGATGATCTTGACACTACCCTTCACGAGATACATACGTCCGCTGAAAGGACGCGTGAGCTCTCACCAGAGGAACGGAAGCACTACAACGAGATGACTCGTCGTCAGCAGAAGTTCTTGGTTAACGCCGAAGCGGCTCTGGATGCCACGGGCTACGCTCATTATCTGAAACGCCGTCAGATCTCCAAACTTATCTCGGAAGTGGAAACAGCCGATATGAGCATAACGGAAGCATCTGACTTCGACGCCTGGGACGACCTTATGAAAGAGCTTGCTCCAAAGGGATTCTCGTCCAAGGTCCAGAATGTCGAACAAGCCAAGGCTATTCGAACCTTCGCATCCAAGCGAAATCTACTTCTACGATCTCTCGAGGCGTCACAGAAGAAAGCTGGTTGGATGAGCAAGGCGTATCGTGAGCTTGGGAAGCTTCGCTCGGAAATTGAGGCGGTAGCTGATGAAGACCTGACGGACGATCTGTTGACCGCGTGGGAGGCGGATCTTAAAGATCTTGACCCTGCAGCGTCTACAGTCGTCCAAATGCAGCAAGCGTCCGACGACAACGTGAAAGCTGTCAAAGACAAATCCAAGCTACGTCGTGAAATCAAGACGACTCTGATAAAAGTCCGAAAGGATAAACCGACGGTCAAGGCACTTACCAAATTGATGGATGAGCTGGATGCCATGCCGGATGACGAAACAACGACAAAAGGCATGAAGGCATTCCAGGTCAAGTTCAACGATCTGGTAAAGGCGCCGAGTAAACCAGCCGACGTGAATGTCTCTGGAAAGACCTATCAGAGTATGGGTGCTGTAGATGCAACGGACACTCGTTATCGCTACGAGAGTACCGCTACACTCCATTCCGATTCTCCCGACGCACAGGCGTCTCGTAGTCGCTCTCTTGTAGACCGAGCCGTCTCTATCGCTAGAAAGTACGGTCAGAAACAGGAACTCGCCATCTCCCTGGATAAAAACGGTCATATCGTTGACTCCTCTATGGGAGATGCGTACGAGTCTACAGTTAAGACGACTCCTGGTGGTTCGATTGTTCATTCTCATCCTGACGGTTCGCCTGTATCCCAGACGGATATCGAAGCGGCTCGTGCGGCTGGTCAAACATCTGTGACGGCTGTCAATTCAAACATGACGGGTGCGGTTCTACACAAGGACATCATCCGTATGTTAGATCAGGACAAGGTGTATCAAGCACAGCACCTTGAACTCGTGTCGGAGATTTCACGGGATCTCAAGATCCTCATAGGCGTCATGGCGAATAACCAGCGTCTTACCTCCGACCAGATCGTCAATTCCGCCATGGCGGCCTACAAGGCATCCAAGGTGGAATCCGTTAACTACACAAACGCAAAGCTTGCTCCTGTCCAGCCGAAGGCGGCCCCTGTTGGACCTGCCGTCACGGTCAGTAAGCAAGGCTATCGTCCACAACTCTAGTTTATAGCACAGGATCGAGAACCATGGCCTACATCGATAGTACGTCAATACTACGGGACTCCAGTCCCATGGATTCCAGCTACAGGACTTCTTCCATCGTCCACAATCCTTACGGTCTTCGTCTCACGGAGAACAGGGATGAAGAGTTCAAGACGTTCTACGACGCCTTGCAGTATATCTTCGGAACGACGGACAATGTCCCTGGTTCCCGTGATCTGGCCGAATGGTTCTCGATCATGCAAGACACAACCTACTCTTACGGGGGTATGGAAAACATGAACGGTCGTCAAGATACCGTTGACGGCTACGGAGGCGGACTTCCCCTGATACAGGCACCCAACTACACGGATGCCCGTATCGGCGGGAACGACGCGATCAATCCCTACTGGCAGTTCAACCGTGACGATGATATCGTTCCGGAACGTCTACGGTTGGATGCACCTGGAGTGGATGACGACAATTACGGTATGGGGCGTGTCTACGCGGAGAAGTATGATTCCCATCAACAGATCCTGTGGCTTCAGATGGGCGTGCCTGAATACAACAGCGCCGCTATCTTCATCAAGGAAGCAGGTGACGAGACAGCCGCTCGTATCATGCGAAATGGCTGTCTGCGGGGCATGGTGGGTCGGTTTATCTCCTCGGCGTTCCAGGCGGCTGTCTGGTGTATCACGCTTCCCATATCGTTGCCTTTGACGGTCTATCGCTGGATGCGTCGTGTCTCGACAGAGCGTATTACAGGGTACTACTACTTTCGCCCAGCTATGCCGCTCTATTACGAAATGGTCAACTCCATGCTTTCGTATTTGGCGGTTGGAATGGGTCTCTATCCGTTCGTTATGTCAGAACGAAAAGATGCGAACAAGAAAGAATCGGAGAAAATGCAGGGCTGGTCAAGCGGCGCTACAGGCGCTGGTCTGAACAGCGGAGAACCTCTATTCAACGATAGTCGTGATATCGCTCTGGATGGTACAACCATTGGGGCTGAAACGGGTGTTCCTGAGATTCTTAAGAACGGTCCCGATATCTTCTTGATTATGAACCGTAGAGCTCGTCTCTTCCAAGCCGCCGCTTCTCAAGTGACTGCTCGTGAGCTACTCCGTGTTTCCATGGAGAACGACCAGACTCATGGTAACACCTACTATCATGCAGCGCCTACGGCCTATAAGGCGGACGAGAATGGTCAAATCCATGAAGTAACAGGAAAAGTTTCCGATAAAGAACGTGATCCTCGGTTCTGGGAATCCCTTAAAGGCAACATGTTCGGTATGAACGACTTTGTTGGGTTCAAGATTGAGAAGGGGTTCTCTCCATCCGAATCGGTTTCCAACTCGACGGGTGAATTGGAGCTGGCATCCAAACTAAACTCCTACGCCTCTCAAAAGAAAGAGGAATTGGAAAACTCTTCCGACTCCAAAGTTCTCTCCATGTTGAAAAAGATACCCGATGGACCGAAGCAGGTGCTTACCTCCATTGGTATCAATTTCGCATCCCAGGCTATTTCGGCTGTAGGCGGTGGCGATATCGCTACCGTTATTAATGCCGGTCAGGGATTTGTGGCCATGCCTGAAGTCTGGAAGTCCAGTTCTTTCTCGAAGAGCTTTAGTTTCACGGTTCAGTTACGGGCTCGATATGGAGATCCGACGAGTATCTATCAGTGCATCTACATTCCTTTGTGTATGTTGTTAGGTGCTGGGTTGCCCAGGGCTGTCGGCGCTTCCATGTACACATCGCCGTTCCTGGTTCGTGCGTACTGTAAGGGATTCTTCTCAATCCCTCTCGGGATTATTGAGAGTATGAGTATCTCTCGCGGTACTGGTGAAAACAGTTGGACGGAAGACATGCTCCCCTTGGCGGTGGATGTGAATTTCCAGATTAAGGACTTGAGTCCTGTGTTCTTCTTGGGATTACAGGATATTGGGTTCATGGACACGTTCCGTCAGAATACGAACATGATCGACTATCTGGATACGCTGTCGGGATTGGGATTAGCCGAATCAACTGTTCGACTCCAGAAGGCGTTGCGTAAAGCGAGTGCGGCTGTTCTTATTAAAAAGAATACAACATTCAATCCTCAATTCTACGCTACGAAGATTGGCCATACAGGTGCTCTCAAGAGCCTGGCGGCTGTTCTTCCATGGACGTCCTATTCGTACGAGGCATTCCAGCAATAATACATCAAATCTGCCTAGAGGGAGTTGATCCCTCTAGGCAGGATAATATTATCATTATATGCTGACTGAGACATCTCGGCAATTTAAGCTATTTTGTGGCCTTGAGTAAGCGATGAAATAAACAATTGAACGAGAGTCTACACAGGATGTGTCTATGAGTCATTAAAAATAGTTAAGGAGTCAATAATGGCTATTCTTCAAACTATCAATAACGGTACGGCCGGTACGGTTGTCTCTGATGAGCAGCTTATCGACATGTACGTCGATTTTGAGGGTGCCGTGGCCGATTCACTGGAATGCCTTAATCGGGGTATTACCATGGTCAACGACCTCAATATCGCACAGGAAGCCATGGAGTGCATCAAAGATAACCCGAAAGGCAGTATGGCGGCTATGGAATCTTTCCTCAACTGTCGTATCGATGCTGACGGTCGTCTTGTTTCCATGGAAGGCGATGACGCCGAACGGACCTTGGTCCAGAAGATCAAGGATTGGTTCAAACAGCTCTGGAATCGTTTCCAGGACTTCTTCATGAAGTTCTCCCTATTTGCTCAGGCCGCCTCCAGGAAGTTGGGTGTCATGGCTCAGAAGCTCACCAGTAACGCTGCCAATTGGAAAGCCGAAAAGCTGAAAGGCAATGAGGCGAAGTGCTTCAGCAAAGATCAGTTGGACAAAGATTTGGCAATTGACGACGCCGACAAACTCGACATCGTCGGTGGCAAATCGACTCTTGACGATATTGCCAAGAAAGATCTTAAGCCCGCTGTCGCTTTGGATGACAATCTTAAGCAGACTGATGCGTTGGCTCTGATCAATGCATACAAAAAGAAACTCGATGACATCGTTTCGTCCAAACAGAAGATCAATGGAAAACTGAAAGCTGCGATGGATTCCATCAAGGTTTCTCAGAATGGTGCTGATCGTAAAGATCGTGCAGCCGTGTATCGTCAGGCACGTATGAACTATCATGTCGCCCTGAAAAACGTTCATACCATTTCCAGTCTGGTCGTTCGCTCCGCCAACAAGTTGCTGAACGCCTGCGCGAAGGCTTACAAAGGCGGGATGAAGGAAGCTTTGTCCTAAAAAGGAGGTAAAACTATGGCTAGTATTTTTAAATCCTTGGAAAGCTTCACTCCAGACTACGTCACTGCCGATGGTAGCCTCATTGCTGCGACGGAAATGTATCAGGCTATGGATGCGGCCGAAGCCGCCGCCGAGAGCCTCAGCGCGATTCTCGATGACTATGCAACGGTTTACGACGCGATGAAAACTGCTCGTACTAACGATCGCTGCGCCGCGTTTGAAGCGCTTATGACGCCGCAGTTGAAGGCTTATGCCTCCATGGAAGAAGCGAAGGACACCCGCACCTTCTGGACCAAGGTTAAGGAGTTCTTCATTCGGCTGTGGCATAGTGTTGAAGACTTCTTCGCGAAGTTCAGCGTCTTTGCGAACGCGATGAAGAATAAGCTTGAGAAGCTTAACATCAAAGAGATCGCTAAGGGCGTCGATAAAGACCTGAACGTTGAATCGATCAAGGTGAAAAAACTTGACGATGATAAGTGGAACAGTGCATGGGCCGCTATAACAAAGTCAGTCACCGTTGATGATCAGGCGAAACTGTCTGAGACGGCGAAAACGTTGGCTGGAACAAGAAAAGCTTTCACCGATGCGATGAAGGATGCCAGTGAGGCAACTCTTGATCTGAATGCCGCCGAGGAATATCGTAAGAAGTTGATCATCTATCTCAATCTGGTTATCAGGTTCCGTCAAGACTGCGTTAATCGCTTCAAATCCGCGGTTAATGCCGTTAAAGGTGGTATGGTCGACGGTGATCCGAACAAGAAGCTTCGTATCAATGCACTGAAAGATGCTCGTCACGGCGAATTGATGGCGCTCCTTACGGTATCCAAGCAGCTCATCAAAGACGCCAAGGCATTCATCAAGGCCGTTAAGGGCATGAAGAAAAAGAAAGCCGCTTGAGCTTAACTACGGTTAGCTCACGGTTCTTTTGATTCATCAGAAGTCCACATGACAAAGTGTCCAGGTGGTGGGTAAAACCACCACCTGGACTATATTCTTTAAAGGAGATGCAATGGCAATTCTACATCTAGATAGTTATGCTACGCATCGGCCCCGTATTTTCACTGAAAAGGATCGTCGCGAACTGGATCGAATGACTTCCGTTCTCTGTGCCTACGATATGGCTTTAGAGCGTTTGGAATCCGATCTTGATCTTCTTTCGAAACTCCACGACGGCATGTCGGCGTATCCGAACGACCCGGGTCTATCATTTGTCTTCAAAGAGTCTTTGGAACATCTGCATTCTACCTACTCCATGGAAGGAGCTCTTCAGACCATGTGGGATGGTATCAAGAAGTTCTTTGCAACCATCGTTGAAAAGATCAAACAATTCTTCCTGTGGGTAGCACGCCTCTTCGGTTTCTGCAAAACAGAAGCTGATAAAAGTGGTGCTATTCTAAAGGAATTGAAAGCTGTACTTGAGCTTTTCGATAAAGCCGACCAGAACAAGAAGACGGCTATTCTGCAGAAGATTACAGAATATCGTCGAGGCGGTATCGATAAAGTTGAGAAGAGCACTCAGACACTGCTTGATGCAAGAGATGTCTGGGGCTTGGTGGATAGCAGTGAAGCTGACTATATTGAAGGCGGCAATGCCAATGACAACAACAATGCTCCAAAAAACGAGCAATCGAAACAGGAAGAAAAGAAACAGGAACAACAGCCTAAACAGCAAAATGTAGAACCGCCGCCTATTACGGCTGCTACAAGTGCTGCTGGTAACGCGGACGAATGTTATCTCTCTGAACTTCCTGTTGTTGCAAACGGAATTGCTTCTCTGAAAGACAAAGCCGCCGCAGTTCGTCCCGCTCTTTCCAAGTATGTTGACACCCTCAAAGGCGTCCAAAATCTGACGGATTCGAATTCGTTCGCTAACGCTCAGTCTGGCAATCTTGAAGGTGGTCAGCAACTTACGGAAGCCGCCAAGTCCTACATGGAAGAACGCAACAAACTGAATCAGGCCCAAGCGCCCTCCGGATCCGATTCCTATGTGAAATACGATAGCTACGAAACGCTCAACACCAATATCGGCAATTTCGAGAGCGAAGCCAAACAGCTTTCGGAAGCGACAAAACTTCTTGCCGACCAGTTGGACCGTGTCTCAAAGCTAACGGTGCCTGCAACAGAATCTCTCATTTATTCATTTGAAGCAGACGAACAGGGGAGCACACGTCCACCGCAAAATCCCCCGTCCGGACCGAACACGACCGCCTCTCAGCCGAATCAGCCCACGCAAGGTGGCGCTACGGGTCAGGTGAACAATAACACCAATAACAATAACGATTCCGCGACTGCCAAGCAGATCATGGATGTTATCAAGAAAATGGGTCAGTCTGCCTCCGAAGTCATGAAGAACATCGTCCGTATTGAAAATGACTGCGCCAACACTCGGTCAAACTTCAACAAGATGATGGGATCCGTCACCAAGATCATTGCGGATGGCTTGAAAGACCAACCGGCTGCTGAAACCAGTAAATAAACACCATGTGTTTTCCATGATATAGGTCAGAATGGGTCTGGCCTATATCATCCATTTTTCAAGAAAAGGAGTAATCATGAAAAAGCTGTTCCTCATGTTCTCCATGCTTGCCATGGTTTTTGCCCTGACAGGCTGTGGAGGCGACTTCGTCAAGAATGGTCTGGTTAAACTGGACCGTGGTACCTTCTCATCTGCGACCTCTCGGGGTAAAGTGGCTGGTAAAGCCATCTACTCCGCCTGGATGGTTGCTCAGCAGACCAATCCCGAAATTGCTAAGGATGCAGAGAACCTGTATCTACAGTTAACTGCATCACCTGACGGCAATTACGATTTGGGTGTTCTGAACACGACAGCCGTTGCGCTGCTGAAGGAAGCGATCGCCAAAAAACAGGATCCCGCTACAGCGGCCCTAGCGGCCGCCGCTCTGATTTCAATTGGCCATATGACGGATGATCTGGCGGCCAATCGATTGGAATCCGGCACGGCGGGTGAATTTGTTCAAGGCGTCATTACGGGTATCGAAGAAGCCAAGTCCAGTCATAAGCTGGAGGCCATTGCCGCACTTGTCAAGCAGTATCAGGAGCTGAAGAAAGAGCAGGATGCTCTCAAGGCTGCTGAGAAACTTGAAAAAGAAAAACAGAAAGAAGCGGCAGCACAGGCGGCTGGTACGACTACAGAAACCCAGCCCGATGTCCCGCCGGAAGCAACCGCAGCCAAAGAGAAATTTGTCTACACGCCGTTCGTCTGCACGCATAGCGAATGCACGTTCAAGAACCTCGGCAAAGACGCATCTCTTGACTTCCAGACCGCACTCGCCATGCAGTTGGCGGACTACGTCGTGCATGAAGCCCGTAAGGAAGCGTTCACTCCAACTATCGAAGAGAACGTCCAGGAATTCCTGCTCCGTATGTCCGAACTAGATGCAAAAGGATATGCGGAAACTTGGCTGGTCATTGATTCCATCACGGTCAAGAAGACGGGTCGCGGTAACAAGGATGGCTACGAACTCGTCGCTATTGTATTCCTGCTCCGTCAGGAAGACGGTTCCTACATCCCAGAGAATTGTGTCTCCTGTGCGCCGACGGAATACGAGGACTTCTATGCTGAGAAAGGCCTCGTCAAGATGAAACCCGTTGACGAAGACAACGAATAAAAGTACATTTCGCCGCCTAGTGGGTACGGGGTTACGGCCCCGTACCCACCCTGGCCATTTTATGCTCATTAGGCTGGCACTTCGTGCCCTATTTCTCTACACTTTTGTGAGGTTTTTATGATCTACGCATACCTGACCGATACTGCTTTTTTGAATCCAGATGAACTGGGCTGGATCGATCCCTCTCAAATCTCCATGAACAAGCTTTGCTCCATGGATGATGCACTGGTCAATTATTTTGTAGAACACAAAATCATTTTCGATCCTCGTACACAAGGCATTGCCGCCGACGGTCGTCTTCTTCTGCCTGCTCCGTTTAATGGAAAACTGGCAGGCCAGATGGCGTTGCACTTCGATCCTCAACAGTATGAAGAAGATTTTACCGCCTTTTCGGAATCGGATTCCCAGCAAAGACGGTATCTCTTCTCGACGATTGAGTTTATCATGACATCTCTCCGTCAAGTATCGGAGGCGTCTGCCTATTATCCGAAAACGGAACAGGATCTGGATACGGCACTTGTGGAACAGCGGGCTCGTTTCCAAGGCTATCAGCAAGGTTCCATTTCCCTGTCTCCATCTACAAAACAGGCAGCCATTCGTGTCTCCGGACAGGACGGCGCCATTGCATCGACGATTTATCTGCCTGACTACTTTATCTTCAAGTTCTCGGCAGGCGGCACGGCTCTCTTTGAATTCAAGATCTGGCTGAGTGCTGATGCGTTTAAAGAAGACTATCCGTTCAGCAATATTGTCAAGGTCGTTCCACCTTGCGAACCCTCACGACTGCTGGATATGGACTGGACGTCTGTTGTCGCATCGATGGCCCAGACAGCTAGTTATATGAATCGACAGTTGGCGGACAGTGGCGTCGATGCGCCTATTCGGTCTACGGATCACTCGGGTTATAAGCAGTACACGACCCCGTATCGTCCCTCTTCATCTTCTTCGTCCTATACGGTTTCGTTTGGTATTCTCTACAAAGGTCGGTCTCCGTCTTCAGCACAGTGCCGTGCGGCCATTAAGGCGAAGCTTAAGGCTGATTATCCGAATATTCCAGAAGCACGTTGGGCGGCGATTCTACCAGGTCTGTCCGTTGAAAATACGTTCTACATCATCCCTGCATATTCCAGCTATGTCTCCAACGGAACGACTAGGTATCCTCTCTCCATTGTCAACTACAAAAAGATCATGGATGAGGTATCGAATCATTTCACATTGAGCGACGAGCATAAACGGATTGTCGAAACGTATGGTGCCGTCATTCAGATTCCTGGTTCTCGTCTGATGTGCATGGTCTTCCCAGAGGCGGACAATGACGATACGGCGAAAGACCTCACCCTGCAATCAACAGCCGCGCTGATTCCGCTTTATATGGCTGTAGATGCCACATCCCAGTATATGTCCGTTATGCCAACAAAGACACAGGAGTTCAACTTGGCGTTAGCACTGGCTGGTAGCGTCGCCCTGGGTACGCAAACGAACGCCTCCTATTCTACGACGATGATCGACGGTCGGGAGTATCTTACCTTTACAAGCGGAAATGTCGAGTATCATATCCTGACACGTCAAGGATATAATCAATAACAGAGGAACACCATGGATGCCATTCAACTATCTGGTTTCAATGACGGAAAACTCTCATCGTACGCACCGACGTTGATCGGTTACAACCGTATCTGGCGTTCCGATGCGACGAATGTGGTCATTCGTCATTACGAGGGAGCCTGGACAATCTTTGATCCAGGTGCCTATCCAAAATACATTCTGGTCGTCCAGATAGAGAGTGGCACCATCGAGGTGCCCGATGTTGGCAAGTGCTCTGCATTCAACATTGAGGATCCGTGGTATCCGAACACATTCTGGATCGATCGTGAGACTCATGTAAAAGTAGATATTAGCACGTCTCGTGTGGACGACACGAATGTCAAAAAGACCACCAGACGATCTGTAGACGCCTATGGAAACACCGTCGTTACAGAAACCTACACGGATCTGACGACGGGACATTCCAAAGAGGTCAGTCGGATTACACGGGTTGAAACGGTTCAGGAGTTCATTGCCGAACACGAACGGTCGACTCCGATGGCTTTGTCTGTCGGTCACATTTACCAGTTCCGTTTCGTCCCTGACTTTGCGGCTCTCGGTTATGAGGATGATGAGGGTAAAGATCCCCAGAAGGGTATCTACCGTATTGATAAGATCATTCCCTACATGGATGTTCTGGATCTTGGTATTGATCTTTATCGAAACATCTACAAACCGTGCAATCTTCCGAATTCTCTTTACGAGAAAGAACGGGAGACGTTCTTCGATCAGAAGTTCTACAAATTGGTGAATCCAAACGACGAGCGTCAATCCTACTACGTTCCGCAGTCGATCATTCTCGGCACGCCTGACGTCAGTGTCTCAGAGCATCCTCACGTTCTTTTATCCGTTGATCTAGGAATCGCTCCGCCAGATGAAGAAATAGAGGAGTTCCGTAAGGCACTTGCTCTTATGATGCGGGAGCGCTACGGAATTGACCCTGATACAACACGGGGCGTGCAAACGGCGATTTACTTCCGTTCCTATCTGAACGATGCTCAGTATGATCGTATCGTGAATGAACGAGCGGAGGCGAAACGGAAATTCATGGATGAGAACGGAGACGCTCTGATTCAATTGCTTTGGCCGAAAGATACAGGATCCATCGTAGCGGAAAATAACCGTCTGAAAGCTCGCTGCGCCGCTTACGAAGAATATATTACCACGAGGAGAAACCCCTAATGGAAGCCTATGACATGAACCGCTTTGCGGTCACAAATAGTGAGTTCAAGCACACGATAACGACGGTCATTCACAGTAAAGGACAGATTATCGACTTGAACGAACCGTATTATTCGGATGGAGCCATTGATGTGGTTTTCCTGGAAGACGACGGAACTCCAGCGCCGACGGCGACTCTTTCCCAAACGGATTGTCTTGGAATGGACGATGAGTCCGTAGATGCCGAAGCGTATGCCCAGCTCTGGCGTATCTATCTGGATAACGGCGGTGTCCACAACGGAAGTGTTACCATCAATGGTAAAACCGTAGACGCCTACGTGACATTCAATCCTTTCCTGCGGAGACTGAAAGTCACAAACGTCCAGTCAGACTTCCATGGGAATTTGGACAACAATGGAAACAGGTTGTCCCTCCCGCGTCGTGTCCAAATCTCCTACTACGCTTTCCAAAGGAACGACTACGATACGATTGACGGAAACGTCGGACCTCAGTATACGCCAGCTCTTATGCTGGCTGTTTTGAAGAAGTTGGATGAGTTGTCATCCGCTCTCTCCGGTCGTTCCGCAACAGGTATGACGGTTAGTGACTACAAGTGCAAACCGCTTGACCTGACAGGGTATCTTCGTGAGAACTATATTGGTGGCGGTCTTCTCTCGTCCGAAGAAACCGCTTACCCCGCTGCTGAGGAACGAATCGTCAATGTCCCTGCGGGTGACTACATCATTCATCCGCACTACGGACCGTTCTATGGGCACGATTTCGCCATTGTCTTCAACGGAAATACGTTGGTTGAAGGGGAAGACTACGAGCTCCAGGGAATGGATCCCGGACGTACCCAGATTTCCCAGCCTAACTCAGGCGTCTACAATTTTATTCGACTGCGAAAAGCCATTGTCGCTACGGAAGCCAATCCGCTCCGTATTCGGTACCACGCATTCGGCAACGAAGTAACGCCTGAAGTTTTCGACCGATTCAGTTCCTATGTCCTGGCGTTCATTGCCAGTATTACGAGTGGTGATATCCTGACGTCGTCCAACATCGGTCAAAATGCGGCGTTTAAGAGTCTGGTGGAACGTGTTGCTAATGCGGAGAAACTGGTTGGTCTCTATCCGACGACGAATCTCCTCATTAAGCCGTCGACGACAGGTATTCGTGGCTACGCCAACCGTTGGGTTAATGTAGCCTACTATACGGCTCCTGTCTGGTCGAACGCAGTTGTTGACTTCGTGTCACACGTTTCCTCTACTTTCCGTCTGACGTTCAATATCGGCAACGACCGACTCTTCTCGGCTCGTTTCTGTCTGAATATCAATTTCAAGGACATGACGGTGGATGTTGTCCCCCTGATGGTAAACGAGTATGCTTTCGAAGAGAGTGTTTCTATCTATCGGGAACAAACTGTCATCCCGAAGTTCCGTATCCTGAAAGGGTTCAAAGGTACATCGTCTTCGGAACTAGGTGGCTACATTCTACAGATGTGCTTGACTCCGTTGGACATTTCCAATATCAACACGGTTTCCTTTGTGGCAAATCTCTTCAATGAAACTTGCCAGGCAGACCATGTCTGGACAATGGCTCCCAACGCCGATAGTGAAGATGCCCATGCCGTTATCTACGGTGATACCGATATGGTCACCTACAACGGTTCCGATTTCGGCAAATTCGCCGGTCATCGATCCAATGTCGTTGCCGTGACCATGACTCCGTTTGTCGTAGCACGCAAAGATTATTTCACGGCGACTGGTCAAGACAGTGTTCTTCCGAAAGCTATGAAGGATATTGATCCTTATACCTTTGAAGAAGGACAGGATGCAGACGGCTATTCGAACGGTGAGTTGACGGAAGGCGACGGACTTCGTGTTGACGGGGCCGCTCCTACGGTAGCGATTGGTGACTGCCTCGGACATTGTCTGACAGGTATTGGAGTCCAGATCTTCGACCGTGTCAAACAGGTGGTTACGTATCACATTCTCAACGACTTGACTCGTATTGTTGAATCGGGTAAAGATTACGATGGCTTCTACGGAAAGGAGTTCTATAATCTAGACGATCTCTGCATGATTGGTGTGAAAAAGGAAGCGTCTTCAGATTTCTTGACACCGCCTGTCCTGCGTCTTCGTTCTTGCACAGGCTCCAAGTCCAAAGCACTCTCTCGTTATGTTCTTCTGCGGATTGACTATCTACTGAACGGCAGTAAAGGCATTCTGACGGAAGGATATACAGAGGCAGGTTTGACGGATCCCGTTACTCAATCGGAACTCGAAGCCGCGTCAACTATTCCCGAAACGCTCTATCGAGCAAATTGCGTATCGGAGATTGCGAAGCTCTAACTTCGTGAAAAACTCCTTACGTTATCTAGAAAAATAGATATAAGAACATAAAGTAATACACACTCTCGGGTTACCGCCCGAGAGTGTGTATTATCCTATTTTATTTCATTTCAGGTGGACGTGTCAAGTTAAAGATCGTCAGCCCGATTGTGTCAGGATGACCAATAATCAACTTGCCGTTTGGATGGACATAACGTCCGACAGAACGCAGATGCTTGTAGATCTCTGCGTTTCCTTCATTGGAGAGAACACCGTTTGCCGAAACTGTGTCATAGACGACGACACCGTCGTTGATCTGGAAGACTTTCGTGGTTTCGATTTGAAAATCGTAGACGGGGATAACCCCGATGAATTTCTTGTCGACAATCGGTTCCCAGACAATGTCGTTGTTTCGAATACGAGCAGCAGCTTTTGGCAGTTCACTGACGATCTCATCCGCGTAGTTCGTCAGCATCCAGCGAGGAATAGCCGTAAACGGCGTTCCCAATTTCGAAACCAGAGTTGAATCACCGTTGACATAGGCATACGCCTTAATAGCCTCCATTTCATCATGTGTCAGAGGGACACAATCCGAATTGTCAGCAGGAGCCGTACAGAGTAGCCATTCGTCAAAGAGAGTGATATGATCCTGACAGGCAAACCGTAGACGCTCACGAGCTTCCCAAAGGTCTACCTCATTTGGAGTGATCCAGATAAGATCGGGAACGACAGGATCCTTGTATTCTGTAGATCGGATACCGAGTCTCCAAAGCAGATGGAGAAATCCATCTCGTACTTCGGGGCGTCTCGTCCAGAAACGAATAAGGAGTCCTTCCGATTTATCGGCACGCTGGCATTTCCGCCAATCGCCCTTCGCATCCAGCATACCGCAGAGCAGCCCATAGAGGAAATTCTCCGACTTGTCGGAGAGGTACGCACGCGTGAGTTCGACAGACGGCTGCCTTTCCAGAACAGGGCAGATACTTCCGAATGGAATGGAGACGTGGTCGTTTCCATCAAACCAGCTTTCACAGCCAGGAGGAATCGGAAGATCCCAACGATGTTTGTAGATACAGTGATGGAGACAACACGTACAATCGTACCCGTCAATGCGATCGTTCTTAGCGAAGTAGTCACCGAACGTGAATCCGTTTGAGAATGTACCGAGATGCCCGAAGGGAACGGAGGCTTTCTTCATACAGGGAATTAGGTAGTGTTCGGACTGCAGACGTGGTGAGACACGGACAATCGAACCATCCACCCAACTGAAGACCGCCATGGAATCATTGGAAGAAAGGACTATTTTTCTGCTTGACGTTTTGACTTCGATCGCTTCACAGCCTTGTTCCACAGTAAACGTAGTAATTTCTTCCCAAGTTTCCTCACATGCATCCGGATTAAATGACGTAACATAGCATCCATAGGGGACGTCATAGACAAGGGCTCCATTTTTATCCACGTGGGGTTCGCCCACGATGGGGAAGTGTTTAATTTGAATTTCAGCGACGACAAAACCGTCTGGGTCGTCGTAAAGTTTTTGTGCCTGGAAGTAGGAGAGTTTCTCTCCGTAGACACCACAGCGTTCTAGCCAGTCCGTCATGTAGCGAAGACGAACCCAGCTTTCACCAGAGACACAGTTTCCATCGAAGTCGGCACCGAGGCCACCGAGAATGGACGGATGTAGAACGAGTGAATCGACAGCGGCTTGGTTCATGATGGGGTACTCCGGTAACAGAACGACCGTATTGTCCGCCGCATTGTGGAGACGGACTTTTCGTCCTGGGTTGGTGGAAACGAGATGGACTTTACAGGGAACGGTGGATTTTGTATCCGTGACGGGGTAACGGGTGACCGTAGCACAGCGTTCACGGGTCGCCAGGAACGTTGAGATGTACATCAACTCGAAATAGGTGAGCGGCCGGATCTTCGACTCATCGAAGTAGCGATGTTCGCGTTCGAAGATGGTTCGAATTTCATCAAGACTTCGGTCAATCCAGATATCAGCACCTGCATCGTAGACGACATACATAAAAAATGGTTTGTTGTCCGCATTCAGGACAGATACGGGTTTGAAACGGAAAGAGGTGTCTCTGAACAAGGACACGAACTTTTCGATTCCATCACCCGTCAGGAACTTTGTTTTCTCAAGTTCCGTGATGGGTTGGTAAGACAACTTAAAATGCTCTCTGTCTAGCAACGCCACCTGGTCGTTTGAACTGGAGAAGACATCCGAGAAGAACGCCTTTTTTACCCAGTAGATAACGAGTGGTAGAAACATTTTCGACGCCTGGAACGTAGGTACTTTGACCTCGTCGACTTTAATCGCCTGTGGGTCGTTTGGATTGTAGGCGGCGAGGTTGGCTGTCGAGATGACGTTACGAGTACCGAGCGCCAAGTTACGGGAAGCAAACTTGCGCTGGAAGTAACCGAACTTGCCTTCCAGAAGATTCATGACATAGTCGTAGAGCATTCCGATTTTTTTCTGAATGGAATAACGCAGACCGTCAAAGATTTCATCCGTACCACCTGATTCTGGCAGAGCGAGTGTGTAATGAATGAGAGATGTGTAGATGGCGTTGATGGAATCGGAAGAGGGTTTTGCCTCATCTACTTTCATATCCCGTAGACCAGCGGGCATGACGGGCATCTTACTGATGGTATACTTGTCCCGATATTTCAGTAAGAGGTCGATACGGTCATTTTGTCGCTGGGAGTTGTTCTTCGCCAATTTGAGATTGGGAAGCTGATCGAGGAACCATTTGTAGCCTGTCCGTGCATCAGGATCGGATGCACTGCAACGAACGAGTTCACCCTCTTTCTGATCAAATTTCCCGTAGCCTCTGCCAGAGAGAATCTCCCCGTAGAACGCCTTGAGCTTGACCAGATTCAAATAAATAAGTGGATGAAGAACGGTCGTCCGCAGATCAATGTAGCCGAATTTGGACATACGGTCTGGAGTACCGACTTGTCCGAATATCTCCTCAGAGAACAATCCTGCAGGGTGGAATTCCAGCGAAGAGGATGCTCTGATAAGCGGTGATGTGACGGGTAGAAGTTTCTGACCATGGAACTCGCCGGAATCAATATTGCCAATCCAAAGGTTCGCAGGATCGAGCCAGGTCTTGTTGTTTTCTTGTGCCGTAGGCATAGACTACCTCTTTTAATAATAATGACGGGTTTGTACGAGCATACGATGCCAGCGCTCGGTGAACCGACATTGTGGATTTGTAGACCTATATATGACTATAGTGAAAATCATCGGACGATGATTCTAACTGAGTAAAATTAGACATTAGAAAGGAGCATTATGTACAGAGTACAGACACGACTTCCGGACACCAAATCAAACCGTCTTTACATCCTCAACAAGTTTCTAAGTGGGCAGAGACTCACCGTTGAGGAACAAACGCTGTGTCGCACAGCGTATAAGCCGAATTCTTCGGTCAAATCAAACAATTACTAAGCCCACAAAAACAAAAAGGAAAACAACATGAAGAAGCTATTCACTCTCTTCACCCTCGTCCTCCTCGTCGCCATCTTCAACCTCACCGCCTCAGCCGGATACATCCGACCGCAACCGGAGGAGTATACAAGACTCCTCGACGTTGACATCGTTCTCAACTTCCCCATCGGGGAAATCAAGGACGGTAAGTTGGTCTACACCCGCAAGGATGTGGAAATCAAAGGCATCGTTGAATCCATCGCCAGCTATGGTTCAAGCGATCCGGCCCAGCGCACGCCCGATAAGGCATCTTATCGTACGACGTTTTACTGGATGACCAGCCGAACCTTCCTGGCAAAGGAAGCCACTGCCAAGGAGATGAATGAATTCAATCGAGCCCACGTCGGTTCCACCCTTATCGGAAAACAGGAAAGCATGATGAGCTATCCCAATAGCTTTACCATTACGCCGACATTCTCCGCGCTCGGGGAAACCGCATCCAAAGGTGGTTTCACCTTTAAGTTCAGAATCAGTCGCGGTAGTTTCCGGATCCGTGAAGAAACGACGGACAAACTCAATCTCTCCTACGGTGAGTTTGGGTATGGACACGACGATGTCACCGTGACACTCTCTGGCGAACTTACGGCATCTGGTGGCAAGATCCAGTCTGGCAGCGGTGTCGTCGTGGCTACGATTGAATACGAGGTGCCGACCGACGCGTGGCGTTCCTATTACCGTTTCGATGGATTCCCCTACACACAGCGTACAGCAAATCGTTTCCATCCGAATGGTTTCGGTACCTTCACCATCAAGGCCCGTCCGTACACGAGCACGTGGCCGTCCGAATTGGAACAATATTTCTATCAGAAGTATGATTACAGTGGTGTCGAACTGCTGGATCGTATCTACAGAGAAGCGGCAGAACGAACCGCAAAGGAGGAATAATGCAAGAATTGAATCTTGGTAATGGAAACATTGCCTATGCGGAGAAAGTCGCAACGCTCGACCCGGCTCTCTTCAAGCGGATTGTCGACGCCATCGGCAACCGGACACCTGGCCAGCAAACCATCGCAAATGCACCTCTGAACAAGATTGTACTATACACGGCGGCCAAGGAAATGTACGACGCGGATATCCACAACGCGTACGATGTCGAAAGCGGTACCGTCTTCCTTCATATTTGTGACAATGAGGTGAAGATGGCCATCGCCAAACATCCTGTGGACATCAAGGTGGTTCCGAGAGCCATGTTGCTCATCTCCGAGTTCAACGTTCCGAATAAAACGTATGAACAGACGGTGACCGATCGGAAGAACTACCGTGCTCTCGCAAAAGCCTTCAAAGACGAAAAAATAACGGAATTGAAGGTTTATGATGATTTCCTTCAGGATATGCGGGGCGAAATCATCATTCAGATTCTCTAACGTATCGAAGCCGGTGCTACGCCCATCCTCTCGGGTGGGCGTAGCGCTATTATCTATTAGACATTTTAAAAAAGGAAACAATCATGAAAAGAACGAAAGCATCTGTCTATGATCCAATCTTCACCGAAACCAAACGCACCGTCAGTCTCGGAGGCGGAGTCAATTATCTAATTGCACCTCCAGGATTCACATATTCCTTCATCTCTCCAGAGATTCGTCGGAATATCAAAGAACTCTTCCATCCGCTCTTCTATTCCCGTAGAAACGAAGAATGGCGGAAATTCATTTCAGACTGCAAGCGTGCCTTTCTGACGAAGACACGTTTCTATATCAACTGGATGTTCATGCCAAATCGTTATAACCAGCTCCGAATCAACACCAAGGTTGCTGAAGATCCGAAAGCACCACGTGTTGTCATCTGGGCGGATCTAAGTCACTGGTCTCGCATCGGCGAGAGAAACTCTAAGCAGCCGTCCGATACGTCTCTCACGACGAACAACAAACGAGACATCCTGATCTTCATTTACCATCTTCTGATAGCCTTGTATCGTTGCCAGAATCCTCTAAAGGAAGTGAAGAGAGACGATGGTCACAAAGCACGCCAAGCCAAGAAATGGTTTAAGGCGAATCAGGAAGCTCTTGATTTCACCTTCCGCGCCCTCGGAACTGTCGACGAATTCATTGCGTCGTTCGCGGCCAACGAAGATATTCTTGAGAAACTTCGTTTCATTCGCGACACCCTCGGGTCTGCCGCTTCCACCCCGTTGCATCGCGGGACAACAAAATATCTCTGAACTTGAGTCAAAAGTGACTATTGACATCCATTAGATGCACGATGTTGATAGTCACTTTTTTTATTAGGAGAAATCACAATGGCGATAGTTTTCGATCCAGAGGTATCCGCCTCTACTATCGTAACGACCAATTTAAAGGAGCACGCCAGTTATACCACGGCGTCTGTCATACCGAACTACGTTGACGGTCTGAAGAAAGTGCAGCGACGTGCCATCAACATTCTCGGTGATCACCCGCAGAACATGAAACTGAAGACGCTTGTCGGTGACGTCCTTAAACTTCATGTTCACGGCGACGTCGCTGTCGAAGACGCCATCATTCGCCTCGCTCAGCCATTTAATCAGGCGCTGCCTCTGGTGCATATCACAGGTAACGTTGGTTCCGCATCGGGCGAAGATGCCGCCGCAGGCCGATATCTGGATATTGCCTCTTCGGATTTCACGGTCGACGTGTTCTTCAACCACACGAACCCGAAAACGTTGGCGACAGTCAAATCGGAAGCCGACGACAACATCGACGAACTGTCTTATTTCGTCCCGGCAATCCCCATGTCACTCCTATGTGGTAACTGGGCGCTCGTGCCTGGATGGTCGTCGAACATCCCCATGTACAATTTCAACGATATCTGCGAACTCACGAAGAAATTCGTTGAGATGAAACAGAAATATCCTAATGATTATTATAATCGGTATCACGCCTATGCGAAGTATCTTGTCCCCGACTATCCGAATGTTTGCATGATTCGAAATGTCAAGGATCTTCGTATCGCCCTGTCCAAAGGTGTCTACGACACACCTCTAATTGAAGACGGGTCCATCCAAATCTATCCGAACAAGATCAACATCCGAATGCTACCCCATGACCAGACTTGCAAGAAAGTACTGGATAAACTGGGGTCAATGATGCGGGACAATAGCTCGTTTGGCAGCACCTATTTCACGGAAGTGTCGGATCTACAAACGGGTGAGATGTATGCGAACATCGAGTGTGTCCTGAAGCGGAATGTCAACCCGTTCATGATTCTGGACGAACTCAAGAAGATCATCCGATTCACATCGGCCATTACTCCCGTGTTCAACTTCTCGGATGAGAATGGTCATCTCGTGACCTGTACACCAATCGAACTCCTTAAGGTCTGGTATGATGCTCGCTTCGCTTCCATTTCAGCGGATCTGAATATCCGCTCGAAAGAATTGTATTTCCGTCTGAGAAAGCTGGAAGCATTGATCATCATCAAAGATCACTCCAAGGAAGTCATGGATCTCTTCCGAACAGGGGAATCCAAGCAAAAATGTCTGGAAAAGATCGTGAAAAAGTATAAACTCTCCGATCTTCAGGCTATGTACATCGGATCTCTTCAGGTGCAGCAATTCACTCAGGAGGGCCGTGATGAACTTGTCAAGGAGCTGGTGGAAGTCAAAAAGGAAATGGATGAACTCCATACCCGCTATCAGAGCATCGACAAGATCATCGTGGACACCGTGGATAAAATCCAGAAGAAGTATAAGGATCTGGTGCCTCGTCGTACCCGTATCATGGACTTCATCGGAGCGGTGCATGTGGATGGGGGATACATCCAGTTCTCAACATTGCAGGAAATGCGGGATATCGTCCACCAGTGGAATTCACGCAATCCTGAAATCACGCTCTATCCGAAGAACCCCGTGAAAGTGGCGCTTGACCGAAAGGATATCCTGACGGAAAAAGAGCTAGTATTTCCAAAGCAATTTAGAGCGGAGAGGATGGTGGCATCACCATTCCCGATGCGGTACACGATCACACTGTCGAACGGGTGTATCTCCCGCTACGATGGTATCTACATCGGCGACGGCCCTGCCGGTACCAGTGCCTTATGTAGTGATCAGTTCTCGGCGGTTGACAAAGACTATCATCTGCTCCTGGTGCCCGTTGGCGATATTCCGAAACGGTTGTCTCCAACAGCTCTTGGAATCAAGTGTAACTATCTGTTCGTCGGATCCGATCTTCCGTCTCCGACGGCTCTGGTTGTCTACGGCTTGGTAGATGATACAACAATGCTTCACTTCGAGATCATTGAAGCGAACAACCCGAAGCAGACCCTTCGGGTGAAGTTCCTGAGAAAGGCCTCTATCTTCGGAATCTATCCGTTGAACGAGACCGTCGTCATCAATCCACCCCCAGAGTATAAGAGTCATACGGGTATCCGAAGCATTATCGGAAAGCCGATGGATTTCTTCGCTGAAGGTGAACAGAAAAGTACATTGCGGCTCCGTCCGAAACGCTTCGAGAACGGAATCGCGTTGAAACCTCTCTACACACGGAACTGTGACATCTTCGCCGTGGAGACTCTAAAGGAGGAGCCTCCGTCGAAGACGCCCATCTATTTGTAGAGACTCGGGCGGAGGGGGTTATCTGGTCTTGCCCCCTCTGTCCTTTTTTATTTTTTGGAGTAGAATCATGCCAAACTATATTCAAACGTTGTTGAACGGAACAACCATGAATGATACAGGACGTATCATCCTCACGTTGATTAACCGAATGCTCCTTTTCTTAAAAGGTGAAGACTACGACATAGAGACGCGCTCATACTTTCAGTCCATCCTTCATCCTGACGACGAGACGTATTATCGGTTCAACTACAGTTCCGCAAAGGAGCTCTTGGATACATTCTTTGTAAAAGGGGGTAAGCTGTGGCAACCTTTCAAACCGAAGAACATGTTGAACGTCATGAACGATTGTACGTACTACAGTTGTTCTCTGAAAGACATTGCGCCCCCAGAGGGACACGAGTCCCACGGGGAGGTCTACATCGCGACACCTGAACAGGTACGGGACAATCATATCCCCGTCGAGTACAAGATTCTTCCTGGAGGCAGTCCTGATTTTACGGTCCCGACGGTAAGAGGTCCAAAGCATCTCCTGAAGCCATTCAAAACCAATATCGCTATCATCGGTATCCATTGCTGGGACTATGATAGGAATCAACCGATCCGTATTGAATCCGTACACGATCTGTTTCGTCACCGTTCCGTTTGTCCATCCGTCTTCTATGCAGGCGATATCCCGGAGACATTGCAGGTCCTGCACAAAGCAGGCCCTGTTGACTCCGATACGTTCTATGATCGGGACTATCATGTTCGTTTTTTGAAAGTTGAATATACAGATTAAAGGAGCAAAGATGAATATTGTTAAACAGAGTGTTATGGAAATTTCCGTAGGCGACGCTCTCATTCAGACGTTGGCACATATCGCGTTTCCCCCGGAAAATGAATCTCGTCAAACAAAGGAAAAGATGGCTGACGACCTGACGGCTGCCTTGGCTTATCGCAAAATTGATTATCCGAAACCAGGCGTTATCTACGGTGTCCCGTATCGGTTTGAATCGGACAAGGAGAATCGGTACATTGTCTTTACATTGACCAAAGAAAAGGTTCTAAGTGCTATTCCCGAATTGGATCCTACATCTGTCACACCTACGGTGGATGTCATCATTTCGTATGTCGACACCTCAGAAGTCGATCGGACTCGTCAGGTGTCCCCGGAAGCCCCGTCTGAAAAATAAACGCATAGACACGAGTCCTCATGCTATGCACTATTTGTAGCAGGAGGACTCTATGCCTATAGAAACGTTATATAAAGACCAACGTTGGACCCAGTACCTTGGTGTCATTGCTGAAACAGGATACAAGAAAGGCCAACGAAAATACAGTATCTACATTCCAGACTTGTCACCCTCTCATGACGGGGATATCACCCCGGAGGTAGCGGAATTTAAATCGGAAATCGAGAACGTCTTGACGGATTCTACGGAAACCGTTAAAATCAAAGTGGCGAAGACGATAGAAGCCGAGTATGCCGGGTTCGACCACGACATGTTCGTTCCCATCTGTGTCAAGGGGCAGCAAGTCATTGTCTGGAACTTTGCGAATGATGACCGATACTTCTTCGTTCCGTTGGAACGGGATGCCCATCTGAAGACCTTTGCGTGCAACGGTATTCGGGTGCCTGATATTGCCCAGGTACACAAAGCACCTGGCGAAAACCAGCGAGATGTAGAAGGAATGCAGGCGGGTTTGACGGATGAGAACACGTACTTTATCGAGATAGACACGAAGTTCCGTAAGCGGATCATTCTGTCTACAGCCGCCAGCGATAAGGAACGTTTTCGTCACTTCATCTGCCTCGACGCGAACGACGAATCGATCGAACTCTACAACTACAAGGCAGATGACATCGCTCACGGAAATACCATCAAAATCGAGTGTAACCGTGATCATACGCCAGATGGGGATACGGGTAAAATTACCCTTGAAAACTCCTCGTCTTGTCAGGTTGTTTTGGATGGAGAAGACTGTAAATTCAAGGTTCCGAGGGATATGGTTATCTCGGTCGGACGGAACTTTGTAACGAAAGTCGGGGTGACGCGGGCTACGGTTGTTGGAGGCACGGATGCGCTTCTGGTGAAAGGGACGAAGACTCTCAAGGTTCTGAAGAACTACGTGAAAAAGGTCGTCTGTGATAATACGGTGCAGGTACGGAATTTCGCCATGAAAGTGGACGAGAACCGTACGGTT
>Ga0247609_10000508_pt1 | contig 53963 bp, 85 predicted proteins | sample 172DNAGHGlowgp2_FD_193487 | JGI IMG/M metagenome (GOLD analysis project Ga0247609, IMG submission 193487) | Sheep rumen microbial communities from Palmerston North, Manawatu-Wanganui, New Zealand - 1728 DNA GHGlow gp2 | ecosystem: Host-associated > Mammals > Digestive system > Stomach > Rumen ... | reverse complement strand
TTTTTGACAAAAATACAGTGATAAGAAGTGATACAGGTGAAATAATCAATTTTATCGGTAAAAAGGAATGGTTAGAGATGGAAACAAGCGAACTGGATATGGATGTAAGTAGTTATATAAGACCATATTTGCCGATGGTTGAATACGGAGATTTTGATTATGTAAGAAAGATGACATATTGTTAAAAAACTCTTACTGTTTGTGGGTAAAACAACAGCGTAAAGCGGCACTAACGATATAGTGCCGCAAAACAAATAAAACTGGAGGTAAACGGCTATGAAGGTAAAGGATTTTATTGAAGTGGCAAGTGAAAACAAGAAAACAGTGCTGTATGATTGTACAGGTGAAAAACTCACTGAATACGATGGTAAAAACAGTATAGATGAAAAGTTTCTGGAGGAAGATATCATAAGAATATCAATATATGATGGATTTTTCGTAGTCAATCTGAAAATGCAGAAAGTGGAGGAATAAACAATGATTGAAAGAGTAGAAAGCAAAATCTTTGTAACAGAAAACAATAGTAAGACCGCTGTAGCGGAAGTGATTGAAGGATGTGGATGCGGATTTACACACTTAATTAGAATTCATCCAGACTACAAGCAGGATGAAGAAGTTTTCAGAAAGTGCTTGAAGTTATGCAATACAGTAAATGATGCGTATATGATGAAGGATTATATGAACGGAAGTTATGAAAGAGAATATCTGATAAATAATCCCGATGTAGCGGTTATGATTGACAAAATCATCTAAAATCTGGAGGTAAACAAAATGAAAGAAAACAAGGTTGATAAGAATGAAATAATTTTCCTGTTTATGTTTGGGATTTTTGCCGTGATACTAGCAATTGTTTTGAGAAAAGATATTTCAAAGTATCCAGAAACTGGAAAAGTGGCAAACGTTGAAAAGACAGAAAATGGTTATATGGTTGAATTCATAACAAGCAACGGAAACATATTCCTGTATGAAGCAGAAGATGGAGATATATACACAGGTGAATTATATAGCCTGTTGATGGATTCTAACTACACAGATGATACGGTCAAGGATGACAAGATACTGGAAATAAGGTATTGCAATTACTAAAGGATTTTGGTATAATTTAACAGTAAAAATATGTTTGCTTTTTGAGATTATCAATCTAACCAAAAAGCGGAAAGAAAAGGTGAAAAATGGAAATTATAAGAAAGTATGATAACATTGTAAAGCATCTGGAGGGAAACAGGAATTATCACAAGTATTTTCTGGAATTACTTGAAAGTATCCAGATAAAGCGTAAGAAAGATGGAACACACTTTGCTAACAAAAACCAGACTTTTGAGAACGCCACTTATACAGGGGATACGAAAGATACAGTAGTGTATCCTAAACTGGAAGTATCTGGAAGGGATGAAAACGGCATCTGGAGAAGTTATGAAATACAGTGTTATTTCTTTGCAGATGAATTACCGAAAGACGATGAAAGAAGAAAAGAGTCTGTACACGGTTTAAGACAAACAATAATTCTTACTACGGATGAAATAATCGAAAAGATTGAACAGGAAAAGGAAAGACAGAAGGAATATATCAAACAGTACGATAGACAGATTGAAGAAAGCGGAAAGATTTTCGATTTAGTATCAGAAAAACTGGAAGAATTGAAAACAGTACTGTTTGAAAGTACGAAAGACTTAAGAGAAGTAAATTCAAGAGGTGAAGCAGTATTTAAGAGTAGTTTGGAATATGCATTGATAGATTATATCAAAAATAACCTGTAAATATGCTAAAAACCGCACAAAATAACAAAATACGTTAAAAACAACAAACTGGAGGAAAAAACAATGAAGAAAATGGTAAAAGGAACAAACAAGAAGGTAACAGCAACAAAGAAGCCTGTAAAAGCCGCTAAAACGGTCAAGAAGCCTGTTAAAAAGGAAACAGCGGTAAAAAGTACCAAAAAGAACGTAAAAGCCGTTAAAACGGCAAATAAGACCGTTAAGAAGGCAATTCCTAGTAAAGAGTATGAAGTACGCAAGGATTTTATAAAGGCTTATGGTTTTGAAACAGTTTCAGACTTTGCAACAGCACTGGGAGATGATATTGCAAATACCACAAAGGTTTTGAAGGGAATTCAGAAGCCTAGTATCGAAAAGATGATAAAATATGCAATTACCCTTAATGCAGGTCTGGGAGATATCATAAACCTGTTTTATCCCAAAGAAATGCAGGAATACAAGAAGAAGCACAACAGAAAGAAGTAAAACTGAAAAAGGTTATACAGAACAGGAAAACGGCTATAAACGCCGTTTTTCCTTGTTTCTGGAAATAGTGCTAAAAATTCCTTTTACTACTACGTTTTCTTCCTTCTACTACGAAAAATTCCTTCTACTACTAAAAAATCGCTTTACTATGAAAAATTCCTTCTACTACGAATTTTTCCGTCTACTATTGAAAATTCCTTCTACTACACTGTAAAACAGATGCAGGATGTGACAAAAAGCATCTGGATAATGATATATTGATATATCTATATAATAAAGCATACTTAAAACGCTGTATTTTGCCCCAAAATGACGTTTTTATTGTATAGGTATATAAATATACCATAATGCGAATAAAATGCGAAAATAAGCCGTTTAAATGCGTTACAGGGCGTATTACATAATGCGAATACATAATGCGAATTGTAGTATCGTTTCTGGGTACGTTTCTTTCACTGTTGTTTTCGTTTCCTGTACACAGGTGCGGATTTTCGTTTCTGTGAGTTGTCAGACAATTGCGTGAATTGTGCGTGAATTTGACACAATTTGGCAAGTTTTCAGAATATTCTGACAATTCAACCAAAAACCGTGAATTTTCAGACAATTTACAGGATGCCCCAGAACAGGGGATAACAAAACACTTGTTACGTTATCACTGGATGCCAGACCGTGAAAAATAGCAAAAATTGAGAAGTGTGCTAAAATTCATTAAATTGTCTGAAAACTTGAAAACAGGGGAAAGACCAGATGAAAAGTTTTCTGAAAATTAAGAAAGTTGTCTGAAAATTCCAGAACAGGGGAAAATCCAGTTTTTAAATTTTCACACAATTCAAACAATATAGACACAATTCAGTAAATATTTAGAAAATAGCAAAAAATGAGAAGTGAAAATGCCACTTGTTAAAAATAACCAAAAAACAGGATGATTTTTCTATATGCCGTTTTTACGATTTTTCTTGACTTTTTGCATATGCCCCTAGAACGCCCAAAAACGCCCCAAAAACGCATTTTAGGCTTTAGACGATATCTTTATCCAAAAAGTATTTGTTCGACCCTTCTCGGGCAAAACCCAGTATTTATGCGGCTTGTAGCCGACGACAAAACCGAACAAAAACTTAAGATTTTATAAATTTTCAAAAAACCTATTGATTTTTACTTGTTTTGTGCAACCTGTACAAAAAAACTTTGATCCGGATTGTTGAAAATAACCAAAAACAGTGTTTTTCTGGCTGTTGTTTGTGTTTCTTCCTAATAAAGCAAAAAAAAAAACGCCCTTTTAAAATTCAATTGTTGACAGCAACAATAAAAAAGAGTATTGTTTTCTTGACGGCAGGAAACGCCGCCACGGTTCTTTGAAAACAGCAAACAGCAATAGAAAGAAAGAGGGCAAAACAATGATGAAACTTTCAACAAACAAAGAAGCAAGAGGCATTTACAGAAGATATCTGGACAGCAACGAAAGAAGCGTTTTTGAGTGCTACAGAACCAGACCCAGTATCTACAAAGAACAGGCGGAAAACAGCATCATAGCGGAGATGAACGATTTAGACGGATACGGTTATAAAGTGATATCTCACAGCGGTTTTGTTTTCACTTGTGGCTATCTGGTACGAATTGAAGATAAAGAGGTTCTGGTATATCACACAAAAACCAGAAGGGAAGAAATTTTGATAGATACAGATATCACAGCATAAACACAGCACAGCAGGAACAAACAAACAGGGCGTAAAGAGGTCAAACAAAACCTAACCTTTACGCCCTCCAGATGAAAAGAAAGAGGGTAAACAATATGATGAAAACATTTAGGGAATACATTTTTGACAACGACAATATGAACGCATTTAGAGCGGCTGTTGTTACTGATGCAGTGAAAAGACTTGAAGAACTGATAAATGAATTTTCTGACCGTGAATTAATCGACTTTATGCAGGAATACGGCGAAGAAGTCTACCAGATGGAAGACCTTGACGATATATGTGGTAGTATCTATCCGTCAGAAGTTCCCGACTTGTTCCCTTCCTGTTATTTTGATTTTGATGACGACTTTTTCATTAAGCGTAGTTACAATGAATACGAAAGCAGAAACGACATTTTCGACCTTACAGGTACAGACGTTAACGATATAGCGACAGCGTATTGGAACGATGAAATAGACTATTGTGACGATGATTTACAGGGCGTGAAAGATGAAGCCCTTGAACTACTCCAGAAGGGCGAAGAGTACTACCAGAAGCAAAAACACATTGTTAACATTTACGACATTGTGAATAGTATCTGTGATGAAGATGCAGGGATAGACCAGATAAAAGAACTGGAAACACTTCTTTGGAACGCTTACAACAAGTAATTGTTACCCTCTAAAATGCCCTAGAAAGCACGTTTTTATATTAAGTGATATAAAATACCATAATGATATAAAAACGTGCTACAGGGCAAAATAGAAGGGATAGAAAGAGGATATACAAAATAGACAGATAGAATAAAAGATAATAGGTGATATTTAAATACGTTGTCACCGTCACGCCAAAAAATAAAATCTGTTATCTAATCCCCAGAGCGGCAGGAACGATAACAAGCGATATGATAACAGGTGGTATGGCAGGGGGTGCGAATCATAACAGGTGTTTTCTTCTGACAGCGCGCCACTACTCTCCCAGAAATCCCCATTCCAGTTCATATATAGGCTCTTTTAAAGTGAGTGCATTTCAAAGTGCTTTGAGCATCATTCAAAAGCAATCAGCATTTGAGCATCAGTAGCATAAAGTGAGTGATATTCAAAGTAGTTTGAAGTGCATTGATTTAAAGTGACCCCTCCCCACTTAAAGAGGGATGGCATACTTTATTTGAAATCCAAAAAAGCATATCAAATTTTTTTGTTTTCTAATTTGAATTTGAATATAGGAGGTTTTTATTAATGGGAAAGCAAAACGAAAGCAAAGTTGATTACTGGTTAACCGAAGATGGATTGGAGTTAATCAGAAGTTGGTCGAGAGATACCTTTAGCAAAGCAGAAATTGCAAAGAGAATGAATATAAATGTAAACACTCTTGTAAAGTGGCAAAAGCAATATGCAGAAATTGATGAAGCAATTAATACTACAAGAGAGTTGGTTGATTATCAAGTTGAAAACGCTCTTTTAAAAGCGGCACTTGGATATAAAACAAAAGAGATTAAAGTTACTATAGGAAAGAAAGTTGTAAATGGTGAAATGGTTGAGATGTTGAAGGAAACAACTACTAAAGAAGTTCCTCCGAATATTAAAGCCGCAATGTTCTGGTTGAATAACAGAAAGTTTGATGATTGGAAGTTGAACAGAGATAAGATAGTAGAAGTTGACCCCGATGATAGTCAAGTTACTATTACTATTCAACGTGGAAACAAGCAAAAAATAGATATTTACGATGAGGACGAAGAAGTTACCGATGATGAAAAAGAAGTCGAAATTTATGACGAAAATGGAGATGTAATAAATAACAGTGTAACTTTCACAAAAGAGCAACTGGAAGAAAGTGAGAACGATTCAGATGATTCTGATGACGATGATAGTGGTGCTTGGGATGATTGGGATGGAGAAGAATAATTAGTTTCTAATAACAACAAGTGAGTTAAAGCGTTTTGGAGTGCATTAAAAACACTCTGAACGCTACTCACTTTGTTTTAGGAAAAAATTACCGAGTTTTTAGTCGCTCCCCTATATTATATATAATATATATATAGATATATATGATATATGTTGTTGTTATGTTTTATAAATAAAGTTTTATATGAATATATTTGAGTATAATTGATTGACTTATATTATATATATGGTATAATTACATTGTGTCGATTTATTCTATTTAAATACATTCGTGTAAAATTTCCCTGTGAAAAATAAAAGTTATAAAGCACAAGTTACCAATTTGTATGTTGGTGACTTTTTGTTGTTTATATTTTAAAAGGAGAGTGAGTAAAATGCCAAAAGCAACTATGTGTATAAATCCTGCTTTTGATAATTACATCTTTGATTGGGATTATGAAAAATATTTGGTGATAGGTGGATATGGAAGTAGTAAATCGCATAGTACGGTTCAAAAGATAATTCTGAAACTGTTTGAAGAGAAAAGAAAAGCGTGTGTATTCAGAGATGTGTATGATACACATAAAGAGAGTACATTCGATTTGATTAAACAGGTTTTGGATGATATGGGTTTACTTGCTGACGTTGGTGTTAGGCAACATAAGACCAAAGTGTGTTTTAAAAACGCTCCGCTTGAATTCAAATTCCCAAATGGAAGTAGAATAATCTTCAAAGGTATGGATAGTACCGAAAAACTAAAATCATTAAACGGTGTAAGTATTGTATGGATAGAGGAATGTTCAGAAGTATCTCTTGATGCTTATTTGGAAATTCTTGGACGTATTCGTACCAATGGTATCAGTATGCACTTCATACTTACTTGTAACCCCATAAGTAAAAACAACTGGGTTTACCAACAGTTTTTTGAGAATACAGATAGTGATGGTGCAACAACCATCATTGTTAAACCCGAAGTGTTATATAAGAAGAAAGTATTGGTGAAGAATGGAGTTTATTACCACCACAGCACTTGTGATGACAACCAGTTCTTACCACCTGCTTATATAAGACGATTGGATGAGATGAAAACTTATGATAAAGAACTTTGGGTAGTTGCAAGACTTGGACAGTTTGGTGCTACAGGACTTCGTGTATTGCCACAGTTTGAAGTTATGTCTGCTAAACTTGTTGACAAGGCTATTCTTAATATTCCTGCTAACTTTCATAGAGTTGGTATGGACTTCGGTTTTGAAACCAGTTATAACGCTGTTGTAAAAGTTGCAATAGATGATGTTAACAAATGGTTATACATTTATGATGAGTATTATCGTAATCATATGACCGATGATGAAACCGCTATTGCTATGCAGAAGTGGGATAAAGGCATTAAGGACGAAGTTATTCGTGCTGATTGTGCAGAACCCAAAACGATTAAATATTATCGCAAGCAAGGTTTCCAGATGCGACCTTGTTTAAAGAAGTGTGATAAGAAAACAGAGGGTAGTAGAATTGCAAATACCAAAAAGATAAAGAGGTTTAAACGAATTATCTGTAGTAGCAATTGTCATAATGCTATAAGAGAAATGAAGGATTTGAGTTACAAAAAGAATCCAGATGGAAGTTTAAAGTATAGTGAGTTTAATATCGATAGTCATTGTTTGAGTGCGGTCTGGTACTCATTAGATGATTATTATGTAGCAGATGTTAAGGAAATAAAGAACAACAGTAGAAAGGGTTGGTAATAACCAATGGAGGAATTGAGATGGGAAAAACAATTGAAACTTATATTATAGGAAGTAAAGTTCCCGATTGGTTGAATGGCTTTATGTCAAATGGAGTTGTTCAGAGGGTTGAGAACGATGATGAAGTTTATTACAGAATAAATTCACCTGTGGGAACTAAAATCGCCCACAATGGGGATGTTCTTGTAAGAACCAAGAGTGGTGTAAGTCTTGTTCCTGCCGACAAAGCAGAGAAATTTAAGATGGTAAAAAAGCCACAGAAGGTTGAAACCAACAAAGAAGAAGAGTAAACGGAGGATGACAAATGTATAGAGGAACAACTCCAACCATTTTTTTGGAACTGGAAACAGAGTTACCTCTTAATGACCTTGTGGAACTTTGGGTAACATTTAAAAGTCCTACTGTTGAGGTTACAAAAAGTTTAAGTGAGGTTGCGGTTGACTCTGAAAATAAGAAGATTGCTGTGTCTTTGACACAAGAAGAAACATTAAAACTCTTCAATGGTAAATGCGAAGTGCAGGTGAGATTCAGAACAATGAATGACCTTGCATATGCTTCTACTATAGAAGCAATTGACGTTGAAAGGATATTAAAGGAAGGGGTGATTTAATATGTTACCTCTTGAAATTCACATTCCACTTAAAATAAAAGAACCAGAACAAATAAAACTTAAAGTAAGTGAAGGTGGTGGAGGTGGTGGTGATTATCCATATTATACTGGAGATATCACTGTTACTCCTAAAGTGAGAGAGTCAGTTGAATTGAAAACGAAAGATACGATAGTTCTTCAAAATATTACAGTAGAAGAAATACCGTATTACGAAACAAGTAACGTAAAGGGTATAACATTTATTGTTGGAGGAAACTAATATGCCTAATGCTATAAATAAAGTTGTGTTTGGTGACCAAACACTAATTGACCTTACTTCTGATACAATAACTTCTGCTGATTTGGCGAGTGGAGTTACCGCACACGATGCAAGCGGTGCTGTTATAACTGGTACTTCAACGAAAGATTCCGATACAAGTGAAGATACCGCATTAGTAGGAGAGATTCTTTCTGGAAAGACCGCACACGCAAGGGGAGCACAGTTGACAGGTACTATGCCTAACAATGGTGCTGTTGCAGGTGTGATTGCTACCAAGGCACAAGAGTATTCGATTGCACAAGGATATCACGATGGTTCTGGTAAGGTTAAGATTGCTGATGTTGAACAGGCAAAGATAATTGCAGGGAACATTAAAGATGGAGTTGAGATTCTTGGTGTAACTGGTACTTACACTGGTGAAGGTGTTACGGCACAAGCAAAGACAGCAACACCCTATACTACACAGCAAGTGATTCTTCCCGATAGTGGGTATGATTATTTGTCACAGGTAACAGTTGCGGCAATTGCATATGTAGAAACTCCCAATGCGGCAGGAGGAAATACCGCTACAATTGGTAATGTAGCACCGTAAATGAAAAGTGAATGGTAAAAACTATTGGGGAGAAGTAATTCTCCCCTTTAGTGTTAAAAAGAGGTTTGTGACACATATTTGCGAATACACAAATGTTTAGAGAGGTGTACGATATGGCTATAAATAAGGTTGTTTTTGGAAACAACACATTGATAGACTTGACAAGTGATACAATTGGAGCAGATAAGTTGCTTAAAGGTTTTACAGCACACGATGCAAGTGGAGCATCTATTGTTGGTACATACGAAGGTGGAAGTGTAGATGGTTATACCATTAATCTTTTTGCTTCTTCATCTGAATTATATGGTCAAAGTATTGTTGTTTCTTATGAAGGACAGAGAGTAACAACGATACAATTTAGTAATGCAGGTACAGCATCAATAGTTGTTCAAGAAGAAGGTGCTTATAACTTTGCTGTGTCTTATGGCGGTTTAACTTATTATTGTGATGTAAATGTTGTTAGTGCTGTTCGTACTTACAACGAAACGATATATTATTATCCAAACGGTAGTACAGTTACTCCAATTAATGATGTTCAGATATGGATAAGTTGTGCAGATGTAAGAGATAAGAATTATACTACTCTTGCAGAGGTGTTTGCTGACAATCAGTTGTTGGCAACTCTTATGAGTTCTGAAAATGCTGTAAATTATCTTGTAAGGTCAAAACAGTTTATAAAGAGTGAAGCATTAGTACCTGTGATGACTTCAAATACCACTCCCGAAGGTTTGGCTTTCGCTTATGGCGAATTAAGTGGTTACGAAGCATACAGGGCATTTGACAACGACGATTCTACATTTTGGCAAGGCAGACCTTCCGCTATTAATGGTACGATAGGATATTGCTTCGATAGCCCCGTCAATATAAGCAGAGTCAAATATAGAGATAAATATGGCAACAAGCAAGTGACCATTTCATATTCTGACAATGGTACGGATTATACTATTGCATCCGATTCAGCAACTATAACAAGTGGAGATGCTGACTATTACTTTGACACGAACGTAACATCAAACCATAGATATTGGAGAGCGAATATTACTGCAAATGAAAGTTCTAACTTCTACGTTTCGAGCCTTCAATTCTACACCGAGGATGGTGTTACACAAAACCAAACCGCTATGTTATATATCGGTGCTTCTGATTATGCATCTGAAACATTACTTTCAGATTCTACTTGGCTGTCTGCTATTGATGGTAGTGCATATAAAGATTATGTCATTAATGCTTCTGTGCCGACAATGACGGGATATACCACGCCCAAAGGTGAAGTTATATACTCAACTATTCAAGGAAGTTACTTGCCGTGGTATGCCTTTGACGGGACATCTAATCATTATGAACCCGTAGAAATTGTTGGTAGTTATATCGGATATAAGTTTGAAGGCAATACAAAGATTTACAAAGTAGGGTATCAAGGTGCTACATCTCCTTATCAATCTTGGTCTCTTAAAGACTTCAAAGTACAAGGTAGTGCAGACAATGTAACTTGGGAAGACATAGAAACTTTAAATTATTCCGGAAGTAATCTCGGTCAGTATGTTGAATACTCGTTGAGTCAGTTAAGTGAAGATTATAAGTATTTTCGGCTCTACTGCGTAAGTGGAAATGGCGGTGGTCACATAGTTGTTACAAAAGCTCAATTCTACGGACGTGAAAATGCTGGTGTTCAAACTTGGTTGAGAAAAGCAGGTATAATCGACAAACTTTATACCACTCTTGCAGAGGTGTTGTCAGATACAACCACTCTTGAAGAACTTATAAAGAATAAAGATGCTGTTGACTATCTTGTAACTTGTAAAGGTTGGGCAGAACAAATATGTGCTGACCAAAATGCAATGTATTATATTGGTCAGAACAACTACTGTGCAAATACGTTACTTGCTGATGAAACGTGGAGAGAAGCAATATGCAATTCCACTTATAAGACAAGCGTTCTCAATGTCACGAATCCTAATATGACAGATAACACACATCCTTACGGAGTATGCTTTGCAAGTTCTGTTTACAGTAGTGACTATGCTGAATGGAAAGCATTTACGGGAAGCATTGACACAAGAGGTTGGAATTGCAATTCGTCTGAATATAACAAACTCGACCAAGCATATGTTGGTTATGAGTTCACTTCCGCAGTAAAGGTTTGTATGATTGAGTTTATCTATAACTCAAACTCTACTGCTGTTTCTTCTTCCGAAGTCAGAGTAGTAGCAAACGATAATTCCGCTGATGCGTGGAATGTAATGTCAGATGTTTATACGGGAACGGGAACGGGTCAGACTGAAAGGAAGATAATCGTCAATTCCTATGCCCCTTACAAGAGAATTGCATTAAAAGGTTCGTTCTATCAAGGCTCAACAAGATACTTTGCAATAGCAAAAGCAATTATCTACGGAAGGAAGGATATATCAGAACCAACAGGAGAAACTCTTTTGTATAAAGATGGAACACAGTATGTTACGCTTAACAATAGAATTAGTGGTTCTAGTAATGCTAGTTCTTTTCAAGAAAGTTATATACAGTGTAATTATTATTCAAGTAGTGGTTCTGGCTTTGTTTCGACAGAAGGATTTGATATTACTGGGAAAAAGTATTTTAAATTGAATTTTAAATTAGCAAATTCAGCCGAATTGCAACATCAACATTGTATGGTAGCAGACTTGGAGTACTTTTTAAAACAAGGTATTACATCTTTAAAGTTTGGCTTTAGATATAGTGGAAATGGATGTGTTTTATACTTGGTTGATTCACAGTATGATATAAATCCTTCTAATACAAATACAAAGTATGTTTCTGGTTGTGTATCTGGTGGAAACAATTACATTGTCGTTGATAAAATTTGGTTGGAGTAAGGAGAGTTTTATATGAAACTTTTAGAATTTCTAGATAAATTAAAACTTGCACACGATGTGCCGAATTATTATTGTAATAAGTTTCCTAAAAATTGTGGTTATTATGATGGTAGCAGATTTAGTTTTGATTGTTGGAATTTAGTTAAGGCAATTCTTGGAGGTTGGACGGATAATAGAACTGTTGGTTATTACGTTTCTCCAAAGAATTTTCCAACAGGAGATTGTGATGGTTATCATCTACTAATGCAATGCACAAACAGGTCTAAAGACTTTTCACAGTTAAAGCAAGCAGGAACTTATTTGTATATTTCTGATAGAGGACACGAACACGCAGGAGTTTATGTTGGTGATTTTCAATATCAGAATGAAACTTTTAATGTGGTTGAGTGTACATCAGATTGGGCGAGCAAAGTTCAATACACATATGTAAATGATAAGGGTGAAAGATTTTTATACAAAGGTGGTTCAAAAGGAAGGTCTTGGACAGATTATGGATTGTTACCTTGGGTAGAATACGATAGTATTCCTCAACCACTTCCAAATCCAACTCCACAACCTACACCTTCGCCTGTTTTGGAAACTCCTTTTGGAATTGATGTGTCAAATTGGCAAAAAGGCTTTGATTTACAAGGTGCTGTAAATGAAGGATTTTCTGTTGTAATTGCAAAAGCAGGTGGTGCAGAATGTGGTTACTTCCAAGATAAGTCTTTTGAAAACTTTTATCAGCAAGCAAAAATGAAAGGCATTAAAATAGGTGCTTATTATTATGGAAATGCATTTTCTTGTGAAGATGCTGTTGTTGAAGCAAACCACTTTATATCTTATCTAAAAGGTAAGGATATTAAGCACGTTTATTATGATGTAGAAGGAAAGATGCTTAATCAAGGTTATACACATCTTACCGATATTATAAAAACATTTTGTCAGACAATGATAAATGCAGGATATGCTTGTGGAGTTTATACAAGTGAATCTCAATTCAATTCAAGATTTGATGATAAACAACTTTCTGCATTTCCACATTGGGTTGCAAAATATTCAAAGAATCAGCCTAATTTAAAGAGTGGTAATAAAGTTGAGATTTGGCAATATGGTGGTTCTGTAAATTATATTAGAACACCAAAAGTTGCAGGAAGAGTTGTTGACCAAGACTTTTTCTATCAGCAATGGTCTGACGCACCTGTACTTGTTTCTGTTCCTGTAGTAGTTCCTACTGTAGCAGAGAAGTCTATAGACCAGTTAGCGGTAGAGGTTCTTGCAGGATTACACGGAAATGGAATTGCAAGAAAGATTGCTCTTGGTAAGAGATATGAAGAAGTACAGCAGAGAGTAAATGAAATTGTTGAACAGAGAAAGCAAAAAGGTAAAACGCACATAGTTGTTAAGGATGACACTCTTTCATCTATCGCAAAGAGATATAATACAACTGTAGATGCACTTGTAAAAGCAAATGGAATACCGAATAAAAATAAGATTTATATCGGTCAAGAAATTAAGATAGTATAAAAGGAGAAAAATATGGATATGACATTTTTAATTACAGCACTTGGAATTATTTCTGCTTGTACTGTACTTACCGTTGAAGCAATTAAGAAGATTATGGATTCTGTGTCAAAACAGTATAACGCAACTATTCTTGCGGTGATTATATCTTTTGTGCTTTCAATAGCAAGTTCAGTTTGTTACATCATTTATAACTCTGTACAGGTTACAGCAAAAACAATTGTTGAAATTGTTGTGCTTGTATTTCTGTCATTCCTTTGTTCAACTGTTGGATATGACAAGGTTATAAAAGAGATTTTTAAGAAGAATAAAGAATGAGGTAGATGGAAATGGATGAGGAAATGAAGCAAACAATTCTACAGGAAATAGAGGACGAACAAAAAGAAGTGATTTGTGCATATCCTCATATCCCCTATTACCTGTTGGAAAAAGATTTTGGTGAAAACATAGGTGCAAGTTTTAAGAATGAGTTTGAACAGATAATGAAGTATTACAAGATTTATCACCTTGGAGCAGATTTTCTTACAGAAGGTTCAAATGGTGATTATACACCTTCAAGGTTGAGATATAAGAAAGCAAGACTCATTCTTAACAAAGAAGCAAGGTTTTTTGTTGCAAACTCACCTTCATTTAATGTCAATGTTGATGATGTTACTGGTGAATACGCTAAAGAAAATGCAATCATTCAAGATTATCTTGATAAAGTTCTTGAACTTACCAACTTCCACGGAAAGTTAATGAAGGGTGTTAAAGATTGCTTTATCGGTAAGAGAATTGCAATTACTGTAAACTTTAATGAGGAAGAGGGAATTTCAATTACTTTCTTTAAGTCTACGGAATTTGTGTATTCGTTTGGTAAGGATGAGAAGTTGGATAAATTTACAGCCTATTATGAAACTACAGGTCTTGACAGTTTATCTCAACAAAGATGGTTCAGAAAACATTATGAAAAAACAAATGGCAAGGTTTATCTAGTAGAAGAAGTTTATGATGGTGCAGGTGAACTTGTAGAAACTGTAACCAAGAGAAGTGAGATTAAACTTGAATATATTCCTGCTGTTGTTATTTTTAATGATGGATTGACAGGAGATATGAGAGGTGAGAGTGAATTACTTGATTTGATGTTTTGTGAAAGTTATTACTCAAAACTTGCAAATTCAGATATGGATTCTGAAAGAAAGAATATGCATCCTGTAAGGTTTGCAATTGATGCAAGTAATAAGAGTACAGAGTCGCTCTCAACAAGTCCTGGTTCTTTCTGGGATATTCAAACTGATTATGATAAACCTAATGATAGTTCGTTTGCCGCTAAAGTAGGTGTGCTTGAAGCAAGTATGAATTATTCTGCACCACTTAAGGTTACACTTGATAGACTTGAAAATGAAATGTATTCTGCTTTGGACGTTCCTAATATAACTAGTGAACAGTTAGCAGGTGTAATTACAAGTGGAAAAACAATACAGGCTTTGTATTGGGGTCTTACTGTAAGATGTGATGAAAAGATGCTTGCTTGGGAAGGTGCTTTAAGAACCATTGCTTATGTAATCATAGAGGGAGGAAAACTCTATCCCACTTGTATTAAAAAGTATACGGACGAAAAGATACCAGAAATTCCCTATGATGTTTTGGTCGAAAATAACTATCCTATTCCCGAAGATGTAAAGGAAGAAAAGGAACTGGATATAACAGAAGTAGATGCAAAACTAATGTCAAGAAAAGCATATCTTAAAAAGTGGAGAAAGTTGAACGATAAAGAAGCCGTTGCTGAACTTGAACAGATTAAGTTAGAGAGTGAAATGCTTGATAACACTTATCTTAACTACTCTACATCAGATACAGTTAAAACTTCTGATATGGAAAATCCTGTTGGTAAGGAAAACGGTGAAAATGATGATAACAGTTCTGAAAATGAAAATGACAAACAGTACAATAAAGTGAGCGTAGGTCAGAGTGCAAATGCAAGAAATGCACTTGAATAAGGGGTGACTTATGTATGTAACAGACCCTTTTCTTGAAGCAGAGCAATATAGAGATAATTTAATGTTGCAAAGTGAGAGAGAGATAAGAAAATTTTACGAACATTCATATCGGATAATCTCAAACAGAATTGCGAGGTTATCCGATAGAACTGATGAAAGTAGTGTAGCAAGAAGAGTATATCTTGAAGAATTGCGTAGAGAGATACAAATTCAACTGAACGAAATTGACGGTAATTTAAATACCCTTGTTACAAACAATGTAAACAGTATGATTACAGAAACAATGTCTGTAAATAGTGCTTATTTAAACCATTTGGGTTTCAATTACTATACAACTAGTCCTGCTTTAATTGCTGATATGTCGAACAGAGTATTAACAGGACAATTGTATGGTGGAAATTGGACTTTAAGTACCGCTATATGGGGAAATAACGTAGGAATACAAGCAGACATAAATAGAATCATTTCTAGAGGTATTTTGCAAGGTAAAACAACATATCAGATTGCAAAAGAACTTGAAAAATATGTAAATCCAGATTATACGAGAATGGTTGCTTCTGGAACAAGAGGTAGGGTTGATTACAATGCACAGAGGTTAGCCAGAACCACAGTTCAACACGCTTATCAAGAAGCGTTTGTACAAGCAACTAGAAACAATCCATTTATAATTGGCTACAAATGGGAAACTTCTGGAATGTCAAATGTATGCCATTTATGTATGGATAGAGAAAGTCTGGATGAATATGGTTTAGGTGAAGGTGTATTTCCTAAAGATGCATTACCTTTAGACCATCCTAACGGTAACTGTACGTTTTCTATTGTATCTGTATATTCAGAGGATGAAATACAGGATATGGTAGATGATTGGAGAAATGGTTATGGTGATGCAGAAATGAACGGAGAAATTGATTATTTTATTGATGATTTATTTTAATAATTTTGTGCTGTTTTTGTTGACATTAACGGCAGAAAATATTATAATAAGTTAGGGTTGGGGATTCTCTAACCCTCTTACCCTTTAAGGGAAATCTACCACAGATTCTAGTGGATTTTGCATAAGTTAAAAAGGAGAATAAAATGCTTAAGAAAAAGTACGAATCAAAACTTTTGCCGTACAAATTGCAATTTTTTGCAGAAAACGGTGAAAATGGTGACGGACAACAAAATGACAATGGACAGAACGGCAATGAAAATTCAAATGGTGAAAATGGCGGTGAGCAGAATGGTTCTGGTGATGGTGGAGAGCAGGATAAAGGTGAGAAAACTTTTACGCAGAAACAGGTTAGCGATATGATGGCTAAAGAAAAGAAGCAAGGAAAGCAATCTGTTCTCAATGCTCTTGGTTTTAAGTCAGAACAAGAAGCAAAAGATGCAATTAGCCTTTTGAAAGCATTGCAGGATTCGCAGAAGTCAGAAGAAGAAAAGCAGAAAGAAGCAAATGATGCTATGATAGCCGATAAGGAAAAGGCTGAACAGAGAGCATTACTTGCAGAAGCAAAACTTTCTTGCATTGAAAATGGAGTGAATAAAGAATCTGTTGAAGATGTTTTGACTATTGCAATGTCAAAAGTATCGGATGACAAGAAACTTGAAGATGTGATTGCTGATATGAAGAAGGAAAAGAGATACAGTTCTTTCTTTGTTGAAGAAAACAATGGTGGAAGTTCCAACGGAACTGGTAGTACACCTTCACATAGTTCTTCATCAAATAACAATGGTGGTGACTATGGTAAACAACTTGCTGAAAAGTTTAACGCTAAAAGCGTAGGAACTAAAAGTAAATTCTTTTAAGGAGGAAATGAGATGTTAAATCAAACTGGTGTAACCACAAACTCTTATGGCTATGGCGAGAAGCGTATTCTTGTTGATGAAGTCAACAGCACCGCTTTCTCTTGTGTTGTAGCAAATACAGGTATTACCGCTGATTCAGAAGGCAAGAAGATTATTAAGGCAGGTACTCCTCTTTATGGTAGCCTTACCGCAAGAAATACCGCATTTACTATAAGCGGTGCAAGCGGAGCAAAGCCTGTTGGTGTAGCACTTCACGATGTAGATGTTACCGCAGGTAATGCAAATTCACAGGTACTTGTTTCTGGTTTCATTGACATTAGCAAGGTAGATGCGAGTGTTCGTTCTACTCTTGTTTCCGCAGAAGCAAACCTTAAACTTATTGCTCTTGTTCAGTAAAACCAAAAAGGTTGAATCCAACAACAAATTAAGGAGGAAATAGAAATGCCTAGAACAATTTTTGATTATGTTACTTCTGGTAACATTGTTTCTTATTGGAACACTATGAACCTTGCTGAAACCGATGCTCTGCTTGGTGATGAACTTTTCCCTTCACAGCAGAAACTTGGTCTTAAACTGGATTGGATTAAGGGAGCAAGTGGACTTCCTGTAGTTCTTAAGCCTAGTGCTTATGATGTTGTCGCTCTTAAGAGAGATAGAATTGGTTTCCAAGAGGTTAGCACCAAGATGCCGTTCTTCAAGGAGTCTATGCTCATTGATGAGGAACTTCGTCAGAACCTTAATATGGTTCTTGAAACTGGAAATGGTGCTTACATTGATGCAATCACTAATCGTATCTTCGATGATGAGATGAACCTTCTCCGTGGTGCTAGAGCACAGAGAGAGCGTATGAGAATGTCACTTCTCACTACTGGTCAGATTACTATTTCTGCAAACGGACAGAATTATGATTATGATTACGGTCTTGAATCTTATCAAGAGGTTGACCTTACCTCTGGTAATGCAACTTGGGATGACCCCGATACCGATATCGTTTCACAGATTCGTGGATGGCAGGATGCTGTAGAACAGCAGACAGGTTCTAGACCTACTAGAGCCGTATGTTCCGCAAAGACTATGGGTTACATTTACGCTAACAACGTAATTCGTCACGCTATCTGGGGAAATGACAGCACCGCACCTACTTCCAGAGCAAAGGTAAATGAGTACATCCTTGCAGAACTTGGTCTTACCATTGCGGTTTACACCAAGAAGTATGTAAACGAAGCAGGAAACACTGTTGCTTATGTACCCGATGAACTCTTTGTTCTCTTCCCTAGTGGAAATCTTGGAACTGGTTGGTTTGGTACAACTCCCGAACAGAGTGACCTTATGGGTGGTTCTGTTGCAAATGTATCTATTACTGATACTGGTGTTGCTGTTTGCACTTCAAAGAAGGTTGACCCTGTAAACGTTGATACCAAGGTATCTATGATTTACCTTCCTTCATTTGAGAGAATTCCCGAAATTCTCATTGCAACTGTTGCATCATAAGGAGAGCAAAATGTTAACTATAACTAAAAACGGAAAGATAAAGAAAGTTTCGGAGAGTGTCTATACTTCTGTTTTTAAGGATAGTGGATGGTCGGTAGTGGGAGAGAAATCTCCCACTTCTGCCGTTTCACAGGAACAGATTGAAGCACCTGTAGAAACTGTTGAAGAAGATGTTGAAGAAAATGTGGTTGAGTCCGACAATGAAGAAGATGAGATACCCGATGAAGCGTGGGATGAAGCAATTGCAGAAGGAGAGGTTGAAAAGCCTATTTCTGAAATGAGCCATAATGAACTGGTTGAAAAGGCAGAGAGCCTTGGAATTCAGACAAAGGGTATGAACAACAAACAACTTCGTGATGCGATAAAAGAAAAGATGTAATCATTGGAGGTGTCTATGAGTACAATGAGTGATATTGAAAGATTGAAAATTGTACTTCGTGAAAAAGATTATCCTCTGTTTGAAGATGAAGAGTTACAGTTTTATCTGGATGAAAACAATGGTGATTTTGATGCAACAGCATACCAATGTTTAATTCTGAAATCTGAAAGCACTTCCGTTGTATTGAGTGGCTTTGAAGCATCTGACAGTTCAAAGTATTTCAGACGATTGGCACAAAGGTATAGAAAAACAAACTCTGGTGTTTTAAAAGGGGGTTGATACAATGCAGATGCAAGTAGAAACTTTCCTAAAGAGTAAGATAAATCGTTTGATAAAATGGAACGGACAGGATTTTGTTTTCACAAGGAAAATGAAAAACCAGTATCACGAAATTGTAGATGACACCAATTTTGAAATTCATATAAGAGGTGTTTTCCACGATGGCGGTGGTTATGGTGGAATGTTAAACCTTGAATTGTATACCAGAGAAGGTTCAAGAGAATATGATAAATCAAAACCGATGATTTTATGTTTGGTTGATGATGACTCATCTCAAATTGTTATTGATGACGAGGTTACAATAGGTAAAACACCTTACACGGTTGTTGACAAGGTAGATGTAAAGAATCTTGGAATTGCTTATGAAATCTCGTTAGAACAAGTTTTGGATATGGTGAACTGATATGGGTGCTTCTGATTACACTACAGGCGAAGGCTACTACAGGGTTGAAGTAGCAGAGGTTGAAGAAGGATTGTTGAAGTTGTCTGCAACAGCAAGAAGAGCCGTTAAAGCGTATTTGAAAGAAGAAGGTGTACCGTATCTTGAAAATTATGCGAAAGCAAACGCAGGATGGGAAGATAGAACTGGAACAGCAAGAGCAGGACTTACCGCTTCTGTGTATGAAAAAGGTAGAGCCAGTAATACAAGACTTGAACAAGATTACACTTGTGGAGTTGAAATCTATCATACAGCGTATAATGATAGAGGACAGAGGTATGGCTTATGGTTGGAACTTGGTGCTTACAATGTAAGAGCAGGTAAACACAATAGAGTTTTTGCAATTCTGAAAGAAACCGCAAGAGAAGCAGGAGCATATGTTGTTGATGGAATGAGAGATATACTTGAAAAGTATGAAGGTTTTGCTTTTGGTGTTGATGACCTAGTTGTTGACGTAGACAACGATGCAGATAGGGAAAGGTATTAAATGAGTATATCACAGGAAGATTTAACTGGAAAAGAGAATGTATGGCAGATTATATGTGACATATTAAATAAGTACGGTGATATTCCTGTGTACCCACCTGCCATACATAATGGAGAATGTACATCTCCCTATTTGGTTGTAAAGGAAGATGGAGGTGCGAGAGTACCAAGTTATTCTTCACAGTATCGTTATGTGAGAATAATGTTGTATGTTCCTAGAAACCAATATTCAAAATTGGATGAGTACCAAAAACAAGTTGAAAATATCATTGAAGAAAAGATTTTTCCCTTGTTGTTACCAACAGGGCAAATCGAAAGTGATTACTATGATGACAATTACAATGCACATATGAGAGCAATGTTATATCGTTATGTGCGTAGAAACAAACTTCTTTAATGGAGGTGAATGAGATGGCTGTAAAGAAGGGTACTGAAATTGCAACAATTGATGTTGCTCTCGTAAGTATGCAATCTTATGAGGATGGTGCAGATGAGATTATTCTTGATACCGCAAATCACATACAGGTAGAAGTTCAGACCGAAACCGAAGATGCGATTAAACTTGTAGTCAAGGGTAGACTTATTGCACAGAAGGGTGAGCAGGTTACTATCACTGGTAACAGGATTACTCTTACCGATAATGTATTCAATGATGAAGAAGTTCTTCTTCTTCAAGGTGGTACTGTTCTTCGTGACCAGACCACTAATGACTTTATCGGTTATAGACCTCCTGTTGTTGGTGCAACTGGTGCGGATGCAAAGGGAAAGATTTTTAAACTTAAGGCTTATTCGGCAATTTACAATGCCGCAGGTGTTCTTACTGGGTATGAGAGAATTACTTACCCTAATTGTCAAGGACAACCTATTGCATTTGAGAGCGAGGATGGAACTTTCCGTAGTTCGGATTATGTTATCAACTCTGCTCCTGCCGAGGGAGAGTCACCTTATGAACTTGATATAATTGGTGTTGATGACCTTCCTGTTGTCACTCCCCCTACTCCCCCTACACCTTAAATTAAATGATTTAAAAATGCTTTTGTGAAATCCCCTTCGGGGGATTTTCCATTATAAGAATATAAAGGAGAAATAAAATGGACGAAAGAAAAATTGTTTCTATAGCAGAACTCAAAGAACTTTCTGGTGGAGAGATTGTAGAACTTCCTAGTTACAATGAAGGACAGGTTATTTACGTTAAACTTCGTAGACCTTCACTCTTACAGATGGTAAAGGCAGGTAAAATTCCTAATGAACTCCTTGCTGATGCAAATATACTGTTTGCTAACGGTGCAAATGGAGTTGTAAATAAGGCAATTAAAGATGAAGATACTCTCGTAAGACTTCTTGATGTTGTGGAGTGTATTTGTGAAGAGTCATTTGTAGAGCCTACATACAAAGAGATAAAGGATGCAGGAATTACTCTTACCGACTCACAACTTTTAGCCGTGTTTGCTTACACGCAGAATGGCGTGGAGTCGCTGAAAAACTTTCGTTAAAAGCGGAGAAGTTTTAAGAATTATTGGTGTATGTGGAACTTTTGATTTTACTTGTAGACCATCAGAAGTTATGGGGATTGAAGATTCATATACAGCATTTTGTTTTGATGAAGCGTGTGCTTTTATTGTTCAACAAATTCGTGATGGTAAAGAACCTATTATGAGGGTTGAGAATGACAAGATAGTTTACAAGAAGCCATCTGATTTGTATAGGAGATTTAATTAGCGAGAAGGGAGGTTTGTAAAGTGGCTGTAAATGTCGGTACAGCGGTTGCGTATTTGGACTTAAATATGACCGCTTTCAATTCTGGTTTGCAACAGGCACAATCTGCTTTGCAAACCTTTCAAAGCCAATCTGCTACATCTGCTCAAAGGTGGATGGCAACAGGTGGTATGATAGCAAATATTGGACAAAGTTTGACAAGAAATGTTTCTGTTCCACTTGCAAATCTTGGAACTAGTTCTGTTCAAGCGGCAAGAGATTTTGAAAGTGCTTTTGCAGGTGTTAAGAAAACAATTGATGAAAGTAGATTTAATGAATATTCGTTAACTTGGGATGACCTTGCAGAAGGTATTAAACAGATTGCTTATGAAACTGGTATCTCCGCAGAAGAAATTGCAGGAGTAATGGAAATTGCAGGTCAGTTGGGCGTTGAACTTGGTGACCAAGGAAAAGGTATTATTGAGTTCACAAGGCAGATGGCTTTGATGGGCGTAACAACTGATATGGCGGCTTCTGATGCCGCACTTAACCTTGCAAGGTTTATGAATATAACTGGAACAACCAATGAAGAGGTAGGAAACCTAACAGCATCTATAGTTGATTTAGGTAACAACTTTGCAACACAAGAAGCAGATATTGTTAATATGTCAATGCGACTTGCTACAGCAGGTAATGCTATTGGTATGTCAGCACAAGATATACTTGCATTGTCTACAGCAATGAGTTCAGCAGGTATTAAAGCAGAAGCAGGTGGTTCTTCATTATCATCTGTTATATCAAAACTCGAAGCAAGAGTTAGAAGATATGAAAGCGTTATGAAGGGAACTTTTGATGGTTCTCAAGAAGAAATGCAAGGCGTTATTAACGATATGGAAACGGTTGCAAAAATTTCTGGAGTTTCCGCAGAAGAGTTTTATCAAGTGTGGTCAACCAAACCCATTGAAGGTTTGAAACTTTTAGTTAAGGGAATGGCTGATGCAGAAGAGCGTGGAGATAATATGATTCTTCAACTTGATGAATTAGGTTTTGCACAGATTCGTCAAAGTAATGCGTTAAGAGCGTTAGCAATTTCTTTTGATAATATGTCGGATGCAATTGATACCTCCAACCAAGCGTGGTCGGATGCAACCGCAATGGAAATAGAAGCAGAGAAGAGATTTGAAACTCTTGATAGTAGATTAAATATGCTGAATGAACGTTGGAAAGAGGTTAAGCGTGAGATTGCTGAAACACTTATTCCAATTCTTGAAAAATTAATGGATATAATTTCTAAACTTATTGCTTGGTGGAATGACCTTGATGATAGTCAGAAGAAAATGATTGTTACCATTGGAATTATTGTTGCGGCTATTCCTCCTTTAATAAGTATGCTTGGTTCGTTGATAACAACCATTGGTCTTATTAAAGGTTTAAAAATGGCAAGTGGTCTTGCTACAGTTGCAAGCAATGCAGAAAAAGCATCTTCAATGATTTTCAAATTTGGTGACATAATACAAGGTAGCGTTTATAAGAATTGTGGTAATGCGGCACTTGCCGTTCAAAATATGTCGGGTGGTATAGACGTTGCCGCACAAACCGCTAACATTGGTGGTCAAGCATTACAAGGTTATAGTGGAAAGGTTGCAGAAACTACAGCGACCACAGAAATTGCTACAAAAACTACTTCTGGTTTTGCCGCAACGTTACAAAACTGTGTAGGTATACTTGGTGTACTTGGTGGAGGTTTTCTTGCTGTTACTAATTTCACTAAAATGTGGAATGATGGGTTGGATGTAACACACGGTTTGTTGATGACGTTAGGAATTGCAATAGCCGCTATTGGTGCTGTTCTCCTTGGTGCTCCTGCCGCTGTTGCCGCTGTTGTTGCCGCCATCGTTGCTGTAGTTGCATTTTTGGTTCTTGCAATTAAAGAGCACTGGGATGACATAGTGGAGTTCTTTAAAAAAGGTTGGGAAAAGATAAAAGAAGTTACACAAAAAATTGGACAAAGTATCAAAGATACATTTACTGGAATATTTGAATCTATTAAGAAAATCATTAGTGAAATAATGGATGGAATAAAAGGATTCATTCAAGGTGTTATGGATAAAGTTATCAATCCTATCGTAGATGTTTTTAAAGCGGTTGCTGATAAAATATCCAGTATCATTGATAAGATTGTTCAAAAGATAAAAAATAGTGCTATTGGTAAGTTGGTTGGCACTATAAAAGGATACATTGATGGTTCTCACAAAGATGGTCTTGCTTATGTTCCTTTTGATGGTTATATAGCACAACTTCATAAAGGAGAGAGAGTTCTTACAGCAGAAGAGAATGAAAGGTATTCGTCAACAAATGGTGGAAATGGAACTACCATTAATTTCTACTCAAATGAGAAGATTGATGAATATACAGCCGCAAAGGAATTGAGAAGGACAATTAAAGATATGGAACTCGGTTTGGTATAAAAGGAGAGTAGAATGGTTACAGGTTTTATAATTGAAAATCAAACTACCAAAGAGCGAGTTACTTTTGGACAAACACCAAAGTTCGATTACATTTTTAAAAGTGATGGTCTTGATTGGGGTTATGCTCCTGCTACTCATTCTACTTACTTTTATCCAGAGCAAGTTGGAGAGTACATTTCAGTAACAAACATTACTGGTAGGGAAGTCACAATAACAGGTTATGCTTTTTATGTTCCTACAGAAGTTGACTTAAGTAACTATGATAAGTTTCAAGGTATTCCTGCTTTGGTTGAACAGGAGATACTTAAGAAGAAAAAGAAGTTAAATGGATTGATAAACCCGAAAGATTTTTTGAGAATAACAATAGGAAACTTTTACCTTGAAGGAAAGCCTACTCGTTCTATACAATATGGAAATACATATCAAGAGAACAACGAATTCTTTTGTATGTTTGTAATAAATATTTATTGTAACAACCCTATGTTCCACAAAGTTGTTGCTCCCAACACAGTTGTAAGTGGTGCTTCACCTGCTTGGCATTTTCCTTTGGAAATACCCAACACAGGATTTGAATTCAGCACAAGAACTGATTATCTTGTTATCTCTGTTGAGAATGAAGGTGACAGCACCGTAGGTGGTATAATAACTCTTAAAGCAGATGGAGAGGTTGTAAATCCTTCTGTTGAAAACATTGAAACTGGTGAGAGTTTTACCATCTACAAAACGATGGCAAAGGGTGATGTAATAGAGGTTGATACAAGAGCAGGAAGTTATAGAGGTATTAAAGGTGGTCACGGAGAACCTACAGAGAATTATTTCAAGTATTGGGATTTTGAAAACAACTGGTTACAGTTTGGTATAGGTTCTAATCTTGTTGGTTATTCAACTGAAAATCAAAGTGAACTTCTTTTAAGTGTTACTGTTGAAATCAAGCCAGAAAAGTATGCGGTGGAGGAACAGTAATGTTACTTGAAATATATGATAAAAATACCTATAACAGAATAGATATAATTCGTACCTTTACTTTTGTACAGTATACGGATTATTATAATGATGTGGGTACTTTTTCTGTTACAGTTCCTATTACAGAAAAGAGTTTACCTAATCTTATGATTGAAGGAAATTTTATTCTGTTTGAAAAACTTGGTGACAAATTTATTATGGGTATAATAAAATACTTCCATAGTGAAAATATTTCTACACCTACTGTACAGGTAAAAGGATATATGCTTTCACACCTTCTGTCTTATAGGTGTTTTCAAAAAACATTTCAGTTGACGGATAAAATATTTGAGATACAAAGACATTTTGTTCAGAAGTTTTTTATCAACACAGATGACTACAGAAGAACAATGGCTTTGATGATGATAAGTGATAATTATAATCAAGACACAGAGGAAGTAGCGTTCTGTAAAACAGGTAGTGATTGTGCAGAAGCAATAAGAGATATGAACGCTCCGTATCATTATGGCTTTGGTCTAGTTCCTGCAATTGCGAAGTACAATCCGCAAACAGGAAAGAATCAAAACATAATGCATATTGTTTTTGAACAGTATACTCCTGTAGACCATACAATAGGAAATTCACAAGACAATGACCCTGTTGTTTTTGATACCGATTTAAATAATGTTGAAAATCTGATGTATGAGTTGGATTCAACAAAGATGAAAACAGTTGCAATAGTTGCAGGTGAAGATAAGGGTGAAGATAGAAAAGTTGTTGAAGTTGGTGATACAGAACTTTCTGATATGGAAAGAATTGAGTTGTATGTTGATGCGAGAGATTTGCAGAAACAAGAACCCGATGAGATAGATTATTCTATACCAGAAATGACAGGAGATGGAACAATACAAACTGTATGGAATTCTGCTTCTGTTGAAAGTCTGCAAAATGTTCACATATCTAAATTCACAATTAATGGTAATATATCTGTAAATAATCAGAATGAACAATCTGTAAACTTTAAGTTTTACATCATTCCTTATCTGGGTGGTGCATCTTATCCAGAAATTGTGCTTGCGAATGAAAGTGTAGAAGCAGGAAGGTTTGTTAACTTCGACTATGATGTTGTATGTGATGCAAGTGACAACAATATTTCTTATTATGATTCGTTTGCAATCTTTTGTGTGACAAGTGCAAATGTTGAATATAAAGGTAGTGGTTCTTTACTTGTAGAATCTGTTCCTGTACAGAACAATGCAACAACTGATGAAGAATATGCAGAAATGCTTCGTGAAAGAGGAATGGAAAAGTTAAAAGAGAATTCAGTTGATTATGGGTTTGAAGCAACCGTTTACACTCAATCAAACAATGCATTTCAGTATGGCAGAGATTATAAGAACGGAGATTATGTTTCTGTTATCAATAGAAATCTTGGAATGGCTGTAAAAGTTCAAATAACTGGAGTAACGAAATCATTGACGGACAAAGGAGAGGTTCTTGATTTGATATTCGGTAATCGAATTTTGTAATGGAGGTTTACAATGTCACAGCAAAGTGGATTTTTTGAAAGTAGATGGGATGAGTCAATTGTAAATCCGCAAACAGGAACTTTAGGTGATTGGGATTTAAAGTATTTTTACAATCAGTTTGCGGATTATTTTGCAAAGTTTTTTGGAAATGGTGTATATTATAATCCCGATAATAATTTAAAGGTTCTTGCAACTGGTGCAATGTCTGTTGCTATTAAAGCAGGTTGGGCGTTTATAAATGGTTTCTGGTATCATCTTGATGAAGATATGTCGCTTGCTGTTCCTGCAAACTCTACAGCATATACAAGAACAGATAGTGTTGTTCTTCGTTGGAGTTTGTCAGAAAGAACAATTTCTCTTGTTTATCTTACTGATACAACAGAACCTACAAGAACAGACAGTGTTTATGATTTGATTCTTGCACAGGTTACAGTTGACCCTAGTGTTGTTTCTATTTTGGGTGACAAGATAGTAGATAAGAGAGTAGACCAAAGTGTTTGTGGTATTGTAAGAGGACTTCAAGCAGATAGCATTGACACTGAAACTCTGTTTGCACAGTATGATGCAATATTCAATGAATGGTTTGATACTGTTAAAAACCAAGTAACAGGTGACCTTGCTATAAGGTTGCAGATGGAATTTTCAGAATTAAATGAAACGGTTGAAGAGTACCAAGAAAGCGTTGAAGCGACAGCAAATAATGCATTAAATACTATTACAGAATTTGTTGCTGATTATTTTACACTTCCACTTCAAACACTTACGTTTGTAAATAGAAGATGTGAAATTGCAGATTCTAGAGTTACGGCAGATAGTCTTGTTGATGTTTACTTTACAGCAGAAACAATGGATAACGCAGAAGCGGCAAACATTTATGTTGATAGTGTCGCAGGAAAGGTAATTTTAACTTGTACCTTTAATCCTATTGGTACAATACAAGCAAGAATAGGAGTTAGAAACTAATGAGAGGTAGAACAAATATACCAAACAGAAAAGACCCTATTATAAACGGAGATGTTGAAAACTTTGTTGTTGCCGCAAACAATGTTATTACAAAGGGAGATTTTGTATCAGTTGTAAGAAACGGTGATTATAGAGTATTGGATGAATTGCAATATACTGTGTTGTATAAAAAACTTTATGATGTTGTTAATAAAAAGATGGTTGTTGTTGCAAAGTCATCTGGAGGAGTTTTTTATGCGTTTCTTCTGAAACAAAACAGTAGTGGGTCTGTTGAAATAATAGACAGCATATCTTTAGATACGCAAAATGCTGTTAAGTGTTTTTTTGATTTTAATGTTTCAACAAATTCTTTATATTACAAACTTAATGTTCCTTCTGGTCATTCTGATTATAGAAATATACATAAGTATTCAATTGTGAATGATGAATTTGTTGTTCAACCAAACCTTGTTGTTCCATATACAGGAAACGCTCCCACTGGTTTTGCTGTTTTTGGAGTTGAAGAAAATATTGCGTTCACTCATAGTTCAAATTACTCTTATTTTGTGGTATATTCGGTAGTTAACAACCAATATCAAAAGGTAGTAACCGATATATCAATACCCAAAAACGCACAGTATGTTATGAGTGGAGATAATTGTGTAATTGTTATCGGTGAAGCGAATAATTCTGGAAGTATTATTTATAAGTTTTATAATTTTTCTCTTACAGGTAGCACTGGTACAATTAGTCAAACTACTTTAAATTTTAGCAATAGTATAAATTCCGCACAAACTCACGATATGCAGATTGTAGGAAATACTCTTTATCTGCTTATCAATGTACAATCAAATGCTTCTAGTGGTAGTGGAAGTTATTGGTATAGACCTATTGTTGGAATATTTGACCTTTCGGAAAATCCTATGACGGTTAAATTCTATAATGAATTCACAACGGTAACACCTTCTTGGTGTTATTGGTGGATAGATTATGGAGATGCAAACAACGTTATTGTTCATAGCGTTTCAAGATATGAAACAGCCACTTATGGTTATGGTGTAACAGGTATGATTGTCTTGACAAAGAATGAGCAAGATATATTTAGTTTCATTGTTGGAGAGTTTCAAAATATAACTTTAACTCAAAATGGAGTGGTTGGGTTTATGAATGATGGTGAAATTAAAAGCGTTGCTTTTACATCAGATTATTCAAGTTCCACTGGTACTGTTTCTTCAAAGGGAGTTGTTGAATATTCTTTTTTAGTTGACGAAAATGAAATTCTTTTTGGACAACCAACAAATTTTGTAAAAGCGTATGATGGTAAAGGTTCTATTGGTTTTGCAAAAACTGATGGTGTAGCAGGTGACACTGTTCAGATATATGTTCCACATAACAACTCTTAAGGAAAGGAGGTAATCTTATGACACCTATTTCTTTAATTGGTTGTGTAGTTGGAGTTGTAGGTTGTGTAATCGGAGTTGCTACTTTCGTTTCTGCACAACTTACAAGAGCAAAACAGGATGGAGTTTTAATTGCAAAAATAGACCAGTGTGTAAAAGGCATTGAAGATTTAAAAGCAGATGTGAAAGAAAGAAATGATAAATTCGATAGAATTCTTGATGAACATTCTAAAGAAATTGCGGCTATGAAGGAACAAATACATATTCTTATGTCAAAGGTAGGATTGTAATATGGATAGTTTTGAACAAGAACTTATGAATAAAGATAAGGAATTGGTTGACCTGCTTACGCAGGTTATTCAGAACCAAAGAGCAAACAACAGGTCACTTATCAAAGTAATCATTGTAGTTTCTATATGTTATACTTTGGTTGTAGGTTCTTTAATTGGTGCTTTTATGTGGAGGGAAAGTCAATTCGATTATCTGGAAACGTATTCTTATTCGGAAGAAGTTGAACAGGAAGTAAGTGGTGAAAATTCAACTATAAATAATGTTAAAGGAAACCAATACAATGATAATGCTGTTCATAATGAGGGTGACTGAAAATGGGATATGCAAGACAAAGAATAACTAGAACAATTGTTGTGACAAGAAGCAGAACCAGAACGAGTGGAGGAAATACCAATACAGGTAAAAAGAAAAGGACGAGTAGACGTTGCCCGACTTGTGGGAGGTATGTATGACAACTCACCACTTGAAAGTGAAACACAAAATACAACAAATACCAAGTAAGATTGAGTTTAATTCTTTGTTGGAAAATTCTATGTTAAGTGAAAAAGAGAAGAAGTTAATGCAACTCTATTATGTTGAGAAGAAACCTTTTGATTACATAGCGGATGAATTAGGATATTCAAAAGCAGGAGTAATCAAAATGCATCAACGAATTTTAAAACGTATCGAAGCACTCATATAACTGGAAACGGTTATGTGGGTGCTTTTCTTTTGTCTATTTTTAGTATATTTCTTTTATATTTCTATTATCGTTATTCTATCTTTATCCAATATTGTTTTGTGCTTTAATGTCCTCAAAGGAGGTTGAAGCCAATGTATGAAATTGTAGTGACCGAAAAGTTTATTGAAATGTTGAAGAAAGTTCCTAGTAAATTTCTTGTAATTCTTATTAGTCAAATTATTTCAATCGAGGAGGTTTGAAATGAACTATCCAATGTTTAGTCCTTATTATCAAAATCCTATGTATGGTAATGGTGTTCTGCAACAACCGCAACCACAACCACAGTTTATGCAACAGCAGATACCTGTACAAACACAGCAAACAGGTTTAGGTGGAAAAATTGTAGAGAGTTATGAAGTATTTAAGGGATTAGATGTACCTATGGATGGTAACACTTATTATTTCCCGAAAGCAGATGGTTCTGAAATATATTCAAAGCGTTGGTTGCAGAATGGTACAACTGAACAGATTACCTATAAGGTAATTAAAGAGGAAAAGGAAGAAAAAGAAAATCCTTTGATGTTGAAGTTAAATGATATTGAAGAACAATTAACAACATTGCAGGAAATAGTTACAAAGAAGAGTGTAAGTAAGAAGGAGAGTTGATATGAACTTTAACCCTATGCAAATGATTGTGAATAGACTTACTCAAAACTTTGGAAATAACAATCCTATGATGAATAATGTAATAGGAATGGCACAAAAGAATGATGTAAAAGGTCTTGAAGAATTTGCTAGAAATCTGGCAAAAGAAAAAGGTGTAAACATTGATGAGTATTACAAGCAAGCAATGGATATGTTTGGAGTAACCAAATAGTTAGTTAAAGTATGCATACTTAACAAATAAACAATACTTTTTTAAGGAGGAAACATTATGTTTAATGACAGTGGTGTAACTATGCCTGTAGTTCCTATGAACTATGGTGGCGGTTGGGGCAACAGTTTTGGAAATGGCTTTGAAGCAATTATCTGGCTTGTTGTTATTGCCGCTATTTTTGGTGGTGGTTTCGGTGGCTTCGGTTGGGGTGGAAACGGTTTTAATAATTCTGCTCTTACAAGAGGTGAACTTTGCCAAGATATGAACTTCAATGATGTTCAGAATGGAGTAAGAACTTTACAGCAGAGTGTTTCTGATGGTTTTGCAAATCAGAATCAGTATTTTACTGATAGAGTAGATAATCTTGCTAATCAGATTGCTAGTGGTTTTGATGCTGTTAATCTTTCTATTGTCCGTGATGGTTATGAAACCAGAAATGCGGCACAGCAGAATATGATTGCAAATATGCAGAACGCTTATATGCTTAATGATTCTATTAAGGATTGTTGCTGTAAGACACAGAGTGGATTTGCACAGGTCGCTTACAACCAAGCAACTGATACTTGTGCAATTCAGAACAGTATTGCAACGGCTGTTAGAGATATTACTGACAATGCTAATGCAAATACTAGAACTCTGTATGACTTCCTTGTTAATGATAAGATTGCAAATCTTCAGCAGGAAAATCAGACACTTCGCCTTGCGGCTTCACAGGAAAAGCAGAATAACTATCTGATTAATGAACTTCGTCCTTGTGCAAGACCTGCTTACATTACTTGCAATCCTTATACCGCTTCTTATGGTATAGGTAACTGTGGTTGTGGTTGTGGAATGTGATGAATGTAAATAATATGTCATTGTTAGACCTTCTAACTATCTTATCTGTAATGTTACAGTTGCAAAATGCAGAGTCAGATAGAAAGTCGGTACATAATGAAGATATATTGCAGGAGTTGCAGATGCAAGATAAAGAATACCTTGAACGAATAAACGAAAAACTTGATGTTATACTCACCAAACTTGGTTGATTTATTCGGGGCGGTGAATAGCCGCCCCTTGATTGGAGGTTATTATGGCTTGTAGAAATGTTTGTAAATTATGTGACAGAATCAGAATAAGTACAGCGGTTACATTTACAGCACCTAATCTTATTATTACACTTCCACAAGGTTCGTATGAAGATGGAGAAAAGTATTGCATAGTTGTTGCACAAAACATACCAGATACAACTACAATAAATGCTCCTGTGTTTATTCAGATTGGAGAAGGAACAGAGTTATATCCTTTACAGAAGTGTGATTGTTCACAGGCAACGGCTTGTAGTATCAGAACCAGAACAAGGTATGCAACAAGAGTTGTAACTTCTCCTACAAGTGGAAGTTTCAGATTACTTGGTAGAATATGTTGTTCTCCTAATAATGATTTACTTGCAATAGATGGAACAGCACCAGAAACAACGGAGGTAAATGGAAATGGCTAACTTATTTGCAGAAAAACTTGAACTCTGTGTTTCAGAAAAGATGGAGCAAGGTCTTGAAAAGGTCAACGCAAAAGAAATGGGTGAAGTTGTTGATATGATTAAAGACTCTTATGAAATTGAAAAACTGAAAGCAGAAAAGAAATACTATGATAGTGTTGTAGATGCAATGCACGAACACCAGAGTGATATAGTTGATTATGAAGATATGGGTTACCCTGTTCGTAGAGATAGCAGAGGTAGATTTATGTCTGGTGGTAGAAATAATCGTATGGGATATAATGCATATGCACATAGACCAGAAGATATGACAAGAGATATGTACTGGGGTGACAGAGGTTACAGTGATATGAGTTACAACGGAAATAGAGGAAGTGGCAGAGATAATACTTCTAATTCTCGTTATGGCTATTCTCACGATGAGTATGTTCAGAAGCGTTCTGAATATCCTATGACAGACCCAGAAAGTGCAAAGCAGAGAAAGCAACTTTTAAATGACTATATGGATGATTTGTACGATATGGCAAAAGAAATGGTACAGGATATGTCACCAGAAGAAAAGCAGATGTGGAAAGCAAAACTGACACAGATAACTAATATGTGATGGAGGTAGGGAGCATTTATTTGCTCCCTATTTTAATATGATAGTAAATGGAATACGTTGGAAAGTAGTGTTTACAAATAATCCATATGATTTAGATTTAAACGGAACAATCAGATTAGGAATAACCGATAGAAATACACATACTATTTATATTCACAACAGTTTACAGGGAGAAATGTTAAAGAAGGTTTTATTGCACGAATTGACACACGCTTGGTTATTTTCCTATGGATATGATTTGTCTGTAGAAGTGGAAGAAATATTATGTGGTTTTGTTGATACATTTTTATTTGATATATCAGATGCGTTAGATAAACTGTTGGAAAATCCCCATAAATACAGTGTTGTAGGGAGTTGAAAAAATATTTGTTAAATTTGTTGACAAACAAATGGTAAAGGAGTAGAATACTCTCATAGCACAAATAACCGAACAAAAATCTCGTAAATATGCACTTCTTTAAGTGTAAAACAAAGTGAGTTAAATTCATTGCAAGAATATGTAACTTCGGTATTGTGTTCACAACTTCATATAGAGATTGCTCCCACAATGCTATGAGGGTGTTGTGGGAGATAAATCTAAAAGAAAACAATGTAAACATTCAAAACAAACAAAAGGAGAAAAGAAATGGCTAATTATTCAGAAATGACTTCAAAGGAACTTCGTAATCTCTGCAAGGAAAACGGAATTGCTTATAATGTAAGCAAGGACGGAAAGAAGCACACGATGACAAAGGACGAGATGGTTAACGCTCTGTATGACTTTGAAGAAGCAAACGGAGAAGTTGAAACCGAAACTGAAACCGTTGAAGAGAACGTTGTTGTTGAAGATGACAACAAGAAGGTAGAAACATCCACATCCAGTGCTATAGAGATTAACGAGAACACTTCTATTGAAGATTTGCTGAAAGCAAGAGATGAGATAGATGCCATTATTAAGCATAAGGCAAAGATTGCTAATTCTGCAATGGACAGACTTAACAACAGAAGCCAGAGAGATGCAAGAAATGAACAGTACGATGAGAACTGGTCTATGTATGGTGGTGTAAATCCTTACACTTTCATTCACACCAGAAACAAGGAAAGGTATATCGAAGAAGCGGAACAGGGTACTCTTATTGCTTTCCTTGACGAAACAGGAAAGCCTAGAACAGCCGCTTTGGTCAATCGTAGTTCCGAAAGAAGAGTTGTAAAGGTTAAAACAGAGTACGATTGGGAGTTTGTAATATCCTACGATGACATTCTTTGGGTTAAGAAGGGTGATAAGTGGGCATACGGTGTTTATAGAATTTTGAAGGGGTATAATCCTAATGGAAAGTGCGGAAGTGAGGACTCTAACGAGTAATCAAAAGGATTCAAAACTTCGTATCTTATGTATGGATATCTTCAAAGTAAGGTTAGCGGAGCAAGAAGCCAAACAGAAGTACGCAGAATTGCAAGCCAAATTACAGACTTATTTAAACAAGTCTGGGGAAAAAGGCTTGCAATTCCCCTTTAAGGGGAAAATGTACAAAATAGTTGGTGTGAAACCTAAAACAACAGTGTGGGATGTAGAAAAACTAACAAGTAGGTTGAAAGAAACAAAAGACAATTCAGATGAATTGCTGTCACAAATAATTGATACAAAAGTGATTGTATCTGATGTATCGGGATTTAAAAATATGTTGAAGGAACACGGTGTAAAGTTTAAGGATGTAAAGCCGTTTCTGACAATAGACAAAAAGGTTATTGAGAAGAAGATAAACGAATTATCCGAAGTTGGTGAGATGACTATGGATGATATCGAAGGTTGTTTCACTGTACAGGAGAGAAACGGTTATATTCTTCCCAGTGAAAGTGAAATAGGAGAAGATGAATAAACCAGAAGTAGGTGTACCATATAAGTTTGAAGTAAGTGGAGAAGAACTAGGCAAGGTTCTTTTTTATTATGGGTTAATTTCAGATGTAAACGAAGTTGAACAAAAAATCATATGTCCGTTTCACGAAGATTATAACCCATCAATGATAGTTAATCTTCACGATGGTAAATTCTTCTGTTTCGGATGTGGTGAGTCTGGAAATGCTTATGACTTTGTAGAAAAGGCAGAGCATAAAAAGGGTAATAAAGGTCTTAAAGTTCTAAAGAAATTCTTTGAAATTCTCAAATCAGAAAGAGTTGAAAAACTAAAAGTGAATACAAAGGCTAAAACCAAAAAGCAGAGTGAAGAACTCTACAACATAGCGTATGATTATTATTATGGTTTAAGCCGAGTTGATTGGAAATCTTCTGACCTAGAAGAAGTGGAAGAAGCAAAAGCGTATATGCTTAAAAGAGGTTTTACAGCAAGTACGTTGAATAAGTGTGGTGCAAAGGTTACATTCAACAAGAGTTATGCTATTATATTTCCTATGTTAGACAACGGCACATTCAGAGGTTGGGTGTGTAGAACAACTGTCAAGGAAATAGAACAGAAGCGTAAGTATTTATACAATGGTGGTTTCTTAAGGAGAAATACATTGGTAGGTAATTATGCAGGTTGTCAGTTTGTTTTTGTTGTTGAAGGATATATGGACAGGCTTAAGTTTGTTCAATATGGTGTGGAAAATGTTGTAGCAATTCTTGGTTGGAAAATGTCAAAGGAACAAGAAAAGAAATTGCGTGATGCAAAAGTTGTTTATGTTATTTCAGCACTGGATAATGATACCTGTGGTAGAAAAGGTACAGAGTATCTTAAAACAATATTTGACAACGTTATCCGTTGGCAATATCTAAAAGGTGTAAAAGATTGCGGTGAAGCAGATAAAAAGACATTTGATAAAATGTACAACAAAACAATGCAATTATTGAAGGAGAAAATGAGCAATGGTAAGAGTACACACAAGAGAACTCGATAGAATGATTGCAAGAAAGAGGATGGAGAAAAGGGGAATGACAAGAATCTGTAAAGAGATTAACAAACCTCGTTCTCCTAGAGAAACGAAGAAACTGGATAAGCATAATCCTTTTGGCTTCAATCATCGTAGTTACTTTTCAAATCATTGGAGAGAATACTCCAAATAAAATAAAGAAAGGAAGAAAATAAGATGGGTCTTTTAGACAAGATTAAACAGGATGCTCAAAAGTCTGGAGGTAGCAAGCAGAAGTTTTTCTACGTTAAGGATGGTGATAAGCGTAGAGTAAGATTTTTGCAGGATATGGATGATGGTATGGAGGTTACCTTCCACGATTCTTATGAAGCAAACATTAACATTCCTTGCAGAGAGTTATTCGGTAAGAGTTGTCCTTATTGTGAGGAAGAAGGATTAAGAACTAGAATCCAGTACGCTTGGTCTGTATGGGATTACGATTCAAATGAAGTAAGAATTCTTATGTACCCTATGAATAACTGTACTCCTATTGGTCAGATTGCCGCTATGTATGAAACATATGGAACTCTTCTCGATAGAGATTTTGTTATTCAGAGAACAGGAAAACAGCAGAACACTACTTACACTGTTATTCCTATGGATAAGAATAAGTTCAGAAATGAAAAGGCAAAGCCTTTTTCAAAGAAAGCATTTCTTGAAAAACTGGATGAAGCATATCCCGATGAACACGCAAACCTTTATGAGAAGGATGAACCCAAGAAGATGAAGAAGAAGTCGAAGTCAACCAAAGAGGATGATGACGATGAGAAGGAACTTCCTTGGGGTGGAGTAGATGTAATTGACTATGATGGTATGAGTGCAAAGGAACTGTACAATCTTTGTGAAGAAAGAGGAATTGAAGCAGAACCCAAGAATCCCAAGAGTTATTACATTGAACTTCTTAAGGATTATGATGAAGAGAATTCTCGCTCAAACGATGATAGTGATGATGAGTGGGATGAAGATGAGAATGAGGGAGAAGATTATTCTTCTATGTCTGCTAAAGAGTTATATAAACTCTGTAAGGAAAGAAATATCGAAGCACTTCCGAAGAAGAATGAGAAGTATTACATCAATCTCCTTGAAGAAGATGATAAGGCTCACGATGAGTGGGAAGATGATGAAGAAGCAGACGATGACGATGAGGATGATGAGTGGGAATAACTTTCAATGAAAAGCAGAAAATATAAGAACTTTGATGAAGCACTCTATGAGTTATCCAGAGAAGTCTTATACAATCCGTATGAGATGATTGATTACACCAATTCACATACCGCTTTTATTGAAGATATTGTTTTAACGATTCAAAATGCAGATTGTTCAATTGACATAGGTGAGTTTGGTTACAGGAAAAATAAATGGACTCTTGTAACCAAATCCTGTGTCGATAAGAAGAAGATGAAAAAGTTTTATGATAAGTTGAAAACAACAAAGTATGATGCTTGTGTTTATATGTTTCCAGATGATGATGCAATTCCACTTCTGTCCATAATGCTTACAAGGCACGATGAAAGGCAGAAGTGGAAGAAATGCGTTGTTTATATGAAGCAGGTTGATATTCAAAGAACATTAGCGGTGTATATGGTTTTTCTTTTCATATTCATCAGAAATCTTCCAGATTGTTGTAACATAAAAGAAGTGACTATACATATAGGTGAAGGAAGTATATGTTCTTATTTTGTAAATGGATTGTTAGAGTATTATGACACAGGTTTGGAAGAGTTAGATATTTCACATCCATTTATAAAGGATTGTTGTTCAATTAAAAACACTTTGTTTAAAAACAAAAAACAGTTATCTAAATATCAAACTGTAAGAACGATGCAACAGATGAAGTTTGGAATATATAAAACATCTGAAATAAGAGCGTTAGATTTGGATTTGGGAGTGTAATATGATTAAGATAACAAAGAGTGACGAAGCAACAGGATGTAAGTGTTGCAATAGTAAACACGATGTACACGATATTACTTTAGGCAAAGATGACAGAGCAACAATTACAGTTGCACTTTGTTTTAACTGTAGAAAACAATTATCAAATATGCTTACAAAGAGGGTAAAATAAATATGGATTTGCACAGACATACAGAATGTAGTGCATACGATGGTTTTGGAAAACCCAAAGAGTTAGCAGAGTTAGCAAAAGAACTTGGACATACCGCTTTGGGTATTTCAGACCACGGTAACACAAATAACCTAATACAGCATTACAAGGCTTGTATGGAGGTTGGTATAAAACCCATATTGGGAGTTGAAGGATATTTTCTTCCTAAATATGTAGAGCAACACAGAGGTTATCATTTATGTGTGTTTGCGAAAAATCCTACAGGATATCACAATCTTAACGCTTTACAGACAGAAGGAGAAAAGCAAAAGTATTACAATCCGATATGGACGTTTGAATTACTTGAAAAATTCCACGAAGGATTAATTGTTACTTCCGCTTGTGTTGCATCTTATAGTTCACAGTGTATTGTTAAAGGTGATATAGATAAAGCGGTAAAGTATTTAAAGAAGATGAAAAGCATTTTCGGTGATGATTTTTATATAGAGTTACAACCCTATAGTGTTTCTGAAAGAGGTTTACAGCAATTAGTAAATAAAACACTCATACAGTTGTCACAGGAATTAAACATCAAATGTATACTTACTTCTGATTCACACAGAGGAAGAAAAGAAGATTTTGAAACATATTTGAAGATGCACGAAATTGCAGGTCACGATGTAGAAGAGATTGCAAGGACATATAAAGAAAGATATATGCCTACAGACAAAGAATTGTATCAGAGATTTGTTCATATGCACTCTGCTGATTTTGTGACAGAAGAGAAATGTAAGAAGTTTGGAAAGCAATGTATTGTAAATCTGAAAGAGATTGAAGATAAGTGTGTTGATGATATGTTTGCAGACTTCAAAGAAATACTTCCGAAGTTTTCAAAAGATAGTAAGAAGTTGCTTAAAACAAAAATCAAAGAAGGTTTGGAGAAGCGTGGAAAGTGGACTAAACCTTATATTGAAAGAATAAAGCAGGAATACGATGTAATTGAAACGCTTGGTTTCCACGATTATTTCCTTATCGTTGCAGACTATGTTAACTGGGCGAAAGAACAAGGAATATATGTCGGTTGTGGTAGAGGTAGTGCTTGTAACTGTTTGGTTGCATACGCTATAGGAATTACAGAAGTTGATAGTTTGTTGTTTGGTTTGGACTTCCGTAGATTCTTAAGAAAAGATAAGAAGAAGTTGCCCGATATTGATATTGATTTTGAAACAGCAAGGCGGCACGAAGTAATTGACTATCTCATAAACAAGTATAAAGGACATACAGCAAGAATTGCATCGTATGGATTGTATAAAGTAGATAACCTTATAAATGAATTGGCAAAAGTTTGTGGGTTGCCTACCGATAAAACTGTTGATGATGACCAAAAGGCACAAAACACAAAAGACATAAAGCAGATTAAATCTATTTGTAATAAGTATCTTGATGCAGATGCAAATTTGGATGTAGAAGATATGTTGTGTGATAAAGAAGTACAATATTACAATTCACATTACGATAATATATTCATTCACTTTAGTAAACTGTATCAGAAAGTAAGATACATTGGAACACACGCCGCAGGTGTTGCGGTAACTGGTGGAGATATACTTGATTATACCGCTTTAAGAATTGACAAATCTGGTGATGTTTACACCAATTATGATTTGAATGACATTGAAGCAATTGGAGTTATCAAATTTGATATTCTTGGTTTAAACACGATGGAAGAAATTGGTGAGTTAAGAGAACTTACTGGTGTAAAGGTTGATTATGACAAAGCGGTAAAAGATAAAAAGATTCTTGAAGCATATCACAAAGGAGATACACAGGGTGTTTTCCAGTTTGATAAGAAAACAGTAAGAGATATGTTAGTCAAGATTGATTGTACTTCTTTTGATGATATTGTAGCGGCAAATGCAATGAACAGACCTGCCGCATTGTCAACGCATATGCCAGAACAGTATGCAGACAATAAAAACAATGTAGAGAGTGCAAAAGAGTTACTGTATTATGATTATACAAAAGAAACTTATGGCACAATAATATATCAAGAGCAAGTACAACAGATTTGCGTTTATCTTGGTGGTATGGAATGGACAGATGCAGATAAAGTTATGAAGATGGACGGTTCAAAAGCGATGTCACCAGAGAAACGTAAGAAGTTTAATGATACCAAAAAAGAATTGCACGATATATTTGTAAAAGGTGCTATGTCAAATGGATTTAAACGTGAACAGGCAGAACAGATATTTAGTTCAGCAACCGATATGTATGGTTTCAACAAAGGACACGCTGTTGGTTATAGCCTACTGTCTGTAGAAGAGATGTTCTATAAGGTTTATTATCCGTTACAGTTTTGGTTCGGTAAAATGAAATATGCACCTAATGATGATGATTATTACAAAGCGTGTGCGTTAGCGGTACAAGCAGGTAATGTTGTTTTCCTTCCACATATAAATTATTCTGATGTGAAAACAAAGATAAGGAAAGTAGAAGGAGAGTATTGTTTACAGCAAGGACTTGCAGAAGTTAAAGGTGTTGGTGAAAAAGCGGCAACTCAAATTGTTGCAGAAAGAATTAAGAATGGCATTTATACTTCTTATGACAATTTCTTTGATAGAAATAAGTATAAGGGTAGTGCTGTTAATATAAAGGTTTTGAAACTGTTAAAAGAATGTGGTGCGGCTACATTCAATAAAAAAGAATACATAAGTAGAGTGACAAAGTATAACAGCACTTTATTGTGTAGAGAGGTGAGATAAATGGCAAAAATAACACATTCATATGATTATGTACATAACTGTTATATAGTTTTTGTGAATGGTAAGTTTTATTGTACTTGTGATGTTGGTGAATTAAATGAGGTTGAAAATGAAATAATGGAGGAATTTGATGATGGCTAAAAATGTTGTGAAGCAGAAGAGCGAACGACAACTTTACTGGGAAGGTTTTTCTTCCAGACTTGTAGAAATTATTGATAAGAAGAAAATGTCAAAGAGTGAGTTTGCAAAGCAGATGAATATAACTCCTGTAACTGTAACTCATTGGACAAAAGGTGGCAGAGTACCAAATGCATTTTATCTTAATAAGATTTGTGATGTGTTAAAGGTATCTGCTGATTTTCTGCTTGGCAGAAAGAAGGGAGAAAAGTAAATGTCACTTGTTGGTATCGGTATTGAAAATGGATTTGCTGAAATGGGAGAAGGATGTATTGTTGTTTATCCTAAAAGAGTTTTTAATTCTTCTATGTTAAAGCAGGTTATTGATGAGATACAGAAAGATGGTTATGTTGCACCAGAAAAGATGAACTTTAGTCAGCCTATTGTTTTCAAGAAAAAGAAAAGAGTAGATATGACCGAAACAGCGGTAAAGGTATTTTCATTAGCATTAAGTTATAATGTTGATTTAAAGTTCTATACTTCTGTAGAGGATGACAATGTATGTATTGCATTTACATATAAAGGTGTTGATGTTGCAAAATCGTTTGACATAAGGATGCTTTGTGTAATGGAAAGCGATTATCTAATTGGTTGGTTTGAAGAAAAACTACAGGAAATAGATGAAAAGGAGAATATAAAAGATGCAAGCAAATGAGTATCAGCATTTAGCGGCAAGAACAGTTAGTCCTTTGATGACTTCGGAGGAACAAGAAAAACACGCTTTACACGGAATGGTCGGAGAAATTGGAGAACTTCATTCCTTGTATCAAAAAGTGTATCAAGGACATACTTTTGATGAGGAACACGCAAAGAAAGAACTTGGAGATTTGTGTTGGTTCATTGCAGAGTATTGTACAGCAAAAGGTTGGAATTTGTCTGATGTTATGCAGATGAACATTGATAAATTAAAAGCACGTTATCCCGAAGGATTTAGTGCAGATAAAAGCCTACATAGGGCAGAAGGAGATATATGAATAAGACAGAACTTGAAGATATGAACAGAGTAGCAGGTAATGGAGAAAACTGTATTGAGTTTTTGAGAAACGCACCAGTTGCTACAGTTGCATTTAGTCAAGGTAAGTATGTCACTAAAATAAAAAGACTTGCAGAGAGTCATCCCGATGAATGTGTTATTGTTGATGAGAACTATGATGGTTCAATAGTAGCACACGTTCCTACAAAGTGGATTAAGATTAGTCCTCCTAAACAAGTATCTGATGAGTTTAGAGAACAGGCAAGTCAGAGATTTAAAGAGATGCACGAAACAGGTCAGTTAAAGAAGAAGAAAAAGAAAAGGAGTAAATAATGGCAAGAACAGATAAAGCCGCCATAATGAAACTTTGTAATGAAATTAACAAGAAGAGTGGTGAAGGTACTTTATACACTATTGATTCAAAGTATGCTAACTTAAAGATAGATAGATGGAGTACAGGCATTGCTGATTTGGATGAAATAACTGGTGGTGGTATTCCCGAAGGAAGAATTGTTGAGATATTCGGTGCAGAAGGTGCAGGAAAAACCACTCTGGTTTATCACTTATGTAGTTTACATCCTCTTTGTTTGGATATACCAATTGAAGGAACATTTGATGTAAAGAGAGCAAAGATGTTTGGCAATAAAGCAAAACAGATGCTTATTTACAGAGCAAGATTTGGTGAAGATGCTTTTAATAAGATAACCAAGTTTGCCAAAGCAGGAATACCTCTTATCTGTGCAGATAGTGTTCCCAGTATGATACCTAAAGATGATTATGAGAAAGTTTTAAAGTCTGCTGAAAAGGATAGTATTGAACAACAAAGACTTGGTGGTGTTGCAGGTTTGTTTACAAAATATCTCCCTCCTATTGAAGAGATAATTGAGAACACAGGTACAACGATTATCTTTGTAAATCAGATAAGAGATAAGATAGGTGCTTTACCCTTTGGAGAACAAACACATACAATGGGTGGTCACAAACTTGCACACGCTGACAGTTTGAAAATAAGAGTTGCAAGAAAAGGATGGATTGAAATACCTAATAAGAATCCTCAAAACTCTGCTTCAAGTGAGAAGGTAGGATTTATTATGAAGTGTAAAGTAGAGAAGTCTAAAGTATGTAATCCTTTAGGTGAGTGTGAAATTCCTTGTTTCTTTGACAGAGGTTTTGTTTCTTTTGATGATGTTCCTGCAATAAGAAAAGAACTTATGGAACAGAGAGCAGAACAATACAGCAAAAAGAAATCAAGAGATGTAATTGAAGATGAAGAAGAAGCGTGGGAGGATGACGATGAGTAAGAAGGAAAAGCCTGTTGATAATATAAATCCTAAACATTACAAAGATGGTTGTTGTGTAGAATGTATTGATGCAATGGTACTTGCTTGGGGTTTTCATTACACATCTGTACATTGCCAGATAACCGCTTTTAAATATCTATGGAGATTTAAGAATAAAAATGGTGAAGAAGATTTAAATAAAGCGGAATGGTATTTAAATAAATCAGACGAGTTGAATGAACTTGGTAATCGTGATGCACAGATTACAGAAAAGAATTTACAGTTAAGTACGATGCTTGATAAAGCAAGAGAAACATATGATTTGTATTAAACAATGCTGTGGTGGTGGAAAAGAGTAGACACTATATGTCGGATGCGGATGAAGATAGATTCGTTAGAGGATAACGCTTCAAGTGGTTAGACTCCACTCATAGAGAGAACCTAGGATAACTTATGTAAGGTGACAGAAATTCAAATCCTTACCCACAGCATTGTTGTAGCCCCTTCGCCAAATGGTAAGGCATCAGATTTTGGTTCTGATTATTGTAGGTTCGAGTCCTACAGGGGTTGTTTGTAATAATAAACAAATCTAAAAGGAGAATAAAATGAACGTCTTGGTTGCTTGTGAAGAAAGTCAAGCGGTAACAAAAGAACTTCGTAAAAGAGGTCATAAAGCATTTAGTTGTGACATAATTGATTGTAGTGGTGGTCACCCCGAATGGCATATAAAACAAGATGTATTACCATTACTTGATGGATTTTGTGAGTTTACAACTACTGATGGTAAAAAACATACATTGTGGAATAAGTGGGATATGATTATAGCATTTCCACCTTGTACACATTTAGCAATATCTGGTGCTCCTCACTTTGAAAAGAAAAGAGCAGATGGCAGACAAAGACAAGGTATTGAATTCTTTTGTCAATTTCTTAAAGCAGATTGTGAAAAAATTGCAATAGAGAATCCTGTAGGTATTATAAGTGGAGAGTATGTAAAAGAGTTTTATCCCGATTTGTGTAAGAAATATGGTATTCCAATTCAACCAACACAGAAGATACACCCTGGATGTTTGGAGATAATTTTTCAAAAAATACTTGTTTGTGGTTGAAGGGTTTAAAACCATTAAAGGTGCTTGTAACAAAAGAACCCGAACTGGAATACAAGGAATGGTTTGATAGGAAAACAGGTAAAAAGAAAAGGCAAAATAAATGGTATTATGATGCTTTTATAAATTGTAAAACATCTGAAGAAAGAAGCAAGGTTAGGTCTAAAACATTTCCGGGCATAGCAAAGGCTATGGCTGAACAATGGACGAAAAAGGAGAATGAAATGGGAATAATAGATAGTATTAAACAGAGTGCATCAAACAATGGTAGCACAATTCAAACAGCAGAAGGTAATCAGTTAGATGCCATTCTCAATAAAATGTTTTATCTTGAAAAAGATATTGATGAAGAAACAAAGTTTGTACACGATGTAATGACTAGAGGTTTGGAGAGCCAAGAGAGAGTTGGTTTACACGCTTCTGCAATTATTGATAAAGGTGATAACAGTTTTTGTGTAAGACAGCAGGTTTTAAGTTTGGTGTACAAAATGTTACAAGGTGAACAGATATCTCCCGATGCAAAGAGAATATTTGAAGAAGGTAACGCTATTCACGAAAAGTGGCAGAGATTATTTATCAGAGCAGGATATGCAAAAGCAAAGACCTGTGACAGAACAAGATTTGATAAAGATTATATGTTGTCATATACACCAGACGTTGTAGTTCGTATTCCAGAGTTTTATAAAGGTGCAATGGTTGTAGAGATTAAATCTATGAACACCTTTAGTTATCAGAAACAGTATGAACACGCAAGCGGTCATAAACAGTTACAGATTTATATGTACTTGTTACAGAAAGCAAAGGGAACGTTAAACAATCCAGATGATTTGGATTATAAAAAGGGTTTTACATTACTTGATAGTAAGAATGACCAGAAATTTAGAACAGTTCTTTATGATTTTGAACCAGAGGTTGTTGCACCTTATATAGATAGACTTGATGACATTGCCGTTGCGTATGATAAGTTTATCAATGAACATAAACCTCCGAAGAAACCAAAGGGATGTGATAGCATTTCGTGTAAACTGTGTAGTAAATGCCCTATGAGAAATGCTTGTTGGAACATTGAAAGAACATTAATTGATAAGAGTCAAAAGTGGTGGTGATTATGAGTAACGATTCAATACAGAATAGAAAGAAAATGGTTCTTGCTATGGAGATGTTGGCAAGAAGTGTGAGTGATGAAGAGTTATTTGAAATATGGTTGAGAAATGGTGTTGCAGATGGTGATATAAAACCATTTAGTCTGGATGTAAGTGAAGTAGATGATTTTTATGTTACCGATGAAACATTTAAACAACTTACTAATTGCTTTATGACCTTAATGATACTTGCTAAAAACGAAGGTGGATTAGATTCACCTTAACCCAAAAGAAAAGAGGTTAAAATGAACAACAAGATAACAGTAATAGAACAGAAAGTTCCAACTTGTCCTGTTTGTTCTGCATCAATGTGGAATCGTTATCAAAATGGAGATTTGTTTTATGTTTGCAATGACAATATAAATCATATCTATAAAGTGGTTGAAATAGGACAAACCGAAAACGAATTGTTAGTGGTTGATAATGAGGTAAAAAATGAAAAAGACAATGGTACTTATTTTAGCACTATGTGTGCTTTTATCCGTAATATTATCCAAAAGTTATTTTACAATAGAAACAAAAACAAATTCACCTTTGTTATGCCAAAAGGGAAATCACCAAAGTATTTCATATGTTGGGGAGGAAGATATAGGTGAAGAAATAATATATTACTTTGCAGAAGAAGATTATGAAGTTCCAATAATCCGTAGAAGTAGTTATTATAGTTTAACTTTTGAAGAGATGGATTTGTTACAACAACTTGCAATGATAGAAGCAAGAGGTGAAGATGCAAAGGGTCAAGCACTTGTTATGAGAGTTGTTATCAATAGAGCAATTAAGTGGAATAAATCCATTGAAGAAATAATATATGCAACAGGTCAATTTTCAACCTATGGAATGGGTAGTCATACACCAAATGAAAACAATAATGAAGCAATTGGATTAATTGTAGATGGTTGGGATGAGAGTGAAGGTGCATTATATTTTTGTGCTGACGGTTATAACGGTAAAGAACCTTTGTTTCAATACGGAGGACATTATTTCAGTAAGTAAGAGGTGCGTATGCATTACAGGGTAAGAACAAGAATGGGTGGAATAAACGGAGAGATGGTTGTTGTAAAAGACAACATCCCTTCGATGGTAGAAGCATATGAAGTAATTGCAAAAGAAGGAAGAGGAACAGGCAGACATTTTTATCTTGATGTAATTGAACCTAGATTGTTTTCTAAATGTACAGCAAAGATTGCTTTACAAAGGTTAGATGAGATAAGAATGAATAAGGAGAATGAAGAAGGAGAATAAGAAATGACAGTAAATATACTTGGAACGGATTATGAGATTATTACACAGACCGAAGAAGAAAATCCTAAACTTAATGGTGCATATGGTCTTTGTGAAATGTACTCACATAAGATAGTGTTAAGAGATATCAAAGAAGAACCAAATTTTTATGAAAATCTCGAAGCATTTAAGCATAAAGTTGTACGGCACGAAGTTGTTCACGCTTTCTTTGCTGAAAGTGGATTGAGAAATAATAGCGAGTATGCAGAGAATGAAGAACTTGTTGATTGGATAGCAATTCAATTTCCGAAGATATTGCAAGTATTTGAGAAGTTAAAAATCGAGAGGTGAGTGAATGACAAGAGAAGAAGAAGCAATCAAGTGGCTTGAAGCACATAAGTCCACTTACAGAAATAGTCCTACTGTACAAGAGTATCTCGATATTGCTATATCCGCATTAAAGGACAGACCCAAAGGGGAATGGACGGATTGGCTTGGCAATGGTAACGAGTGGGAATGTTCAAGGTGCAAATGCTCAATAGAAAGCCACGGAAGTATAGCATACAACTTTTGCCCTATGTGCGGTGCAGATATGAGAGGTGAATGAATGAGAAATAAATTTATTAAAGCAAAACGATGTTATATATGCGGAAAATTATTTGATGTAAGTTTGGGTGGTTGGCTTATAGCAAAAAGATATGCGTATTTTGTGGACGGTAAAACTAAAGATGTTGCTATCTGTGAATTATGCGGAGAGATAATGGCAAATTATATTAAAGCAAAATACGGTGAGGTGAAGCAATGACAGTAGCAGAATTGATTAGAGAATTAGAGAGTATGCCACAGAACGCTCCTGTATATGCCGAGGGAGAATTAGCAGATAAAGTTGTTATGGAAAACTGCCAAGGGGATATATGTGTACGGATATTCAAAGCGTGGGATGTTGAGTTTGTTGATGGATTTATTCCACAGGAAAGTGAGGAAGTATGAGCGACAACATAAAACTCATAATTGAGATACCCAAAGAGGATTATAAGAAACTTGTTAATCCATATCAGCACAACGAAATATGGTGCGAACGGCTAAAAAGGATAGTTATTAACGGCACTCCACTCGATTCGGTAAAGGCAGAGATAGAAAAGCATCAGTTTTCAAGAGAATACTGTTGCGACCATAACATTGATACGGCTATTGATATGGGTATGGTGCGGATTATTCTTGACAACATAGACAAAGCAGAAAGTGAGGATAAATGAAAGATAAAGTAGTAATTGGTATAGACCAGAGTTACAAGAACACAGGAGTTACAGTAAACAAAAACAACGGTGAAGAATTAAAAGTATTTGGTCTTTACACCGATTGTTACAAAACAAATACAATAAAAAGGCAATCACTAAAAGAAAGACTTGATAAGATAGTCAAACACGTTAAAAGGGTTTATCCCGATGCAGAAGTTGTTTGTATCATAGAAAGAATAAGATTGAAAAGCCAAGGTTTCTTGAACATTAATTACATTAAAGGTATTGGAGCGTTAAATGCAATAATAACTGATATAATGTATGATTATGGAATAGAAACCTTTTCTGTTGATACACGTTCTTGGAAGTCTGCTGTTGTTGGTACAAGTAAACCAAAGCCAAACAAATTTGGAATAGACCCAGAGAAATATCCTACAATACTTTGGAATGTTAAGAACGGAAGAAAGAAAGAGATAATTAACTATGAAGTAGGAAAGAAGAAGAAAGGTGTAATTGTAAAGGGAGATAAAAGATATCGGTATGATGATGACAAGTCTGATTCTATAGCAATTTCCTTTTATGGATTCTTACCTACTGAAAGACAAAGGTTAGAAGAGGAACATTAAGATGAAGTTATTTGGTTCAAAATCAAACAAAACAGTTGTAGTGAAAGAATCAAGTTGTATCGTAGTAACTACTTATAGAGTTAAACAGTACAATTCAACGGTAAAAACTGTTGTATGTGCAAATGGTATTCCTGTATGTATCGTTGATGGAATAGGAAAAACATTATCTAATGTTGTTTCTTATTTACAGGGCAATACAACTGTAGACATAAATGATGGAGCAATAAAGAAAGCATTGGATGAAGTTATAAGGGATAAAAATGAAATATAAAGCAGAAATAGAAGTATCCGAAGGTGCTGATTGGCAAGAAATAGAAGATGCAAAAGCGAAAGCAGAATGGAAAAGAATATTTACAAATGAAGAAAGGATGGCTAGAACAAATCTGGATGGCAAATGTGGTAGTTGTAAATACTTTTGTCACAAGGATTGTTTTTATGCTAAAACAGCATATGGTAGATGCAGAATAAAAGATACATTAAGAGAAAGAAGTCAAAAGGCTTGTAAAACCTTTTATGAGAAAGATGGAACGAAATGAGTTTATAGGATTTATTTTGATAATGATACCTTTATTTATATGGGTATTCACCAGATAGGGAGAAAGAGATGATAATACTTAAAGTTTTATTGGTAATAATTATTCTTGAAGCATTAGCGACAATGGGAGTGGGAGTTATTAGAGGAATACAGGAATGGATAAACAGAGAGAAGCGATAATCATTTTAAATGGACTTGCAGAAAATCCATTACTTTCTGATACACAAAAAGAAGCAATTATATTAGGTGCAGAAAGTTTACAAGCAAAAGAAGATGAGTGGCAAACAACCGCTTTTCGTAGAGGATGGAAAGAAGGTTATGGTATGGGTAAACAAGATGCATATAAAGAGATGAGAAAAGCATTAGAAGAATTAAAGGAGAAAGAAAGTGCAAGCAGGAGATGAGATAACAATAAACGCAACAATTATAGAATTAACAGCAAGTGGTAATCCCATTGTTAGAATACCTAGTGGTGGAAAGTTTCTAATTAAACCTTCGGATATTAATACAATACATCCTTATCAACCAATTCCAGAAGTAGATGAAAGGAAGGGGAAATGAAAAATTACACATACAGTTATACTTGTGACAAATGCAAGAATCCAATAGAAGGTGATGTTTATAGAATCTTTGCAGGAAAAGTAAACCCACAGACAGATGAAGTGGATGATGATGGAGGATTCTATTTAGATAACACAGGTGAAGTGGAATTATGTGAAGGTTGTTTAAAGCAAGTAGATGAACTCATTGTAAAAAGTATGAGATATAAAAAGTGTTCTAATAATTCTAGAGGTAGAAAGAAAGTAGAACTGGATATGAATGAAATTATTGAAATGAGAAACAATAATGTAAGTCTGGATAATATAGCAAACAAATTTGGTTGTAGTCCACAGACAATTCAGAACCATCTGATAAAAATAGGATATTATAAAACAAATGACCAAGGGGAAATTGTACTTTAATGGAGGTAGCATATGAATAAGTATCAATCATATTTAACTTTACTGGGTTTTATTTCTGAACAGTGTAAAGGAGAAAAAGATAAAGAATGGATGCTTACAGAAGCATTGGAGAATTTGTACACTCCAAATGAACCAGTTGAAAACTACAGAGAACCTTTAATTACAAATAAGATACTGGAAGATGATATGAAATAAAGTGAGTGCAATTCAGAATACTTTGAGAGCAATTAAAAGAGAAAAGAAAGTACCAAAGAAAAGAGAATATTATATTGACTATATATCATATATATATTATAATATAGGAGTGTTAAATAATTCTTTATTTCAAAACAAATTCCAATGTAAAACAAATGAATATTGATTGTATCGAAACAGATATGAGGTAAATGAAAATGGTAAACTTCGATAAAGGTTGTTGGATTTATTTGAGTGATGTAGAAAAAATAAATTATCTGCAACGCAGAATAATAATCCACAGTATTTTGTATTACGAACTAAATGAGAGTGTTATACCAGACAAACAGTTTGATGAAGAAGCAAAACAACTTGTTGCACTTCAAAAACAAAACAAAAAGGATTTAAACAAAACAGAATACTATTACTGTATGAAAGATTTTGATGGCAGTACAGGTTTTGATTTGTTTAATCGTCTAAAAGAAGTTGACAGAATATATTTAACACATCTTGCTAAATATGTTTTAAAACTTTACAACGAAAGGAATTAACAAATGGCTAACAAGATAAGAATGAGAGTTAATTACGATTCAGAATGTGTATGTTCCGAATGTGGAATGAAATACAAAAACACAAAAGAGATGTATGACATAAAAATATTCGGAGAAGTACATCACATTTGTTTCGATTGTGTTGAATCACTTTTTCAGAAATTGTTAAGAGCAGAAACAACATATCAAGCCAAGTTAAAGACCAAAGAAGATATGGCAAGAATAAAAAGAAACCAAGCAATCAAAAACAGTTAAAATGATTTGAGCGTAACGCTAAACAATCAGATAAAGGATGTGAGTTATGCCAAAGAGAAGTACAAAGTTCTATCGAAAGAACGAAGAAGAGGTTATGTTGGCTTTAGGGTTGAAACCAACAAAGAACTCTGGAGCAGGTTGGATTGAAAAAGAAGATGGACAAAATGAATATTTAATCTGTCAACTTAAATCCACAGATAACCAAAGTATTAGTGTAAAACAATCCGATATAAGGATTTTGGAAAAGAACGCAGGTGTAAGTCACAAGATTCCGATATTTGCAATTCAGTTTTTAAACACTGGTGAGATATGGTTAATGTCAAAACCAGAAGATTATACAGAAGTTGCTAAATACATAAACACTGGCGAGTGTGAAAAGCCAAAAGGCATTGATATTGATTTGAAAGAACTTCCTAAACCAAAGAAAAAGGTTATAGTATCAAATGCAGATGCAAGAGAAACTTTTAGGAAGGAACAAAATAAAAAGTACGATAAAACAAAATCGGCTATTTAAAAAGGAGATACGAAATGCAGAAAGTTAAAATCAGAGAAGTTGTTGCATACAACGGACACAATGTTAAAGCAAATGGAATTGTTACTCTTAACCTTAAGGCAATGTATTCCGAACTTGTTAACACAATGAAGGTTTTACAGTTGCTTAATAACGATGTGAAGATATCTGTTATTGAAGGTAAGAGCGAAAGTTCAATTGGAATGTTCAGAGTAAAGAACGTAAACATTTCTGATGATGGTGAGAGCGTACTTAAGTTTGAAACGCTTGCAGAAGCCGCAGAGATGGATAAGATAAACTCACTTGTCGGTAAAGAAACAGAGTTTACAATCAATATGTTCGCAGAAGTCGATATGGAAGATTCTGATGAGTCAGATGAAGATGATGACGAAGATGTTGAGGATAACAATGACGATGAGGAAGAAAACGATGACGATGATATCTCCGATGAAGAGTGGGATGAAGCGTTAGACGATGAAGATTGGGGTGATGACGATGAGTGATAGTGCATTTAAGGAATTAGCAAGTGCAGAGGTTAATACCGCAAAGGAACTTGTTATTTCAGAGAGAAACAAGGGTGGTTTTACTATCGGTCAGAGAATTATGGTACAGGATGGTAAAAAGAAACTTGGAATGTTCCTAAAAGGAGCAATATATGTAAAAGGTGTAGATGAACTTATAAATGTAAGGGATGCACTTAATCTGGCTATCAGTAAAGCCGAGAAAAACACCGCTGAAAGTGATGCGGAGGACTAAAAAATAAATTTACCAAAAGTATTGACAAACTATCTCAAAGGTGTATAATAAGCACATAAACGAAATTGATTGTAAATAAAATGAAAAATGGATATAGCACATTGAATTGTGTTTATCATAGTTAAAAAGCCAGTAGTTAAAACAATAAAATAATGGAGGAAAAACAAATGGCAAAGACTTGGACTATCAGAGAAGCGTACAATGCAATTAAGGCAGGTGACAAGGATGCAATCGCAGATTTCGGTAAGAGATTTCCGCTTGTAACCACAGCACTTGCACAGGCAGGTAATAATGCAGGACTTGATGCGTTTATGAACGCACTTCCCGACAGAGTAACCACCAGAACCGTTGAGATGGTTCTTAAGGAGGGTGTACAGCCTGTAGATGAGGATGCAGAGGTTGAGGAAGTTGCAGAAGAGAAGCCTGTTAAGGGCAACAAGAAGTCTGCAAAGACCGAGAAGCCTGTTGCAAAGAAGGGCAAGGCAAAGAAGGAAGAGGTCATCGAGGATGATGACGATGATGATGTAGAAGAGGTTGAGGAAGAGATTGACGATGAGGAAGAGGATGAGGATGCTGTAGATTATTCCTCTATGAACGCAATTGAACTTTTCAATCTGTGCAAGAAGCGTGGTATTAAGGTAGAGCCGAAGAAGAAGGCTTCTGTCTATATCAAGGCACTTGAAGCAGATGATGCCAAGGCAGATGAAGAGGATGACGAAGAGTGGGATGAGGAAGAGGAAGTAGAAGAGAAGCCTGCAAAGAAGTCGAAGGCAACCAAACCTGCAAAGGCAGAGAAGCCTGCAAAGTCTACCAAGAAGAAGGTAGAAGATGACGATGATGAGTGGGATATCTGAACTGACTTTGCTCAATATATGAATCCACCTGTGTAAAATAAATCAAGGCTACTTGTTGTAAAAGATGAGTAGCCTTGTATTGTTAAAAGGAGATGTGATGAAAGGTAGAAAAGGTTGTCGTACAGAACAATTAAAACTAGAGGTTGAAGATGCTTTTCAAACTGTAGGAATAATGATAAGAGCAAAGAAAGAAAGGCTGTGTAACCAAGGAAGATTTATTGAAGCAGAAGAACTTGAAAAAGCATATAATGTAGTCAATGAACATTTTAATAATGCGTTGGATTTTAAAGTAAATTTAAAATAAAGGGGTAAGAAATGAGATTGTGGCATAAATATTTAATTCCTGTTTTACCTAAACAGCAATTAGTAGCACAATGGAGAGAATGTTGTTGTATAGCAAGAAATATAGCCGTGAATGGCACACCAAATCATTTACTTGTAAATAAGATATTGAGTTATCCTATGGGGCATTTCTGGTTGTATGGATTTGCGGTTATGGAAGAAATGAACCGCAGAGGATATGAGTGTGATTTTGGTAAATTTGAAAAGTGGTTTGATAAACCATATGCATTACAACTCCCTACTTATAATCAGTTGTTTAAATATTGGCACGATGATAGGTATTTAAGACAATGTTTTTACAACTTACAAGAGAAATATGATTGTGGTGGAATTCCATTGGAAGAGTTTGACAAAGTGGTTTGCTTTATTCAACAAGAATTAAAAGGGGTAACGATAAAAAATGAAAGTTAAAGAAATTCTTAATATGGATTATTCAAATCCACAGAATAAAGATATAATGCAAAAGAAAATGAGAGGTATTAAACCG
>Ga0247609_10000506_pt1 | contig 54072 bp, 37 predicted proteins | sample 172DNAGHGlowgp2_FD_193487 | JGI IMG/M metagenome (GOLD analysis project Ga0247609, IMG submission 193487) | Sheep rumen microbial communities from Palmerston North, Manawatu-Wanganui, New Zealand - 1728 DNA GHGlow gp2 | ecosystem: Host-associated > Mammals > Digestive system > Stomach > Rumen ... | reverse complement strand
AGATATGATAAATATTTTTTAGTAATCTCTATCGACATTCACAAAGAATGTGTAATCTTCAAATTTTGCTGATAATTCATCTGTTACTTGTTTGACCAAACCATCAGTATTTTTTTCATCGAAGCTAATCACTAAATCAAAATTGATCAAATTGCGTGTCTCATCGATATAAAAACCATGTAATTGGGTAATATGTGGGTATTTTTGAATGATTTTAATCGCTTCTTCTTTAATCGTTTTAGCGATTGGACTGCTCGTATTCTCCGCATATATACCTGTCGTCATAATCGTATTGTATTTGGTGTACATGAGATAGGTGATTGCTCTTTCGATCTCTTGAATCTCTTTCGCGGTCAAATCATCTTTCACCCCAACATGAACAGAACCGATATAACGGTTATATCCATAATTATTTAAGATGAGGTCATAAACACCGTGTACTCCCTTGACTTGGGAGATCGCTAATTTAATCTCGTTAGCAAGGTTTTCATCAAATTTGCTGCCGATGATATAAGTAACCGCACCTCTAATCACTTCAAAACCACTTCTAAGAATGAATAAACCGATGATGATGCCGATATATCCTTCAACGTAGAAGTTTGCGAATTTAGAAACTAAAGCGCCAACTAAAGTTCCTAAAGATAATAAGACATCGAATAAGGCATCTGTACCAGAAGCTTTTAAAGCGTCACTCTCATATTTCTTACCTTGTATTTTAAAGAAGATGCCAAGAGAGGCTTTAATCAATATGGCAATGCCGATGATAATAAGTGAAATGGTTGAATAATCCGCCATCGTCCCGTTTTTAAAGTGGTCGATGATGGACTGGATCGATTCATAAATTGCGGTAATACCAGCGATAAGAATGATGATACCGATGATCGCGGAAGTAATATATTCGATACGGCCATGACCAAAAGGATGTTTTTTATCTGGTTTTTTGCCAGATAATTTCGTACCGATAATGGTAATAATAGAAGATAAAGCATCGGTTAAGTTATTGACAGCATCCATGATGATGGAAACAGATCCCGCAATAAAACCAATAGTTGCTTTAATAGCCACTAAAACAACGTTACCAAGTATTCCGATAAGAGAGGTACGGGCAATACCTTTTTCACGCAATTTTAAATCATTCGCTTTCATAAGGAATAACGCTGATTAATTTTTTAAAATTAATTAATCGATTTTTTCAAACATGTCTTTGCTGACACCGCAGATTGGGCAGCACCAGTCATCTGGTAAAAGTTCAAAAGGTGTACCAGCAGGAATGCCGCTATCTGGATCACCGACTTCTGGGTCATAGATGTAACCACAAGGTCCACATTGATATTTACTCATAAAACTATACCTCCATCATCAATATATGTTTGTTTTATGCTTATAAGATATTATCAGACAATTGTTCTATCAAGCGATTTACACATTTAATTAATTTTGATAAGGAATCTAAATTCATAATCGCGATCTGCAGGATAAGAGTATTCAGGAGCGGTTCTTGGCCCACATGAACCTGTACCGATGCCTTTTTGGAAAGCTTCAAGAGTCACATATGTGCCCGTTCTTACTTCATCCTTATTGTGTTTCATCTTGATCAAATCGCGATCAGAATAAGGCTTAATACCAAATTCAAAAGGCTTATCTAACGCTACAAAAGTCACTTTATTGCTGCTACTAGAAACATTTAATTCTCTAACATCCATACGGTTACCACTTTCCTGTGGTTTGATATTTGGTTCAACCATATCGGTAACCTTCGCATTAACTTCCTCAATGATGAATTGGTCTTTCATATCCGCGTATGATTCACCATTTCTACCAATATATTTAACATCATCAAAGGAAGATGGGAGATAGAAACATTTACCAAAGCGAAGTATTTCACCCTTCTTTTTAAGAGGATGAATCTTGCTAGAAACAATAACCCCTTCTACACATCCTTCATAATTATCGGTGATGATATATTTATTCTTCTTGTTCTTCACCTCATATTTAACAGAGATGCCGTGTGGGAGTTTCTTCATCGATAAGAATTTTTCTCTTTGTTGACAATAAGGTCTCACACTTTGGTTGAAGAAGAGATCTAAATCATTATCAGTGCCAGCTCGATAAAGGATATTGTATTCATTATTTGAGGCTAAAACCTCACCACCATTTAAAGCGATGATAATCTTACCATTATCGAATCTAAAATTAGGAAATAATCCCTTATTTGCCATAGTTTTTGGATAATTATCCTTAAAAATAATCTGTTCTTGGCTAAAGATATTCTGTTTATTTTTATCTAAAGTAGTAACCACCAAAGAAAGATTACAATCAACTTCTTTTCCTAACGATATCTTCACCCTCTTCTTCATTAAAGGAGCAACATCGAAAACATAATCTTTGCTCGTTCCATCGTTAAAAGAAAAACGAAGAACATATTGATTCGCATTGATAAAGCTACGCGTATTGAAGATTTCAAATTCATCATCAAAAATATGTTTCACTCTGATTGGGCGATAAACGTATTTGACGATATAAGCGCCTGTTGAAGGCTTTCTATCTGGATAGAAGATACCGTCTACACAGAAATTGCCATCATGTTCCCATTCATCATGGTCACCGCCATATGTATAGCCACCATCTTTTTCTTTAACCGCGTGGTCCACCATTTCCCAAACGCAACCACCGATGAGGTTATCGTATTGATATATCTTTTCCCAATAGGCTTCCATGTTTCCTGGGCCGACACCCATTGCATGCGCATATTCGCATAAATAATATGGACGATCATTTAGTTGAGTTTGTTTTCTTTTATGTTCGCCAACTAACCCCACTTTCTCTACGGAAGGATACATTTCGCTACCCACATCATAAGCAACACGTTTGCTGTGGATGACGCTTTCATAATGAACTGGTAAAGAAGATACGCTCTTGAGATAGTCATACATCTTATCAGTGTTACGATATCCGCCTGATTCATTACCAAGCGACCACATCACAATCGATGTATTCCCGTGTATCTTATCTCTTTGATATAAACGTTTAATTCTATCAAGATAATGCTCTTCCCATTTTGCATCATGAGAAATGCGATGATAACCGTGCACACTAGGTGGGAAACTCATCGACCACACCCCATGAGTTTCTAAATCGTTTTCATCAACGATATAAATGCCATGATAATCCGCAAGTTCAAGAAGATATGGGTCCGGTGGATAATGGGAAGTTCTAATCATATCGATGTTATAACTTTTACAAAGTAAAACATCTTTTTCAATCTCATCAGGAGTCATCGTATAACCATTCGTAGGAGAGGTATCATGATGATTGACCCCGTGGAATTTGACAAGTTTATCATTGAGGTAGAATTTATCTCCTTCAATTCTCACATTTTTAAAACCGATGCTCTCTTTTACCGCGCATGTCGGAGTTTCGATATATAAATCGTAGAGATTAGGTTCTTCCGCGTTCCATTCCTTCACCGCTAAACCGATAAAGTTAATTTCCACTTCTTTATCTTTTGTTTTCTGACTGCTTTTATTAACGATGCCAAATCCTTCAAGGCTGACGCTGACTTCAGTATCCGTAAAGGTTTTAACTATGACTTTTAAATCATAACGATTATGGACTTTGGTAGTTTTGACATCGATATCATAGATATCTGTTTGATCATTAATTCTCAAAAGAACATCTCTAAAGATACCGTTATTTCTAAACATATCTTGGCATTCTAAATAAGTGCCGTTGCACCAGCGATGGACCACTGCCACTAGTTCATTTTTACCTTCTCTTAAATAACCACTAAGATCAAATTCAGCTGTGTTATGGCTACCTTCTGAATAGCCGACATAACTACCGTTGATATATAAATCAAGGCAGGACGCCACACCTAAAAAGGAGATGATGTATTGTTTCTTAATATCATCAATGGAAAAGAAATGACGATAAACACCAACGAAATTATATTGGTCTTTTGGTTTTTTGTTCCTTAAAGAAAGGTGTTGATCGAAACCAACCCAAGAATAGACTCTCCCCACTTCTTTTTCTTCTGGAATATATGGTGGCTTAAAAGGAAATTGATATCTAGTATTAACATAGAATGGTTTATCGTAGCCTTGGAACTGCCAACAAGAAGGGACATCAATCTTATCAAAACGCATTTTATCTGTATCTAATACATCTGGTACTTCAATTGGGCGAGGATAGAAGATGAAATCCCATTTCCCATTTAAGCAAATCACTTTGGAAGAACGGTATCTTTTCTCTTTTAGAGAAACTTTAGAAGCATCCTTTCTATTTAAATAAGAAATAAAATAACTCCTACCCGGTAATTTATTTTCTTCAAAAATAGAAAAGTTGCAATAATTAGTCTTGTTAATCTTATATTCCATAATTAATACCTGCTTTATTATTATATCAATAATATATTATTGTATCCAAATGAAAACGCGTCATTCTCTCACAGATTATGTCAAGAAATAACGCGTTTATGTCATTTTGTTAAGCTGGAAGTTTTGTTTGTAGGTATGTGATATACATTTCACTAAAATGAGCAGGGAAGACGAATTGAACGACTTCGATGAATGTTAAAGCGTTAGAAAGATCGCTTTGTAAATCATACTCTAAACCTGGTGCTAATAAGAGATCAGCAGCCATATAGATTGCCGATTCTACATTATCTTTTAAGATATCGACATATTTACTAATCTCTTCGCTTCTCGCAAGTTCTAATAAATCAGAGAGAGTTGAAATAGCGAGTTCTTTAATGCTAGGTTGATTGCCCTTTTCATCTTTTGGCATCGCGATAGAAAGGATTTCTTCTGCGATTTCCGCTAATGAATGAGAATCTTTCACAACTTTTTCTCCATAGCTAGTTGCACCATTTTGAATTAAGTCTAATGTTTTTGGGAATTGTACACTTGTACCCACTACCATAGGTAATATAAACGAGAATATGAAATATCTAATTGTGCCAGCATCACCTGCTGGAGAACCATTAATACAACATTCAATAACATCAAGAATCACTGTTAAGGCTAATGTTTTTGGGTCAGTGATTGCGCTATAATCTTTTCCAGTGATAACTCCAGCCATAGAAAGCATGCTAATCTTATCCGCAGGAATTAAGCCAGCAGCCTTATCAATCAATTCTTTAACAGTCTTATCTTCCTTATTTTCTGTGATATATCCAGCAAGGATGAGGAGAAGATCATCAACATATGTGGCTTTGATTTCTTGTTTCTTCGCGTAATCTAGAACATTCTTATATAATTCACCATAAGGTTCAGGAATTAATTTGCTTAAAGCGAGGACGCGTTGTTCGGCATCTTTGCTCGTCTGATAATCATTGATTAAGAAATCGAATAAATCTTTTAAGAAATTTTGATCGGTATATGTTTTACGGTCATCAATCTTTTTACCAGCGAATTCGATGATATCCATCGCGAGTTGGCCTAATGCTTCACTATCTGAAAGGCCTCTATTACTAATCATATAGGTGAGATAAGCGAGAACGCCGGCTTTGATGAGCGCATTCTTATTTCCAGAAAGCTTATCGATAAGAGCACTACCATCAATGCCATACGCCGCCACAAGAGCACCTAGTAATTCGGCATATCCATCTTTATCTAAAACATCGCGAGTTTTGGCGATAGAGACGATAGAAGCAACACGGCTTTCAAGCATTTCATCGGCAGAAATCTTATTTTGTGCATCCACAATCGCCACTTTATTGATGTCGATAGTCTTCGCTGGAACTTCGCTTGTATAAGTTAATCCATCAGCAAATTTAGCAGCTGTATCAGGAGATATTTTCTCTAATTTTTTAAGGAATTCTTCACCACCATAAGTGATCATTTTGCTCACCCCATAACGAGTGAAAGAATAAGAAGAAGGTGGTAATTTGGTGATATAATCACCATTTGCGACAAAATTATGAATGCAGTTATAATTATCTTCTAGTGGATTGATAATCATATCTTTGCCGCTATAGGTATAAGCAGCGACATCGGTATCATGGAATCCTTCTCCACGTGGACCAGCGACGCTCAAAGCCTTGACTTTATTAATGCCAGCAGGCACCACACGAGGTGTACCAATGGTATAGACGAATAAGTCATGGTTAGAAAGCTTAACATTACTTCCGAAATATCCACTATCTTCAGCGAGGAAGCCACCTACTAAATTAATAACAGCGGCACCACGGCTATAACCAGCAGTCCAAACTTTGATATCACCACTAATGCTTTTAGAAGTGATATAGCTCTTCATTAAACGAAGGAGTTCATCTCTCGCTTCTAAAAATCCTTCATGGAATCCTTCTTTTCCAATATTGAAGTTGCCCATCCATTCCGCTCCATAACCAGCGTTTCTTGGGAAAAGGGCTAATAATGTATATTCTTTTCCTTCGTAATTCTTAATCTTTTTGCTACCGATGATACCCCCGATAGAATCTTCAAGTTTTTCACCGTTCGCATAATAATAATTCTTCACGATATTAGAATAGCCAACATCTTCTAAGAAAGAAGCGATTCGCGTACCGTTATTATCTTTTGAATAAGAATAACTCACCGCTCCAATCATCGCGGAAGCAGTCGCTAAATGATAATTCAAATCAAATGAATCGTTGATAAACCAATAATCGCTATATAGACAACTATCTTTATATGTCGTCTCGCCAAGTGGCTCTTTAAAATGGGAAATCAATTCCATTTCCACATTTTTCTCCACCATTCCGGGGATGATTTTTGGATCAGAAGAACTGCTTTCTGAAGATGATGTATCAGAAGAAGAACTGCCTGGATCAACCACCGCGCATCCACTAAGGAGCATCGGAATGACGAGAAGCGCTAAAAATTTAAACTTTTTCATTATTTTACCCTCGATTACACTTTAGCATATAGAGAGCCAACATTGCATGTTTTTCGTACTATATACTTATTATTTGATGATGGTTTTGACCAGAAGAAAATATCGATAGATAATATATAAGGCAGGAAAAAATTATGAATAAACTAGAAATCGCGAAAAATTATCTAAGAAACAATAATATCGATGCTTGGATAATCTATGATTATGAATGCTCTAACGATGCATTAATCTCGTTCATTGGTAAAAAGATGCTCACGAGAAAAGTGTTTATGGTCATCCCAAAAGAAGAGAAACCATTCATTATCGCTCACAAGATAGATAATGCCTATTTAGATGTTAAGGAAATCAGAAAGGATTTTGATCTCATCAATTATCAAACTTGGAATGAACTCATATCGTTAATAGAACAACATTTTAAAAGATATAACCACGTCATCATGGAGATGAGTGAACAAGGTGCACTACCACGTTCCTCCTACTGCGATTATGGAACGATTAAAATGGTCAAAGATTTAGGAATTGAAGTCACTAGTTCCAGCGATTTATTAATCAGCTACACTTCTACTTATGAAGGAAAGGCTTTGGAATCACAGTACGAAGCGATGAGAATAACCGCGGAAGCTAAAGATTTAGCCTTTAAATATATCGAACATTGTTTAAAAAACAATATCAAAGTCTATGAATATGATGTCGTCAAAGTAATCACCAAACATTTCACAGATAACGGATTAGTCTATGATTCTAATCCAATTGTGGCCGTAAACGGCAATGCCGGTAATCCTCATTACGAACCAAAAGAAAATAATAGTACAGAAATCAAAAAAGGTGACCTCATCCTCATCGATTTATGGGCCAAACAAGATGTCGATTACGGTGTCTATGCTGATATCACTTGGATGGGCTATGCGGGTAAAAAACCACCGCAAAAATACGTTGAATTGTTTGCAATCCTCAAAGAATCTGTGGATTATGGCTTAGATTTTTTAAATAAAAATCTCCCACTTCGACCAGTCTCAGGATATGAAGTTGATGAAGCGGTAAGAAGCGTTCTTAGAAAATATCATCAAGACCAATATTTAATCCACCGCGTAGGTCATTCAATATCAATTGATGACACTCCACACGGTAAAGGTGTCAACATCGATAATTACGAAACTCACGATACAAGACATATCTTAAATCATGTCGGTTTTTCTATTGAACCTGGCATCTACACTAACGAATACGGTTTTAGAGAAGAAATCGATGTTTATATCGACGACAACAAAGCGATATCTGTCGCTCCAAGACAAGAATCACTAATCCTTTTAGACGTCGAATAATATAAATCTTTAATTATATATAATAAAAAGGCACCGAAGTGCCTTTTAATTTTGTTTTTTGGTAAAGCGATTAATTGAACTGAGAATTATAGATTTCGCTATATAAGCCACCGAGCTTCATGAGGGAATCATGATTACCAGTTTCTACAATATTACCATCTTTCATAACGAAGATGAGGTCAGCGTTTTTAATCGTTGAAAGTCTATGGGCAATGACGAAGCTAGTTCTACCTTTAGTTAAGGAATCCATCGCCTTTTGAATGAGAATTTCTGTTCTCGTATCAACGTTACTAGTCGCTTCATCTAAGATGAGCATTGGCGCATTTTCTGTCATCGCTCTAGCGATAGTGACAAGTTGTTTTTGTCCAGCAGAGAGAGCGCTTTCTTTTTGAATGACAGTGTCAAGACCTTCTGGAAGAGTGGCAACGTAGTGAGATAAATTAGTTTCTTCAAGGATTTCTTTTAATCTATTCTCATCGACATTTTGTAAGTTATAGACAACGTTTTCTCTTAAGGAGCCGTTGATAACCCAAGTCTCTTGAAGAATCATACCGAAGATATCTCTAAGTTCAGCACGGGACATTTCTTTAATAGAAACGCCGTCCACTAAGATATCACCACTAGTGAGTTCATAGAATCTCATCAATAAGTTGACTAAAGTAGTTTTACCAGCACCGGTAGGACCAATAATCGCCACTTTCATACCTGGCTTAATCTTACCAGAGAAGTTTTTAATGGTGAGTTTATTTGGATCATAACCGAAGCAGACATCTTTGAATTCGACTTCACCACGGATCGCTTTGTGGTCGAGAAGTTGAGGTTTAGCAGAATCATCATCAAGTTCTGGTTTTTCTAAGAAGTTAAAGACTCTGTTACAAGCCGCAGTACCAAGTTGGATAGTTGAGCTAGCTTGACCAATTTGTGCTAAAGGTTCTTGGAATAATGAGACATAGACGATAAATCCAGTGATGATACCGATATCGGAGATGGAACCATTCGCGAATAATAATCCAGCAGCGATAAGAACAGCAGCATAAGTTAAATAAGAGACGAAGGACATCGCTGGTTCGATAAGACCACCAATGGCTTGGGACTTATAAAGGATTGTGCCGAGTAAATTGTTCTTCTTTTTGAATTCTTCAATCTTCATCTCTTCAGCAGTGAAAGCTTTGATGACGAGTTGACCAGAATAGTTTTCTTCAACAACCGCGTTGACATCACCAAGAATTCTTTGGTTTTCATCGAATAATGGTAAAGCACGTTTGAATGTTAACATCACAATTATTAACATAATTGGAAGAGAAGCTAAAACGACTAAAGCCATTTGCCATGAAGCGATGAACATCGCGATGATAACACCGACTAACATGACGCCAGAGTTCACTAACATACTGACAGAGTTTTGAAGTGAAGTAGATAATGTATCGACATCGTTAGTGATAACGGAGAGGATATCACCAGTTTGAGTAGTGTCGAAGTAATCGAGTGGCATTTTATTGATTTTAGCAGAGATATCTCTTCTTAAATCTTTTGAGAATTTTTGAATGATAGTATTAAGAATAAAACCAGAGATAAAACCAGTGACAAAGGAAATGGCCACATAGATAACTAATGTCACTGCTAAGCGAGTCACATTATCTAAGTTGACGACGAATTTGCCATCGACGAGTTCTTTACCCACTGGAGAAATCTCGTTAGTTAAGCTACGGATTGTTCCTGGAGTCAAAATTGTAAAGACGACAGAAACGATAAGTAAAACGATGGAGAAAGCGAAAGGAACATAATATTTACGGAAAGCTTTAACAAGGCTGCCTAATTTGTTCTTTTCTTTTTTAACTGTAGTTACGACAACTGTGCTACTCATAAACCTAATTCCTCCTTACTTAATTGAGATAAGGCAATTTCTTGGTATACAGGGCAATTTCTCACTAAATCGTAGTGTTTGCCAATACCGACCATCTTGCCATGGTCAAGGACGACGATCTGATCGGCATCCATAATTGTGCCAACACGTTGAGCGATGATCACTCTTGTCGTGTTAGGAAGTTTTTCCGCGATACGACCTCTCACTGTCTTATCTGTACGATAGTCAAGAGCAGAGAAGGAGTCATCAAAGATTAAGATTTCTGGTTTAGTAGCAACCGCACGGGCGATACAAAGTCTTTGTTTTTGACCACCGGAGAAGTTGGAACCACCTTGTGAAACCTCGGAATCATATCCGTTACGTTTATTCATGACGAAGCCATCAGCGTCAGCGATTTCCGCTGCCCATCTGATATCGGCAAGGGTCATATTAGGATTTTTTAAAGCGATATTATCTCTGATAATACCTTTGAAGAGGAATCCTCTTTGTGGAGCATAACCAATTCTATCTCTTAAATCTTTTTGACGAACGTCTTTAACGTTAACACCATCGACGAGGACTTCACCACTAGTAGCGTCTGCCATACGCGGAATCATGTTGATAATGGTTGTCTTACCACTACCAGTCGCACCGATAAAGGCGATTGTTTCACCTTGTTTGACTTTGAAAGAAATATTGCTAACCGCTTCTTTATCTGAACCAGGATAAGCGAAGCCGACGTTTTTAAATTCAATAGTACCTTGTTCTTTGAATTCAACTGGATTATCTGTATCTAAGATAGAAACTTCGTGAGAGATGACTTCTTGCACACGTTTCGCACTAACAGAAGCTCTTGGCCAAATGACGATTAAAGTCACGATTAAGATGAAGGACATGACGATTTGGTTAGCGAGCATAACGAATCCGTTAGTAGAGCTGAATGTCGCAGATGCTGCTGCTTGATCCATGCCATTGATGACATAGGCACTAACCCAGAGAATGGAAAGAGATAATCCCATCATGACCATCATGACAAATGGAGTGAAGAAAGATAAAACACGACCAGTGAAGATTTGTACTTTAGTGAACTGTTGGTTAACTTTTTCAAATTTACCTTCTTGATAGCTTTCAGCATTGAAGGCACGTACAACACGCACACCAGTGAGGTTTTCTCTAGAAGCAACGTTGAGGTAATCAGTTAATTTTTGGACGATTCTATATTTTGGAGTAACCATCATTAATAAGATGACCACCACCGCGATTAAGAAGAATAGCCAAATACCTGTGACTAAAGTTAAGGAACCATTCGCATTTCTAAGTAAAAGAATGATTGACCACACCATAGTGATTGGGGCAACGAATGCTGTCTTTAAGAATGTGAGCCAGGCGAGGTGAACGTTTTGAATATCGTTTGTCGTTCTCGTAATTAAAGATTCAGTTGAGAAGGACGCGAAATCCGAAAGCGCGAACTCGTTAGCTCTTACATAGAGTTTTTCTCTTATGGAAGTAACTGTGCTACTTGCAGTGGCACTAGCAACGAAACGAATGATGACTTCTACGACCGCCATTAAAATAGCAGCAATGACCATATATAAGCCATACCACCATATTTCGGCAACGCCATTATCTCTACTTGCGGCAACCGCGCCGGTAAGTTTAGAGATGTAGTCTACAATCGTCATCATGAAGAAAACTTGGCCTAGGGTCAAAATAAAAATAGCCACGACCGCTATCCACTGTTTCGCCTTCATGTTTTTGAAAAGTAATTTGAACATAAATTCTCTCCTTTAAATATGTAGGTTCTACCAATTTCTCTATTTTTGATGAAATAATCACCATAAAAAAAGAAATATAATAACTGATTATATCATGTATGCGCGTACATCACTAGAGCATTTTTATAAAAATGAAAAGATTGGCATGTTACCAATCTTTCCACTAATATTTTAGTTTTGAAATTATTTATTTTCAGGATGTTGAGTTTCTTTTGGCTCTGGTCCTTCAGGCTTTTCAAATCCCGCTTCTTTCATCATCTCGTCAACGATCAATTTCGCTCTACGATATGATAAGTCAGATTTAATTCTAAGCATGCATGGTGTGTCAATAAATCTCTTGGCAGTCGCCACTTCCACTGGAATTGGACTATCTTCATATTTGCTTGGGTCAACCGCAGCGTAGAATTTGATATGTTTACCTTGGATGGTAATAAAGGCGTATTTCTTTCTCTTTAAAGAGAATGTATCACCTGGAATAGAAATTCTATTATTTAATCCATACCATTTGAGGTAATCGCGTAAATCATAATATTTATGTCTGATGTCGTATTCAGAATTTCTTAAGCGAGTTTCAAAATGAACTCTCTTCTTTCTTTTAATCTTGATGATTTGACCGTTTTCATCGACGACTTCGATCTCTTCTTCCTCTTTTTCTTCATCATCATTGTCATCATCGAGTTCTTCTTCAACAACAGGAGCGACTTCTTTGACTGGTTCTTCTTTGACTGGTTCTTCAGCTTTTGCTTGTTCGACTTTCTCTTCTTCTTCAGAATGATATTCATCGACGTGGGCAGCTAAATATTCTTCAATGATACGACGAGCTTTTTCTTCACTGATGCCTGTAGCAACTTGACGAAGTGGGACTCTTTCTTCTCTCACTTCTTGTTTAGCTGCTGGTTGAGCGAATGGGCTATATAATGCAATGAGGAACATTATTATCGCTAAAACGTTAACAACAGCGAAGATTGCTAAGAAGACTAGACCTAATGTATCAGCGGACTTACGGGATAAGTTATATCTGATTAATAAGGCTAAGAATGGAAGGAAGGCAACCGCTAAAGCTAAACATAAAGCTGGAAGAATTCTTAGTGGTTTCTTTTTAAGTAAGGCATAAACTACATTCACTAATAAGATTGCGAGATCTAAATAAATCGCACCCATTAATAAGAATTTAGCTTTGCCCATATTGCTGACTGGTGCCCAAATTGCACCATAATCACCAATTGTCGCCTTAAAACCTTGCACATGTTTGCTAATTCCGATAACTCCAGTAAAAATAACTGAAATTAACATCAAAACAATACCGATAACAGTGTATAAGGCCACTTTTTTGTTTTCTGATAATGCTTTTTTCATATGATATTTCTCCTACATTTAAAGATTATAGTTAAGTCGTTTTTATTTTTAAATACTTTTTTAAATAAAAAAGGGATAATATATGCTCTAAATTGTGATACTTGCCACAAACACATAATAAAAAGAGACTGATACTATATCAATCTCGTGTTTTCTAGATGGCGCCCCTAGTAGGACTCGAACCCACAACTTTCAGATTCGAAGTCTGACATTCTATCCAGTTGAATTATAGGGGCCTATATTATTTTGAGAGTATAGCAATTAACCGGTCGATTTCTTCTTTGGCTAACCCAATCCTCACTAGATAATCATACGCTTCTTTAGATAAATCTACATTATAAAAATCATTCACCCCAAAACCTTTTTGAATCATGTGGTAGATGCGTAAAGCGATGCGGAAATAAGTTTCACTGCCTTTGTTTATCTTAAAGAAATTGACATATGATTCGATATAATCTTTGACTATTTCTTCTCTACTCGCGCCGATTAAGCATAATAAAATCGCGACTAAATAGCCAGTTCGATCTTTGCCTTCCCAACAGTGAATTAAATATGGTCCATCATGGCTAATCATATATTTCACCATTTTTACCACTACTGAATTAAAGCGATCACCGAAGAAATATATAGGGGCAGGGGCAAACAAAATATTCTGTTTCGAATAATAAGTGTTTTCATATCCATAAAACTGTTTGGCTAAATCGCCATGGTTAACGACATTGATAATCGTTTTAATCCCTGCTTCTTCCATTGCTTTATCGACGATTAAATGTCTTTTTAACTGGGGGTCAATAGGAGAAGAAGCACGATAGAGAATATGCTCTTTTAATTTTGAGGACTCTACTTCTCTAAAGTTCGCGAATTGATAATCAGAGAAATAATCATAATCCCCTCGATTATTCGTTCTATCTAAACTGAGTATTTCATACTCCTTTTTATAACCATATTTTTGATGTAATTTGATATGAATATTGATAGGGAAAGATAAGCCATCTTTTAATTTCCAAGGATGAGAACCACTATCATCTGGTTCTGCTAGACCATATTTTTGGACAAATAAATCACCAAAAGAAATCAACTTGATATAATTCGCTTCCATATTGGATAAAGTCAAACCATCATATCCAAGATCGATGTAATTGAAATCTTTCACGACAGGCATCATTATCTTTTTATCTAAAAAAGAAACCTCCACCACATCGGTGAGTTCATAGCCCATATCTAAAAAATCCTTGGTGAGCAGATTAAGAAGATGCAAACTCCCATATCCATCGAATTCTACTAAATCTGTGAGTTGGTAATCTATTTCCTGTGCCATACTAAATACAATTATACCAAATAACTTATCAATAGAATATTAGGAGAAATAATCATTATTTGTTGTTATGATTACTATATGAAATATCAATTTTATGGAAGTGAAACCAAGCCTGTTTCACCAATAAACAAAGACTTTCTTAAAATCAAAGATCAACGTCACCTCTATGATTTATTATCAGATCTTTGGTGTGAATATACCTGCGCGCCGAGGATGAGAGATAACTGGTCAAAAGACAATAAGACATGCGGTCAATGCTCAATTACTGCCTTTCTTGTTCAAGACATCTTTGGAGGAGAAGTTTTTGGAGTGCCATTAAAAGACGGCAACTTCCACTGCTTTAATATAATTGGCGATGTGGTTTTTGACTTAACTTCAGAACAATTTCATGATCAAACATTAGATTATAAAAATGTCTCTATACAGTCTAGAGACACTCACTTCAACAAAGAAGAAAAGAAACAACGCTATATTTATTTGAAAAATAAACTATTAGAAAAACTAGATTCTATCTCCCGCGATTAGTCTTCTCTTTAAATGGAAGATTAAATAGAGAGAGGAATAAACAAATAGAAGCCCCTAATAGGAAAAGTAGACCATATATAATTTGTTCAGGGAATTTCACAAACATAATAATACCGCCGACGATTAAGCCGAGGCATAATACCGCAAATACAATCATTAACACTACTCTTTTTGTTTGTGACCAATCCATCTTACTTCTCCTTTTTATAGCTAATCTTATTATAAATAATTGAAGTGAAAAAACTAATCAAATATGCTGCAACATACATCACTAATAAAGATAATGGCATCGCCCAATATTTACCACCAAAAGTAAATCCATAAAAATCTCTCCACGTATGAGTGAGAACAAATGTCGTATAGAAGATGGAATAAATAACCATCGGCACCATCCCCAAGAAATCTTCTTTCCAGTTGAGCCTATCGCCTTTAACAAAGAAAAGAAAAGTGAAAAACGCTAATAAAGGATTAAGGAAATGGAAGAAGAACATATCGTTTTTATACATATTATAAAAATCAGTCCAACTCCTCACCTGTGTCGGGACAAGGAATAAAATTACTGTAAGGAATGTGAGCATCACTCCGGTCACTCCTGATAGTTCTAATATTCTTAACCACTTTGGTAAAACGTATTCTTTTTTAAAATGAATTAGGGTCAATATAAAGATGATAAAAGAGACGATCCCCATATAGATATTGCTCAGATTAGTGAACTGTTGAAAATATCTTAAATTCCCTTCTGGAGCGAAGATAATTCTAAAAAAGACAACCATACTACTCACAAAAAGGAAAAGATTAATAATTAGCCCAATGATTTTGATAATCAATTCTTTTTTCACATAAACAATTATAATAAAAATCCCCAATAAAGGGGATAACTAGTTTCAATTAATGATTGTCTTCTTTATTCTTATATATTTTATTATATAAAAACGATGAGAGGAAACTGATGAGATATGTTGCTCCAAGCATCACTGGTAAGACAATAGGTAGTAACCAGAATTTCCCTCCAAAGGTGAAACCATAGAAATCTTCTCCACCTGTCAGAACAAATATCGTATAGAAGATTGCATATAACACCATTGGAATCATTCCAAATAAAGCTTCTTTCCATGTGAGCTTGTCTCCTTTTATTAACACCAAGAAGATGAATAAGGCCACTAATGGATTAAAGAAATGAAAGAAGAACATATCATAGAGATACATATCCCAGAAACTATTCCCTTTAGCGACATAAGTTGGCACAAGGAATAAAATGACTGTGAAGAATGTGAGCATCAAACTAGTCACACCAGTGAGTTCCAATATGCGTAGCCATTTTGGTAAATAGAAATCTTTTTTAAAGTTCTTAATTAAATAGATAAAGATGATGAAAGAAACGATACCTGTATATAAATTGCTGAGGTTGGTGAAATATTTAAAATAAGATGGATCACCACCAGGAACATGGAGATTGCCAAATTGATATCCATTAATCGGAGCGTTAATACAGATGACCATGCTATTCACGAAAAGAAAAAGATTCGCGATGAGGGCAATAACCTTGAGAACTATATCTTTTTTCATATCTAATACCAATTATACATAAAAAATCCCCAGTGATGAGGGGAATTTTCAATTCAAATGGAGCACCGAACGGGAATCGGACCCGCACGATCAGCTTGGGAAGCTGAAGTTCTACCACTAAACTATCGGTGCGTGTGCAACTATTATAGCAATATATTATAATAAGTGTGATGAAAACATACTTTATAACGGGAATAACTGGCTTTTTAGGAAGAAACATCATTTCCTATTTGTTAACAAAAGAACCTGATGCAAGAATCGTCGGTTTTGTTTTGCCCAATGACAACCATAGAGATATACCAGGGAATATTGCATATATCGAAGGAAATATCTTAAACGAAAAAGATGTTAATAAGTTTCTTTCCTATAAAACAGATGAAGAAAAAATATTAATTCACGCGGCGGGAAGAATATCTGTATATAAGTCTAATGATCCGTTAACGATGAAAATCAATGTTGATGGAACTAAGATTATTACTGATATCGCTAAAAAGCTTGGTTTTAAAAAGATGATCTATGTCTCCAGCGTGGACGCAATCTCAAGAAGAAAAGGGAATGAGCCAATCTATGAGCAAGAACGATATGATGAAGATAGGGTCATCGGTGTATATTCCAAAAGCAAAGCGATATCTAGCAATTATGTATTAGACCAAGCAAATAAAGATTTTGAAGTAATCATCGTCTGCCCTTCTGCTATCATGGGACCAAACGATCCTTTTGGGGCCCCAATCAATATCGCGATTAAAAAAGCGATAACAAACAAACTACCAGCAATCACTAAAGGTGGTTATGATATTGTCGACGTAAGAGATGTCGCGAAAGGAATTGTGGACCTCATTGAAAAAGGACAAAATAAGGAAAGTTATATATTGTCAGGAGAATATATCTCTGTGAAGGATTTAATGGGACTATCAAGCGAGCTTTCTGGAGCGAGAAAAGTTAACTTCACGATTCCGCATTGGCTCATCAAATTAATCTCCCCGTTTATTGAATTATCTGCCAGAATTGCGCATAAAAAGCCACTATTTACAGGTTTTTCGATGGATTGTTTATCGCAGAATTCGAATTATAGTCACGATAAAATCACTTCATTAACCGGCTATCAACCATTATCGATAAAAGAGTCTCTCATCGATACTATTAACTGGATGAAAGAGACCAATTTTTAATATTATTATTTCTTTAAATTTTCTAACTTATTTTCTTCGTTATATTTAACAGGTATTTCAATATTATACTGTCTTAATAATTCGTTTTGTTTGAGATAATATTTTCTAAATAATTTGAAATAACCTTTGGTCTGATAATTGATATAAGTGCCATTATTGGATTCGTCTTTCACTAACTTTTTATAATGGAAACCGCCTGTCACAATCCAGGGTTGGAATATTCCCATATGTATTGCTTTGGTTGGACAATTAAGCGAGCAACGCATACATAAAGCGCATTTCGTGGTAGTTTTAATCTTCCCTTTCTTAGTGACATGTAACGATTTAGTGGGGCAGTTATTTACACACACCATACAGTTCGTACATATTTTCTTTTTATTATGAAGGAATAAAGCATTTATTTTAGGAGCGAGCCATTCAATGCGAAATAAGAATGATAAGAAGATATGAAATGGATTATATCTAATCTTATCTATTTCTCCATTCACTAATCTAATCACCATTACCTTAGTAAGAGGATCTAAATATAAATACATCTGCTTTTGGAGTTCATCTTTATATTTGAAGATGATGTTATAAGGCATTAAATAATGTTTCTCCATGATGAGTTCATAGCCTTTTCTTTTTAGCTTTCTATAGATGTGATGGCTTGAAGCATTATTAAAGGGGAAAGGTTCACCGCTGACCTTAAATATAAAATATTTCTTATTATTTACTTTTGGTAATCTTTTAATAAAAGAGGCAAAGAGTCCAGGGGTATTAAATGCGTGAATCGGATAACCAAAACCGATTAAATCATAATCGTTAGGATCTGGGATGTTATCATTCCCCACTTCTACTTCATAAAGAGTGACATCTTGTTCTTTTTCAATAAAGTGGTTACGTAAAAATTGCGCGCATAAACGCGTATTACCCGTTCCTGTAAAATAACATATGAGGACTTTCATAATGTTTATATTATATATATTTATTCGTTTTTGAAAAATAAAAAACTGTTGATTAATCAACAGTTAATATTCTATTTGGTGGATACTGAGGGGATCGAACCCCCGACCTTCTGTACGTCAAACAGATGCTCTCCCAGCTGAGCTAAATATCCATGGGATTGGTGCCGACTACAGGAATTGAACCCGCAACCTACTGATTACGATTCAGTTGCTCTACCAATTGAGCTAAGTCGGCAATCGCAACTAAGTCGCTTATCTATAATATGAAATTATGAGTAAAGTTGCAACATTTTATTTATAATATTTTACTTATTGTAAATTATTAAAGGAAAAAAAGGTTTCTTTAGAAAAACATTTATTTTCACGTCATATTAATATGGTATTTTTCCACAATTCTACAAAATATAGACAAATTGAACATTTGATAGGGTGAACAATCAGTCTATAATTTGTATAGTGTAAGCGTAAGGAGCAAAGCTATGGAAAAGAAGTCTATCGGCAAATTCATCATGACGCTTAGAAAATCAAAAGGGATGACGCAAGAACAACTGGGAAGTATTCTTCACGTCTCAAATAAAACAATATCTAGTTGGGAAAGTGATAGATCGTCTCCGGATTTATCCATTCTTCCCGTTATTGCAGAAATATTTGATGTCTCAGTTGAAGAACTAATCATTGGAGAAAAAAGAATCGATGAGGAAGATATTTCTAAAAAAGAAAAAAAGGTTTATTCTCAACTAGCAAAAAGAAACTATTTGAGGTTTAAAAATAATCTTCTTCTAACATCTTTGTTTTTGATTATATCTACTATATTAGCAGTTTTATCTATATTTTTCTTACCAGCTTTATGGGCAATAATTGTTTTAACTATTGCGTTAATCATTTATATTGCAGGATTAATTATTTTAATTGTATTAAGAAGTAATTATTTATTAACTATTGATGGCTATAACCCATATATACGTAAATCACTACTCATATATACACGCTTTATATCTTTATATTCTTTCTATCTCTTATCACCACTTTTCTATTCTTTAATGAATAAAACATTATTAAATAATCCGGATTATTCGCTTAATGATGAAGAGAAGAATATCATCAACAATAATGCAAAGAAAAAGAAAAAATATCTCCTCTATTTCGGTTTACCTGGATTAATTGTATTAATAGTTGGATTATTTTTTGCTAATGCTGGACCATGGGTATTTGCTAAAAAATATAACAGCAATGGAATAAAAGAATATATTTATACATTTAACATCAATAAAAATAATGACACGCTAACCATTATGATGAAAGCATATAATTACTCATATACAATTAGTACAAAAGAAGGCACTATGTATCAAAATATCCCAACTGGTGATATTACATTAGATTTATATTTCGGCCCTAGCGGAGAATATCTCCCTAATATAACTAAAGAATTATCTAACGGCTTTTCTGTTGAATATCAAACGGATAATTGCATTATTCATTATGAAAACAATTTCTTACTAAGATTAAGTAGCAATGCCACCGAAAATAACACTCTTTATTTTGTCCCATCAAATAATAGCCAAGTACATGAACGTTTCAAAAACCAATACACTATTAATGAATCCGGCAATTGGCAATTCATCAACTTGTTCACCTTTACAATCGACTTTTTAATCGCTGGAAGCGGATTGACTACTTATTTATTAAAAAGAGAGAAACTGAAATTTAATAAATAATGAATTGACTCGACTGAACTGTACCCCAAATCTGGACCAAAAAGGAGGAGGGGTACAGTTCATTTTTGCGTGTTATTTAGTGTTTTTTAACTAGACTGAAACTGTTTCATCGGTACACACGATCTGTGTTAACGATGAGCAACCGCTCTTCCAGTTGACGTCCTTAGTGATGTTGTTCCACTGTTCTTTAGTTCCAGCGAAATTGATGCTTGTGTAATTACTACCACTAAAAGCATAACCGTCAATTTGAGTGATTGTGCTTGGGATGGTTAATGAAGTGACCATAGAAGCTCCGCCATCGAATGAATATGAGCCTAATTTTGTCGAATATGGGTTCTCTGCAACTACCACAGTTCTTAAAGTGGATGGAACGGAATTAAAGATATCAACGAATCTCACTGAAGTGCCAGACCCGATTGATCCTGTTCCCACAAATGGAACAGTAATCTTTTCTAATGAAGTGAGATTAGCAAGAGAACCATTCTTGATTTGGAAGACATTTGAAGTGAGTTCGATTTCTGTTAAGTTCTTAGCAACTTCAGGATACATCATCTTGCTGAATGTTGGATCACTTGTGCCGTTTGTGTAGTTATACACAGTGGTCAAAGAGATCTTTCTTAATCCCGTCGCGTGTAAGCCAAAGGCTTTTTCGTTAACTCTTACACTTTGATTTGTAGAAGTGAACTTCACAGATTCGATTAATGGTTTATCGATACTTAAAGTGTTAAGTGCATTATATTCACTTGGAACAACCACATCAGGATCGTTTCCTACATAGTCAAGAACAGTACGTAAACCACTATAGATGTGGTAGACGAAACCACTATCAGTATCATGATAGATTCTGCTAACGTGATCATGAGTTACAGCATAATAAGCAATGTAACCGTTTTTAGTATTGTCACCAAGATTCTGTAATTGTGAATTATTGTTCACCACTTGAACGATACCAGTACATTCATAGAATGCAGCGTTATTAACAGTGGCAAGTGTAGATGGGATGGTCACACTATATAAACATTCAAAGCTGTAGAACGCATAGCCATTAATCGAAGTGGTTCCTTCTGGAATGACTAAATCACGGAGTAAAGAATACTTTTGACCGTTATGATTCACATCGCCATTTTCATCTAAGATATAGAAATAAGTCGCGTAATACATTGGGTTAGAAGTTGGGCTGTCGAAGTAAATACCGAGCCAATTCTGAATCGTGCCGTTATAATAGACATCCACTAATGAGGAACAATTATCAAAGGCATTCATGCCGATATGTGTCAATGAACTTGGGAGAGTGACTTCTGTCATTTTCGCTCCTGCAAAGGCATATTTGCCAATGCTCTCCACGCCTTCGGAAATAACAAGAGTATCAATATCTAATTGTCCAAGAGTCATATCGTTGATGGAAGTAACTTTTCCAGGAATGACGAGATCTGAACCAATTAGAGCATAATCACTACCATCATAATAGTAGATGTTCGCATTGCCATTGTAGTTATTGTAAGATGAATCCGTTAATGTGAGGCTAACCCAATCACCTAAATCACCTTTGAAGTAGATGTTAATTCCACTCTTATGGTTTTTCAGCGCACTGGTGTACATACTTTCAAGAGTAGACGGGAGATAAATGTTTTCTAAGAGGGAACATCCGCCGAAAGCATTATCTCCGATGCTAGTTACTCCTTCAGGAATGATAACGGAAGTAAGCTTAGTACAATTACCAAACGCGAGGGCTGGAATAGAAGAGAGTTGAATACCATCTTCAAATGTCACACTTGCTAAGTTAGAACATCCTTCAAAGGCACTAGCGTCAATACTTCTAATCGTATTAGGAATAGTGATCGAAGTGATGTTTTTACAGTTATAGAAAGCGTTATTACCAATACCCAATGTATTTTTATTGAAAGTAAAGGAATCAATGCTCTTATCAACGCTCACTAAAGTGTGATAGTTGTTAGTAGCAGTTTTAATATATCTTGCACCAGTCTCTGTATCATCGAAGTATATGCTGGTTAAGTTAGGGCAGTATTCAAACGCATCACTTGCTAATTCAACTACACTACCTGGAATTTCAATTTCAGCGAGCACATCACAAGCTGTAAAGGCATTAGAAGCGATGACTTCTAAGTTACTTCCTTCTTCAAAGATGACGGAAACAAGAGAATCAGCATCAAAGAAGGCAAATGAGTCAATCTTAGTAACGCTAGCAGGGATTGTAATAGTTGTGATGGATGTACCAGTGAAAGCGCTACCACCAATCGATTCAAATTTGCCTAAAAGTGTAATTTTATTCACAGATGAAGAATTTTGGAACACTCTAGCAGGAATCTTATTACCAGTCGCCACTACTTCGGTTAATGTGGATGGAGTTCCAGAAGTTTTAGAGAATAAAGTTGATAATCTGTAATAATTGTCGGAGTAAGACAAACTACCAAGCTTATCGACGTTGAGAGTGATCTTCTCGATGTGTTGACATCCTGATAAACATAGCCTTGAGATGAAGTCTTCGTAGTACATATATCCATCAATATGAGTGAATATGACATCATCGCCTAACACCAAATTCTTCACATTGTTGTTGGTAACAAAGGCTTTGTTGATGAGATAACCACCACGGATAGTCACATTGGTCAATGTGGCTGGAATAATATCGTCTTTGAATAATTCGTCCATACCAGTGAAGTAGTAATCCTTTTCAAGGGAGGAGCCTAAATATGGTAATTCAAGAGTCACCATCGTGGTGTTGTTTTGGAAGAGATATTTTCCCATGGAAGTCACTGTGTCAGGAATATGGACTTCTGTTAATCCTAAGCCCACATAAGCATAAGACTTAAGAGCAGTAACTCCAGCAAAGTCTTCCTCATTGAGCACTGTTCTAGTGAATAACGAGAATTTATTATCAGCGAATTCCACATCGCCGTTTTCATCGAGTAAATATAATTTAACATTTCCAGTTGATAATGGGTTAGCATTCGCATTGGCGTAGGAAATAGTACCCCACTCACCGATCGTGCCGCCATAATAGACTTCGCTGAGAGCGTTGCAGTGATAGAATGCATATTCACCAACAGAAGAGAGACTGCTTGGGAAGTAGATCTTTTCTAAGGAAGTGCAATCATAGAAGGCATTAGTATCTATTGTAGTCACACCTTCACCGAGCACTACTGATGTAAGAGCAGTACAGTTGCTGAATGTCAATGAATTGATCGTCTCCACTTTATCAGGGATGACAATGGATTTAAGGGATGTACAGCCGTAGAATGCTTGCTCCCCAATAGTTTCTAATGTGGATGGGAGCGTAACCTTTTCAACGTTTTCAGCGCGTGTTAACAACATGTTGTCGAGGGCGGCAATACCTTCAGAGAGCACTACTTCCTTAAGTGATATTGGAAGATTTTTATTCGCGAGATAACTTGAAGCAAATAGTTGTTGTAAATAATGTCCAGTTTCGAGGGAAGTTAAAGTGATCTTCTCAATAGCTTTACAATCGTCGAACAATCCACTGGTGAATATTGCCGCAGTACCAGGGACAGTAACTTCTTTTAAGTTTTCACATTCTGCAAAGACTTGAGAATCTAGACTTGTTAATGTTTCTGGGATGACCACAGAAACTAAACCGTTACAGTGTGAAAATGCAAATTTGCCGAGATAAATAATGTTTTCTGGGATGACGAGAGAAGTTAAACCGCCGCAATTAGAGAAAGCTTTAGAGTTAATCACAGTATTTTCAGCAGTGAAGGTAATCTTCTTTAATTCTCCTCTATAACTCCAAGCCTCACTAACGATAGAGTTACCTGTGAAGACTACTTCTTCCACATCGAGAGCTTGGTAAGAGAGATAGTAAGAGGCAACAGTGCCTGAATAAGTTAATTTCTTCAAACCACTGCAACCAAGCAATATATCTTGTCCTAATACAGCGTTTGTTGGGAGAGTTATTTCTGTTAATTTGCTGCAGTAACAGAAAGCTTCATAATCAATTAAGACAACGGAATCGCTGATCGTGATATCCTTGAGATTGCTACATCCGTCGAAAGCCATTCTATTGATGTAACGCACACCATTAGGAATGACGATTGTTTCGATATCAGTGTTATCGCAGAAAGCCTTAGCGTAAATCGAAATGCATTTATTATTAATAGAATATGACTCTTCTGTTAAACCAGCAGCGGAATAGAGAATTTGATATGGGTTATCTTCGTTACCGAGATAGATAACTCCATATTCATCTACTGTTTCTAACATCATTTTTCTCACTGGTTCGAAATCAGTGGAATACAAAGTACTGAAATCAAAGTCATCGCGGAAAATGATTTGATTATGTGGATTTTCCGTTAGAACTTCAATTTTATAGATTTTAGTAACTCCTTCTGGCATTGTTAATACGTCGCATTCAGGAGCGTAATATAATGTATCTTCATAGCTTACACTGCCATCGTCGTGGAACACCACTTTGGATGTGCTTAAAGATGAAGCGTATTTATATTTATCTCTCATGTCGGATGGGAGATCGTTGATATCACCGGTCACTACTTCGATAAGTCGAGAATCGTAGAATGGATCATTGGTGGTAATTTTATATCCACCTTGGAAATATACTCTAAATAGTAATGAGCCGTTAAAGGCGCCACCACCAATACTGGTCACATTACTTGGGATGGTGATTGATTTAAGCGAAGTACAATTCTTGAAAGCATAAGCACCGATGGATTCGAGCAAGTTGCTTTCAATTTTCACATTGACTAGATTCACACATCCTTCGAAGGCATATGGTTCGATGGAGAAGATGAGACGACCAGTACCGTTTTCATCAATAATGATATTTTCAATAAAGACGTAATCGGAATCGCGTATGAATTGGACGATGCTATCTTTGCCATCACTATTCACTCTGATGATAAAGCTATCTCTATCTTGGTCGAGAACATAGGAGAACGGAGCTTCGTTAGCATCATCATTTCTATAGACATATTCCGCATTTTTCGCGATACCGTTATAGCTTGTGCTACCTGGGGTGATCGCGGAAGCACTCATATATGAGTTGGTGTCATAGTGAATAACTCTAATATCAGTATTTTTGAACGAATTTGTGGAAGTGCTGATAGACTCTGTACCGTTATTCAAGATGAGGGTTTTAATACTTCTCGCACCATATAAAGCATCATCCGTTAAATCAGTGCCATATAATTCCACTTCAAGAAGGGTCTTTGGAATATAGTTACTGCCAGAAGGACCTGCTGAATAATATCCAACTTTCGCTTCATCATTGAAGAGCGAGACAACGTTAGTGACATCAGATTCAATAATTAAGTTTTGTAATCTGGATAATCCACTTAAAGCTCCTGGGGCGAGATTCACCACCTTAGAGCCAATAGTTACCTTAGTAACCTTAGTATTACCTTTTTCGAAGGCATTTGGACAAATACCTTTAACTGTATAGGATACTTTCTTTAAAGATGAGTATGTTTCATAACATTGGTCAATAGTTATTTCTGACACAGCGTCAGCAGCAGAATTATTGCTGAAATAATATAAATAGGCACCGGTAATATTACCTTTATTATCTTGTGTTAAATAATATTGAGCGGTGTATTTGTTCGCGTAGTCATAAGTGCTTTCATCACGCTTGCCTGCTTGATCAGTGATATAACCAGCATAATGAGTGATGGCTGGGAATGGGTTGGTGTACCAATCGCTGGCATAATTGCTGTAATTGAAATCGTCTTTAACAGTATAGCTTCTACAGATGATGGATGGGCTATTGTTAGAGAAGGCTTGGGAACCCACTCTTGTCACTTTACTACCTAAGAGGACACTGGTGAGGGATTTAGCATTCGCGAATGCGTAAGATCCGATAGTCGCATTAGAAAGGTTGACGCTAGTAACGCCAGTGCCATAGAAGGCTTCATAATCAATATCTATAAAGTGATCAATATCATTAAACACGACAGGCATCACGAGTTTCGCGTCATTCTTAAACGCTTTTCTATCAATGTGTTCAAGGGAAGCTGGAAGGTTGATAGTTTCGAGATTAACACAGTTTTCAAATGCACTGTCGTCGATATCAGTCACCGAATCAGGAAGGGTAATGCTAGTAATACCTTCACATCCATATAAGAATCCGTCTGGAATATAGGTTACTCCATCTTTGATAGTCGCTTTTGTTAAATTAGGAAGATATCTGAATAATCCAGTAAAGCTGTAGTTAGTGCAGTCCTCTTTGAGAACGACTTCCGTGATACTCGCACAGTTATAGATGGAAGTTGAAGCCTTGAAGTTCTTGTCCACTTCAATCTTGGTAATTTCATTACCATCTTTATCGAATAATCTCCATTCATCGTTTCTCGATACTTGATCTAAGCTCGCGGTGAGGAATTCTTCAAGAGAAGATGTGAGTTGTAACTTCTCAAGATTTCTATAATAACCAATACCATATTTATCAAGAGCAACGTCTTCGCTTGGCATCACTAATTCTCGGATGCTGCTAATCGCGAATAATCCGCCTCTAGCGATATGGGTGAAACCAGTAGATAAGTCTAAGTTGGTCACTAATTGATCATTATTAACATATAACCTATTAATCCATGCCGTACCAGTTGAGTAACTATCATCGAATTTTGGAATGCTCGCGTATTCTTCTAAAGTGCCATCATAATGTAATTCTTTGATACCGTTCGTGCTTCCGATAGATAAATAACGGATTGAAGAAGGAACATAGAGTTTGTTAATAGAACCAGTTAAGTAGGCATATTTCATACCTTCTGGTAATGTTAAATCCTTATCGACGAAGGGGAATTGATAGATATAGTCGATATCACCATATTCGAGATCGCATTTGATAAGCCCGAATGAATTATTTAAGCAAGTAATATTTTTGCCTAAGATGACTTTGCCGGTGGAAGAACCATCTACGCTGAACGCACTATTAGCCATGAATTTAATTGATTCAGGAAGAGATAGCTCATAGTCCACTTTGATGCCGTCTAAACCACTGTAACAAACAGAAACTAATTTGCTATTGAAATTAATCTTCTTTTCAAATCCATTTAAAGCATTTGGACCGATAACACGGCAGTTTTCATGAATTGTTAATTCTAATGGATTAGAGTGATCAACGAGAAGTAAATATGGGTTATTAGCAGAGCCGAGATAATATCCTCCACCAACGGAGTCATAATTCAAATCATCTAAAAGGATGTTGTAATCGAGTCTGCTATATGGATAGTTAGTTGAATCGTCAAAGACTTCTAGATTATCAGGGAGCACCCATTTAACCGCGCCGTAATCGTAATAGATGTCGGAACATGCTCCAGAAGCGATAATTCTTGTGTCATTATGGAAAGTGATCGTTTCTTCATATTCATCATAATGAGTATCGACAGCGATCGCGTGTTCGTTACTACCCGCTTTGAGATAGCTGACTTTACCTTCTCTTAAATATAATTCTGATTTAAGACTACGGAAGTTATTCGCGACAGAAAGGATAGTGCTTGGGAGAACAACTTCTTCAATGCCGCTTTCGTCTGAGAAGAAGATGTTGGATGGTAATTTGATAACGCCTTCCTCCACGACCACTTTCTTAGGAGAGAAATGATAGCCGCTAAATGATTCAATATTAGTCGAGGCAATAGTCAATTCGTTTAAATAATAATTATTACTATTGTTGTTTGAGAAAACAAGGAGGTTTTTGCCTAGTCTTAAGTTGCTAGAAATGTTTGGTAAGCTTTGGCAAACAATCAATGAATCAGGGAGAATGATATCACCATGGCCGCTGAACCACTCGATTTTTTGAAGGGAATTAAAACCAATATATTCAATGCCTTCTTCAAATGTTAAGGCAGCGACCTTGATACCTCTGAAATCTGCGTTGTCGTCAATTGCTTCAACTGCTTTACCATCAATTTCGCTTGGAATAGTTAAGAATTTCTTAGTTTTTGCTTCTTCGGTTAAGCCAGTGATGTGGACCTTACCACCTTCAAGGTGATAGAGGAATCCATCTTCAGAAACATAATCATCTGCGCTTGGAGCGGTCTTAGAAATATGGCCACAAGTCGCGCATACTTGGATAAAGTTCCCTTCTTCGTCATAGTAAGAATCCCATTCATGATAGACGTGTTCTTCTGACTCACTAGTAACATTATGTCCACAGTTGGCTGGATGCGCGTGGCCTTCTTCGCCAACGTCGACCCAAGTATCGTCATAAGTATGGATGTGGGTTTTGACTAAATAATCACAGTAACTACATTTTTCTATTTGATATTCGCGTGAATAACCATCTTCATATAAGGTGGTTGTACCAGCGTCATACATATCGTGAGGTGCAGGGTTAAATTTTTCATCGCAAGTTTTACAGGCTGTCCAGTGATTTTCTTCATCAAACGCGAGTTTAGATTCATAGGAGTGATCCGCTAATTCCACTTCTTCGGTATATGAATAATCACAGACTGTACAGGAATAAGTCTTAACGCCTTTTTCTTTACATGTTGGTTCGGTGGTGATTACCCCATCGTCCATGATGTGTTCCGCTTTATCGGCAACTTCTTCCGTATCGCCGCATGTTGGTTCACGCCAGTGAAAAGTTTCATCATAAGTCCATTCATTGCTATAAGTGTGTCGATGCTCACTTGATGAATTAGATGTTCCACTGCTAATTGGAGCAATTGAGCTGCTAGAAGTTGGATCGCTCTTTGGATCGCTCTTGCTAGTACTCGGAGTGTATTCCGATGTCGTATTAGGTGCGGGTTCATTTGAACCACAAGCAGATAGGCCTAAAACAGCCACTGCAAATAAACCTGGTAAAAACTTAACGATTTTTGCCATAACTAAACCTCCGTTATGAACGTATTTACTTGCATATAATAATATGCTTTTGTGTGGGTATGCAAGAAGAAAATACGCGCAGGCATATCTACGCGTATTAAAATAATTAGATAACTAATTAAAACTGTTCGTGTCCGTAACTATTATTATGTTCTTTATAGAATTCTTTTTTATGTTTATACATGTCGGCATCAGCTTTACGGAAGACATCGCGTGAACCTACTCGACAATTGAATAAAGGTTAAATCGTGCTTTATTTAGCGGATTGTTTATTAATCGCGTCTTGCTTTTTCTTAAAGATGATGTCGTTTTCACAGTATATAACTTTAAATGGCATCACTAACATCTTGTTAACACCATATTTCTTACCAATCTTTACAACCCTGATCACTTCACCATCAACTAAAGCCCATTTATTAAAGACAAAGAAGGATAAAGAGTATATTAATGCTAAAATGAGAACTAAACCGCCCGCACCGACACCGGCAATAGTCCAATTCCTTCTGTTATTATTTAAACCAGTATAAGTGTTTTCCGCATTTACTAAAGTTTCATAAACGTCGAGCTTAACAAGGGCTTTTTGTTCTTCGTTTAAGGCGTTATATTTGTTTCTCGCCTCTTCAATCTTGGCTTTGCAGTCATTGTTTAAATTGACTTCATCAATTGAATTGATAAGAGAAGCAACTTCGTTAGCCGCATCATAATTGACTTTAAGGCTAGCATATAATGATTCCGCTGCTGTTAATGTTTCATAATTCGAAACATAGCCTCTCTGTGCATCATTAGTTAAAGCATCATAAGCTTCTCTCGCATTATTAATTCTATTTTTACAAGGGATAGTATATTCCACTTTTCCAATTCTCTTAATCAAAGAAGTGACCGAATCGGCTTCTTTATGATCATCGGAGTTTTTCTTATAAGTGGCTTCAGCATTTAAAAGAATGTTGTAGGTATCTTCATCCACGAAAGCCTTTTGGGCATCTGCCAAATTGTTATAGGAACTTCTTGCGTCCACAATGGCTTTTTCACTATCGGGATATTTGACTTCACCAATAGCGTTAATTCTCTTAAACGTAGTATCAATCTGGTCATAGAACGTTCTTGCATCCATCAAAGTGTTATAATTCGTGACAAAGTCCTTTTGTTCATCAGTTAATGCGTCATAGGCTTCTTTTGCATCAGCAATGGCTTTTTCACTATCAGGATATTTGACTTCACCAATCGCCTCGATTAAATCAAATGCATTATCGATTTGGTTAAAGAAAAGTTCGTCTTTCTCTAATGTTTCAGCATTATCCACAAATGCTTTTTGTTCCTCACTTAATGCGTCATAGGCAGTTCTTGCATCTAAAATAGCTTTTTCACTAGATGGATACTTCACTGTACCAATCGCATTGATCTTTTTAATCGCATTTTCAATTTGGTTATAGAATAATTCGGCATTATCTAAAACACTGATATTGCTAACAAGGGCCTTTTGATCGCTTGTTAAAGCCTCAAAAGATGTTCTAACTTTAGCAATCTTGGTTTTGAAAGCATCGGTATAAGTGTAGTCACCGATATCGTCGATAAGAGCAATTACTTTATTGGCGGCAGTATAATCTTCTTTTAATTTTGCGTATGTTTTTTCGGCATCTTGTAAAGTTGAATAGTTGGTAATCAAAGATTTTTCTGTGCCATTAATGGCATTATAGTAGCCTCTAACCGCTTCAATCTTCGCCTGAAATTCTTCGCTATAAACCACTTCACCGATATTATCGATTGCGAGTTTCACAAATCTGACATTACCTCCAGTTAACAATGAATAATTAGTAACTTTTGTTTTTACAGATTGGCTTAATTTTTGATACGCTTCATTCGCGCTAGTCATTAGTGCATAGCATTCATCTGTTAAAACGACAGGATTTGGAATCTTATCGATTCTTGCCATCACAAATGAAGCTTGTGCATTATCGAGCGCATTTTGAAGTGATAGACGAGAACTATTGACTTCAACACTAGTCTTATTGACTTCGTCTCTCACCACTATTGCTTCGCTGATTACTTCGTTTAATGCAGTAGTGATACTTGGAGCTTCTTCAGCGATTTCTTCGCTATACGCTTCCGCTGTTTTAATTAAATTAATAAGACTATTTTTATTAACCGGAGAAATGCTTGCATTAAGCGAACTCTCCTCGATATCCATATAATTGTTACCACCATCGACTTTATAATAGACGACATATTTCCCAACATCAGTTCTCGTTGGAACAGCAGTGCTATATTCTCCATCATCGACTTTATAATAAACTGTTCCACTAAATGCAGCGCCTTCAGTCACTAAAGGTTTTTCTTCTCCAGTATAGTAATTATCAAAGAAGATTCTTGGTTCACTAGTGTAAGAATTAGTAGCTTTCGCCATTGATGCATCAACTGTATAAAGTTCAGATGCAGTGTGATTAGTATCTTCTTTAACTCTATATTCAATTTTAAAAGTACCAGCATCAATTGAAGTAGGTTCATTAGTAGTAAATAATTCAGCATCGTTAATACGATATTCTATTGTGCCGTTTAAAGCCGCTGTTGGAGCAACTGAAAATAAGTGTTGAGATTTGCCATTATAGACAAGATTAGTCGCTCCCACTGCTTCTGAAGCCACTGTACCAGCCGCTTTTGCGATAGATACATTCAAAGTTTTAATATCAGATGCAGTGTGATTTTCATCCGCTTGCATTCTATAATCAATTTTATAATTACCAGCATCTATGGCAGTCGGAGCCGTGGTTTCAAAGGACTCGGCATCATTAATGCGATATTCAATTGTACCGTTAAAATCCGCTGTTGGGAGTGTTGATAATAAATTTTGTGGTTCACCCGTATATGACAAATTAGATGCTGCCACTGCTTGTGTAAGAATAGCACCATCCGCTTTAGAAATTTCTAAATATGCTTGTCCATACTGAGGTTCAAAATCTTCATCATCAGGACAATAAATCTTATAGTAAACATCAATACGTCCAGCATTAGTAAGTTTCGGAACTGATTCGATAGAATATTCTCCTGTTGAAGTAGTTCGATAATAAACTATTGCTCCAGTTGTGGGGTAGATAACATCAATGTTTACAGAAGTGAATTCTGAACCTGTATAAGTAACTGTACCCGCTTCTTCCGCCGTATAAACAATTTCTTTAAAAGTTAATTTTTTAGCAGCTTCCGCAACTGGAGAGCCTGAGGTATTTATTTCAACTTCAGCTCGCCCTTGCGTACCTTCAGCATTGGTATAAGAATGTCCTTTGATACTATTTTTAAGTTGATTATTAGTTTTATTACGAAATGCTCCAACTCCACCAATAACTGTAAATTCCCCAGCAATGCTAGAAACATTTACAAATTTATCACTAGATAAATCAATGCCATAATCTTTTCCTTCAATATGGGTTACGCCTCCGTTTACATAAACATTATCTTCTGAATATAAACCATAAGAAGCTAGATAGTCATATGTTCCACCATTAAAAGTAAGATTGGTGTCATCCCCGGAGATAGAAACCTGTCCTTCACTATAAAAACCGTAAGTTCCAACTGAATGATTACCACCATATGCTTCTATTTTGCCTGATAAAAAATGAACGTGACCATCACTTTTAATGCCATATGAACTTTTGCCTTTGCAATCTTCGATTCGATTAATGGTAATATCTGGCCCTATACTAGATAAATCGTTAGGATTGCCGAAATAAGATTCACCATGAAGCCCGAGACCAACTGTTGTTATGTTGTCGGAACCAGAGGTACCGTTGATAACTAAACTGTGATCATAACCAGAAGCATACTCTTGAATAATAATTTTCTGATTCTCTACAACTGAAAAATACATTCCATAAGAAAAATAATCTGTTCCCGACACTGAAAATGTATTCGTAATTACGCTATTATTAAAAAACGAAACTATAACATCTCGGCCACTTTTGATATCAATATATATAGAAGCGTTAACCTTAGCATCATCATTAGTGTATCCAGCTCCAGTTAAAATAAAATTGTTAAAAGCAAAAGTATAACTATGAGAGTTTTTCCCAACGGTCACACTTCCACTATTCCCATATACTGGTTTTGTGGTTCCATCCTCAATAGAAATCTGTTGGCCGCCAATATAAATAATGTCCTCACCAGCTGCGGCAACTTTCTGATAAGAAGTCGTATTTTTTAAACTAAAAGAAGCTCCAGTAAACGCTGTAACAGCCAATATGATACCTAATAATAATCCATGTATTATTTTTTTCATCGCTTAATTATAGCACAGCTATTAATAATAAAAACACCATATTTAATGGTATTTTTGCTAAGAGCTGGTTTGATTTCTTCTTTTTTGCGAGAAAAGAATTACGATCTGAGGTTTTTTGAATAACACTTACCATTTCATTGTGATACAATGCCTCGTGGAGAAAAACTTATGGAACAATTTAAAACAGTACCAATTACATTAATCACTGGTTACCTCGGAAGTGGTAAAACCACTTTGATTAACCATATCTTAAAAAATGCTAAAGGTCATAAGATGGCAGTTATCGTCAATGACCTAGGCGAAGTCAACATCGACGCGGAACTCATTCAAAAAGGCGGAGTGGTCAATTCTAAAGATGATAATCTCGTCGCCTTACAAAATGGTTGTATCTGCTGCACATTAAAAGCAGACTTAATCAGCCAACTCGCTGATATCGTCAATTCACAAAAATTTGACCACATCTTAATCGAAGCAAGCGGCATCTGTGAACCAGTCCCAATCGCTCAAACAATTCAATATATGGAAGAAGAATTCAACAAACAAAATCTTCCAAAGTTCTACACTCTTGATGCGATTATCTCAGTCACTGACGCTCTTAGACTTAGAGATGAATTCGGCTGTGGAGATGCTCTTGAATCCGCAGAAAGAGGAGAAGAGGATTTAGAAAACCTCATCATCCAACAAATCGAATTCTGCGATATCGTCCTTCTAAACAAATGTTCAGAAGTTTCTCAAGCAGAATTAGAAAAGATTAAGAAAGTGATTCTTGCTTTGCAAGATAACGCGACCATCATCGAAACTGATTACTGCGATATCGATATCGATAAACTCATTGATACACACTTATATTCATATGAAAAAGCTGCTTCTTCAGCAGCATGGATCAGAGAATTCGATTCCTGGGATAACGAAGAAGACGCTGATGAACACCATCACGATCACGACGATGACGACGATGATGATGAGCACGAGCACGAAGAACATGAACATCACCACCATCATCACCATCACGAACATGGGGTTGATCAAAACGATGATGAAGGTACCGCTGATGAATATAACGTCAACACCTTCGTCTATTATCGCAGAAGACCATTTGATAGAAAGAAATTTGAAGACTGGGTCGCCAATAACGGTAGAAACATCATTCGTAGTAAAGGCATTGTCTATTTCTCTGATGATGAAAAGATGTCATATGTTTATGAATCCGCGGGCAAACAAAGAAAATTGATGGAAAACGGTAAATGGTATTCTGAAACATTAACACCACGACAAATAAAAGCCTTGCTAGCCAACGATGAATTCTTCGCCCATGACTGGGATGAGAAATGGAAAGACAAATTGAATAAATTAGTCTTCATCGGTCAAAACCTCGATAAAGAAGGCATTAAAGAAGAACTGGACAGAATTTAGTCCAGTTTTTTTCTATCAATCATCTTAGATATTGCGTTTTTCATCTCGCGATAACTGTATCGATTAGAAATGCATTGTTTTCGTAAAACAACCTTTCAACTAACGTTTTAATTTTTGAAATAATAATATGATGCTGATAAAAAACCATGAATATCAATTTCAAACACACTATTGATATGGTCAACATTTATAGAATATTGTCTATTTTGGCAGACGCGTCTTCCAAATTGTTGTTTAAGCTATTATAGCGTATCTAATTCTTCGACCTTATGACGCGTTTGGAGTCTGCATATATGTAACAGTAATATTATAACATTACTCATATATAATATAAAGAAAAACTCCTTAAGGAGTTAATCTAATTATTCAGTGTTACAATAAATGACAGGGTGCTATTATTTTTATCGATATCTATTTTTCCTTTATGGAATCTGATGATCTCTTGAGCGATGCTTAATCCCACTCCTGAACCTTCTTTTTTGTTCGATGGTGAGCGGTAGAATCTTTCCATAATCTGTTTGACATCCACTTCGTCGTCTTTATCAATCGTATTGGAGAAACGGAACTGTATTTTACCTTTCTCTTCATTGATCACAAAATAAGAACTCTTTTGTTCTCCCCCTGTATATTTAAGAGAATTATCTAAGAAGATATAGATTAATTGATCGATAAGATATTTATTTCCATACATCGTAATGTTCCCAGAGATATTGCTAGAGAATTTAATACCTTCATTTTTAAAGCTTGGAGAGAATGATTCCACGGCTTTTTTAAAAACATCGTTAACAGAGAATTCTTCCATTGGGAAACGCGACTTATCATCTTCTTCTAGTTTTGACAAAGTAACTAATTGATTAGTCATATCCGTTAATCTTTTCACTTGATCGCGAACGGAATCACTCCATTCACTTTTCCCATTATCCATCTCGATCAAATCCATATCTGCCGAGATAATCGTTAAAGGTGTCTTTAATTCGTGCGATGCGTTAGTGATAAATCTCTTCTGCTTTCGATATGCTTCTTCCGTGGATTTAAATACTAATTTAGACCCGAAGAATATGAGAACGAATAAGACGAGGAAAGCACCTAAAGAGATTAAAGAAGATAACAATAAGAAATTATTAAAACTATCCAATTTATCTTTGATATCGACAAAGCCAACATATGTTAAACCATCGTTTTTCTTTTCTAAAGCATATCGTAAGGTGCCATATTTTCCACCAACTAATTCTTTGTTATAGACCTGTGTTGCTAACGCTTTACATTCCGCTTCAGAATACATGAACATATGGGTGTTATTAATTTTATTTATCGTCCCATCACTATTAAAAGAAACGATGAAATAATGGTCTTGTCTGATATCTCTTCTATCTCCACCACCTTGTGGGCCAGGGATAAATCCTTGCTCTGTTGTTCCTTGTCTAACCACTTCCGCGACCGCCCCACTCGCCTCATTTTCAATGACGATATAGTTAATGATATTGATTGCTCCTATAGTCACCGCGAGAACGAAAAGAACCGATAGCATCGAGATGATAATAAATTTGATTCTCAGTTTCTTAATCATTATTTGTTCTCCAAATAGTAACCTTGGTATCTGATTGACTTAATCTTAATAGTTGAGCCAATATTTTCTAATTTCTTTCTTAAATATGAGATGTAGACCCAGACATTTTCACTGGTGGAATATGATTCGATATCCCACGCTGATTTAGTGATTGTATCTAGAGATACGACATTGCCATTGCCTTCAATTAATAGCAGCATAATCTGCATTTCTTTTCTTGAAAGAACTTCACTTTTATCACCACATTTTAAGGAAAGGTTATTCTCATCGATAGTTATGTCTTGATAAGTGACCTCTTTATTCTCTTTTAATGCGATATTCTTACGTCTTGATAACGCGCGAATTCTCGCGAGTAACTCTTCCATAGAGAATGGTTTAGGTAGATAATCATCCGCTCCTAGGTCTAGACCAGTGATTTTATCTTCCACTGTTGATTTCGCAGTCAATAAGATGATCGGTGTTTGAATGCCTTGGGCCCTCGCTCTGGTCAATACTTCTAATCCATCAATACGTGGAAGCATGATGTCTAAGATGATCACATCATATTGATAATCTTTTAAAAAGAGCAATGCCTCTTCACCATCGAAGGCGGAATCCACAAGATATGAATTCCGCTTCAAGATGGTTGTTAATGCTTTATTAAGTTGTTCAGTATCTTCCACTAACAAGATTTTCATATTAGTATTCTATACTATTTTTAAGAAATTGTAACTGAACTAGAAGTCTGGCTCCAAGATAACACACTAGTTGTACCTCTAGTTAATGTATAAGTATTACCAGTTGCTAAGTTAGAAGAGTAGATCATGAAGCTTCCGTAATTATAGTCATTAGTGAAACTGATATTGATATCACCACCACTTAAAGTGTAGTTGCCAGCTTGGAAGGAATAAGAAGAGCTAGTGCCTTGTTGACCTGGTCTACCAAATCCTCCACCGAATCCACCCATTCCCATACCTGAACCAGCTGTCGTTGTTCCGGCAAAGAGAACATTATTTCCCCTACTAGGAGCGGTTTCTAAGCCGTTGAAGGAGATGAATGTACCACCTGTAATGGAGCAAGTGCCATCAACATCTAAACCAGTAGACATCGCTGAGCTAGTTCCTGGAGAACCTCTAGAGATGACTGTACCACCACTCATCGCGAAGTTGCCGTTGGAATCGATACCATCCGTATCGCCATTAGAGACCGCGACATCGAGGTAACCACCAGTAATAGTAATCGCGCAGCTATTGAAGGATTTCTTTGAACAGTTGACGCCATCATCAGTGCCGTAGATATATGAATAACCACCGTTGATCTTAATGTAATTAGCTTCATATCCTTCTGCAGCGCCAGTGACCACAATCTTACCGCCATTAACAGTTAAGGTGTTATCTGCGTGTAAGCCATCATCACCACTCGCCACTTGAATCAAACCATCATTAACAGTGATATTGCCTAATCCTTTAGAACCATTATCTAAACTATCACCATAATTTGCATGGATCGCATCATCGCTAGCGGCAATCACCACTGTGCCTTTATTAACGATAATTTCGTTGGCTGCTTTCAATCCCTTTTCTGAGTCAGCTTTGAAGCTAGATCTAGAATAATAAGTGGATTTCGTGCCAGTTTTGATGGAGATTTCTGTTGGTACAGTACTATCTAACTCATCGATTTCGATGTTATAGATTGCATCAATCGCGTCATGTAAGGAATCGATATAAACGTTTCCCCCATTGATTGCGACTGTTCCTTTTTGATTACCGCTACTAGAAACAGAACTATCTTCAGTTTTGATACCGTTACCAGTTTCGGCATAGGCTTGTACTTCACCAGATTCAATAGTGACGCTGTTATTGCCTTTTAAAGCGTTGTTATAGCCAGTTGCTTTTAATGTTAATTTTTGAATCTTGAGATCCTTGGTCGTATGAATCGCATTGTTGTAATTACCTTCAACTACCAATGTGCCACTACCCTTAAGTTTCAAATCAGTCTTCGCATAGATTGCCCCTTCACCTAAAGTTGTAGTGTCAGTAGTTTTCGCACTTCGAGTATCGGTGATGGTATTGCCTGTATCTTTCTTGGCAGAAATCTCCACTTTACCAGCTGTCAATGCTTTAATCGGGGCATCACTACCATATGTGATAGATACACCGTTAAGTTCAATAACTACCTCATCATCTTCCCCAGCTTCTACTAATATTTGACCAGTGAGGTTCCCACTTAATGTATATGTTCCAGCAGAAGTGATCTTATAAATATTGCCTGATTGGCTATAAATACCATCGCTAGTTTCAATCTTGAAGTCACCTGTATTATCTTCGACTTCAATTTCTTCTGCTTCTTCTACTGAGATTTGAGAATTATAATCATACGCCGATCCATTGTTCTCATTAGTTGTACCACTAGTCTCAGCAGTTGTAGCTGTTGATGAATTATTTGAAGTATCAGCAGTTGTTCCACTATTTCCTGATACTGAGCACCCCATCATCATCAATAATGCAAATGCTGTTAATGGTAATAAATGTTTCTTTTTCATTGCTTTTTCCTCCTTATAAAGCTTTCGTGTTCTCCACATATGGGAGAAGTGATATTTCAAGGTTTGAGTTCTTCACTCTGAGTTCATCAATAAGTGTCTTTTCACTATCTTTGACGAGCAATTCTACTTTGTAGGAGAGTCTAAACAAGCTTCCCATACCTGTAGTTTTAATCTCCACGAGTTCATAACTCTTTAGATGTGTTTTTAAGATGGCATCGAATGCTTCGTTATAATTGAGATCTTCTGGGATTGTAACCTTTAATAATTTCTCTTCACCCATTCTTTTATGATCCCAAATATTAATAGATGAGAGAATGACATATAAGGCGGATAAGGCTACTGCTACAATTGAAGCGATGACGACATATCCAAGTCCTGCGATGAGACCAAAGGCCACACCTCCCAATAATACGAGCATCTCTTCTGCTCTGCCATTTACGCTTCTAAATCTAATGAGACCTAAGGCGACGGCAATGGTTGCAATTCTTATTGCCCCTGTAGAAGCACTATCGAGGAATAAGCTAACCATCGATATCACGCTAGCAACGATCATCGGCATCAAGATTGAAGTGATGAAGAAGCTCTTTGTCGCTCTCATTTTGATCGAGATAATAACCGTATACACTAGCCCAATTACAAATGTGATGCCAACGACTAATATACATATGACATATGAATTAGTCTCGGTTAATAAATTAAATAGTGAGTCCATAACGATATCCTCCTTGGATGTATTCTTGTTGGTATATAACCTTGTTTAACTGTTGTTTCTTAAGTTCTTTAATATGAGCTGTCCCCACTTTGGAGAAACTCGTTTGATATATCTTCCCTTCCGTTAATATATGAGTTAACCAGAGGGGGATGCTGTGTTGTACCTTGATTTCCAGTATCGCTCCACCATCATCAGTTAATGGTTCTCCTTCTAATGAAGTATGGAGGTTGAGATCAGTAGTTCGATATTTTGGGTTCATATCTACTGTTACTCTGAGATCACTATCATCTTGGTAATAAGCCATTCTGTCATAGATGATTAAGTATTTTGGTTCAACTTTCTTGTAATTTTCTAAGAAGGCTTCAAGCTCTCTACCGATTTGGTCTTTTCTCTCCATCTCGTTAGTCTTAATCAATTCATCAGCCTCTTCTTCTAGTAAAGAAACTCTTCTTTTATAAACAATTCCTTCACTTTTTCTTTTAATCTCTAGAAATGTTTGGGAATCTTTTTTAGCAAGCCCATAACTTCTCAGTCTTAATTTTTCCTTATATTTAGGTTTTTCAATTGAGCGATTGATGAGCCTATAATCAGGAGTGTCGTAATATAAAGAAGCAATGGAAGTCACACCGTATTTATCAAGCTTCATGTGTTCAGCAATTTTTTCTTGAAAATAGGCGAGTTGTTCTTTATTCAAGTAATACTTGAGTTCATATCTTTTCATCACTGCGATAATCTTTTCTTCTGCCATTAGTTTTCCCTCCTGACACGAATAGATTAAAAGATGAACCTTAAATGAAACTTAAAGGCAATAAAAAAATCTCACTTTTTTCGGTGAGACTTTATTTCATTTATGACTATATCAACTATCTCTTTTGTTTCGTCAGGGTCTTCGCTATCAACGAGTAGCATTGGCTTTGCTCCTGGATACGGTATTTGTTCTTTAAGACCACTATTAACAAGGGACTTTGTTTTCTTGATCAAAAAGCGATTATCATAGACACCGCCGAAAATGACGCCATCTTTATTCACCCATCATCTTTTTATAGGTGATATCATTAACTTCTCTTAATAATTCAAGAACGTATTCTAGGTAATCTTTTGAACTAGCCATTAGTGACCTCCCAATAGCCAGTTTTGTCAGACCCTTTACGAATAATAACATCCTTCTCTTTTAAAGAAGCCAGTATTCTTTGAATCGTCCTAATACTAATATTCAAATCTTGAGAAAGAATTTTTATTGTGGCATTAGGATTCTTTTTTAATAATTCAAGTACTTTTTGTTCTCCGCTAGTCAAATTTACACCGCCATTTACACTGCCACTACCACGATAAAAGGTGAATCTAAAACCGTTGCCTGTATCAGTATAATCATAGGCAACATCATTCTCTTTCAGAGAATCAAAAGTCCTGCCAAAGCCAGTTGCGTATTTTTCAATAGTTTCATCGCCAAATAGTACGTCAACTATTTTAGGATTAAAGGGAATCGATTCAAGTGAACCATCTGCGAATTCTTCTGGTTTAAACGGTTTTGGAAAATGGCCAGGAGAATAAATGGTTAGTCTATTGCTAAAAAAGCAAATCTCAAAATCAGTATTGGATTTATATAGCCCGTGAGCAAAAGCATTAACCACTATTTCTCTAATTGCAGTTAGTGGGATTTCTGGAACATCTGTTCTTCTAATTGAACCATCAAATTTCACCCCATAATTCATATGTGATTTTATATAGAGCATAGATTCTTCGATACACTCAAAAATATTTCCATGGAAGACTTTCATATCAATGAATGTATTTCTGTTTGTTCCTGCAAAAACAGCAAATTTAACAGTCACTGGTTTTTTAGATGAAAATAAAACATTGCCGGCATTGTTGAGGTTCCCACTTTTATGTATAAGATGCATCTGAACTAATGCGTTTTCCTTGGTCGTATATTTAAATGGGATTCTATTAATTGCATTGCCTCTTTTTACGTAATTTTCAATAAAAGTATTGTCCACAACATCAATTGATTCAAAAGAATCATCATCTTCCCATTTAGAATAATCATTATTGAGAGACATAAAATAAGCATTTAACTGTTCTCTTTCCATGACTGGAGATTGTTCATCGAATCTTAAATAATAACGATCATATGCACTATATGGAGGATTATCGCCACTAAAAGTGACTTCTATAAACGTTTTATCATCAGTTACTAATTCTTTTATTTCAAACATGCACAAAGGCTTTATATGTGCTCTAATTTCTTGAGTGATGGTTTTTCTTGTATCTTTTCCAATTTGCATTCCGCACACATCGCCCCAATCTTTTACACCGAAATAAAGGAGTCCTTTTCCGTGTTTATTTAAAATAGCAGACATATCCATTAGAGCCTGCCTTAATTCAGAGGTCGTTTCTTTAAATTCAGTTGTTTCGTTTTCTTTTCCAAGATTCATAAAAATACCTCCAAGATTTACTATGCCATTGATGATTTTTACTATGCCATTTTAACATGGCTATGATCGTCATTCAATAAAAATAGAAAAAATAAAAAAACTTCGACACAAATTGTATCAAAGTTTGTAAATTCTGTGGTGCCCGAGGCCGGAATCGAACCGGCACGGTATCACTACCGCTGGATTTTGAGTCCAGTGCGTCTACCAATTTCACCACTCGGGCAGTGAGTTTATTATAGCAAACTATTTATGACTTTCAATTATTCGCTTAGTAAATCTTTTACTACTTCGCTAGCGAGGATAATTCCTGCAACAGGTGGTACAAATGGCGAACTGCCTGGAGAATGTCTACCGTTATTATTAGAATCAAATGGTTCAATGATATCTAATGGTTCTTCTTTTGAATAGACCACTTTGAGATGTTTAATACCTTTTTCTTTCAATAATTTTCTGAGGGTTTTCGCTAAAGGGTCATAGCTAGTCTTATAAATATCGCTAATTTCAAGTCTTGTCGGATTGATTTTGTTCCCACATCCTAAAGCCGATATCACAGGAATATTATTATTGTAACAGTTTTCAATAATACCAATCTTTCCTTTAACCGTATCAATCGCATCAACAACATAATCAAATGATGAGAAGTCAATATCGCTTTGTTCAGGAAGATAAAACATCTTTATTTTATGGACGATAAGTGAAGGATTGATATCTAACAATCTAGATTCCATCACATCAACCTTATCTTTACCAATCGCTGAATGTGTCGCAATTAACTGTCTATTGATATTAGTGAGATCCACTACATCATTATCTACAATTGTTATTTCTCCAATACCAGCGCGTATTAATGATTCACAGGCATTCCCACCGACGCCGCCTAAACCAAAAACCGCAACATGTTTATCATGAAGCTTTTCTACTTTAGCTGTCCCAAGGATGGCTTTATAACGTTGGAATTGGTCCATTAGATTTTCAAATCCCCTTCTTTAATCCAACCAAATTTTCTAAATAATAAATCAAAACCAAACACTAAGAAGGCTGGAGCGATGATTTCTAAAACGAATAATCCAACCCATAACTGCCAGGAATCAATCGCCATGGAAGAGATGGTACCAATTTGTCCTACAAGTCCAGCAGTTCCCATACCAGCTGCACTACCCATACAAGCTAACTTAATCCAACAAGTTGAAATTGGACCTAAAATTGCTGAAGCGATGATTGTTGGTAACCAAATAATTGGTTTTCTAATGATGTTTTTAAACTGTAACATTGATGTGCCAATACCGACAGATATCACTGTACCAATATTATTATCCTTACGTGATTGCACAGCGAATCCAACCATCTGAGTTGAGCAACCTACAACAGCCGCGCCAGATGCGATTATTAATCCTGTGTAATCACCTGTTGCGCCAGCCGGTATAATAAAGATCATTGCCGCAATAGCCGCACTCGAAATAGGTGCAGTTAAGGCCATACCCATAAGGACTGCTACCACGATTCCCATCACAAATGGAACAGCAGTTGTACCCGCATTAACTAGCCACTGTATTCCATACGTGACATATATAGCAGGATATCTAACACCAAGTGCTAATAAACCACCGACCAACACTCCAAATAAAGGTACTAAGATAATATCAACAGGTGTTTTCTTTCTTAATACATATTTCATCGCCAAAGCGACACCAATACAAACGAGATATATAGTTAATGGATCACCGATTTTCATCGTATTTGCATATGTACCATCAGTGACGAACTTAGTGGTCAAAGATAAAAAGGCAGTGAGTTCACCTACACCAGCAAGAACCACCGTTTTAAGTGGATCCATTTTTAAAGCTAAAGCGATACCTACACCGATACCCGCGCCGGTGATGACTTGAAGAACATAAGAAATACCACTCTTGCCGTTATTTCCAAAGAAGGAATTAGCCATAAAATCACAGAAAGGATTACCCGCGCCATAATTAAATAACGCTCCAATAGTCCCAAAAATGGTTCCAATGATAAGGGTGGCAAATAAACCATATGCCATACCGTTAAGAGTCTTAATAAAAAACTCTTTAATATTCTGACCTCTACTTAGTTCTGTTTCTTCTTCCATCACTTCTAACCTCTAGTATTCGAAAATAATTATATAAATTATATACACAAATAACGAATAAAAGTTTAGAATTATTTAGTTAACCTAAGGAGACTTGGTATGGAAGAGATTAATAACTTTATTAAAACAATCATGGAAAAAGACCTTGAAGAAGGCAAAGTAAGTCAAATTGTGACTCGTTTTCCACCAGAACCAAACGCATATCTACATATCGGACACGCAAGAGCGATTGTCACTGATTTTGAACTCGCAAAAGAATTCGGTGGTTATACCAATTTAAGATTTGACGATACTAATCCAGTCAATGAAGGTGCTGAATATGTCGACGCGATTATCGAAGATTTAAAATGGCTTGGTTACGAACCAAAGAATATCTACTTTGGAAGTGATTATTTCGATGAACAATATAATAGAGCAATTCTTTTAATTAAAAAAGGACTAGCCTATGTTGATGATCTCTCCCCAGAAGAAACCACTGCTTATCGTGGCACTTTAACTGAACCAGGGAAAAACTCTCCTTGGAGAGATCGTTCCGTTGAGGAAAACCTCAAACTCTTTGAAGAGATGAGAGCAGGTAAATATGGTAACGGTGAAAAAACTTTAAGAGCGAAGATTGATATGGCTCACCCAAACATCAATATGCGCGACCCAGTTATCTATCGTATCTTGCATGTTCCACATCATAGACAAGGCAACAAATGGTGCATCTATCCAATGTACGATTTCGCTCACCCGCTTCAAGACGCGATTGAAGGTATCACTCATTCAATGTGTTCTCTTGAATATGATAACCATAGAATTCTTTATGACTGGTTCGTCGAAAAATGTGAAATGGAACACGTTCCACATCAATATGAATTCGGTAGACTCAACATCACTAATACTGTGATGTCAAAAAGATATCTCCGTCAATTAGTGGAAGAAGGACATGTCACCGGATATGATGATCCAAGAATGCCAACATTAGTCGGTTTGAAAAGAAAAGGCTTTACTGCTGAAGCGATTAAAAACTTTATCGTCTATACTGGCTTAAGCAGAATCAATTCTACTACTTCTGCTGATAACTTAGATTATTTCTTAAGAGAAGAACAAAAGATGAAAGCCAAACGTGTGATGGCCGTTCTTCACCCATTAAAGCTTGTCATCGATAATTACCCAGAAGGTCAAATCGAATATGTCGACGCACCAAATAACATGGAAAACCCAGAACTCGGTGAACGCAAAATGGCTTTTGGTAAATACTTATACATCGAACAAGAAGACTTCGTGGAAGAAAAACCAAACCGTAAATGGAAGAGATTATCATTAAGCGATGAAGTAAGACTAATGCATGCATATTTCGTCAAAGCTAACTCCGTTGTTAAAGATGATAATGGCAATATCGTTGAAGTCCACTGCACTTATGATTCAGAAACTAAATCTGGAAGCGGTTTTGAAGGTAGAAAACCAAATGGCACAATCCATTATGTTGAAGCCACAACTGCTTTAAAAGCGACATTCAATTTATATGAACCATTAGTCTTTGATGAAACCGAAGAAACAAAAGGACAATCCTTTATCGAGAGATTAAATCCAAATTCTTGGGAAAAGGTTGAAGGTTATGTTGAAGCCTCATTAAAAGACACTAAACCTCTTGATAGATTCCAATTCATCCGTAACGGCTTCTACTGCACAGACAAATTATCTAAAGAAGGCGCGCTCATCTTCAATAGAACTTGTTCCCTTAAATCATCATTTAACGGTTAATAAATAAAATGCATTTAAAAACGGCATCAAATGTGCCGTTTTTTTCTATTTCATCAACTTTTTAATATAAATTAATAATTCATCAACATCTTCTTTTTTGGTGGCAAATGATGTAACAATTCTTACCGTTATCTCGTCTTCCTCTTCAATCCATTTCTCTAAACCGAAGACATCGATTAATTCATTTGCCATCTCTTTATCACATTTGACAAATATTTGATTTGTAGGAGAATTTCCGAGATTAAGATTTAGTTTTAATAAAGCCTCTTTGATAAGGTTTGCCATCTCATTTGCGTGGCCCGCTAATTCGAAATATAAGCCATCTTTAAAAGCTTCTTCAAACTGAATGCCTAAAGCATATCCCTTTGCAAGCATCGCCCCTTTGTTTTTGATGTGATTAGCAAAATCTTTTTGAAGTTCTGGGTTATTGATTACTAGTGCTTCACCAAAGAGCAAACCGTTTTTTGTTCCCCCAACGTAGAAGGCATCACATAGATTTCCTAGATCTGTTTTATCTAAATCGTTTTCTTCACTCGTAAGAGCGCTCCCTAATCTAGCTCCATCGATAAATAAATAGAGGTCATTTTCTTTAGCAAAGCGATATAAGTCTTCTAGTTCTTTTTTGTTATAGATGGTACCAATTTCTGTGGAATTAGAAATATAGATCATACGAGGTTTAACTGTATGAACATCACTATTATTCTTTAATAATGGTTCAATCTGTTCTGGATAGATTTTACCGTTTCTATTCTTAACGGTGAGTATCTTATATCCACTACCTTCTATAGCCGCACTTTCATGAACATTGATATGACCCGTATCAGCGGCAATCACCCCTTCATAATGTCTTAAACAGTAAGAAATGAAAACGAGGTTAGTTTGAGTCCCGCCTTCTAAGAAATATACTTTCCCATTAACGGAACCAAATGTCTTTAAAATATATTTTGCCGCGTTATCGCTATGATAATCGAAACCATATGGAATGTTTTGTTCTAAAGAATATTTATTTAAAGCATCCAAAATGCGTTTATCCGCTAATTCAATGTAGTCGCTTCGGAATTGATGAAACATAACTAACCTCACTTATATCATTATTATGAAAATATTCTATATAACAATTACCAGAAAATAAAAGATATAATATAAGTAGATATATGCAACATCAGTTAAACAAAGGACCTTTGCTTGATGAACAAGGCAATCTAGTAGAAGCTGGATATGCATTTTCTCTTGTCAAAGAATATAACCGTAAAAAGATTAAAGGCTTAAAGTCCCGCATCAAAGAATGGGATTATTATTACATTGGAGATAGAAACTACGGCATCGCTCTTACCATTGACGATAACTCTTATATGGGTCTTGTCTCCGTCTCCGTTCTCGATTTTATTAACCATAAAGAAGTTACTAAATCATATATGTCTTGGCTGACATTTGGTAAAACCAATCTCCCCTATACTTCTAACGATGGCAATATCTGCGTTAAAAGTCATAATTTCGACATGAAGTTTATAAATGAAAATGGGAAGAGACACCTCATCTGCATGATGAAGAATTTATCAAAAGGTAAGGATTTCTTCTGTGATATATCTTTAGAAAGCACTTTAGATAAATCGATGGTCATCGCTACTCCATTTAAAAAGAGAAGACATTTCTACTATAACCAAAAGATTAATCTTTTATGCGCGAAAGGTTTCTTTAGCTATGATAACATCGAATATCAGTTTAAAAAGGAAGAAACGCTTGGGGTGTTAGACTGGGGAAGAGGAATATGGACTTATTCTAATACTTGGTACTGGTCAAGCCTTAATGCCTATACAAATGATGGTCATCGCCTTGGTTTCAACCTTGGTTATGGTTTCGGCGATACTTCAAAGGCAAGCGAAAATATGTTCTTCTATGATAAAGAAGCGTTTAAATTAGAAGATGTTGAATTCATTATTCCTAAAGATGAAAATGGAAAAGAGAATTATAAAGGTGAATGGAGGATTAAAAGTCAACAAGGTGATATCAGCCTTATCTTTAAACCGATCATCGACCGCTACGCCAACACCAACGCCTTAATCATTCAAAGCAAGCAACATCAAGTCTTTGGCTACTTTGTTGGAACCATCACCATCAATAAAAAAATATATCGAATAGATAATCTCCTCGGGTTTGCTGAGAAAGTAAAAAACCGTTGGTAAAGAAAAGCCACATAGGTGGTTTTCTTTTTATGCATATAAGAGTGTCAATAAAGCCAGTAACTCTTTATGAGTGATAAAACCATCAATCTCATATTCATAATTACCACAATATCGTTTAATTTTGTTCCCATCGACTTCTGCAATATAGTTGCCACAATATCGTTTTAATCTATTGCCCACCATTTCTAGAACATAATTGCCACAATATTCTTTTACTCTATCGCCGTCGAATTGATAAAGGTAATTGCCACAATATTTTTTTAGCTTATCTCCACTTATTTCATAGAGATAATTGCCACAATATTCCTTAATGATATTGCCGTTGACCTCTAAAATATAATTTCCACAGTATCGTTTAATCCTTGCCATAATTAGCCTCTCCTTCTAGCTGTTCATTATCTATTGACGATATTTCATAGAAAAGAGCATATCACATAATAGCGATGACATTATAAGAAAAGAGCATTTCTGCTCTTCACTAATTACCCCAATCAAATGGGACAACTTCAACTCCATCACCATATATGGTTTTGAAATCATTCTTCATGGAGACAACTGTATAACCAGCATCTTCCCACAATTTTTGTCTTTTTGCTCCTTCAGCTAAGTTCGCATGATCTCGCACATTATCATCCGCGACAAGCATGAATGTTTCGTGCTTATAACTATTGCTCATGCAGTAATTATGCATCGCACAGTCACCAGAGCTATTACCGAATGATAAGACTGGGACTTTGCCAATTTCTTGATAGATTTGTTTGACCTTGTTGGTTTTAAGATTCTTGATGATTAATTCTTCAGTTCTAAATAATTCTTCACCGACACCCATTGTGTAATCAACGCCTTCTTCAGTGCCTTGATTTGTTGATTTGTAAACAACATCCATACCGATGACGCGATTAGCAGGAATGCCAAGGGAGCCCACTAATGCACGACAGATGGATCTATCTGAACCTGAAACAACATAATATGTGAAGTTATTATCTTTAAGATAATCGAAGACTTCAAGCATTGGTTTATAAAAGCTTGTGGCATAAGTCATACCTTTAAAACCAAATGGTGTCTTCTTGGCGAATTCTTTAACATAGTTATCAAATTGAGTAACGCTCATACCGGCATATGCTTTGGCCGCCGCATAAGCATGTACCATATCAAAATGTGATGGAAGAGGTGTATCGTTTCTTACGAAATCTCTAATGTTTTGCGCTGCTTGGACAACGCTTTCATCTTTCACAGTGTATGTCTCATCCTCTAAAGCGCGGTATTCAAGCATATTATATTCAAAATATGTTTTATAAAGTTCACCGATGAACGTTCCATCCATATCGAATGTCGCGATTCTGTCTTCCACCGGAATGAAGTTCTTTGAATTTGGATTAGTGACATCTTCCACATAACTCTTTAATGTTGTTAATGCATTGCAGTCGTTCCATAATTTGAAATATTGTTTGGTTTGTCCATTGTTGCAGCCCATGACCATAAACGCCATTGGAAGTAACACTACAAATGTAAATTTTCTTTTCATATTTGCTCTACCTCTTTTTTGACTTTATAAGTATACATTTTTTTATATACTTTGTATATATTTTAGATGCAAATTATCCAAATTATCTTGTATGCGTTTAGATGGTTGGAAAAAGCCAAAAAAGGCACAAAAAAAGCCCTGATATCAGAGCAATTTGTTACATATGGTGCGGCCAAGAAGACTTGAACTTCCACGGGTCTCCCCACTAGCGTCTGAAACTAGCGCGTCTACCATTCCGCCATGGCCGCTTAGGATTAAAGTCCTCTTTTCGCGTCTTCTTCTTTTTGGATCTTCACGAAATCGACTTTACCCAGTAAAGTGTATGGCAGTTCGTTGACGAATTCAATTTCTTTTGGGACTGACCAACGGATGAGATATTGTTGGCATTTGGCCATAATTGCTCTTCTCATACCTTGTTCATCGTAGAACTTCGCAACAACATAAATCTTAATCGCATTGACGAGCTTTGGATCAGGAATTCTAATCGCGCAGCAGGCTTCTACTCCTGGCACTGATTCCACGAGTTGTTCCACTTCGCTTGGGAAAACGCCAACACCAGAAACCTTGATTACTCTCTTCTTTCTTTGTTTAAAGAAGATAAATCCATCCGCGTCGATATAACCGATATCACCAGTTTTTAAATAGCCATCTTTAGTGAATGTCGCTCTAGTGGCTTTTTCATCTTCAAAGTATTTCACCATCGCTGAACCAGAAAGAATGCAGATTTCACCTAATTCACCAGTGCTCACTTCATTTTCTTTATCATCGATAATCTTGAATTTCACTCCACTAGCAGGATAGCCAATTGAGCCTTTTCTATTATGCGCATAAGTGTTGACACAGTTCACGGAAATAGCTTCAGTTAAACCATATCCTTCAAAGACCTGACGATTATGGCTATCAGCCTTTAAAGCCTTATCCCATCTCTCTTTGAGAGACACATTCATTGAATCACCACCGCAGAAACAAACTTTAAGGTATTTAAGTCTCTTGTTATTAACAAATTTAGGATCATCCAATAAAGCTTCATAAATCTTTGGAATACCGATGATCACAGACATCTTGTTATGATTCATGATATCCACGACATCTTTAGTGGAGAACTTAGGAACTAAGCCCACTCCAAAACGGTTGATTAAAGGCGCATGCATCGCCATGCATAAACCAAAACCATGGAAACTTGGAAGAACGGTGAGCATCATCGTACCCCTAATATCTTTAGGAGTGCAGTCCACGAATTCACACGCTTTATAACTGGTAAAGTTAAAAGCATCGTTAGAAATACAAATTGTTTTAGGTGCCCCTGTAGTTGAGCCAGAATGGAGCAAAACCGCAGTTTGTCTTGTTAGGTTTTCTACCTCAACGCTCTTCTTTCTCACTCTTGGGAGTTTATGAATATAATTGAAGCCTTTGAATTTGATATAGCTTCCTAATTTCTTTCTAATCTTGCGGTTCATGAAGTGATAGACAACTTTCTTGAAGAAAGGAAGATAGTTTTCTACCCTTGTGACATAGCAGTGAACAGCAGATTCACGATACGCTTCCACTTCTTTTGCAACTCTTTGTTCAAAGAGGAAAGCATATTTTGATTTAGTCTTCTTATAGATAGCGGCGATTTGGTTATATGGAGTGAATGGGTGAACCATATTCGCGATAGCCCCAATCTTATTTATCGCATAGAAAAGGATTAAGACATCTGGAATGTTTGGTTGAGAAAGAAGAATGACATCCCCCGCTTTAATGCCTAAATCATATTGGAGTTTTGCAGCCATTTTATCAATTTTCTTAAGGAAAGAACGATAAGAAATCTTCTTACCTTGATAATAAATCGCTGTTCCAAATGGGAAATCAAGCGCAGCCTCTTTAAGGGCCTGATACATTGTCTTATTGTTATTACTAGATTCCATAACTTGCCTTAATGATTACGTCAATCAACATGAAAAGTGGGATGAAGATAACTTGGTGGCCCAAATAAATCCAGATGGTATTGCGACCCACGAAGCAGAAAGGTCTCTCCCATTCATGTCTTTTAAAATAGCTGGTCTTCTTGCGGTAGAAGAAATATGAGAAAACCGCTCCCATAAAGAAGAATGTGATATATGGGAATAACGGCATCCAGTCACCGGTAAAATATCGTTTTCCATTCCAAAGAACAGGTATATAAACATTATCGTTAAGAGCGGCATTATTAATCGCTCCAAGAAATGGTACTACATAACATGAGACAATAAACCATATTAATGTGCTTGCTAGCATACCTTTCCACGATTGATTTTGAATAAAACAGTAGAAAAGGGTGGAGAAAGCCAATACACCAATGATATTGAAATCGATACGAGTGCTAGTATTTGGAAGCCATCTATATGCTTCTAATAATCTTCCACCAACTAATAAAACACCCCAAACGATCAATAACTCCCCTGCTCTTTTCCAGTTATTACGGGAGAACTGTGAACTGATACCACTCACAAAGCAGAATAAGAACAAAGCGAGATAACGAATCACCGCGCGTGGTTCGCCGTTCCAATACCACATCATCCCGTTAGCAAGATTGGTGAATGCTGGGTTAGATGGAACCCATTCTGCCCACGAAATAGAATGGAGCATGATGTTATTCATAATATGGTCGAGAACGACGATAATTATTAATAAACCGCGAAGGAAATCTATCTCATGGACACGCTTTTCGAACGCTCCAACTTTCTTACGTGAGACATTTTGATTATCTAAAACTAATTCACTCATCTTTTTCATTATACATTTATGTATTAGTTAGACCAAACAAAACTAAAATTTTTATTCATATTGTTTGCCTACATTAATTATTGCTTTATATAATCAAGCCAGAGAGGTAAAGAAAATGAATGTTTATGATTTTAAAGTGAAAGCCCAAGATGGAAGCGAAGTCTCCCTTGAGCAATATAAAGGCAAAGTATTACTCATCGTTAATACTGCCACTGGATGTGGTTTCACACCACAATATGAAGCCTTAGAAGCTTTATATGAAAAATATAGAGATCAAGGATTTGAAATACTCGATTTCCCATGCAACCAATTCTTCCACCAAGCACCTGGAAGCGATGCGGAAATCAATCAATTCTGCTCCCTTAAATACAACACTCAATTCCCAAGATTCAAAAAGATTGAAGTAAAAGGCGATAAAAAAGATCCATTATTTGGTTGGTTAATCACTCAAAACGAGAAGAATAAACCAGTCAATGTGAAATGGAACTTCACTAAGTTCTTAATCAATAAGCAAGGTGAAGTCGTCGGCAGATTCGCTCCAACAGATAAACCGTTGGGTTTTGAAAACGCAATCGTCGCAGAACTAAATAAATAAGAAGACCTTTAGGTCTTTTTATTATCTAATATTCGGACTTTACAAACTGCACATTGCAAAAACTTGTTATTTATATAAAACATCTTTATGATTTATTCGAACGGAGGGTTCAATTATGAAAATGAAAAAATTCGCACCATTATGTGCGTCACTACTTCTCTTAGCAGCCTGTTCCACTGGAGGCCAAACCACTACAACAGCAGCCCCACAAAGCACTTCCAAGGATCCAGAGACTACTTCCACAGCTCCAGCAGTCCTCATGACTACTATCGATCCAGGAAAACTTTACATTGATATCGCTTTACAAAACAAACCTGAAAACTTCGGCATCAAATTCGGCAACGAAGTCATCACTGAAACAAAAACAATCGATCTCCCAGCCGAAGGCACTGAATTCCAAATCACTGGTTTATTAAATAATGTTTGTTTCTATAGAGCACATGAAACTGAAGGTGGTATTACCAGCGCTGGTGTTTCTGAAAACATTGATGAAGAAGCTGCTAACGATATCATTGCCAGACAATTAAAAGGTGTTACTAAATTAAGAACATTTAGAAACTATGTCTGCATCACTGATACAGTCAAAGGATGGAGCAAAACTGTTCCAGGTGTTGACACTATCATCAATAAATATATCAACAACCCATTCGGTTTATAATCTAATCGATAATTTAAAGGGCCTATCTAAAGATAGGTCTTTTTTGTTGCAATTTGTAAAGCCTAATAGCTAAAAATAAAACACCCTTGAGGGTGCTATATTTTAAGTGGCTTGAATGTTTAGAAAAGATACAATGGACCACCTTCGGAAAATTTGGACCACTTGTTAATTTTCCCATTTGAAAGCCAAGTCTGATGTTTCAAATCTTTTTGCAAACAATATCGTCGATAATATAACTATCTTTTTCAAAAGTTACGATAGCGTTCCCATCTCTTCTGCCAAATACATTAAGGCCAATTGGGTAAAACTTGAATTTAATATTTCTCCGGACTTCATTATCCGCTCGACCATATAAATCGCCGTCTTTCATCCACACTTCTTTTAATTTGAAAT
>Ga0247609_10000505_pt1 | contig 54089 bp, 54 predicted proteins | sample 172DNAGHGlowgp2_FD_193487 | JGI IMG/M metagenome (GOLD analysis project Ga0247609, IMG submission 193487) | Sheep rumen microbial communities from Palmerston North, Manawatu-Wanganui, New Zealand - 1728 DNA GHGlow gp2 | ecosystem: Host-associated > Mammals > Digestive system > Stomach > Rumen ... | reverse complement strand
CAACTGTGCTTGGTATGTCTGATGGTTTCGCATATGTCGCATCGGCTTCCTCCTTGCTCAACAAACCTTCAACACTTGGAATAGCTGGGGTATTTGCGATTTCACTATAATCATATGCGGGTTTCTCGTCTGCCTTTGCCCAATCTGACAAATCGGAATCTTGCAAATAGCTGTCGCCATCTTCCAATTCCGCAACTGTCGTTGGAACATCGCTCTTCAATGCATAGTTGTTTGCGTCGCTCAATTCAGCAACCGTGCTTGGTATGTCTGATGGTTTCGCATATGTTGCATCGGCTTCCTCCTTGCTCAACAAACCTTCTACGCTTGGAATCGCTGGGGTATTTGCGATTTCACTATAATCATATGCTGGTTTCTCTTCTGCCTTTGCCCAATCAGACAAATCTGAATCCTGCAAGTAGCTGTCAGCATCCTCCAATTCAGCTACTGTTGTTGGTATTACAGGTTTATTCTTTATAAACGATGCAGCTTCTGCATCTGCTTCACTCCAATCAGCCTGCACGTTTGACAAATCGCTCTTCAAAGCATAATCATCAGCATCACTCAATTCAGCAACCGTTGTTGGTATGTCTGACGGTTTTGCATACGTTGATGCAGCCTCTTCCTTGCTCAACAAGCCTTCCACATTTGGAATATCAGATGGAGTTGCATACGTTGCATCTGCTTCCTCTTTCGTCAAAAGTCCATCAACACTTGGTATATCTGTTGTTTTTGCATATGTCGCATCGGCTTCTTCCTTCGACAACAAACCTTCAACGCTTGGAATTGCTGGAGTGTTTGCGATTTCACTATAATCATATACTGGTTTTTCCTCTGCCTTTGCCCAATCTGACAAATCTGAATCCTGCAAGTAGCTGTCAGCATCTTCCAGTTCCGCAACTGTCGTTGGAATTTCATTTTTTGATGCGTATACAGTATCCGCCCCCTCTTTAGTCAACAAACCGTCAAGACTTGGAATATCAGATGGAGTTGCGTATGTTGCATCGGCTTCTTCTTTACTTAACAAGCCTTCAATACTAACTTCATTATAATCTTCTTTCTTTAAATAATTATCTAAATCGTCCGATTTAGCGTAACCAGTCAAGTCATCTTGGGTTACATATCCATTCAAATCTACCTCTTGATAATCATCCTTATTTACATAATGTTCCTCCAAGTCATATTTTGTAGCGTATGTTCCCTCAACTTCAGCTTTTGTAGCATACGTTTCAGCAACTTCATTCTTATTAGCGAACGAGTCCATACCAGGAACAGAACCAGCTGTTTCAGCATATTGCGCATACGGAACGCTCAACAACTCCGATGTTATTGTAATAGGCATTCCTTCCACAATAACCTGAGTCATAATAAAATATGGCCCATTCGCCCAATCAATCGTCGAGAAATCGTTGTTGCCTTCGGCAAAACCAGCACCAATTTCCAATGAAATCAGACCATTTTTATTTGTTTTCACCTGATGTGTTTCCGTATAAACAGATTCGCCATCTTCACTACCTTGTAAAATACTCACAATGACAGGCAATTCAGTTTCGGAAACCAGTGTTCCCGCACTGTTTCTCACCACTGCCTGATAACTCATTTTTTGAGGAACTTGAGCGAATGCCACCATCATAAGGAGCATCATCGCAATTGAGGTAAAAATTCTTTTCATATTATTATATTTAAATCTTAAGACAAATTTATATGGATTTACCCTATCCTATTGTTTCACAACCTTAAAAGCACGAACGGGTTGTTTGTTCTTTTGGATTTCCACGAAATACACGCCAGGCAACAAATGCCGTACATCAATCGGAGTATTTTCGGAAATTATGTCTCCACTCATTTGACGGCGAGCCTTAACATCAGAAACAGTAAATGTCAGTCCATCACATTCAGTACCCTCGATTGATATGTTCAACACATCCGACGTAGGATTCGGATATGCAGCCAATTGAATACTTGAAATCTCCTGTAAGCCATCGGGAAGCGGCAAAGAGCTAATCGTATATGGTTGTTGCAAACCTTGTGTAAGCGAAACAGAGCCATCGCTACTTTCGTTCGATTGATATACAATCTGTCCAACAGAATAACTTACCGAGCCATTTTCATTAGCGCCATCGGCACCTGCCGATACAAAGCCACTCTGTGCATACGTGCCCATACACGCCACAGAGAAAGCACATACTAAAATCTGTTTTAGTTTCATAACACTATATTTTGAATTAACAAATATATAAAATAGATTTCAAAAATTCAACACTTCACAAACAAAAAACAGAAAAGCCTACAAGACCTTTCTGTTTAGAATTATACATACTATATTGTATTACTTATTCAAATCTTTGACTAAACGGACACATTGCCCAGCGCTTTTCGAATATGCCTGCTGTTGTACCCCTTTATCATCGCTACCAACAAACCAGAATGCATTTGCGGAACCACTTTGAGAAGCATTTGCAGTCCAATATGCAGCATACGTCAAAGTGCTTGTTAGCCACACCTTATTAGCAAGTGTTGACTTCGGGCTAATTTTTCTCACACCAGAAGCAGGGAAAAACGCCGCACCCTTCTGCTGCATTTTAAACCATTGGGATTCGGTATAAGTATTTGCGCCAAAACTTTCCGCGGCATTAAACGTGCAATTTGCTGGCATACCTGCCCAATTTTCAGGTAAAATCACAAATCCAGGAACATTTATAGTAGAAGAGCCCTTCTTTGTGACAATAGTCGCATACGCGAAATGTCCTTTCTCCTTACTATGTTGGTACAAATAATTCCATTCCGTATTCGTCAGTGTACGCCATGTTCCACTACCATTTGAAATGCTGTTAACGCCCCAATCAGCAGATGTTCCATTCAAACACGTTCCTTGATAATAATCTTCCGTATTTTCATTCACGGAATATGGCTGATATGCTGTATAGTCTTCCCCGGAAACCTGATGGCCACTGGTTCCCCATGCAAACAGATCTATCCAACCAGAATAGGTGGATGATACATTTATATTATCTGATTTAACACCATTCACAAAAACATTTCCGCCATCTTCACCAATATGATTATTTGATTTTCCAGCCACCGCATCAAACTGATTTTCCGCAAAACGCCACGTATTAGTCGAAGCTTGATATTGCAAATTACCACGGGAAAACTTCACAGATGTAGAATCAGAAATTGCGAATATGCCTTCCACCGAACCGTCAGCATTTATACCTTTATTACTAACACTTGCATACACACTTGCGCCTCCGTCAGGCAATTGATATGCATATTGTTGATACGAGTCCCAATCTTCTTCCAATAAAGTAGTTAAAATTTCATTTACCGCTTCATCGCCCAAATGGGAAGGTTTGCGGGCCTCTTCCGCCCATGTACCATAATCCTCTACGGTCCATTGTTTCAATGAATCCATAAGTTTATCCTTACCTTTATACCATGATGAGGCTCTTGATTCCCATTTTGAAAAATCAGACTCCAAATTCTCTTTCATCAATTCATCCAAATCCTCTTGATCATAAAAAATGTACGCCCCTAACATAGTCAAAAAACTCCCCCAACTATCAGGATTAGAAGACAATTGTTTATAAATAAAGCCATTATCTTCACTAATAGTACCCAACAAATCACCATCCGTATTGGTATAGGATTTTCCATCTCCAGTATTTTCCGAAGCGACATCTTTTATCACTTCTTCCATTATGGTATTTGAATCATCTGAAACGGCAGATGCTTTTTCCAACGCATCCTTAAACATAGAACGTACCTTTGCTTCAATATAAGCATCTATCTCAGACTTTTTCACATACTCGTCCATATTGCCAGCAGTTTCGGCATATTTTGCATACGGAACAGCCATCAACTGAGAAACGGCTTCTATCACAACACCATCGACCGTTGTTTCCGTTTTCAAGAAATATGGTCCCTCAGCCCAATTAATAGTGGCAAAATTGGATTCATTTCCTATTGCCAACGTCATCAACCCATTGGCGTTTGTTGTAACCGACTGTGTTTCTGAATAAACAGCATCGCCGAGTTCATTGTTTTTAAGGATACTTATACTGACCGAAATTTGTTTGTTTGCCACAAGCGTTCCTTGCGAATCACGAACCACTGCCTGATACGACATAGTTTGAGGAATTGATTGTGAGAACACACCAACGCCAAGTCCAACCAAAAACAGAATGCTACAAATAAGTTTTTTCATACCCACAAACGCTATAAAACCACAACCATATGTTTCCAGCGACAAATATAGTAAGTTTTTCTCTTTTGTATATACATTGCACACATTTTTATTAACATTTTTTATTCTGTATCAATTTTTTACGCATTACCTTATTGTAAATTTTACAAAAAGCTATTTCTGCAACGACAGCCGAGATTTAGATGTTTTTTGATTGCCATCAATGTGCTTTTCTATGCGTTCAAGCCACATAAATCAGTAACTATGGTCATAATTTTACCGTATATTCTATACCGAACCGACCAAAAACGCAAGGCATTTTGTTCTATATTTTTGTCATATTGGATGTCGGCAGGGACATTATATTCAACATTTTTGTTAAAATCGATAGCATATCTATTATAATTGCTACAATTTGACGCATCGGCTCCAAAACCATCGTTACGGACAAGCGAATGACGTGGATAAACTGCATACATTTTTTTTCTATACATATTATATATGTATGCAATCAGCCAAACATCCATTTCACCATTCATATATTTTTGTAACGACCGCATCAAATCGCTTCCCAACGCGGCAAAGTTCTTTTTCAACGTTTTATTCTTTAAAAACTCCTGATAATCAACAATATTCCAATCAATGGTATTCCATCTGTCAATCCAAGTAGCCCACCCCCAGCTTTGAGCCCTGCCACACAAATAATATTCTTGCTTTTCTCCTATTCGATAAGAAAGTTTTGCTCCAAATCCAGATACCTGCATAATTCGCCCGTCTTTCTCAAAAGTCTGTAACATCGTGTTCATTACCGCAATAAATTGCCGTGACACATACAAATCATCTTCCAAAACTATGGCAACGCCAAATGTTTTCAGGACTTCGGAGACACCATCACGTATAGACATTGCCAACCCATTGTGTTTCAACGCTACACGCACGGTCGTTTTCAAAAAACCGTCCGTAGATTGGGCAACCGCAATCACTTCGGAAACTTTCTTTTGGTCATCAGCATCTTTTGCTCCATCAATATAAATATACAATTCAGATTGTTCCGCAAATCTGTTTTCTCGCAATGACTGTAATACATTACGAAGCAAACGAGCCCGATTATAAGCAAATACAACTATAGGAGCATACGAATTCATACTACGCAATTATTTTATTATACAGATTAGGAAACAACATATGTACGAAACTGGTACAGAAATAGATACATGCCTTTGCAAGTCCAAAATACAATCGATTATATACAAAAACATCTTTGGGATTTGCTCCTGTTACTTTCCAATAATCTTTAAATCGAACGGTTACGGAATGTTGTGGATTATTCCATAAAGGCGTTCTACGGTCACACTCACCCAACACCCCTTGAGCGACATAAATTTTTATAGATTTTTGAGCGGCACGCCGGGCATAATCAAAATCGCCCAACGCATGACGATATATAGGATTATTTTTCCCTAACGTTTCAAATACGTGCCGTGGTATCAACACAAGATTGCCATTCATTAATTCGCAAGATTGTTCGTGGGAAACATCTCGAATCAGAACTCCCTTGTAAGAACAACCGCCATACGTAATTTTTGATTTATTACCATACTCACACACAGAACCTACAACAATACCAGAGTCATTATGCCGAACGGAGCATGCCAATAATTCATATACCGCATTACTATATAATAATGTATCATCATTTAACCATAGATAATAATCAAAATCATATTGCTCCGCTACCTTCCATGCTTCGTACATACCTCGATTCCAGTATAATGAGCCATCGCCCCGTATAATATGAACCTCCGGGAAATTCTCTTGCACTGCGACTTCCGTACCATCGGTACAGCCATCGTTGGTCATAAAAACATCAACAGAAAACCGTGATATATCGTATTGCTGCCGATACAACAATTGCAGGCATCGCAAGGTCGTTTCCCTACGATTATGCACAGTCATTAGAACAGCAATGCGTTTCATACGTATTTTTTAACAATATTACACAATTCGTCGATTGTTTGAGGATACAAAATCTTTTTATTCACATCGTTATCCTGCAAGTACCGCAAATGCCCTTCATATAAATCCGCTCTATAATCATGGCAAAATACAGGCAATAATGACACTGCACAAACAGACGAATATTCCGCTTCAAACAACACTGATGACCAGTTTCCAATAACAACATTAAAATCTTGTAACATAAGATTCACAGGAATTTCTGATGGCATTTCTTCGAAATTTCCCTGAAGATATTGATGCATATCAACTGGGAAACGTGGATGATTCTTCAATAGTATATGGTCAGTTCCTATTTTATCTATAATCTGTTGTATAACAGCCAAATATACATTCGGTGCTATTGTTGGATTAGAAAACATATTTTCAATAAGAAGCAACACTTTTTTATTCGAAGAAAATGAACGTTTCATTTTTTGATAACTGTCAGGTGAAACCATAAATGGAATTTGAGTTTCAAGAATTTTATTTCTTTCAAAGAAACTATCGGTTATAAACCAACGGACATCGCCATAGTGTATTGGAAAGCGTTCTATTCCCCAACAGATTTTTTCATACCAATTTACCGCAGAACAATCCCTTTTTGACCATTGTATTTCGGTTTGCTTTGCATGACGCAACGTTGGACAATACAACACGTATGCAACCTTTGCCAATTTTGCAATCAACCACAACTCCATTGTACCAAAACTATCGTGAAAAAAATAAACGGTTGACGGTTGCATTTTTCGTAATTGTCGTAGTACACAATAGCGTCTATATAATAATGTATAAAAAATCTTCCATAGTGTTTGTATTTTGTTCGATGACATTTTATAGAATCCACTTGCATCAAACACCGTAACATTCGGTAATTCAAGTCGTTGTAACAAATTAACAATAGTTTTTTGGTCGGAATATACGCACACCGTTTCTTTCGACTGCGAGGCAACCGAAAGCGTATATGGGACGTGGAGATTCGATAAACAAAAGACGAGAAGCAAGGGACTTAGGAGTTAGGAGTTAGGAGTTTTGAACCGTATTTTCTATACATTATAAATAAGATTACGCAAATCAAAAGCGATTTTACCACCAACGGAATTATTCCCACCGGAAGCAAAAACGTATTTATTGTGTACGTAATTGCCATACAGATAAATGTTAGTATCATGTTCGTCCAATTATATGGAATAAAATAATACGGACGACTCAAGATATATTTTAGAACAAAAAACACAGCTATAGAAGCCATATAGGTAATTGCCGCGCCATAAATGGAATAATGCGGAATAATATAATAATTCATTGAAACAGAAACAATTGAAGCCGTTATCATTATCCACATCATTAGCATAGTTTTCTTCTCCTGATAAAATGCCAAATTCGTATATCCCGAAATTTTTCCCAATGTTGAGCCAAACATCAACAATGGTATGAGATAGATGGCATCGTAATAATCCGAACGGAAAAACACTGTGATTATATCTTTAGAGAACACCGCAATCAATCCTGAAATGAGTATCAACACAAGAATAATATTATTTTGCAGCTCGTACAATTTATCCTTTGCAAGTTGCTGATTTTCAGAGTTTGCCAATTGGTAAAACAGTGGTTTATAGGCTGTCATCAACGCTGAAGCAAAAATTGTGATTGCACCAATTATTTTTAATGACAACGCATATACGGCAACTTCCGATGTTGAGAAATTTCGTTCTACAAACACTTGGCTCGACATAGTTATAATCCACGCTGCAACCGCACTCGGCAACAATGGCAAACAATACGTCAAAATTGATTTTATTAACCGGAACTGCGGACGCACATTATAATTCCGAATATGCACCCCAATGTACAACGGCATCATCGCCACCTGTGCGACCAACATACCTTTAAGCATTCCTGCCGCCTCTTGATGCTTATACACAGCAAAATACAGTATGCCGGCGGCACTAAACGACATTTGCGTCAGCGAAAAAAAGAAATATTTTTTTGACTGCTTTGTTACCTGTAAATAAATTCTTGGGGCAACCTCAAACGCAAGACAAAACGCTACACAAAGAGCATACGCATAATACGGTGAGAACGGTATTGATGAAAAAATCTGCCCCACATACGTACGAAGCAAAAACAGAAGTACAACCATTATGGTTGCCAACATGTAGATAAACCACGTAACCGATGCCAAAAAAACATTCTGTCCTTCACCGGTTTTATAATCATGAAACAAGCGAAAAATTGACTTTTCCGCCCCCAACGACAACACGATAGCCAACACAGAAATTAACGTCTGCATAGAGCCAACTATACCGTATTGCTCAGTTGACATACTGGCAACATATATTGGAATCAATACAAATGCAACCGCTTTCGAGATTACATTTCCTAAAAAATAATATGAAAAGTCGCGGAAAAACGTAATCAGTTAGAAGTTAGGATGTATGAGTTATGAGTTACGAGTTTTGGATTAAGAGTTTGTGTGTGTTGAGGATTTTCTCTCCTTAAGGAGTGCATTGGGGAGCACTGACAGGATTCGTAAACAACGGGGAATTTGTTTTTTCGGTTCGGAACATATTCGATACACAAATTCAAGATGATGTGTAATCATCCATTTGGGTGCACGTTGCGGAACATCATCCAACCCACAGTAGAAATTAAACAACGCCCCTGAGCCAAACATAACTCCTTGATTTAAAAATGGTTGTAAGTGTTGCATAAACTGTTCTTGTTTGGGGCAACCCAACGACACCCAAATCAAATCTGGTTTATCTTCATTAATACAATCAGCAATGTTCTCATAATCAAAATCCTGCACATTCGCATACGGCAATTCAACAAACCTCATCGACGAAATTGCGGAATCATATTGGGTCAATGTCTGTTTGAGTGAATCAAGCACCCGTTGATTGGAGCCCAAGAAAAAATGCCGATATTGTTTTCTGCGTATCAATTCAAAAAACAAATCGGCACTATAATAATTTGAAAATGTTGTTTTATGGATTTTGTTGATAAACAGCGGCAACCAAGAACTGTCACAATGCGTGACGATTGAGGAATTGATTAATTGAAGATGTTCAGGATTTTTCTGGGCGATGGCAAAATTATTTCCGTCCAACGCAATTACATAGCCCGCCTTGTGTTCCGAAACGGCGTGCTTGATTTGCTTCAAAACCAGCGATTGGTCGAATTCGCACTGTATTCCAAAATATGAACCAGCCATTATTTTTCGACAGGTGATTTTGTAACTATAAATTTCTTAAGAGCTTTTCCATTTGCTGTTGAGATAACAGCATAATATATTCCTGTAGAAAGATTTTCCACTGAATATTGATTGCCACCAAGTTCTATAGCAGAATACTTTTTGCTTTGTATATCAACAAAATACACATTCGAGAACTCACCGCCGTCTATTGTAATAGTTGTTGTTGCCGGATTCGGATAAATCACAATGTCATCATCTGCACCTTGCACATACAATACCCGTGCCTCCGAATACGTTGATTGTCCGTCAAAATCAGTCTGTTTCAAACGGAAATAAACAATACCCTCATATTTTTCAGCAGAAACCGTTGTGTTATATACCAGTTGCTCCGTTGAATTGCCCGCACCATCAACAACCACAACTGAATTAAATTTCACTCCATCCAAGGAATATTCCACGGTAAAATAATCATTATTGTTTTCCGATTCCGTAGCCCACTCAAACTGAATTTGATTTCCATCTTGGCCAACCTCGAAATACGAAAGTTCTATTGGGAGCATGACGGAAAGAGCATTATGGCGACCTTCATAGTACAAAGCATCATTTCCATATTCATCCATATAGGCAAGAATGTAATGGTACAATTTTAAATGATTGTTACCATTATACCTCCAATCCCTATAAAAATAATCCATATACGATTTATACTCATATGAATTTTTCCCCTTTTTTACTCGTATATATAGGTTTTGAGATGCGAACCATTGACCATAGTCTGTATCAAAAAACCAATTGTTCAATTCTTCCAACTCTGAATCTGTTATATCATCATCAAAATTTTGAATCCGTTCCAAACTAGTTATTATTGCTTGTTTGGCAGCAATTTCTGCATCTATCTCCGCAATTCGTGCCATTACCATATCCTCAGCTTCGTCCTCACCATTTGTAGCGACAAGCCCCAAATACGTTGTTCCATAAGGGGGTGTTAAATTTTCTTTCTCTTCATTTAAATTTGTTATTATAGCCTGATAATCATTTATTTCATCCCCGACATAACTATATTCTGTTGCATAAAAATCTCTTGTTATAGAGGTTATCGCCTGATAAGACCAATAATTCTCCCTATATGAGTTTTCATCCAAATACTCGGTCTTTCCTGTATAATATTTTCCAACACTCAGTTTAACATTTGGGTCTATCGTAAACTGATCATTGTCCAAATCCCAATCGTGTGTTTCTCGTTCATTACTAAGGGTTGTCCAATCCTCGTATGTTTCTCTTACGTTTATCTGCGCTTTTGCACCTGTACCATCCAATTTAATCACCGCTTCCTCACCCTTTTTCTCATAAGTTTTATCCAATTGTATCAAATTGCCCCATACATCAATATAAGACTGCCCTTTTTTAAACAAAATCTTGGACATATACCAAAGTTGAGCATTATCTTGCACAATTAAAGAACCATCATACATATTTATTACTCCAATAACAGAAGCAAGTTGGTTTTTACCATTCACTAAGTTCCCACACGTAATAGCAGCATAATACACGGAATTCTCTAATATTGGTTCATCATCGGTTTTATCAAGAGCTTCATCAGTTGTATTTATGTTTATCGTTCCAAGATTTGTAATCGTACCATTTGATTTAATAATGGTTTTTCCATCAGGAACATCTTCATCCAAAGTTCCCACAACAAGACGACCGTTGCAGTTGATGGTTGATCTATTCTCAATATCTCCTCCAATAAAAACACGAGCACCCGATTGTATAGACAAATTACCCTGACCATATATATAAACATCTCCAGATATAATTAATTGAGCGCCATCTTCCACAATTAGTGTTCCATAAATTTGACTATAACCATTTATTGTAACCGTAACACCTGACTTTATTCTAACAACAGGAGCATTATATTGATTTCCTATATGTTGATTATTATTATAAGTCGTATTACTCGTAAATTCATAGTTAGACGTAAAGGTTCCTGCAAAACAAGAAACAATCTCTAAAAAAAATAATAATATACATATAGAGATACTCCTCATAAATCAATTATTTTCCAAAAATACAAAAAATTAAATTAAAAAGCAAGTGAAATTTATATCGAACCCATCATATTATAATCAAAGTCTTTTTTTTATCAACTTAGCAGGGTTGCCACCCACAACAGAATATGGTTCCACATCCTTTGTCACAACAGAACCAGCAGCAATAATACTTCCTCTCCCTATTTTTCGACCAGGCATTATAATTGTCCTCAATCCTATCCAACAATCATCTTCTATTACGGTTTGCTCCATGTCCGAATTTCCCTGCATACACATAGGTTTATCAATATTATTATATTTATGATTACGTTTAACTATATATACATCAGGAGCCATCATAACATATTTTTTTATAACAATATTATTCGGAATAACACAATTTTCCCCTAATCCACTATGATCTCCAATTTCTACAAACGCCCCATTCCCAAAATCAACCATTCTATTAATTGTGCTTATGTTTCCACATTTATAGAAAATTTTTTTTACGCAAAAAATTCTTAATTTATTACAAAATTTACCCACAACTGGTGTATACGAATTGGGCAAATACCTTACAAAAGAATAATATATTATCAGCCAAATTTTTTTTTTAAATTTTTTCATATATCAACAAATTAACGTACCTAAGTTTCTCATAAATTCATCACTAAAAGTGTCTAATCCAGGTGTAAATGTCATCTCGCCAAAAATTGTTTTTTTATTTATCTCGTACAAGTCAACTCGAACAAATTGTAAACCTTCAGCCAAATCAGAAGCCATTTTTTTCATATACTCAAAGGTTGTCGGTTTACGAAATGTTGTATTCAATCTATCGTGAATATTAGAAATAAAATTAGGATAAGCTATCCAATCCATATCATAAAGCATAATTTTAAAATCATGCGTATTCAATTTCCGATCTGCAATAACTTGAACATAAACAGGTGTTCCATTCACACAATAGAATTTATAGTCGATTAAGGACTTTCCGAGTTTCGAGGTTTCTTCATCTATTAAAAGTTCTTCCGCTAAAACCTTTGGTATAATACGAGAATAATGTGGTTGAGCTGTCTCCACACCATATTCCCATTTGAGCCATTTTGTCAACTGTTTATTGATGACATTTATATCTATAGCGGATTTGTCTTTCACAAATATGTTTGTCGTACTTGCATTATTTGTTTTTAAAACAAAAGACGACGGCAATGTTACATAATCTATATCGTCCACATTTAACCAGACCCCATACAACAAAGGTAAATTTTCGCCATAGCCCTTAGACTCAACATATTCTCTCACAGCGACCTTATCTGCTAATCGAGTCCATATAGATGTGTCCGTATGAAAAGCCCTATATGCTATTTTATCATATAGGGTTTTAGGATTACGTGTATTAAGCCATCTTCCCGTCACCCGTTTATAATTCAATTTAAACAAAAATTCAGGATAATTTCTTAATAATTTCGAAAAAGACACCCTTATTCTATGAAACAAAACCATATGTATTAATTTAGTAATCGCAAATAAATATCTTGTAATTGATTTTCAACATTTTCTGGCAAAAAAGGGCCTATTCTCTCATATGAACGTTTTCCCATTGTGAGCCTCAACTCTTTATTATCAATAAGACATTGTAACAATTCATACAACGACTTCATATCTCCAGGAGTAAAAAGATAACCATTATGATTATGTTCCACCACACTTGGGATCCCCCCTATATTTGTTGCTATTATTGGTAATTGATACGACATGGCCTCTAATATTGTTATAGGAACCCCTTCAACATAAGAAGGTAAGACAAATATATCTGAAGAACTATACAACATATTTTTCTTTTCTCCTTGAACCCAACCCTCAAAAGAAACTATGTCCTGCATATTATTATCTTCTATGATGTTTTTTAAACGTTTAACATCTCCCTTTCCCCCAATATGTAATATAATTTTTCCTTCAAACTCTTTTCTATGACTTTTGAGTAAATCCAATAAATCAAAAATTCCCTTCTGCTCCGTTATTAAGCCTAAAAATAATAGGTGAATCAAACCATCATTTTTTCTACTCTCTTTAACGACCAAAGGAGGTGAAATGACATTCTGCACAACATATACGTTTGTAACACCGACTTCTTTTTCATAAAACTTTTGCCAACTATCAGATAATGCAATAACAGCATCAACCCATTTAAACTTCCGTTTCACATAATTAGTTTTTCTTTTATAATAATCCATAAATGCGCCACCATGCATATGAAATACTATCTTCTTCCCAAATAGTTTCCCTATAAATGCATAAAAGGAAGAGCGTATAAAGCTATTATATGATGCAGAATGTATATGCACGATTTTAATATTACGATTAAAGAGTAATACAATCACATACCTAATAATAGCCCACAATGAAAAAATTAATTTTCCCAAGCGACACGTTTCCACAGAATTCTCCACAACATTAAAGTGCGGATATATATATTCCGCATATGTGTTTATTACCTGCGCAATACCTCCTTTGGGAGGATTATACCGACACCCAACTGTTAAAATCTTTTCACTTAACGTTCTTGACAACATATCCCGACTATTTATCTTCCTTTGTTAAATACATTATAGCCAATGAAAGAGAAAACATTGCCGCATACCAAAAATAAACTTCACTTTGAAAAAAAGCAAAGACAATGTATAACATCAAGAATATTCTTGCAAGATTTTGATATGGCGACCCTCTTCCATGAATTTTAATAAACCTATATATTGAAATACAATATAATAGCAACAAGATAAAACCAAGTGCGCCATATTGTGCTAATGTATCAATAAAATGATTGTGCGAAAACAACCTATGCCCAATTGCGTTATACATATCACTCATAACGCCCTCTAACCCTTTTCCAAACAATAAGCCATACCAATTATTTTGCGTATAATTTTCCAATGACACTCTCCAATAGTCAAACCGTCCTGAACCATCTATACTAATCTCTGTACTTTTATTATAAACACCTTTTTCCGTTATTCTTGCCTTGATAGCTGGATTAGTTTCATACAACACAATTAACACCATAATTCCTCCAATAAACAATAACAAATAACGATGTATATTTTTAAAATTAATTTTTTTCCAATCTATTAATAAAATACAACCTATTATAAACATTAACCAGCCCGTTCTCACAAATGTTTTATACAATGAAATCACTCCAATAAGTATTAACAAACCATTAAAAAGTTTCTGCTTCTTAGAAACAAAATGTCCTTTTAAAAATCCATCAATTAAAACCAACATAGCACCACAAAAATATGACGATGCGGCATGTACTGCGCCAAACATTCCAGAATAATAAGTCATCCCCTCTCCGTACATAGCTGCTGATTCAAATTCATATATCGGTGATATTATCCCCAGCAAGACAAATGCAGATGACAATAGTATAAATTGAGACAATGTTTCTAATATCCTCACTAACGTTTCAACATTGAATTTTGAAAGCCAATAATTAAAAAACAAAACAATTGGTAACTGCTTCGACGCATGAATTATTATTGAAAATGGATATGTAAGAATAACCGGACAAAAAAGGTTTTCAAAGGAATATAAATATGAATATTTCTCAAAGGAAAACCATCTTCTATCACACTTTACCAAACAATACATAAAATACAACAGCACGGGAATCTTCCATAATTGAGCTATAGAAATCCCATATATAGCACCTTTCCCTTCTAAAATATGAATGACTTCAAATAATACAAACAATGCGGCCGTATAAACTTTTCTTTTCATCATTTTATCATAAAAACACCCTCTGCCACCAACATTTTATAAATATCTTCCAGTTGAGCATTATTTTTCACAAGAGAATCTTCATAAACACAGTATAAATCTATGTCATTCCGTAATCTTTTTATTGTTATCAAAGATGAAGAATAAAAACTCAACACTTTTGTCTTGGCTGGCAACGACAATGCTAACATTTCCACATTCATTTTATTTTCATATTCAATAACACTTTCATATTGAAGTTCCTTTTTTTTTCTCTCTGCTGGATGCATATAATAAGCTATACATCCACAATCAGGGAACATACACTGGATTTTCCTCATATGCTCATTTAAAACTTTCGTTGACATAACATTGTGTTCGCATAAAGGTTGTCCTAAAAAAATAATTTGTTCCTTTATTCTTTGCGACTCGCCTATATTTCGTTTATAATTATTCTTTAGAAATTCATACTCATTTTTTTCCACCATATCACCACTAACATTTTTTATAGAGTATATAGTATAAAAACAAAGTTGTTGTATAAAAAATCTTTTGAATAAAAAATGAATCGAAACAGCTCTATGATAAAAAGGTAGAAATAACGATATACATTTCTCTTGTTTTTCTTTTTCTCTATATCTAACTATTTTAATTGTTGCCATACCATCATCGACAACATATACATTAGGAGCACAATCATTTCTAGTAATAGCTTTAATAACATATCTATGCGTAAAAAGTAAATAATTACCTATTATCACATTATGAAAACATTTTTGAAATGTTATCATTCTCACCCTTATCAGATATAACACTGTTTGAATCAACTGTACAAAAAGATTTTCCCTAAACCTAAAATAAAATACTCCGCAAAAGAAGATTCCATATACGTCATTTTCTCTTAATAGTTTTTTTATATCCGCCTCTCTTTTATTTGTTGCAGACACAACAATTAAAATATTATTCCTATAGTTATGTGATTTGATACACTCCACAACATTCATCAGTTGCATTTGAGAACTCACAACAGAAATACTTGAAGTCATCGTCATCAATTATATTGTTTTAATTGTATTGTTTTCCATACGATAAAAAAATTCAACACATAGGATATCACATATCCAATAGACATTCCTATAGAAAGACCAACCATTACATTTCCACCACGCAAATTAATAATTAACAAAGGGAAACAAACAAACAATAACAAATCTATACATATAAGAAATAAGACACGAACGTACGCTTTAATAGTTATCAAAAATCCTCTCGTCAAATATGATGAAGAAAACACGTATCCTATCAACATTATTTGAATTGGTCGTATTGAATCCACGTATTTTGGAAAAAAATATGTCATAACATAGGGCGTTATATACCATCCAACAATTGCAACGGGGATCATTACTAATGGGACCAAGAGACTCAAAGTTTTTAAATATTTCCATAAATCTATAGCATGTCTGGATTGTCCATATTTCAATCCCATTTGAGGATGTAAAAATTGCGCGACCTGAGTAGGTATCATATTCATACAACTTCCAACAGCTATTACAGGATTAAATAATCCGACAAGAATCGTCCCTCCAAATTTCAATAACACTAATTTGGGAACACTCTGAATTATAGATTTTATCTGATTGTAGATTGTCATAAAAATACCACGCTTCAACAACGAAAAGAAATAATACTTGTGAAAGTTAGGCAAAACGCCTCTATACGGTGCAAAAACGAACAAAAGCGCAGTTAACACAACGTATTCAACAACATGATATAGTAATAGACCAAAATAACCATAATGATAAATAAAATATATTAGAACTACACTAACCACACAATCAAAGAGGTATATTTTAGTTAACTTATCAAATGCATTTGCCGACCTATACGTCGCAATATAATGTAGTCTGAAACAGGAACAAATAGCTATTATAGAAACAGCACCAACGCCTAAAATATATTTTTCATCAAAATGCTTACATATCATTATTACAACAACTATTGCTGCAACAATAAATAACGCCAAAGCTAATACTATTGCAAAAAATAGCGCTGTAGAAACAAATTTTCTCGCCTTGCTTTTTTTTCTCGCTCCTATAGCAATAGGTAATTCTAAATTTAAACCACTTTGTATTCCTATTTGTAATATGGGTAAATATGCATTTATTATAGTTAACGACTGCCAAATTCCCAATAGCTCAGGTCCCAGCCATCGCATATTCAAAAAACCAATAAGCATGGCGCATATAGTTGACAAGGAACTAGCCATGCTATACCCAACCCCTACCTTAAACATAGATTTTTTTGAATTCCCCATTTACAATAGGAGTTTTTAAATATTCATATGTTTAACAATATCATTTGCTTTTTGATATTCATAGGGATTCCCTATATCAATCCAAGTCCCATTTATAGGAAAACGAATTACTTTTTTATTTTTTGATATTAATAATTCAATCAAATCTGTGGCATTAAAAAATACGCCATTGGGAATTAATTCCAAGATTGACTTCTTAAAAAGATAAATACCAGCATTGGCATAATAGTCATATGTTGGTTTTTCAATTACACCTTTTATATTACGGAAATTTTCAATGTCAAGTATTCCATATGGAATATTTATACTATAAGGGACTGCTGCGACAGACATATCAGCATCATATTGCACAAAATGTAAATAAAAATCCTCATAATTAATATCCGTAAACAGATCTGAATTCATTACCAATATCGTATCGTTGACAAATTTCTTTACCAATTTAACCGCACCTATTGTTCCCATAAAAATAGGTTCCCTTACACAATTAATATCTACATCACTATGAGGTTCTTTATAATGTTCCTCTATTTGTTCTCCCAAATAATTAACCGTGACTGAAATATTTCTTATACCATAAGAAATCAATCTATCCACATTATGGTCAATAATAGCTTTATCCCCTACAGGTAGCAATGGTTTAGGTTTTTTTTCCGTCAAAGGGCGAAGACGCTCTCCTTTTCCTCCTGCCATGAGTACTGCATCTATTGGGAGTATAGACAATTGGTCTTTCGTACTAATTACATCAATTATTTGTTTGTTGTTATTAATAATTGGAATAATTTTTAAACCTAAGGATTTACATTTTTTAAACTTATTCACGTTCTGCTCATCGCCAAGGGTCAAATACATTGGCGTTTTGTTCATTGCGTTCACAACAGAATCTTCTAATGTTCCATGAGACAAAATATGACGTCTAATATCCCCATCAGTTAAAGATCCAATAAGTCGATTGTCCTCATCAACAACAAAAATAGTTAATCCTTTAGACGACAACTTATCAATTGCTTTTAATGCTGTCAAAATAGTAGCAGAGCATTTAATGATATATTGATTCATATGAAAACCTACCAAAATATTTTACTAACTTAATCTTTTTAGAATACTTTCAACAAGATACCAATCCAACATAGTGTCTATATCAACGGATTCTTCTTCACTCATAATGCATTTTTTTATTTTTGTAAAGCCGCCGAGACCTTTTTCTAGTATAGCTTTTGCGTTTATTACGTAAACAGCACCATTGTACTCGTATAATTTTTCGGCATCTTGACGACGAACATTCGCTTTCCCAATAACTTTTTCAAGGAATCCGTCTGCGTTCTCTTTACAAAGAACAGCGCTGACATGTGATTCCTTTACTGTTGTAACCATATCATATTCAGGCGTATACAAAGTCAAACAATCCCTTATATTTTGCACTGTACGAAGCGGAGATGTCGGTTGTAAAAGAACTACGACATCATACACAAGCCCCTGCGCCGCATAAAAATTTAATGCATGAACAATAACATCGCTACTTGTTGCTGTATCAGAAGCAAGTTCTGCTGGACGAACAAAAGGAACCTTTAAACCTTGTTTTTCAACAACATTAATGATTTCTTTATCATCTGTTGAAACGCAGATGTCTTTATCTTCAGCCAATTTTCTTGCAACTTCAATAGAATAACAAATTAGTGGTTTACCATTGAGTAATTTGATATTCTTATGGGGGATTCCTTTGCTTCCACCCCTTGCCGTAATTAGATACAAAGTTTTCATTTCTTTTTTTCCTTTTTAAATCATTCCCAAAAGTTTGCAGACATTGCATGAACACGTATTTTAATCTCTTTCATAACAAGGAGATTCTTTTGGTAAGAATCAAAATCTGGCGCAAGAGCTTTACCACCAACCATATCAATCAAAAGACCTATAAGATTTGTGCCTGTAGCATGTGTTGCCGGATAACCTCCGCCAAAACGAGGATTCATATCAATTACAAATAGCCCCCGATTCGTTTCAATGATATCGCAGTCCAAGTTTCCTACGTGTCCCAGTTTTTTTGCAATTTCTATGATTAAAGCCTGAATATCCTTATTTTCTACAGACATTGCCTTGTCTGTTTCTCCGCTGCGCATTGATATTTTTTTCTTTACAACGCAGCGAACAGGTTCAAAATCAAATGTATTAAATACATCTGCTCCAAACTCTTCTCCAGCAAGAAATTCTTGAATTATCATACCATCATGGAAAAGACTTTTTAGTGACGAAAGATTTTCTATTTTGTATGTTTCTGCACTTCCACTACCATATATAGGCTTTAGCATGATAGGAAAATCAATTTGACCTTTTTTTAAATCATTTTCAAATGATTCGACATTTTCATATGTAGCAGGAACTAAAAAACCATTAGATTTCAAAAAATCATTCATCATGGATTTGCTATAGCAAATATCCAAGACCTTACGATTCGACACTATAATGTTGATTCCATCTTTCAAAAAAGATTCTCTATAATTCGAAAGAATGTATATTTCAGGATCAATTACAGGAATAACTACAGATACCTCCAATCGTTTACAGAGTTCTTTCAACTTTTCGACATATAGTTCTTCATTATCAACCGGTTTTGGTAAAATAAACTGTCCATCATTATTGCCATAAAGACCACTTGCGGTTTTGTCACAATCCGAAACAAACACCTTTCCTTTGAAAGAGGGCGTTTCTTTAAGGTATTCTACCAAATAACCGCGTCGACCAACATTTGTAATCAGTACATTCATCATTCATTCCATTCTAAAAAAGATTAGGACTTCCACCTGTGTTCAAATAAAGGACATTCTTGTACTTATCATTAGAATTCAAATATTCGGACATCCTTAAAAAACTTTTTGCGTTATAAACGGGATCCAAAAAAAATCCATCCGTAATAGCAACATTCTTTATAATAGACGAAATTGATTCACTTTGAGTTCCATAAGGAATCGCTGATGGAATCACATTTCCATAGATTTTTTTTTCATGAACCTCTGATTTTTCCAAAGCAAGTTCATTAAAAAGATTATTAACTTCAATCAAGCATCGATCAATAGGACGAGCAACACTTACTCCAACAACATCGGTATTACAATTTTGCAAGCCAAATACCAGTCCAGCCATAGTTGTTCCCGTTCCACAAGGTAAAAATACTGCATCAAAGTGAACATCTAGTTCTTTTTCATGCATTTGAATTTCTTCTGCAACTTCAACATAAGACAATGCAGATTCCTTCATATGCCCACCTCCAGGCACCCACAAATAATTACACAATTTTTGTGATGCTAAAAAGGAATCAATAAAATCATGAGCTTCGGATGATCTGCAATAAACTAATTCAACGTTGTCGAGATGAGATATTAATGTAAAATTTCCACTTTTCCTAGATTCATTATCATCAGTCAATATGATTAAATCACAAGCAATACCAAGATAATTACACAAGCACGCAATTACTCTAATATGGTTTGAATGTATTGAACCAAATGAGATTATCTTCTCAACATTTTTTTCAACAGCGATTTTTCCAATATACTCCGCAAAACGAGCTTTGTTTCCTCCAAATGCAAAATCTAGCGTATCGTCGCGTTTTACATAAATATTCACTTTCGGAAGTGAATATTTCATTTTATAGCAACTGCTTACATTATGTATGAGTTGTATTTTCTTATTTGAGATCATAAAAACTCTTCTTTATGTCAATATGTTGCTTAGACCAAAAATCTTTAATAGTTCCAACAATTTTTCGCGTAGTGTCACCATCTCCATTTGGATTCTTTACCGTCGCACAAATTCTTTTGAAATGAGGAGAAAGGGCTTTTTCCATAGCGGCAAGAATACATCCTTTATTAGGCTCACAATTAATTATACTTGCCGCTTGTATGCGACCCCGTTGCCGATCTCCTATATTTATTGTAGGCAAATGCATTGAAGGAGCTTCTATAATGCCCGATGAGGAATTTCCCATCACAAATTCAGCATATTTAAGAGCAGAAAGATAACGTCTAGCCCCTAAAGAAGACACACAAAGGACATTATCTCTTTTTTGAGCATAATCGTCTAATATAGTGTTAATCACATCTCCGCCATTATCAGCATTCGCTTTTGTAAAAATAAACTGCATTTCAGGATGAGAATCACAGGCTTGTAGAAGTTCATTCAATTGATGTTCACAGGTGTTATTTTCTAGCGTTACTGGATGGAATGTTACAACAGCAAAAGGTTTTGTTAACGGGAAATTTATTTGCTTACCCAGTTCCTCTCTATCAAGAAAATCTGTTTGAAGAATATTTTCAATTCCCATCGAACCAACAGTAAAAACCCTTTCTGGAGATTCCCCCATTTGGATTATTCGATTTCGATAAACTTCGGTAGTAGGGAAATGTAAGAATGACATTTTGGTCATTGCATGGCGATAGCATTCATCAGCAGCCCCTTCTGTTGTTGCTCCTCCGCTACAATGAATAATGGGAATATTACAGTTTACCGCAGCGATACAAACACCAAGAGTTTCATATCTGTCGCCATCAACAAGTATAAAATCAGGTTTGTTCTTTGAAAGATATTTTGTAAACGCTACAATTGCATTTGCCATAGTCTCACTTACAAACTCAACCCCTAAGCTATTGCCTAAAATTGGAATCTGCACAGTCGAACAAAAATTGTCTTTTTTGATTTCTGAAAAAGTGTATCCATATTTTTCAGAAAGATGTGTCCCTGTAACTAGCAACTTTACATCAATTTCGGCATCACCACTCATTCTTTTTATGAGCGGCCGCATAAGGCCGTATTCCGCACGAGTCGTTGTTACTATATCAATTTTTATCATAATTCAATCATTTCATCTTCAATAAAGTCTCGTATTGCGGCTTTACCAAGAACTTCATGCCAACGGGCTGGAGAAATGCCTTTGCCAGCATGACGAGGAACAATATTGTCTTCTGTAAAAATTTCACCTTTAGAGATATTTCTTAGAGCGACAATACTCTTTCTTGCTGCATATCGATTTTCAATTTCACCTGCTTTAGGTTGCTTTACGCCATCTCCAAGAGCAGCCTCAATATGGCGTATGCTAGAAACAAGTGCTTTCAATTCATCGGGTTCAATACTAGCCTTTTGATCCGGACCCGGCATAGTTCTGTCAAGTGTAAAATGCTTTTCAATGACCGTAGCCCCCATCGCCACAGCCGCAATCGGCACCTCAATACCCAAACTATGGTCAGACAGGCCAACTTCTTTATTGAATTGTCTTTTCAAGGTATCCATTGCGCGAAGATTTATGTCCTCATAGGGAGTCGGATATTCAGTCGTACACTGCAACAGAGTTATTTTAGGCGTTCCATTATCTTCTAAAAGCTTTATTGCATTAGAAATCTCCTCTATAGTACCAATACCAGTAGACATTATAACAGGCAATTTGGTTTTCCCGATTCGTTCAAGATACGGAACATTTATGATTTCGCCAGAAGGCACTTTCCAAAAATCACACCCCAAACTATCGAGAAACTCAATACTTTCAAAATCAAAAGCTGTTGAAAGATAAGATATTCCTATTTTATCGCAGTATTCCTTCAATCTACGATGTTGATCAAATGAAAAACGAAGTTTTTTAATCATATCAAGCTGGGACTCATTCGCTCCAGTCTCACGTTTTTGATATTCTGCTTTCTCAGAAAACTTCGATGTAGATGTAATTGATGTCTGGAACTTGATTATATCTACTCCAGCTGCTTTCGCAACATCAATCATTTGAATGGCAGTGTCAAAATCACCATTATGGTTCACTCCTGCTTCTGCAATAATTAGTGTTTTCATATATACCTCACCCATTTATAATATTTTTGTTTTCCACCAGCCAGTGGAACATCGCGTACATCATAATCAGTCGTTCGAGTAAATCCTAATTTTTCAAATCGTTTTACACTTCCTACATTTAAATCAGATACCATGGCGACATGGACATTGTATCCTTTTTCTTTAGCAATCTTATCACTCTCTTGAATAATCCATGTTCCGATACCACGCCTTGTAAACTCAGCCAAAACACCACTCGGAACAAAAAATTCACCATTATCGCAATAATCGATGTAAAAAAAAGCAACCGCATTAGCAACCCCCTCAAAGTAAACAAGATATATGTCTCTTTTGGTACTATTAATTTGTTCCGCATACCATTTTCTGAAGGATTTCTTTTCTGGTGCAGTTAAAAAACCACTCCATTTTATATTATCTGCATCTGATTTGATTTTGTAGAAATCTTCAAAATCAAATTCATTATCTTGTGCCAATTTATATCTTAACATACTATACTCTCGCGCTACTCGGAATGTTCACAACTCTATCCGCAAACCAGATAGTATTTTCAAGGCCATCGTGTTCACAGTTTTCAAACATCGGAAGTCTGTTCATTAGCTCCCAAATAGGACGTGTCATTACGCCGTTGTCATTCGTATATTGTAAAAATTCCAACTGTTTTTCCTTGCTTTCCGTAATGACAGCATTAAGCCAATAGTTACTGAAACAATTTTCTGGTTCGATAAAGAAATCTATTCCCTCAACATTCTTGAAAAATTCTGCATAAGCGGCAGCAATTTCACGCTTACTTGCAATCAACTTGTCAATGTATTCCAACTGGGCACAACCGAGGGCGGCGTTGATATTCGGCATACGGTAATTGTAACCAATATGGTCATGCTTGAATTCCCAACGATGCGGCACCTTCGCCTGCGTGGTAATGTGCTTCGCCATATTGCCAAGTTCTTCGTCCTGAAACAACATCATGCCACCACCACCTGTAGTAATTGTCTTGTTACCATTGAAGCTGATAGCCCCAACTTTGCCAAACGTTCCGGTGTGCTTTCCTTTGTACTTGGACCCGATACTTTCCGCAGCGTCTTCAACCAATTCAATATGATATTCTTCACACACCTGAGTCATATCCTCGATACGAACTGGATGACCAAAAGTATGCATTGGTACACAAGCCTTGATTCTACGACCAGAATTTTTGTTGTAACACTGACCATTCTTTATTTCAGCATTCTTGCAGAGCCATTCTCGAACAGCGTCAGGAGAAAGTCCCATCGTAGATTTATCAACATCGATAAATACGGGAATCGCACCAATATAAGAGAGAGCATTACATGTTGCAATGAACGTAAGCGCCTGAGTCAAAACTTCGTCATCACGTTCTACCCCAACCATCATCAGGGACATGTGCAATGCATTTGTCCCGCTTACACACACCACAGCCCTTCTTGCACCTGTAAAAACAGCCATATCGTTTTCAAAACGATCCACAAATTTGCCAACGCTCGAAACGAATGTGGTGTCGATACATTCGTTCAGATATTTCTTCTCGTTTCCAATAAAAACAGGAACCGACAGCGGCACAAAATCTTGATTGCCGTATAATTCGTGAATAAAATCAGTCGTTTTTTTTAAGTCCATAATTTACATTTTTTGGTCAAGGTTCTTTCCCTTTTCTTCGTGTTGAAAGTTGGGAATGAAACCTTTAATTGCCTCAACTACCTGAGCCTTAGTGAAATCAGTTCGAGCAAATATATTTTCTAATTCTTTAAAAAAAATGTCAACTTCATTCATCGGACGTCTTGAAGTCTGCTCCACAACGCCCAAAGCCTTGAAACGTTGCATATTGATTTTTTCGCCTGGCACATAAAATTCTTCGTATGCCTTTTCGCCGGTGGTATCGCTCTTGAAATATACCACGGGATATTTGTCGGAATCGTATGACATTTTGTCGGCAAAATCCTTTGCTGATTCATCATTGGGACATTCCTCTTTCGTGAAACCTTCTGCCTTCACAAGATCATCACAAATCTTTGAAAACGTGAGCATCTGATCCTCGCCCAATTTCGGGAAGAAAACCTCGCCTCCGTTGCCAAGTATGCACGCCAACATACAAATTTGTCCTGACTCTTCGGGAGAGACAAAATAACGTTTCACATCATTTGGAGCGGCAAGCGGCTGTTTTTTCTGCAAACGGTGAATCCATCCGTCAGGCAGCGAACCATTGGAAAATGCTACATTGGCAAACCTTGCTGTTGTCACCTTAAAATGTTGGTTATAAGCCATTACCAAATCTTCCATAATCCTTTTGCTTGCACCCATAATATTAACGGGGTTTGCCGCCTTGTCGGTGGAGACACAGAAGAAATGTTTGGGCGGATACACACAAAGCAAATCCATCAGTTTCTTTGCCTTGATGTCGTTGTTTTCGATAAGAGCCTGTACAGAATACTTATCTTTCTCGCTTCTCACGTGTTTGTGCGCTGAGAAATTTGCAACAATGTCAAATCCTTTTTCTTCGCGGAAAATGCGTTCAAATATTGGGTCTGCGAAATTCAGCGTGTAACATCTGAACTCATCGGGGCAGAAAAGTCCTTTGGTAGAGCGCACGTCGCGCACTAACTCCGCCAAGCCGTTTTCGTTTAAATCTACAACTACAACGCTCTTTGGCAGAAACCTCAGCACGGCTTTTATGAAAGACGAGCCAATAGAACCCGCGCCACCAATAACGCAGACTTTTTTGTCTTTGATTTCGCACTCCAACGTGTTTTTATTTGCTTCAATATCAGCAGCAAACATACTATCAGGACGGAAAGTTACACTATCGGATATAAATTTATCTAAATTGAACATATAAACTTCGAACTAACCTATCTACAAATTAAATTTTTTACTCAAAACTATTCTCGTCTACCAAAACCTCCAAAAAACTCCTCGGAATACTTGTTATTGCAACAGCTGCAACTCCACCAACAGGAACCACCACACACATATTTTTCTTTATTCGTTTCACAATACCTTTTACCCCTTTGAAAACGCCATCGACAATCTGAACCTTTGTACCTGGACGATAAACAAAATCCATATTCCGAAGATACTCCACCTGTTCATTTTGCGTGGATGTAACACGAATAAAATCATTCATACTTTGTTCTGGAACATATATAACCTCAGAATGTTTCTGTCCATTATCATCTGTAACAAAATGCATCATATAACGAAGTGGTTCATACAACGTTTTATTTTTTTTTATATCCTCCAGTTTTGCAAAAGTTGTATAAACAAATAGGATATTATTTAACGCTGGAACCAACTGTAAACGAGAATCAACTCTTTTATAAGTCATTGGAACGTACGTTTCCACACCATTTTCATTATCCAACAAATCCTTTAATTTCATCACACGGGAATCTGATGAATAACTGATGCGAAGCGGGTACCACAAATTAGCAGACTTATCAATCATCGCCTTACTATATGCAAATAGTGGGGGACACGCCCCTCTTATTATAGAAGCATTCAAATTTAGACAATGTCCATTCTGTACTGACTATCAGCGACATACAAGACAACATATGCGGCTTTTCAGAATGCCGCATAATGGTACAAATATATAGATTTTCTTTTTTATTTTCAAGGGAAAAAATGCATAGAAACACTGTCCCGTCTCCATACATTGAACAATTTGTTTAGAAAGCATTCAAATTTTCCTTATACCACTCTATAGCCTCATCCAAACCTCTTGCGAAATCGTATTCTGGCTCGTAATTCAAATATTTTTTAGCTTTACTTATATCAGCATTAGAATGTTTTATGTCACCTGGACGGTCGGGTCCAAAAATCGGTTCGATGTTCTTTTGCAATGCCTTAGTCAGAACGTAATAAATATCAATCAGATATTCCCGTCCGCCATACGCAATATTGAAAGCCTGTCCTGATACATTATTCGGAGCAATACAAGCCTTTAGATTTGCTTCTATCACATTTTCTATATACGTAAAGTCACGGCTTTGTTTACCATCGCCATTGATTGTTGGTCGTTCATTGTTCAACAACTGTTTGATAAACTTTGGGATAACTGCCGCATACGCGCCATTCGGATCTTGGCGACGACCAAAAACGTTAAAATATCGTAAGCCTATCGTTTCCAAACCATAATGTTTGGTATATTGTTTTGCCCATTCCTCTTCACACCGTTTGGTTAACGCATACGGACTCAGCAAGTTACCTTCCACGCCTTCTGTCTTTGGCAAATGTTCTTCATCGCCATAAACAGAAGAAGACGAAGCATATACAAACTTTTTCACGTTATTCTGCCGAGCTGCTTCTAACATATTTAACGTACCTTGAATATTATTTGCACAATAAAACAACGGCATTTCAATAGAACGAGGAACGCTTCCCCATGCGGCTTGGTGAAGCACATAATCCACATCTTTACAAGCAGACATACACGTATCAAAATCTTTTATATCTCCTTGTATAAATGTATAATTTGGATTGTTGATAAATAAATCAACATTTTCTTGTTTTCCCGTTGACAAATCATCTAAACAACGAACCCTATATCCTAAATTTAATAACGCTTCGCAAAGATTTGAGCCAATAAATCCAGCGCCTCCTGTGACTAAGAACAACGCATTCTTTGGAAATTGTATGTTTTTATATCCCATTTTAAAATCTTCCCAATTTCACCATCAACAAAAATTTCACCAAATGAATCTGTCGTTTGATTCGTGTTGGTTGTTTGAGCAAACGATATGCAAACTCAAGATTATGCGACACCCACCATTGAGGCGCACGTTTTACATTTCCCGTATAAACATCGAAACTGCCGCCCAAACCTTGATAAATTGCTTTATGCTGTTGCAACATTTCCTCCATCAACAATTCTTGTTTGGGCGAGCCCATTGCAACAAACACCACATCTGGTTTCTTTTCAACTATATCAGAAATCAGTTGGTTCTTTTCGTCTTCATTCTGAATATATCCATTCCGAAAACCAACAATCTGAATACCTGCAAAATCATTCTTCAACTGCCGAACGGTCGTTTCTATCACTTCCTGCTTACTACCCACAAGATAAAACGTCTTACCTTGCTGAAACAATGATTCAATTATTTTCAACCACAATTCGCAACCAGGAAGTTTTTTTGCATTGGCAAAGCCGTGTTTTTGCAATGCCATCACTGCCCCAATGCCATCACTGTAGCCAATATTGTTATTGATGATAGATTTAGTTTGTTCGGTTGCATGTAGAATTTTTTCCGCATTCACGGCAACCAAAATCTTCTTTTCGTTAGAAACAAAATCAATCAGTTCTTCATTCGAAGAAAACGGATACAATTTCACGCCATTTCGTAATGTTACCTGTTCGATTTGTTTCATGTTGTTTATTTTGTCAAAATTTCTACAATTCGCTCTGCAGCCTTACCGTCCCATAATTCTGGTATGCCGCCTTTTTTCCATTTACCGGCAAATAAGTGTTCCAATGTCGGTTTTATTGCCTCTGGATTCGTACCAATCAATTCATTTGTGCCAATGGTGCATGTCTCTGGGCGTTCAGTATTGTCGCGCAATGTGATGCACGGAACGCCCATAACGGTAGTTTCTTCGGTAATACCTCCCGAATCGGTTATCACCGCCAACGAATGCTGCACCATATAATTGAATTCCAAATATCCCATTGGTTCAACAATATGAAGATTTGATGCTTCGATACCTAAATCCTTGAAAATCTTTGCGGTACGCGGATGAATCGGAAATATTATCGGTAATCCGTGGACATTATTTACAATCTCCTGCATTGTTTTCTGCAACTTACTGGCCTCATCAACATTTGCAGGACGATGCATCGTCAGCATTATATATTGTTTTTCCGACAATTGTAATGTTCTGTATATTTCTGGTTGGATAAAACGGGATTGATTCGCTAACAATGTGTCTATCATCACATTACCAACAAAATGAATTTGGCCTTGCTTTGCGCCGAGAGTCCGTAAATTTGTATTCGCAACCTCCGACGTCGTAAAATACAAATCGGCAACCGAATCCGTAACCATACGATTGATTTCTTCCGGCATAGTCAAGTCCCAACTGCGGATGCCAGCTTCAATATGAGCAACTTTTGTATTTAATTTTTTTGCAACAATCGAACACGCCATAGTTGACGTAACATCACCCACAACTATCACTAAATCAGTAGGATTTGCCATCAAATCTTTTTCAAACGCAATCATTATTCCAGCCGTCTGTTCAGCTTGCGTTCCACCGCCAACACCAAGATTCACATCAGGTTGCGGGATATTCAGTTCCTCAAAAAACGTGTCGCTCATATTTTTATCATAGTGTTGGCCTGTATGCACCAGCCGATATGATATATTTTTCCCTTGCGATTGCGCACGCTGAATGGCATGAATCACAGGAGCGATTTTCATGAAATTTGGACGAGCCCCGGCTATGATTGTAACTTTCATTATAGTCTTCCGTCTATTATGCTTCTGTTCAACGTTCCTTTTACATCAAAAATCACGTGCTGCTTATTCAACAACGATTGAATATCAAGGGTTTCAAACTCTCTATGGGCAACAGCGGCAATCGCGGCGTCGAACGTTGCTTTCGGTAATTCATTCACTATTGTTATGCCATATTCATGTTGTGCGACAGCAGGATTTGCCCACGGGTCATACACCGTGATATTCAAATTGTATTCCTTCAAGGCCTTGTAAATGTCGATAACCTTAGTATTACGGACATCTGGACAGTTTTCCTTAAATGTAAATCCAAGAATCAAAATATTGCTGTTCAAGACTTGGATGCCCTTCTTCAACATCAATTTAATTACTTGATTTGCAACATATTCGCCCATACCATCGTTCATACGACGCCCAGCAAGTATGATTTCAGGATTATAGCCATGACGTTGTGCGCATTGTGCCAAATAATACGGGTCAACGCCAATACAGTGACCGCCAACCAAACCTGGCTTAAACGGCAAGAAATTCCATTTTGTGGAAGCTGCTTCCAACACATCGTTTGTGTCAATGCCAAGAGCAGTGAATATTTTTGAAAGTTCATTCACAAACGCAATATTTATGTCGCGTTGCGAGTTTTCTATAACTTTTGCCGCTTCCGCAACTTTCATTGATGGTGCCAAATGCGTACCAGCCTGAATTACAGAACTATAAATTTCATTTACTTTCTTACCAATTTCTGGTGTTGAACCAGAAGTTACTTTCTTAATTTTTTCCACCGTATGAAGTTTATCGCCAGGATTGATACGCTCTGGAGAGTAACCCGCGAAAAAGTCAACATTGAATTTCAATCCCGAAACTTTTTCCACTACAGGAATACATTCATCTTCGGTCACGCCTGGATAAACTGTTGATTCATACACAACTATATCACCTTTTGATATAACTTTTCCTACCGTTGTGCTTGCGCCATACAATGGCGTCAGGTCAGGATTGTTATTTTCGTCAACTGGCGTTGGAACAGCAACAACATAGAAATTACAATCACGAATATCGTCAATATTGGCGGTACATTTGAAACCATTCTTTATCGCCGACTGCAAAAGTTCATCGCTCACTTCCAACGTGGCGTCGTGTCCTTGCATCAATGCATCAACACGTTTTTGATTCATATCAAACCCTACCGTTTCGTACTTCGTAGAAAACAATCGAGCTAACGGTAAACCCACGTAGCCCAAGCCAATCACGCAAATTTTTGTCTGTCCCATATAGTAAAGTCTAATTTTAACCCAATTCACAAATGAATAGATAGCAAAAATAAAAAAATCTCCGTTACGTTTTAACGCCAAACAAGATTTTATGCGTGAATATTTTTAGTTTTTGTACATTTGTCTGATTTATCAATTACGATGCGTGTAGTAATAATTGCCACATTAAGTATTCTGTTTTCGATTCCAGGTATTGCACAAGCAATATTTTCAGGAACCATTATTGACGCGGAGTCGAAAAAAACGCTCGGCAACGTGTATGTGGAAAACACTTCACGCCATTTGATTGTTGAATCCGACATAAACGGACATTTTGAGATTTTTTCGCAATTCGGCGACACGCTTGTGTTTTCGTCGATTGGCTACTATTGGGCAAAACATATTGTGACTGAGGAAAATAACCTCACGTTCCACCTTTCGCCACAAATTTACGATATTGAAACTGTCACGAAATATTTTCCATTTTCATACGAAGAACTCACCCAGCGAGTACTTAACATAAAACCTGTGGAGGATTCGCTCCAACTCAATTTGGACCACGAACCGTTCCTGCCCACGAACAACCATCAACCGGGACAGCTCAGCTACACACTAACAGGAGCTATTACCGACATTTACAATTCCACGAACCGTCATGCCCGAAATGCGCTGAAGGCCGCGGAACTGCTGTCGCACAAAGAAAACATACTAATAATGAACAAAAAGTTCAATAAAGCAATGGTTGTTGAAATGACGCACATTCCCGATGCATATTTTGACAAATTCATAGCTTTCTGCAACTTTAGCGACGATTTTCTCGTAAACACATCTGATTTTCAAATCATTATGACAATCTGTTGGCAATACGAACGATTTACCGAAGAACATCCAGAATTGAAAAATTCACTAAACTAATAGGTTCATTCCACATTGTAAATCACATTGTTTTAAGAGTTTTTCAACAATTATGATTTTTTACAGCGCGAAATGCTGATAATTCCTTTTTTTTTCGGAATTTTGCTACACAAATAATTGAGCAATGGGTGAAATTAGAGTAGTTCGTGCGAGCAGTGAACATGAAAAGTATGCACAGGCTATCTCCGACCTTATTTATCAGGCTACGAAGAATAAGGATTCTGGATTGGCGCAACGCACACCGAATTACATCATTTCTAAAATGAAAGAAGGAAAAGGTGTGATTGCTTTTGCCGACAACGACGAAATCGCAGGATTTTGTTACGTGGAAACGTGGCAACACGGGCAATTTGTGGCAAATTCGGGTTTGATTGTCAACCCAAAATTCCGTGGAATGGGCTTAGCGACACGCATCAAACAAGAAGCGTTCAATCTTTCACGCGATTTGTTTCCCAATGCAAAAATATTTGGACTGACCACCAGCGAGGCGGTTATGAGAATCAACACGAAACTTGGCTATATTCCAGTGACATACAGCCGTTTAACCGACGACGATGCCTTCTGGAAAGGTTGCGAATCGTGCGCGAACTACGATATTTTACAACGAACAGGTCGGAAAAATTGCCTCTGCACAGGCATGGTTTTCGACCCAAACGATGAACATAAATAAAACATAAAATTATGGCAAAAACAGCAGTACTTGCATTCAGCGGTGGTTTGGACACTTCCTATTGCGCAAAATACTACAGCAAGGAAAAAGGATACAATGTCCATTCGGTAATTATCAACACTGGCGGATTTTCACCAGCAGAACTGAGCGACATCGAAACAAAGGCGAAAAATCTTGGCGTGAGCAAACACGTTTGCATCGATATTTCCCAAGAATATTACAAAAAATGTATCCGCTATATGATTTTCGGAAACATTTTGAAAAACAACACCTACCCTCTTTCGGTAAGCTCTGAACGTATATTCCAAGCTATCGCGCTTGCCCAATACGCACGCGACATCAAAGCTGACTACATCATTCACGGAAGTACTGGAGCTGGCAACGACCAAGTTCGTTTTGACTTGGCTTTCAACGTGATTTGTCCAGAAATTGAGATTCTTACTCCTGTACGCGATGAAAAATTGACCCGAGAATATGAAATTGAATATTTGAAAAAAGAAGGCATCGTTTCCGATTGGAAAAAAGCTGAATATTCAATAAACAAAGGTATTTGGGGAACAAGCATCGGAGGAAAGGAAACGCTCCATTCCAACGAAACGATTCCTGAATCGGCTTATCCTTCGCAATTGGAGGAAAAAGAACCACGAAAAATAGAATTAGTGTTCGACAAGGGAGAATTGGTGGCTATGGACGGCGTGCTTTACCAAAATCCTGTTGACATTATTAAGAACTTGAACGAAATCGCTTCAAAATATGCAATCGGACGTGGTATGCACATTGGCGACACAATCATTGGAATCAAAGGACGTGTGGCTTTCGAAGCGGCTGCTCCAATGGTTATTATAAAGGCACACCACATGCTTGAAAAACACAATCTTACGAAATGGCAATTGTATTGGAAAGAACAATTGGCAAACTTCTACGGAATGTTGCTCCACGAGGCTCAGTATCAGGAACCGGTGATGAGAAATATTGAAAAATATTTGGAAGATTCACAACTCCACGTTTGCGGAAAAGTGTTCGTTGAACTGAATCCATACAATTTCACCGTAATCGGCATAGAATCGAAATATGATTTGATGCAAGCAAAATTCGCACAATATGGAGAAGTTAACACTGCATTCTCTGGTGAAGATGTGAAAGGATTCACTAAAATTCTTTCGAACCAAATCAAATTATACAACTCTGTGTGTGATAAATAATTACACCTGTTAAGAATACCAAAAGGGAAAAATGCGTTGCATTTTTCCCTTTTTCATTTTCATCCAAACAATAACTATTTCTAATAAACATCCACTGTTTTAGCGCCAGCCACAACAAATTAATCCTTCAAATCCTTATTATTCCTACGTTCCTGATACGTATCCCACTTCACAAACAAATTAGCTAAAATTGTTCCCGAAATGGAATGCCACACACACGAAACAGCCGATACAATAGCGGCCTCGGGCAATGCGGCAAAGTGTTTTGAAGCAAGGTTTGTGGCAAGCCCAGCGTTTTGCATACCAACTTCTATCGCAATGGTTCGATTCTTCGCAACGCCCATTTTTAGGGCTTTACCAACCAAGAAACCGCATACATATCCCAACGCATTATGACAGAATATCGCCACAAAAATCACCAATCCCGATGTAAAAAATTTATCGCCATTTACCGCCACCACACCTCCAACAATGCACGCCAAACCTATCACCGAAATTCCCGGCATTATTTTCCGCACTTCAACAAAGGTGTCTTTCTTTCCGAAAAAATAATTGAGAAAGAATCCAATCGTAACAGGCATCAATGTGACGAACAAAATCGAACGAAACATTCCCCACGCATCAACATCAATGGCTTCGCCTGCAAGTGTTAGCACCAACAACGGAGTGATTATCGGCGACAACAATGTGGTTACCGTTGTCATACCAACAGAAAAAGCCACATCGCCACGACACAAGAACGACATAATATTTGACGAAACGCCTCCAGGACAACAGCCAACCAAAATCAAACCAACCGCAATAGCGGGACTCAATCCACATAATTTTGTCAATGAAAATGCAATGAGTGGCATCAATGTATATTGTGCAAGCGCACCGACCAAAATATCAATCGGACGAGAAATTAAGATTTTAAAATCATCGACAGTCAACGTGATTCCCATCGACAACATTATGATACCCAACACAATAGCCTGAATATCACCTTTCACCCACATAAAGCAATCTGGGGAAAAATAGGTAAAAAACGCAATCAAAATAATAAATACCGAAGTATGATTCGAAAGAATCTTACTTAACCGTTGTAATGCTTTCATTTTCAACCTTTTTATTACGAACATCAATTGGAAGTTTCAAATAATAATACCACAGCAAAGCCGCCGTAACCAACGTTGCCAGTAAATCGGCAGCAGGCATGGCGTACCACACGCCGTCCAATCCGTAGAAGTGCGGAAGCACAAGCACAAATGGAATCCAAAATATACATTGCCGTGAAATGGAAAGGAAAATCGAGGTTTTGGGCATTCCTATCGACTGAAAGAAATTCGACACAACTACCTGAAAACCAACGAGTGGGAACATTATACAATACAACCGCATACCCGATCGGATTAAATCGGCAAGTACCACATCGGAGGTGAAACAATATGCGATTTGATACGGCAACAACTGCACGCCAAGAAATCCCACTATGGTAACTCCCGTACCGATGCAAATCGTCATCCACAACGTCCGGACAACCCTGTCGTAGCGAGCCGCGCCAAAATTATAGCCAACAATTGGTTGCATTCCCTGCGCCAAGCCCAACACTATCACAATCACAAAATTCACCACCGTGCTAATCACACCATATGCCCCTATCGCATAATCGCCACCGTAATTCTTTAATTGCCAGTTACATACAGCAACGACCAAACATGTTGAAATATGGATTAAAAACGGCGACAATCCTATGGAAATGATATGTTTAGCTATATTCCATTGTATTTTGAACGAAAATCGTTGAAAATGCAGGTGCGAATCCGTATTGAAAAAATGTTTCAGCACGAACACCAATCCCAAAGCCTGCCCACACACAGTTGCCAACGCCGCTCCTTCTATGCCCATTCTTACCACATACACCAACACATACACCAGCACTAAATTCACCACCATAGTGAGCAGCACCGCCCACATAGCCTTTGCCGGATAACACGACGAACGCATGATAGCGTTAAGGCAGAAAAACATCTGCGAAACAGGATTCCCGAACAAAATTATCCTCATAAAACTCCGTGCATACGGCAACGTGAGTTCACTTGCGCCAAACAAACATAAAATTTCATCTATAAAAAGCAGTCCGAAAAAAGAAACAAGCAAACTTACCAACAAATTCAACAAAACCGCATTGCCAAGCGTCATCAATGAATCTTGTTTGTGGTTTTCGCCCAAACGAATGGAAATAATCGCCGCCGCTCCAGTGCTAATCAACGTGCCCAATGCGGTACAAATGTTCATAAACGGCAACGAAATCGTAAGTCCCGAAATTGCCAACGGACCTACAATCTGTCCGATAAAAACGCGGTCAATAATATTGTAGAGCGAAGTTGCTACGGTTGCCACAATTGTAGGTAGCGAATACAACCACAAAAGCGAACCTATGCTTTTGGTTCCCAACTCTTTATCTACCGTTTTTTCAACAATTATTGAATCCAAAACTCTTGTTTTTCAACGCAAATGTAGAAATTTATTTGACTGCGCAGAGCAGTTTTTTTCTAATACAGCAACCAATATCCCTTTCCCCGTGGCGCAACCTGCAAAGCTGGCATAGGTAAGTGATAGAAATTCAAATATTTACAGATGTAATATCCAACTTGTTTTTTTCGGAATAATTTTGTGAGATTTATATCAAATCCAACATACAACTCCAATTCCTCTTTTTTATTTGCATCAAGAGTTTTTAAATTATTGCCACTCAACGCAATAGCGAAATCAACACAATATGGGAATTTGTACGACGGTTGTTTTTTGCAAAATAAACCAGCCCAATCAACCGTCATCCAAAAATATTGGCGGTCGTAGTCATCAATAAAAAAATATTCCGAACTTGAACCTTTGGCAACCTTATACCTATAATATTCAGTTTCATACGAATAATTCCAGTCATAACTCCAACGAAATTGTATATGTTGAAAAAATGGAACTTTTGCCTGCAACACGGGATAAAATGCGCCCAATACGTTCGCCATTTCGTCGTACACGCTGAATCCCCAAAATGGAGCAAAACCGTCTTTTATCTCAATAATTGTGGCGTTCAACACGGAAAGCCCCGCTCCGCCGAACAACGCCCAATTTTCAGGAACATGCGTCAGTCGCAGAATATCGGAAAATGCCGTGGAAGCAAGATACGACGCCGTGAAATGACCTAATTTATCCAAATTTCTGGCATATTCAAGATCCTTGCCGTCGTCAAAATGAAAACCCGAACTGCTTTCGCTCCACCACGCATGGTGCATATACACATACACGCCTGCAAGAGCCATAGGAGTGACCGCGCCAACCGTCACCAAACCAGCGACATTGACTTTCTTAGCAGAATCGGAATAATGGGAAATCGTGTCGTTTTCCTGCGAAAAAGTCAGCGAGGAAAACATACAAAAACAGAGTGTCAGTATTGCAATTCTATTTTTTGCCATTCTTTTGTTCTTCCCATTGTTTGGCGATTTCACACAATTCGGCATACCATTCTTCGCCATATTTGCGAATCAGAGGTTCCTTAAGGAATTGATACACTTTTATTTTTTCATTCTTCCCTTTGCAAAATGCGTCGGCACATACACTCCACGAATGAAAATTCAACGCCTCGAAATCACGATATTGATGACAACGGATTGGGTACAAATGACAGGAAATAGGTTTCTGTACCGCAATTTTCCCATCACGGAACGCATGTTCTATTGCACAAAATAACATTCCGTCGCGATGCTCTGTAAATGCACATTCACCGCCGTCAACCAACATTGTGACCTTTTCGCCCTCTTCATCAAGATAAAACACGCCTTTTTCTTTCAATACCGATTGATTTTTCGACGATACGTACGGAAGAATGTCATCAAGATTTTCTTGATAATCCTTTATTTCAGAATCAGTTATAGGTGCACCAGCGTCACCTTCCACACAACAAATTCCCTTACATTTCGACAAGTCGCAGCAAAATTCTTTTTCAAGAACATCAAGACTAACTATCTGGTCACCAATTTGTATCATATATTATGGTATATAAACCTCCAACAGATTTGCTTCGCCACGTGGAGTAAGTTTCACAGAATGCAATGCCGCAGGAATGAGCACCGTTTCGCCTTTGGTGATTTGTTCCTCGTAGGAACCGCCAAAATCAATAGATGCAGAGCCTTCCATACACATATAAATCACAAACGAATCAAGCGAATAAAAATCTTTTTCGACCGGCTGATTGAAACGGAGCAAATTCGTCTGGAAATATTGACACGAAACCAGTTCGTTCGTGGCATTTTGTTGTGCCGTGTAATGCGTTTTGTAGTCATCTTGCGCCGTGTAGTCAATCACGTCCATTGCCAATCCTAAATGAAGTTCACGAGGATTTCCATCTGCTCCGACTCTGTCCCAGTCGTAAATTCTATATGTGATATCGGAAGTTTGTTGTATTTCCGCAATTAAAAGACCTTTTCCTATTGCATGCACACGACCGGCAGGCAAGAAAAACACGTCGCCCTTTTTCACAACTTCTGAATGAAGCAGCTGAGGAACAGTCTTATTTTCAATAGCTTCCGAGAACTCCTTTTTTGAAGAATCGTGTTCAAAACCAACAATGAGATTACCATCAGGAGCGGCATCCATCACGTACCACATTTCCGTTTTTCCATACGCTTTATGGCGTTCCCTCGCCACTTCGTCGTTCGGGTGAACCTGAACCGAAAGAGCATCGTTTGAATCAAGGAATTTAATCAACAATGGAAATTCAATGCCGAACTTTTCGTACACCTTTTGTCCGACGATTTCGTCCATATAAACCTCTATAACTTCTTGTAAGTCATTACCTTTCAAAAAACCATTCGATACAACCGAAACATTATCCTGCACCGCCGAAATTTCCCAACTTTCGCCACACGACGAAGAATTTCCGTCTTTTCTTCCCAAAATTTCGGAGAAACGATTTCCACCCCAAATTTTATCTTTGTATATATGTTTGAATTTTAACGGATAAAGCATACGCCAGAATTTGTTTTTATTCATCAATGATTACTCAACTATTGTTTCTTTCCGCACAAATGCAGCACGTGTCCCATTTTTTCCTTTTTCGTCTGCATATAGTGTTCATTGAACTGATTTACAGGAATTTCGATAGGAACATTCTCTACTATTTTCAAGCCATAGCCCTCGAGTCCCACACGTTTTTTAGGATTGTTCGTCATCAAGCGGATTTTTGAAACGCCAAGTTCGTGCAAAATCGTAGCTCCAACACCGTAGTCGCGTTCGTCGGCGGCAAAACCAAGACGAAGATTTGCATCAACCGTGTCAAGCCCTTCTTCCTGCAACTTATAGGCGGCAATTTTGTTCATCAAGCCGATTCCACGACCTTCCTGACTCAAATATACAACCACGCCTTTCCCTTCTTTGTCGATGGTTTCCATTGCTTTATGAAGCTGTTCGCCGCATTCGCAACGCATGGAGCCGAAAATATCGCCCGTGGCGCACGACGAGTGCATACGCACCAAAATCGGCTCGTCTTTTTCCCACGTGCCTTTTATAAGTGCCACATGTTCCAATCCGTTGGATTTCTGACGGAACGGAATCAAACGGAAACGTCCGTATTTTGTAGGCAAATCAACCTCAACGCCCTTTTCCACAATAGATTCCTGTTTCAAACGGTAGGCAATCAAGTCTTTTATTGAAATAATCTTCAAATCAAATTGTTTGGCAATTTCCATCAACTGTGGCAGACGGGCCATCGTGCCGTCCTCGTTGATGATTTCAATTAGAGCGGCGGCAGGATACAATCCTGCAAGACGAGCCAAATCAACGGCGGCCTCGGTATGTCCGGCACGGCGGAGCACGCCACGGTTACGCGCACGGAGCGGATGAATATGTCCCGGCCGAGCCAAATCCGACGGTTTTGTTTCGGGATTTGCCAAGGCGCGGATTGTCATTGCGCGGTCGTACATGGAAACTCCTGTGGTACAGCCACTTCCAATCAAATCGACCGTGATGGTGAACGGCGTTTCGTGCAACGAGGTGTTATTTGCCACCTGCATCTGCAATTCCAGTTCCGCACAACGGTCTTCGCTAATCGGCGCGCAGAGTTCGCCACGGCCGTTACGAATCATAAAATTTATTTTTTCGGGAGTGACTTTTTCCGCCGCAATTATGAAATCGCCTTCATTCTCACGGTCTTCGTCGTCAACCACAATCACAAAATTTCCTTTCTGGAATTCCCGCAACGCATCTTCTATCGTATCAAGTCTATACTGATTTTCGTCTTGTTCTTTCATTGTACTTTAAATATCTATGGCAAAGGTACGATTTGAGAGCAATAAGAACTAAAAAAAAGTAAAAAAGTTTTTCGATATCTGTCAAAAGCCTATATAAATAGGAAATCCTACCGCATAACAAATTCGTTCATCCAATTTGTAAAAATCCAATCTCTGTCGGATTTCCACGAATAATTCACGGGACAATGCTCGTCGTTGTTTTCAAAATAGTTGAACGGAAACATTGGATTTTTGCCATTTTCACGGTCGCGGTTGAATTCAGCACGAATGCGGTCGCGGGCATATTCGGGATGGCTGATGGCAAAAACTTGCTTACCGCCATACGCAACCGCAAGCCCGGGTCCCGTAACAGGCGACTCAGCAACGATTGTAACATCCGGAACAGCGGCAAGTTCATCGTGGGCTATAAACCACGGACGGCTTACAGGCAGTAGTATATCGGTTTGCGAAGGATTTACGAGCGAAGTCGTTTTATCCAAAATTTTGTGAGGATAAACGCCGCTCCATTGAAAACTATTCCGCTTAAAATGAATATTCCAATTATAATAAATCCGTGCAAATGCCGACCAACAAATATGAAACGTTGACTTCACATGTTCGTCAGCCCAACGGAAAAAAACACACAATTGCCGCCAATAGATAATCTCCTCATATTCAAACCGTTCAAACGGTGCCCCATTAATAATCATAGCATCAAAATGCTCTCCACGTTCCATAATTTCCGCCACGTCGGTATAAAACGTATCAACATACGACTGCGGCGTGTGCTTGTAAAATAAATTGCTCATTTTCACAAGCGTAACGGATATCGGCACATCAACCACGTCAAGCGCACGATACAGTTCCGCCTCGGCATCTTCCTTATCGGGCATAAGATTGAGAATCAACAATTTAACTGCATTCTGCGGAACGTTCGTGTTGTCGCACAAACGCACGCCCTCCGCATTCAGCGTAGCAATTAAAGGAAGATTTTTCGGAACGAATATCATAACCACTGTTTGAAAAACGAGGGCAAATCTACAATATATTAAGATTTATTCCTCATTTATAAAGTAATAATCCCCCGAAAAGATTCAAATTCAATTTAATTCTCTATTTTTGTACAAATAATTACGATTATGAAATTAAACGGACGACGCGAAAGCAGTAACGTGGAAGACCGCAGAGGCGGTGGTTCCAGAGGTGCATCAAAGGCAGGACTTGGGTTAGGCGGCATAATTCTTATAGCCGTGGTAACATTTTTAATGGGCGGCAACCTCACCGACGTAATAACCAACGTGATGCAAAGCGGAGGAACAGAAATGTTCCAACCGTCGCAGCAAGGCAGCACCACTTTTTCTGCCGAGGAAGAAGAACTTGCGAAGTTTTCCCGTCAGATTTTAGCAGGTACCGAAGATGTGTGGACAGCAATTTTCAAAAAAATGGGGAAAACATACACTCCGCCGACATTAGTGCTTTTTACGGGTTCGGTAAATAGCGCCTGTGGCGCGGCAAGTTCATCGGTAGGTCCATTTTACTGTTCGGGCGACCAAAAACTGTACATCGACCTGTCATTTTTCACACAAATGAAAAAACAGCTTGGCGCCGACGGCGATTTTGCCTACGCCTACGTAATTGCCCACGAAGTAGGACACCATGTGGAAAACCTTCTTGGTTCGCTCTCCGAAGCGCATAACCAAATGAATCGGGTAAACAAAACCGAGGCAAATAAAATTAGTGTACGTTTGGAGCTCCTCGCCGACTACTACGCAGGCGTCTGGGCGCACTACGACAACCAGAAATTTAAATCGCTCGAAGAAGGCGACCTTGAGGAAGCAATTGATTGCGCACAGAAAATCGGCGACAATTATCTGCAAGAAAAAGCCCGTGGCTACAGCCAACCAGAAAGTTTCACACACGGAACATCAAAACAACGTATGAAATGGCTGAAATTGGGAATACAAACAGGCGATTACACTAGAACGACGTTTGGAATACCCGAAAAAGACTTATAATCAACATTATACAAATGTCATTCCCACACAAAAAAAATACATTCTTAACGAATACCATTACAAAACTTTTATATATTTGCGATAACAAAAACTCAATGTTATGAAACGTATAAAAACATTATTATTCCTTTCGTTGGCGGCGTGTACGCTTGCCAATGCACAAGAGACTTGCCAAGCGCAAGGCGAAAAGAAAACGACCAAATTCGATGAATGGTTCATGGATGGTTGGGGTATGAACGCCAGCTTTGGTCCAACATTCTTTTGGGGTGATGTATCAACAAGTCAAGCAAACGACATCCGTGCGATAATCGACCTCGGCGTACAAAAAGAACTTACTCCATATTTATATTGGAGATTAAATGGTTCGTACGGTAATTTAAAAGGTACAAAAGATGAATACGAAAGCGGTGGCGATGCAAATCTCACGTTCACAAACAAATTCACTGAAATCAACACGACTTTGAAATTGGATTTGTTTGGTTTCAACGACAATTTGAGAGCGAAAAAAGTTGCACCTTACGTATATGCAGGAGTTGGCTTGATGAATTTCCGCAGTAAACTGAAAAATTCAGAATCAGGTGCCAGCGTTTCTTCGTTTGGCTATAAAGGAAACTCCACCACTACAGCCACACACGAACTTGAGTTTCCTGTAGGACTTGGTTTGGAATGGAAGGTTAACCCAGCATTGTCATTCACTGTTGATGGCGGTTTAACATTCGTTAAATCCGACAAAGTTGATGCTTGTGTATCGAACAACAACGACAAGGCTTTGCAAGATATGTTCAGCGCGGCAAAAATTGGTTTCGTTTATAAATTCGGTAACCGCGACTGCGATAACGATGGCGTAGTAAACCGCAAGGATAAATGTCCGAACACACCAGCTGGCGTGGCTGTTGACGAAAAAGGTTGCCCATTCGATAACGATGGCGACGGTATTCCTGATTTTGAAGATAAATGTCCAAATGCTGCTGGTCCAGCTCAATACAATGGTTGTCCTGATTCCGACGGCGACGGTATTCCTGATCCAGACGACAAATGTCCAAATGAAGCAGGTTTAGCAGAATTCAACGGATGTCCTGACTCTGATGGCGACGGTATTCCTGACTATGATGACAAGTGTCCGAAAGAAGCAGGTTTGGCTGAATTCAACGGTTGTCCTGACACCGACGGCGATGGTATTCCTGACTACGATGATAAGTGTCCGAATGCTGCTGGAACAAAACAATTCGAAGGTTGCCCTGATACCGACGGCGATGGCGTTCCTGACCACGAAGACAGATGTCCAAAAGTAGCTGGTATAAAATCAAATATGGGTTGCCCTGCTGTTAAGAAAGAAGTATTGAAGATTTTCGAAAAAGCTTTGACAGGTATTCAATTCGAAACAGGAAAGGCTGTTATCAAACCAACATCATTCAAGATTCTTGACGATGTGGTTAAAGCAATGAAAGAAAATCCAGAATACAACTTGGAAATCAATGGTCACACCGACAACGTTGGCGATCCAGCTAAGAACTTGAAATTATCGGAAGAGAGAGCTGCTTCGGTACGTAAATATTTGATTGACAAAGGCGTGGAAGATGTACGTATGGTTTCTCACGGATTTGGCGACACGCAACCAGTTGCCGACAACAAAACTGCCGCTGGTAAAGCTAAAAACCGCCGTGTAGAATTCAAGGTTGTCTTCAAACAAATTGAAGTAATTGAAGAAAAACAATAATAGTTTTTCTACTTAGAATAAAGAAGCCTAATCGTTTTTCGGTTAGGCTTTTTTATTTATGTAAGAGCAAGTTATGTCGATTTTTTTAGTTTTTTTATACACGATTTTAACAAAAAGTATAGATTTGCAAAAAATTTAAAACAAACAAGCAATGAAAAGAATTGTATTAAACATCGCTCTTCTTGCCACAGCTGTACTTGGTACGCTCAGCGTTTCAGCACAAGAAGAAACAAGTAGTTGTCAAACTCAATGCAATGTTGCATTGGAAATCAAATCTTCAGAGATTTGGCGTGGACTTATGTTAGGTTCTGGACCAGCTTTCAAACCAAATTTTGAAATCAAGGCTGGCGGTTTTGCAATTGGCGCAGAAGGAACTATGTGTACAGGTGAAAAATTAGGATTCGAAAGCAATATTTACGCAAAATATCGTTTCCCATTCGATTTAACTCTTGAATTGACTGATTACTATAAAGGTGGTAACTGGATGGGTGTAAACTTCGACAATATTGCAAAAACCCATACAATTGAACCTGCAATCCGTTACGACTATGGTAAATTGCAGTTCTTCATCGCATTGAACTTTATGGAAGACAAAGAATTGGATTTCTATGGTCAAGTATCATACGATTTCGACATCTTCAAATTGACACTTGGCGGTGGCGACGGCATCTACACAACAAGCCCTGTTTGGGAAAATGGCGGCGACTTCGCATTGTGCAACATAGGTCTTTCAAAAGCAACTTCAATCGCTATCAACGACAAATTCTCCCTACCAATTGAAGGTGGTGTAGCCTTGAATCCTGCGATTGAACGTTTCTACGCTTACGCAGCAATTAAGTTTGCAAAATAATTGTAACATTATCATACACAGAAAAAGCCTCGAATATTCGGGGCTTTTCTGTTTTATTACACATTCACACACACAAATTTGATATTCTGTATTGGTATAATGGTAATTTGCTGTACCTTTGTTGAAAATTGAATACTATGGAATTACAATCTCCACAAAAGGAAATATACGAAAAAGAGCGTTTTACGGCTCTACAAGCACAACGGTTAGCTCAAGAAATAGCGTTTGGTCCAGTTGTATTCCAAGTTTCGCGCCTTATGGTAAAATTCGGCATTTTCAAAATGCTCGACGACAACAAGGACGGACTTACGTTGAGAGAAATCGTTGAAAAAACAGATTTGTCGCGCTATGCAGTGCAATGTTTGCTTGAATCGTCGCTGACAATTGGAACGATTTTGCTCCGTGACAAAAAATTTCTGTTGGCGAAAGCTGGTTGGTTTCTGATACACGACGAAATGGCACGGGTAAATATGGACTTCAACCACGACGTGAATTACCTCGGATTGTTCAATCTTGAAGAAGCGTTGTTAAACGGAAAACCAGAAGGTCTGAAAGTGTTCGGAACGTGGAAAACAATCTACGAAGGATTGTCGGAACTGCCCAAACAAGTACAGAAAAGCTGGTTTGGCTTCGATCATTTTTATTCCGACAATTCGTTCCAACAAGCCTTGGAAATTGTGTTCGCCAGCAAACCCAAAAATTTGCTCGATGTGGGAGGAAACACTGGTCGCTGGGCAATGAAATGCGTTGAATATGACAAAAATGTGCACGTAACAATTATGGATTTGCCACAACAATTGGTTATGATGCGCGAACAAACAAAAGGTCTTCCTGGCTCCGACCGAATTTTTGGTTACGGTGTAAATCTGCTGAATCCAAATTCGCCGTTTCCAAGCGATTTCGATGCGATTTGGATGAGCCAATTCCTTGATTGCTTCTCCGAAGAGGAAGTTACAAGCATATTGATGCGCGCGGCTAAAACTATGAGCAAAAACACTAAGCTATATATTATGGAAACGCTGTGGGACCGCCAACGCTTCGAAACAGCCTCGTACTGCCTTGCGCAAATCAGCCTATATTTCACGGCTATGGCAAACGGTAATTCTAAAATGTACTATTCCGGCGATATGGTTCGTTGCATTGAAAACGCTGGCCTTCAAGTCGATACAATCCACGATGGAATAGGATTGGGACACAGTATTCTTGTTTGTAAACTGAAATAGCATGACCGAAACACCAATTTTGGAACTTATTCCTCAACGACCGCCATTTGTGCTGGTTGATAAACTCACGTTTTTCGAAGGTAAAATTGCCAAAACACAGTTTTCAATCCCCGCCAACCACATCATGCTGTCCGACGACAACACACTTTCAGCAGGCGGACTTATTGAAAATATGGCACAAACGTGCGCCGCAAGAATTGGCTACATCAATAAATTCTTGGAATCAAAAACGGTAAAAATCGGCGTAATTGGTTCCATTAAAAACTTGACTATCAACTCTTTTCCAAAAGTTGGCGACATTATAACAACAACCGTGGAGGAAACCTACAGCGGTATGCTGAATATGACAATGCTCAATGCAAAGATTGAATGCGAAGGAGCCATTCTTGCCGAAGGAGAAATCAAAGTTGCATTAACCGATAAGGAAAGTAACTGATGGAGAATCAAAAAGTTGTACTACAAGCAGAGAAAGACATTGATATTCGTTTCAGCGAAGTCGATGCTATGCAAATTGTGTGGCACGGCTCGTATGCACTCTACTTTGAGGATGCCCGCGAAGAATTCGGCAGAAAATATAAACTGGAATATATGCGTATGTACGAATTTGGATTCTACGCGCCACTCGTGGAACTTAAATTCAACTACAAACGACCGTTGAAATACCAAGACAAAGTACGCATCAAAATCACGTTCCGAAACACCAGCGCGGCAAAACTCATTTTCGACTACGAAATTTACGACCGTACCACCAACGAACTCTGCGCCACAGGACACACCGTACAAGTGTTCCTTGACACGGACTACAATTTACTGTGGACGACTCCCCCATTCATCAACGAATGGAAAAAAATGAACGGAATAGAGGTCCTGTAACTATTTCACCATATAATAAATATCCGACAGGTTTCGTCCCCAGTGGTCGTAATCAAGACCACAACCTACAATCCACTTGTCTTTTTCAATAACCAACGGAGAATTTACCACGTTAAAATGTTCAATTTCAACGCCTTCGCGAATACACATCGGACAAACTAAGACTTGTTTTGCACCCGCTTGCCGCAAACACCAATCCATCATATATTCAATCGTCTTTCCCGAATCAATAAAATCTTCAAGAATCACAGCTATTTTTCCTCGAAGAGCCTCAATATCAGGCAATTCAATAGCATTTATAGCATTCCGCTGGGTACCGGAATAACTTTTCAACAACGCATATTCTATATCAAGAACGGTTTGAGGAAAAGTTGCGAATATACATTGTGAAAACCAATTAGCGCCATTCGCCATAACCACAAACACGACATTTTCATCCAACAACCGAACAACTTCGCTCGTCTGCTCCACCACTGTCTGTATTTGTTCTCCTGACACCAGCAATTCAAATTGAGAATCCTTTATTTTCATACCGCCATTATTTTTCATACAAAAATATGAACATCTTTTTCATTCTGTTTGAAATCTTTTCATAAATCCATTTTGAACACGTTATATTTTGTATTTCTTTTGCATTGCTAAATGATTCATAGTAAGAATGATTTATCAAATTTCACACAATATTATTTCTCCGTTAGGATTTAGTTCCGAAGATAATTTCCGTGCCGTGAAAAACGGGGAAACCATGCTGGAACTGCAAAACACGGCATTTTCACTACCAGAGCCATTTTTTGGAGCAATCATCAACGACGATATGCTCAATGCTGAATTTGCACGAATAAACACACACAATTTCCGATACACGAAATTTGAAAAAATGGCAATCCTTAGCGTCACAAAGACACTGCAACAAACTGATATTCAACCAAATTCATCACGAGTACAATTTATACTTTCCACGACAAAAGGCAACGTGCATTTGCTTGAACATACCGAAGAATTTGATTCTGAACGGGTGTATTTATGGAAATCGGCACAACTGATAGCGAACTTTTTTGGTAACACGAACGAGCCTATTGTTGTTTCAAATGCCTGTATTTCAGGGGCTTCGGCACAAATCACCGCAAAACGGATGTTGGAATCCAACGACTGCGACTACGCAATTGTGGTTGGCGCCGACATGCTTTCGAAGTTTGTTGTGTCTGGTTTTCAATCATTTAAGGCTCTTTCAAAGGAATTATGCAAACCATACGATAAAAATCGTGTGGGATTAAATTTGGGCGAGGCGGCTGCCACAATCATCTACGGGAAAACCGACAAACCACTACCCGACAACAGCATTGTGCTTGTTTCAGGCGCAATGGCAAACGACGCGAACCATATTTCGGGACCATCGAGAACGGGCGCTGGATTGTATCTCGCCATTCAAAAAGCTATTGACGGATTCGCAACGCCCGACGAGATTGCGTTTGTAAACGCACATGGCACGGCTACCGCCTACAACGACGATATGGAATCGTTGGCACTGACTTCTGCAAACTTACACGAACGTCCCATCAACAGCCTTAAAGCTTATTTCGGACATACACTCGGAGCTGCAGGCGTGTTGGAATCAATCATATCATCGTTAGCAATAATAGACGGAACCGCACTGAAAACCAATAACTTGCACGAACGGGGAACCGTTGCGCCACTCAACACGCTTACCGAAAACCAATCTTGCTCAGAACAAAAATTTCTGAAAGTTTTGTCGGGCTTCGGTGGAAGCAACGCCGCTTTATTGTTCAAAAAATTCACCCAACACAATGGATAACAGAATCACATCATATTGCAGAATAACAAACGATGCGGTTGTCGTAAATGGGGAAAAACATACCATTCCACGCACCGACTCCCCGTGGTTGAGCGATATTTACCACGCAGAAAATCTGTCATATCCAAAGTTTTTCAAAATGGATAATTTGGCAAAAGCAGGTTTTTTAGGAGCCGAACTTACGCTCAAAGATTTGAATATCGACAAAACCGAACCAAAGCAAAATATTGCCGTAATTTGTTGTAATAGAAGTTCTTCGCTCGACGATGACACCGCCTATCAGCACACAATCCAAAGCGCCGACAACTATTTTCCGTCGCCCGCAGTGTTCGTTTACACACTGGCAAACATTGTAACAGGCGAAATTTCAATCAGAAATAAAATTATGGGCGAAAGCGCTTTTTACGTTCTTGAGCACTTTAATCCACAAAAATTTTGTTCCTTTGTACGGGGAGCATTTTCCGACAAAACTATTGATGCCTGTTTGTGCGGCTGGGTAGAATATTTCAATGGAAACTGCGATGTTTTGTTTGCGTATGTTACCCGCAATGAACTGAATAACTTAGATTTACATATAGAAAATTTATATAAAAACGTATGGAAGAATTGATTTTAGAACTCAAAAAAGAAATCATTGAAGTGTTGAATCTCGAAGGAATGACTCCCGACGACATTGACAACGATGCGCCAATGTTCGGTGACGAAGGTCTTGCATTGGACTCTATCGACGCATTGGAATTGATCGTTCTTTTGGAGAAAAACTACGGAATTAAATTGGCGAACGCCGCAGCAGGTAAGGAAGTTTTCAAATCTGTACGCACAATGGCGGAATACGTTTCAAAAAATAGAACAAAATAATTGATGGCCGACAGTTTGGTTGTAACCGGAATGGGCATCATTTCGGGACTTGGGACAGGGAAAGACAAAACATTACAAGCGTTGTTTGCGGAAAAATCGGCGGTAGGACCGATTAAGCATTTGCAGACAACGCACACGGATATTCCCGTATCCGAAGTGGAAATGACTGACGAAGAAATGAAAACCGCATTGCACATTCCTCAGTCCCAACTGGTTACACGAACGCCACTTATGGCTATGATAGCTGCAAAAGAAGCCATACAACAAGCTCATTTACAAGAAAATAAGCCAAAAAGAATTGCATTTATCAACGGTACCACCGTTGGCGGTATGGAAAAAAGCGAACAATTCTACCACGATTTTCTTGAAAATGAGAACCATAAAGAATTTATTGCAGCCCACGACTGCGGAGCTGGAACTGATGCGGTTGCCGATTATTTTGGCATTTTTGATATGACAACAACCATTTCAACAGCTTGTTCGTCAGCAATTAACGCTTTGATTATAGGAGCTAACTTAATTCGCACAGGAAAAGTTGATGCGGCTGTAGTCGGCGGCACAGAATGTTTGAGCAAATTCCATCTCAACGGCTTCAACACATTGATGATTCTTGACCGAGAAACCTGCAAACCATTCTCCAAAAATCACGTGGGATTGAATTTAGGTGAAGGTGCGGCATATTTGGTTCTTGAAAAAGCGGAAGCAGCGCAACTACGTGGCGTTCAACCACTTTGCGAGCTAAACGGCTATGCCAATTTTTGCGATGCGTTCCATCAAACAGCCACATCGCCCAATGGTCAGGGTCCATACCTTGCAATGCAAGGCGCACTCGCCGATGCAAATTTGCAACCATCTGATATTGACTATATTAGCTGTCACGGAACAGGAACCGGGAACAACGATTCCACCGAAGGAATTGCAATCACACGGGTGTTTGGCGAACACATTCCTGATTTTTCATCAACCAAAGCATTTACCGGACACACCACAAGCGCGGCTGGAAGCGTAGAAGCTGTGATTTCAATCCTTGCTTTACAAAACAATTTTATACCAGCTAATCTGAACTTTTCCGAAAAAATGGACGAAGTTGACATTACACCAGTCACAAAAACAAAACGCAAAGATATTCAACACGTTATGAATAATTCGTTCGGTTTTGGAGGAAATGATTCGTCGTGCATTTTTTCAAAAATAAAATAGAAACTATGGATATTTTCATTCAATCGGCAGCGCAAATTTCTATACAAAATCCACTCTGTGATGATTGGTTTGAGAATCCTATAGCACACACCGAAGGCTACAACCGCTCCATCGAGCCTGATTATAAGCCATTTATAAATCCAATGGCTGCACGCCGAATGGGCAAGCTCATAAAACGAGCAATTGCGACATCAATTTCAGCAAAACAATCGGCTGATTTAGAACAAGTTGATGCAATAATTACCGGCACAGGACTTGGCTGTATTGAAAATACGGAAAAATTTCTCTCCGCAATGGTCAACGAGGGCGAACAATTTCTGCAACCGACCTATTTTATGCAATCTACGCACAATACTATCAGTTCGCAAATTGCTCTCAATCAGAAATGTAATGGCTACAACTGCACATATTCGCACCGTGGTACTTCGTTTGAAAGTGGACTTTCGGACGCTCTGCAACAAATGTTGCTGGGACGAATCAACAACGCACTTGTGGGCGGACACGACGAAATGACCCCCGACTATTACAATATGCTCGGAAAAATTGGCTATTGGAAACAAGGTGAACTCTCGGAACAAATCCTGAGACAATCATCGTCAAAAGGTTCGTTTGCTGGCGAAACATCTGTGGCACTGATAGTTGGAACAAACAAAACAGAACACGCTCTTTGCAAACTACGAGATGTGGACTTGCTCTACAAACCTTCGGAAACAGCATTGCAAGACGCTGTACAACGAATGTTGCAGCAAAACAATCTACAACCTTCTGATATTGACGCACTTATGCTTGGTTTAAGCGGCGATTGCGAATACGATGCCATCTATACAAATTTTGCGAACGCATTCGGGAAAAATACGCCCATAGCGTGGTACAAACATATTTTTGGAGAATCATTCACAGCACCTGCATTTGGCGTATATGCAGCCGCAACGTGTTTAGCAAAAGAAAGCGTGCCAAGCCATTTGCTCCACAATCAAAAAAACGAGGTGAAATCACCACGTAACATATTATTATACAATCATTTCCAAAATATCGACCATTCACTAATCCTACTCTCGAAATGCTAAAACTCGTTCTTTTATCCATCATTCAATCGCTGTGTCTCGCTTCGGGACAAGTGTTTTTGAAATTGGCGATGGTCAAAATGGACAAATTTTCGTGGACGTGGAATTATTTTTACAGTCTGCTCACTAATTGGTGGTTTCTGCTTGTGGGCATCACTATGGGAAGCGCCACGATTCTTTGGCTGCATATTCTGAAAAATTATCCATTATCGTCGGCATACCCAATGACGTGCCTAAGTTTCGTATTTGGACTGCTCGCCGCATGGATTTTCCTTGGCGAATCCATTCCACTCACCCGTTGGCTTGGAGTTGGTATAATTATTGTTGGTGTTTGTTTTGTTGCTAAATAATTGAATATGAAAAAAATACTAACGATATTTCTCACATTATTCCTTTCTGTCTCAGCATATTGTCAATATGGAAGGACGGCCACTGGCAAAGAGAAAGATGATTTTTTCAGCCAAATATCACAAGTTTCAAAAGAAACAAAAACTCTCACGTGCGATTTCACTATGAGCAAAGAAAGCACGTTAATACAAGACAGAAACGAATCAAAAGGGAAAATGTATTTCCAAGCCCCACACAAACTGCGTTGGGAATACACCTCGCCAAACAAATCCGCCTTAATCGTAAACGAACAAAATGTTGTCTTAAAAAATGCTGACGGGAGCACTAACACAAACGTCAATACCCGAATGCTCAAAGGACTTTCCGACATAATCATCGGCACAATTGACGGTAGCGGACTGCAAGATGAAAAAAATTTTACTACCACACTTGTCGTGTTCCCAACGGGAATAGGCAATTACAGACTAATTCTAGAGCCGAAAGGAAGATTGGCAAATATGTATAAGGAAATAGAAATCGCATTTAATGGGAATTACCTTGCTGCTTTCATAGAACTTACCGAGAAAAACGGCGATTCTATGAAGATCTATTTTTCAAACCACAAAACCAATCAACAAATAGACCAAAACCTTTTCAAAATACAATAATATGTTAGGAAGAAAACTCTATCTCATAGAACACACGGTAGTTGACGGCGACAATGTGACCTACACCATTCGTCAGAACAAAAACAACGAAATTTTCAAGGCACACTTTCCTGGAAATCCCATAACACCTGGAGCGTGCTTGATTGAAATCGCCAAAGAGCTATGCGAACATTTTGTTGGGAAAAAACTTACGGTTCAATCTGTTAAAAATGTGAAATTCATTAGTTTAATCACTCCTATTGCCAACGAGTTTTTGAAATTTCACATAGCAACCACGACGGAAGACGATGCCATACACGCCAAAGTGCAGATTCTTGCCGAAGGAAACGTCTGTTCAAAAATCAACTTTGTTCTTGCATAATGGAACTGTCCGATTCAACGTGCATAATCATTCCAACGTACAATAACGAGAAAACTATTCGTAGCGTTGTGGAATCTGTTCTGCCCTATTCTCCCAACGTGATTGTGGTAAACGACGGTTCCACCGACTCCACTACGCAGATTATACAAAGTATTGAAAATCAGATTATTCTCATTTCCTACACAAAAAACCGAGGAAAGGGATATGCGTTGAAACAGGCATTTGCCGAGGCGAAAAAAAGACAATTTTCACATGCCATAACCTTGGATGCCGACGGCCAGCACAAAGCAACCGACTTGCCACTGTTTGCCGAAGCGATAGCAAAACACGAAGATGCATTGATAATTGGCAGCCGACAATTCGACCTGCCCAACATGCCGTCGAAAAACAGCTTTGCCAACAGATTTTCCAATTTCTGGTTTCGTGTGCAAACAGCCCACAACCTACCCGACACGCAAACAGGATTTCGGGCATATCCGCTCAAACAACTCAAATACAAAGGTCCGTTCAACAATCGCTATGAAGCTGAATTAGAGATACTTGTCCGTTCCGCATGGAAAAATATACCGCTCGTTCCCATCAACATTGACGTGTATTATCCGCCGAAAGAGGAACGCGTTTCGCACTATAGACCAACGATTGATTTTATCAGAATCAGCCTACTGAATACTGTTCTTTGCTTTGCGGCAATTTTGTATGGGTATCCGTCAATGCTTATCAGAAAAATAGTTCGTTATCTAAAGTAATCACATTTCATTACCAATTAGTTACAAAACACTTTTTTTCAAACGCACCAACACGAACGCCGCACGCAACGAGCCAACAATGTTCCCTGCCCCCCTGCTTTCATTTCTTAAATTTTTCCCTCTTAATTCTTAATTTTTAATTAAAAAATCATATTTTTACCACAAGTTCACGCCGAAGCATTTTTATGCGGTTGGGTGGGCTTGGACATATAAGAAGGCGTTTATCTGACGCTTTGTTTTGACAACCTAGAATCTCGCAAATTCTTGGAGGTATTATTCCTCTAATCAA
>Ga0247609_10000504_pt1 | contig 54118 bp, 51 predicted proteins | sample 172DNAGHGlowgp2_FD_193487 | JGI IMG/M metagenome (GOLD analysis project Ga0247609, IMG submission 193487) | Sheep rumen microbial communities from Palmerston North, Manawatu-Wanganui, New Zealand - 1728 DNA GHGlow gp2 | ecosystem: Host-associated > Mammals > Digestive system > Stomach > Rumen ... | reverse complement strand
CCCATTATTGCAAGGCTTTTCTTGGTATTATTATTTTCGTTCGTTTGTAATTCTCTTTTTGTCTCTTTCAGCATATATGTTCGTTGTTTTCTTACAATGGTTTTAAGCACGTTGTTGCTTCTTCTATTGTTTTATAGGACTAAGGTTTTCAATGAAGTGCTGATTCTTCTTGCTGGTATTCTAAAAAAGGAAAAATAATTTTTTGCTGGATTCGATTGTATTTTTAGAGCTTGTTCTTTTCCAAGTGGTGTTTTAAAGTATTAAAGAAATGACGTTATTATCAGAAAATAAGAAATCAAAAGTGTTGTTTTTTTTGATGGGGCTATTTGTTTTTTCAAATATTTATAAATTGGTCTTGTCTTCTGTTTTTGGGATTGGTTTAGCTCTTCCTGAGATTCTTTTAATACCATTCGTTATAGCTTTGAGGAAGGAAATAAAGTTGAGGGTTAATATCTATTTGTTTTTCTTTACGATAGGATTTTGGCTATTTTTGTATTATTTGGGTACTACACAATTAGGATCTGGATCCCTGTTCACACATTCTCGTGGATTCCTTTACATATTTTTATGTTTTATTATTTTTAAAAATCCAAATACGCATTTTAATATTGATTATTTTTTCTTTTTATCCTTTGGATCTTTGTGTGGTTGGCTTTTAACTTCGTTATTCAATCTAATTTTATTAAGTAATTTAATTGAAGATGTCAGAGGGTTTACTTATGGTAATCTGCTGTCTATACCAATATTCTTAGGCACTTCTTATTTGAGTAATAAAAAATTTTGGTTTTACATAGGTCTTTGTATTCTTATTGCTATCATTTTCACCGCAGGTCTCCGTCGAGTCATCGTCGTTGTTCTTGTTTCTTTGCTTATATTGTTTTTCTTTCCGTCTAAGAATACGAGTATTAGAAAACAAGTTATTTCTCTTTCGATTTTGGCAATTCTTGTTTATGTTGTGTTCATAAACATTGACATAATAGGAAAGATTGTTTATGATTTCTCTCCGTCCACTTATCATAGAGTTTTTGAGAAAACGAGTGATTCAATGGGTGATGACATGATTGATGAGGACATAAAAAGAATAAGCTTTATTGAGTATTATCAACAACATTATCATGATGATATATTACCGAATGGTTTTTTGAGAACATCACCAGAATATGAATTTGGAAGATATAATGACTTTCCTGTATTGGAACTATCATATACATTCGGATTTTTTGGTTTATTAATTATTTCTTTATATTTTCTTCGTTGCTTCATACTTACAGCAAAATTAGCATATTATTATTCAATTCCATTTATTTTTTTGATTCCAGGCGCAATAGTTTTTCTTCTATGTTTTATGGATGGCTCAATCTTGACGAATCCTACAGTTACACCTTTAACAGGAATGTGTTTAGGAAAAATGGCTTTATTCTCTAATACCAAGATTCAAACACGTTTTTCTCTATTCAATCAAACTTCAGATTGGCAAGACTGACAACAAAAACGCAAAAAGAATAGTATGAAGTGAGGTTTGACATATCTTTGAGTTCTGACTAGAATTTATCTAGAGTAGATGATCAGATATAGTCAGATGTAAATTGCAATTGATTATAATACTAATAAAGTATTTTTTTATGATTATTTCTCCAAAACTATCAATAATAACAGTGTCATTTAATTGTATTTCAGAGATAGAAAATACAATATTATCAGTTATCAATCAAGATTATCCCAATATTGAATATATAGTAATTGATGGAGGAAGCACCGATGGTACGGTCGAAATAATTAGAAAATACAGTGACAGAATTACCAAATGGATAAGTGAGCCAGATAAAGGTATTTATGATGCAATGAATAAAGGTATTTTGATGGCTACAGGAGAATGGGTCACAATGAGAAACTGTGGTGACTATTTCGCAGAGCGTGATTCTTTGTCAAAATTGTTTGTGGAACCTGTTGATGATTCCGTAGATTTTGTATGTGGTGGTGCCTATAGAATTACCGATCTTGGTTATCATCTCGTTTTTTCAAAGGATATTTCCAAGTTTAATTATCACATGAAAGTTGTTCATCCTGCAACTTTTGTTAGAACCTCGTGGCATAAACAGTGTCTGTTTGATACCCGATATAGAGTAGCTGCCGATTATAATTTAGTTTATAATAGTATGAAAGCAGGTCGGAAGTTTTTGTATCGTGATATTCCAATTGTTATTTTTCCTTCTGGTGGTTATTCAAGTGTTCATTGGGATCAAGGTAAACGAGAGGGACTAATAATCAGAGGCTTGTATAATACAAGAAAACAGAAAATAAGGGGAGAATTATATATTCTAAAACTAAAAACCGGTTTTTATTTACGAAAACTGCTTAAGACGATTCCATTCATCAAGAAAAAAAGAGATGCTGAGTTAATAAAAAGGCTCAATATCAGACCATTACCAGTTCCAGTGAAGAATTTCTATTAGTCGCGCTTGTTACGCCAATTGTGAGTTAACGATTACGTACATAACGTAGATTAAAATAATAATTCGTGAAATGAAGATAAAAACATTAATAGAATTATTTAGGTATCCAAGGATTCTTATATCAATTCTACATAAGACAGCTTTTTTATTTACCAACGATAAACTTTACCTTCAGTTGCTTTATCGAGTGAGTTTAGGAAAAAGACTCAACTTGGATAATCCCGAAACATACAATGAGAAGTTGCAATGGCTGAAATTATTTGACCGCCGTCCGGAATACACTACGATGGTTGATAAATATGCAGTAAAAGATTATGTAGCAAATATCATTGGAGATGAATATATCATTCCCACTTTGGGAGTTTGGGATAGAGTGGAGGATATTGATTTTAATAATCTTCCTCAACAATTTGTACTTAAAGTTACTCATGACTCTGGAGGTTTGGTCATTTGTAAGGACAAATCGAAATTAAATATTAAAAATGCAAAACAGAAATTGAGCAAGGCTTTATTGAAGGACTATTATATTCCATCGCGAGAATGGCCTTATAAGAATGTTCCTCATAGGATTATTGCTGAAAAATATATGGAAGATGAAACAGGTGAACTTCGTGATTTCAAGTTTTTCTGTTTCGATGGAAAGGTGAAGGCAATGTTTATTGCCACTGATAGAAGTAATCCAAATGAAGAAACAAAATTCGATTTCTTTGATGAGAATTTTAATCATCTTCCTTTCACAAATGGACATCCCAATTCGAATAAAACTATTGAAAAGCCCAAGAACTTTGAACTGATGAAAGAGTTGGGCTCAAAACTATCCAAGGGCATACCTCATGCAAGAATAGATTTTTACGATATTAATGGTAAAATTTATTTTGGTGAGATTACTTTTTTTCATTGGAGTGGCATGAAACCGTTTGTGCCTGAGAAATGGGACTATACATTTGGAAGTTGGATTAAATTATCCTCAAAGAATGTAAAGGTATAATAGAATTGATTATTGCAGGCGATTTCATCCATCTTGACTTCATCACTTTTTCGTTTTTTTTGCCTCGTACTACATGACAGATCTTTTCATTATCAGACAGTTATGAAGATTTAGACTTTTGACGCAGTGTGACGCATTGACGAAGATAGGAAATAACAGATGTTTGTATGTTTTTAGTTCTCTCAAGTAATTTTCGTATGTATTATTAGAATACGTAAAACATTCTTCATAGTTCTTGTGTAGTTTGTTTTATTTTTTTCACCAATCATATTTATGAAAAGACAAACACTTGATATAATAGTTAAAAATCCAAAAGTTCTAATCTCTATTTTTTTAGAAGAATGTGCTTTTTTATTTAAAAATGACAAGTTTTTCATTCAGTTATCTTACAGGGTAAAAATTGGAAAGAAACTTAATTTAGATCACCCAAAGACTTTCAATGAGAAGTTGCAATGGTTGAAATTATATTATCACCGTCCGGAATTTACCACTATGGTAGATAAATATGCTGTGAAAGACTATGTGGCGAAAAAGATAGGAGATGAATATATTATTCCTACTTTGGGTGTATGGGATAGAGTGGAGGATATAGATTTTAATAGTCTTCCTCAACAATTCGTGCTTAAAGTTACTCATGACTCTGGTGGTTTAATCATTTGTAAGGACAAAACGAATTTAGATTTTGAAAAGGCAAAAAGAAAACTGAACAGATCATTGAAGAGAGATTATTTTATTCAATCTAGAGAATGGCCTTATAGAAATGTTCCTCACCGTATTATTGCAGAAAAATATATGTCTGATAATGGTTCAGAGCTTGCTGATTTCAAAATTCACAATTTTAATGGTATTCCAAAGATTATATTAGTTTGTCGCGATAGATATGAAAAAACTGGTCTAAAAGAAGATTTTTTTAATGAACGATGGGAACATTTAGATTTATCTCGACCAAATTGCCAACATTCGGATATAGTAGAGCCTGCACCAAAAGAATTAAACGAGATGCTGTTTTTGGCAAAAACTCTTTCTAAGGATATTCCATTTGTACGTACTGATTTTTATATTATTAATCATCGTGTGTATTTTGGCGAAATAACATTCTTTCCATCTTCTGGATTAAAGCCTTTTGTGCCTGAAAACTGGGACTTAACTCTTGGCAACTGGATTGAATTACCTTCTAAGAAAATTACAGAATGATAGAATTACTTATTGCAGGCGATTTAAGCCCTCAGAAGAGGGCTGCAAAGCTAATTGATGGTTTCGAAAATGAAAAGATATTCGGTGAAGTACAACCAATAATTGCTTCAGCCGATTATTCTATCGTCAATCTTGAGGCACCAATAGTAAATGGACATGGGAAACCTATAGAAAAAGCAGGTCCTAATCTAAAATGTAGCAAAAATGTGATTCAATCTCTTCAATATTGTGACTTTGATTGTGTTACATTAGCAAACAATCATTTCTATGATTATGGTGAAGAAGGGGTACTAACAACATTTAATGAATTAAAGGACGGTGGAATAGATTATGTAGGTGCAGGAATAAATCTTAACGATGCCTCTAACACTTTATTCAAAACTATAAAAGGAAAGAGGTTCGCTTTTGTTAATTGTTGTGAACACGAATTTTCTATTGCAAGCGATGAAACAGCTGGTTCGAATCCTCTGAATCCCATTCAACAGTATTATAAAATCCAAGAGGCAAAAGCAAAGGCTGATTATATTATTGTCATTGTACATGGTGGAATTGAACATTATCAGTTACCTACACCTCGAATGACAGAGACGTATCGCTTTTTTATTGATGCTGGAGCAGATGCAGTGGTGAATCATCATCAACATTGTTATAGTGGTTATGAATATTACAAGAATCGTCCTGTTGTTTATGGATTAGGTAATTTCTGTTTTGATTGGAATGGAAAAAGAAATGTAAGTTGGAATGAGGGATATTTATTGAAAATGCAGATTGAAGATTGTTCAATTTCATTGGAAGCAATTCCATATAAGCAATGTGATGAAGAGCCTACAATCATCTTGATGAAGGATAAAATGAAGACACAATTCAATGATAACATAACGTCTTTAAATAACATTATTCAATCTGTTGATCTTCTGTCGGAAAATTATGAAAAGCATGTGAAGGAAAAAGCTAACCTTGGTGTATTTACTCCTTATTCAAATAGGTATCTTAGAGCTTTATGTAATAGAGGCTTTTTGCCTTCATTCCTGTCTTCCAAAAAAATATTACTGATTCTTAATGCTATAAAATGCGAATCACTTCAAGACAAGATTATTAGGCTTTTAGAGATGAAACATCAAAAGAAATAGAATAATCTTAAGATGGGACCTTTACTTTGTTATTAGTTGAAATCATTAATTATTTATGAACATAACTTTTTTTATTGGGGGGTTATCAGGTGGTGGCGCTGAACGTGTCGTATGTAATCTTTCAAATTTTTTGAATGAGAGAGGACATACTGTAAGTATTCTTACGATGGGTGATGACATACCCACTTATGCGATAGAGCCTGTTATTCAACGTAAATGTTTAATAAACCAGAATGAGCGTTCGTTTTTCTTACTTAATTCCGTAAGGAGAATATATCGGTTTATAAAATATATACTAAACCATAAAACAGATTGTTATGTTGTTTTTTTACCTGTCACAACGATATTACTTCTTACGTTTCGTAGATTAATAAAAGCAAAAGTAATTGCGTCGGAGCGTATGGATCCCGCTCTCTACCCACAAAAGTATAAGAAAAAATTGCGTAAATTGGCAAATAGATGTGACGGATGGATTTTCCAGACCAATGAACAACAATTGTGGTATGGTTCGACGCTAGATAAAATAAGAACAGAAGTTATATCCAATGCTATTAATTCAGATTTTATATTGCCTCCATATAATGGAGAAAGAAAAAAGACAATAGTGACATCAGGGCGTTTAGCAAGTCGAAAAAATCATAAGCTTCTTATTGCTGCTTTTTTTTCGATAGCTTCAGATTTTCCAGATTACACTTTGATTATATATGGTGAAGGGAAAATGAGAAACGAATTGGAGAATCAAATAGAGTCTTTGGGATTAAAAAATAGAGTTTTGTTGCCTGGTTACACAACAGGTATCCGAGACAATATTTATGATGCTTCTCTATATGTTCTTTCATCAGATTCCGAGGGAATGCCTAATGCGTTGATGGAAGCGATGGCAATGGGGGTTCCTTCCATATCAACGGATTGTGATGGTGGCGGTGCTCGATTCTTAATTGAAAATGGAAAGAACGGATTGTTGGTTCCAAAAAATGATGTAGAAGCACTTGCTGCGGCTATGCGAGACCTTCTTTCACATCCAGAAAAAGCGGAACGCTTGGGTGAGGAAGGCCGAAAACTCTGTGAACGTCTTGCACCTGAGAAAATTTATGGTGAATGGGAAGAGTTCATTAAAGATGTAGTGAATAATTAGAGGTGTGTTCTAAAAATTCTGTTTTATGATTTCTTACAAAAATATGAGATTTCGTTTCGGTTGCTTTTTGTTTGATTTGAAGTCTTTTTGCCACTTTTCTCGGTTACATAGCTCGCTATGCGCCCTCAAAAACTGACAAAAATCCAATCAAATCAATTCAAAAATCAACTCGACATAATTTATAGAACCCACCTAGTATGAAAATTACATTTGTCACATCTACTTTAACATCAGGGGGAAGCGAGCGTGTGATGTCGATTCTTGCAAATGGACTCTGCAAGAATAATCATCAGGTGGAGATTCTATGCCTGAACAAGCATCTTGTTTACTATTCTGTTGACGAGCGCATTAAAATATATTTTATTGAGGAGGAAACTAAAGGGGGTGGATTGCTAAAAAAAATAATTTGGCTTCGGAAGCATGTGAAAGAATCACAGTCTGATGTTGTGATTCCATTTATGGAGGCTGTTTATTGTGTTACTTTATTGTCACTTATAGGACTACCAATTCCTGTCATTTCTTCAGAGCGAATTGATCCTCGTAAATCTCCTTTTTTGCGCAATATTCTTCGTTGTATATTCCTACCTTTGACCACCCATTTGGTTGTTCAGACAAATGACATAAAAAGTTATTATCCTTCATTTATTCAGAAAAAAACAACCATCATTTATAATCCAGTAGAAGAAAAAATGTTGGAGGAATGGCATGAACAAAAGTTGGATAGAATCATTAATGTTGGTAGGCTATACCCACAAAAAAACCAAAAAATGCTGATTGATGCTTTTGCTGAAATATGCAATGAATTTCCAAGCTATCAGCTATATATTTTTGGTGACGGGCCTGAGAGACCAAGGCTTGAACAGCAAATTACGGACAGAAATCTAACAGATAGAGTTTTTCTACCAGGAAGGAGTTCAGAAATAGCGAAGGAGCTAGCAAAATCCAAGCTGTTTTGTTTATCAAGTGATTATGAAGGAATGAGTAATGCAGTGATTGAGGCTCTTTGTATAGGTCTTCCTGTTATTTCGACAGATGTGTCTGGAACAAAGGAGCTGATACATACAGAAAATGGTATCGTTGTAGGAATCAACGACAAAAAAAGTTTGGTGAATGCTTTGAAATCTTTACTTGCTAATCCTCAGAGAATGAATGAAATGTCAATAGCTAATAGAAACTTAAGTCATCAATTCAAAAAAGAAGAAATAACATTACAGTGGGAAAAACTCATTGAGAAAATCGTAAGAAAACATCTATGACTCACACTATTAAACATAAATTACTTTTTCTCATAGCTAAGTCTTTGTTTTGGGTTCCCGATATGATGATGCTAAAACTACAGTATCGGATTAAAATGGGAAGGTCGATAAATACAAAGAATCCCCAGCGATATACTGAGAAATTGCAACTATATAAGGCGCATTATCACAATCCTGAAATGTTGGAGTGTGTGGATAAATATACGGTTCGTGAATTTGTAAAAAGAAGATTGGGAACAGATAGGTATTTAAATACATTATTCCAGGTGGCTGACACTGCAGATGGAATAGACTTTGATTCTTTGCCTAATCAATTTGTTCTGAAAACAACAGACGGAGGGGATGGTGCGAATGTATTGGTTTGTACTGATAAGTCGAAACTTGACATTGACGAAACTATTCGGAAAGTTAATAGTTGGCGAAACAAAAAGTACTATATTGTTTCGAGGGAGTGGGCGTATAAAGGCGCTAAGCAATCACGTGTGATAGCAGAGGCTTATTTGGAAGATGACGCAAATGCGGACGGATCGATTGATGATTACAAATTCCTTTGCTTTGATGGGAAATTCAGATATTTGTGGGTGGATAAGGATCGCTTTTCGCATCATAAGCGTGGGTTCTGGGATGAGAACCTTCAGTTCCTTCAAGGAGTATATAGCGATTGGCCTACATTCGAAGGGAATGGCATCGACTTACCTGAGAACATTCAGGAGATGATAGAACTGTCGGAGAAGTTGGCAGCAGGATTTCCTTTTGCCAGGATTGACTGGTATAACATCAAAGGTAAAATCACATTTGGTGAAGTGACTTTCTACCCTTGGAGTGGTTATGTTCAGTACACACCTGATTCTTTTGATTTTGAATTGGGAAAATACTTCAATATAAAATAGTAGGGATGACAATATCCGTATTGATTTCGGTTTATCAATCAGAGAAAGCTGACTATTTGAATCGAGCTTTAGAAAGTGTTTGGGATGACCAAACATTAAAACCTGATCAAATAGTGTTGGTGGAAGATGGGGCTTTAGGTGAAGCACTTCGTGACGTGGTTGATTGTTGGAAAGAAAAGTTGGGCGATGTGCTGACAATTGTGAAAAACGAGACTAACCTGGGTTTAACTAAATCTTTGAATAGAGGATTGCAAAAGGTGACATCGGATTTAGTGGCACGTATGGACAGCGATGATATATCTACTCCACAACGATTTGAGTTGCAGATGAAATATATGGAACAGCATCCAGATATAGATGTTTTGGGTGGTTCCCTTCAGGAGTTTGATGATGAGAATAGCTGTCTGAATGTTCGACATTATCCATTGACGCATGAAGATGTGCTCAAGACCATGTATAAAGTCTGTCCTGTGGCTCATCCCACAGTAATGATGCGTAGGAGGATGTTTGATAGTGGGTTGAAATACAATGAGAAATACAGGATGAGCCAAGATATAGCTCTATGGTATGATGCCGTTATCGCGGGATTTCATATTGCCAACATAGAGGAAATCACTATTCTTTTTCGTCGTGCGAACGATGTGTATAAAAGACGGAGCAGAGTGAAGGCTTGGAATGAATTCTGTATTTATATGAATGGCATCAAACGTCTTTATGGAACGTTCACTTTGAAATATATCTATCCGATAGCCAGACTCATCTTTAGATTGATGCCTGTTTGGATTGTGAAATGGGGATATCAGAGCAAATTGAGACGAGTTGTTTCTGAAGGTAGGAAAGCAAGATAATTTTTTCATAACTAATACAAAATTATTAATTACCCTTTTTATAATGTACACATTAGTTACTATATTATTCACATTTTTAATGTCCTTGATATTAGGTTTCTTAGTGCTTCCTAAAATTATTAAGGTAAGTTCGGAAAAGAATCTTTATGACATGCCTGATTATAGGAAAGTACATGGCATTCCTATACCAAGATTGGGAGGGGTGGCTTTCTTCCCAATCATTCTGATGGTGGTGTGTTTCACCATGGCTTGTAGTTATCTTGTAGGCTATAAAAGCTTAAGAGGTGACACTTTTGTATTGTTCACAAGATATATGCTACTGATTTCAGGACTCACTATTCTTTATCTTGTTGGAATCATGGATGATCTTGTTGGTGTGAGCTTTAAGATGAAATTTCTTGCTCAAACCGTTTGTGCTGCTCTATTTCCTTTGTCGGGTTTAGTTATCAACAATCTTTGGGGACTTTTTGGCATCCATCATCTTTCGCCTTGGCTGAGCATTCCTTTGACTATGTTTTTAGTTGTTTACATAACCAATGCTATTAATCTGATTGACGGTATTGATGGGTTGTCATCAGGTCTTAGTTGTATTGCTTTTCTTGCTTTGGGATTTGCTTGTGCCATGGAGCTGCAATATGTTCATAATATGCTTTGTTTTTCGGCTTTAGGGGTTTTGTTGGCGTTTGGGTATTACAATGTATTTGGAAATGCCGAGAAAGGGACGAAAGTCTTTATGGGTGATACGGGTAGCTTGACCTTGGGCTATCTGCTCAGTTTTATGGTTATATATATGAGCAAAGAGTCTGGTCATTATTTTCCGCAAGGAACGCTGTTGATAGCGTTTTCCACAGTTCTTTTGCCCATGTTAGATATTGTGAGGGTGGTGTTTTCTCGTTTCCGTAGGCGTGATCCGTTGTTTTTGCCAGACAAGAATCATATTCATCATAAGTTGTTGAGAACGGGATTGAGAATTAGTGGCGTGTTGATTGTGCTCTTGTGTCTCTCTGCTGTTTATATTGCGATTGCTATTGGAGGTGTATTGGCTGGTTTGAATTATACTTTGATTTTCTGTATTGAAATAGTGCTTTGGGTTATTGTTCAGTGTACCATCAATCATTTCATTCATAAAAGAGAGGGTGATAAGACTAAGGAGATAGACCAAATTGCCTTTGGGCATGTGAAAGGGTTTATTGTACCTGAGAAGAAGGAATAGCTTTGGCGTTGGCGACAGGGAAGATGCAGATTGGGAATGAGGGATGGCTTCGGCAAAACCGAAGCGTACAGAGAAAAAGAAGACCGAAGCGTACTTTGTACCTAAGAAGAAGGAATAGCTTTGGCGTTGACGTACGGATGGATACAGATTGGGAATGAGGGATGGCTTCGGCAAAACCGAAGCGTACAGAGAAAAAGAAGACCGAAGCGTACTGAGAAAGAGGGCAGAATCAACAAATTTGGCTTCGCCGAGCTAAAGGTTTCACAAATTCTCAAATATTTTTTGACTTTGGCGTTGAAATAATTTATTTTTATGGAATATCAATATCATATTTTTTCTCCTTACAGAGTGTGTCCTTTGGGCGCACATGTGGATCATCAGCATGGACTGGTGACAGGTTTTGCCATTGATAAGGGTGTCGATTTGTGGTTTACACCAAGAAATGATGGTGAAGTGCATTTGGAATCCAGAACTTTTGAAGGATTGGTGAATTTTAATGTCACCATGGCTTCACAGGTGAAGGAGGGTAACTGGGGTGACTATGCCCGTGGTGCCAAATATGCGTTAAGAAAACGATTTGTGTTGCGCTATGGCATCGATGGTGTGATTCAGGGTTCGTTGCCTGTGGGTGGTTTGTCTTCGAGTGCTGCCGTACTGATTGCTTATGTGATGGCTTTTGCGAAAGCGAACGACATCGAATTGAAGCCAATGGAAATCGTGAAGATCGCTTCTGAGGCGGAGCGAGAGTATGTGGGCTTGAATAACGGTATTTTGGACCAGGCTTGTATTGCTTTGGGTCAGAAGGATGGTTTGTTGTTCTTGGACTGTGATACGGATGAATATCGTATCATTAAGCGACATCCTAAGATGCCTGAAATGGAAATCGGTATTTTCTTCTCAGGATTGACTCGTTCGTTGGTTTCGAGCGATTATAATCTGCGTGTGTTGGAATGTAAGACGGCTGCATGGAATATGCTTGCCTATACGGACCAACCTCTGAAGGTGTTTGACAAGACTTTCCTTCGCGATATACCTAAGGAGACGTTTGAGCGCACTCGCGACATGATGCCTAATCGTTTTGCTCGTCGTGCAGAGCATTTCTATTCGGAGTATCGTCGTGTGCGTCAGGGTGTGATGGCATGGGAAAGTGGTAATCTGAATCTATTTGGTAAGTTGAGTTTTGATAGTTGCGAGAGTTCTATTCATAATTATGAATGTGGAAGTCCTGAGCTGATTTCCATTTATCAGATTATGCGTGGCTTGCCTGGTGTTTATGGTGGACGTTTCTCGGGTGCTGGTTTCAAGGGTGCTTGTATTGCGCTCATCAATCCAGCTTATAAGGAACAGATTCAGGAAGAACTTACTCGCCAGTATTTGGAGCAGTATCCTGAATATGAACAGACGTTTGGCGTGTATTTTGTGAAGCCAGATGATGGGGCGAGATTTGTTTAATGCCCTATGGGCAGGGACACGTGTCTAAAGACAGGGAACGTGCTTTTCAAGCAGGGAAAAAGGGAAAAAGGACATAAACACTTAGGTTGCTACTATTCTTTTTTGAACAAATAATATTGTAGAAGGTAAATATGGCTGAAAATGGTGAAATATTCTATTTTAGAAAGTTAGAGGTTTATAAAGCTGCAAGGAAATTAACTAATTATGTTTATGACCTATTAGAAAAGTATCCTCAAAATGAAATGTATGCCTTGTGTAACCAGATGAGACGTGCTGTTGTTTCTGTAGCTTCAAATATTGCAGAAGGCATGAGTAGAAACTCCGATAAGGAGAAATTGCATTTTTTAGGCATATCTTATGGTTCTCTGATGGAAGTGGTTTGTCAGATGGATATATCTTTAGATAGGCATTATATTTCTGAGGAGCAATTACATTCTTTTGAAACTCAAGCTATCTCTATTCAGAAAATGCTTTTCGGTCTATCTCGTAAAATATCGGAACGAACAAATTAGTTTATGGCTATAGCGATATGTTTCTATGTCCCTGTCCTTGGACACGTGTCCCTGCCCGAAGGGCATAATTACCTAAATTCCTACAAAAAAATATGAAAAATATAGTGATTGCTGCTGGTTATGCTACACGATTGGGGGAGCTGACCAGAAATTTTCCTAAACCGCTGCTGAAGATAGGTGATAACACTATTTTGGGGCGTATGTTGGATGATATAGACACGATTCCTGAAGTGGATGAGCATGTGATAGTAACGAACCATAAATTTGCTCGTATTTTTGAGGATTGGGCAAAGGAGACACATTATCAGAAGCCTATTCGTATTGTGGATGACGGTACTGAAACGAACGAGACTCGTTTGGGTGCTGTGAAGGATTTATTACTTGCTATTGATACGCTTGCAAAGGATAGTGAGGATGGTGTTTGCAAGGATGATTTGTTGGTGGTAGCAGCTGACAATATTCTTTTCTTTACGTTCCGTGACTTCATCCAATTTGCACAGGAGAAGGGAACAAGTTGCATCATGTGCCATGAGCAACCATCTATTGAGAAGTTGCAACGTACGGGTGTCGTAGTTCTTGACGAGAACTATCGCGTATTGAATATGGAAGAGAAGCCACAAGAGCCTAAGAGCCATTGGGCTGTTCCTCCTTTCTACTTCTATAGAAAAGAAGATATTCCGATAATCATGACTTCCATTGAGAATGGATGTGGATATGATGCCCCTGGTAACTTGGCACATTTCATGGTGGAACACACCACTATGCATGCATGGCCTATGAATGCGGGACGCTTCGACATCGGAAGTCTTGATACATATAAGGAAGCACAGGAGAGGTTTGGCGGAAAATAATAAGAGGTGCTTATGCCTGTTCGAGCAGGGACATGTGCTCTACGAGCAGGGACAAATGCCGCAAGCGGCAAGGACAAATTCATATTATGGTTAATTATAATATTGATTTAACAGGAAAAACTGTACTCGTAACGGGTGCAGCAGGTTTCATTGGTAGTAATCTTGCCAAGAAACTGTTGAAAGAAGTGAAAGACATCTGCGTGGTCGGTATTGACAATATGAACGATTACTATGATGTGCGTATCAAGGAAGAGCGTCTGAAGGAGTTGGAAGGCTTTGAGAACTTCATTATGGTGAAGGGAAACATTGCTGATAAGGCGTTGATTGACGACACTTTTGCTCGCTATCCGTTTCATGTGGTAGTGAACTTGGCTGCTCAGGCGGGAGTGCGCTATAGCATTACCAATCCAGGTGCTTATGTGGAAAGTAACCTTATTGGCTTCTATAACATCTTGGAGGCTTGTCGTCATTCAGAAAGTGTGGAGCATCTTGTCTATGCGTCTTCATCGAGTGTGTATGGCAGTAATAAGAAGGTGCCTTACAGTACGGATGACCAAGTGGATAATCCTGTGTCGCTTTATGCTGCTACGAAAAAGAGTAATGAATTGATGGCGCATGCTTATAGCAAACTTTATAATATCCCAAGTACGGGTTTGCGATTCTTCACTGTGTATGGTCCTGCAGGACGTCCCGACATGGCTTACTTCGGTTTTACCAATAAACTCAGAGCTGGTCAGAACATCCAGATTTTCAATTACGGACACTGTAAGCGTGACTTCACTTTCGTGGATGACATCGTGGAAGGTGTGGTACGTGTGATGCAGCATGCACCAGAGAAGAATACGGGTGAGGATGGGCTACCAATCCCTCCATATAAGGTTTATAACATTGGAAATAACTCGCCTGAGAACCTTCTTGACTTTGTAACGATTCTTCAGGAGGAATTGGTGCGTGCCAAGGTGCTCCCTGAGGATTACGATTTTGAGGCTCACAAAGAACTCGTTCCTATGCAGCCAGGTGATGTGCCTATCACATACGCTGACACCACTCCGTTGGAACAAGACTTCGGTTTCAAGCCTGCTACTCCTCTCCGTATGGGACTCAGAGCATTTGCTGAGTGGTATGCAAGGTATTATGGTGCAAGCGCTGAATAGAAAAGAGGAGAAGGTCAACAAGTTTGCACAAATTCTCTCTAAAAGATTCATTGGGGCTTCGGAAAAACCGAAGCGCACGGTGGAAGAGGTGAGAGACAGTGCTCAAGTAAGTAACGATTAAAAAATAACTTGGCACATTTTGAAATGTCCATATTAGTTGGGGAGTCTTCATCTTTTGGGCTGTTTTCGCCCGTTTTCTCAGTCATGATGCCCGCATCACTCCTTCAAAAACGAACAAAAACATCTCCAAAATATGAATAAACTGTACCAACTTATTTTTTAATCATTACTAAAAATCCCCAAGGTCATGTATGTGATCTTGGGGATTTTGGTTATTGCTCTTCGAGAAGAAAATGCCCGATGGATTCGCCCTTTTCGGTTAATTTCGTGCCTTTGATGGAGAGAGGGTGGGGAAGTGTATGAATGAATGATTCTGCTTTTGCGAACAGGTCTTTATCATGCAAAGCCAATGCTAAACGTAGGCGTTGTTCTGACTTGAAAATGCTCTCAGGCAGTTTCTCTACGAAATGCAAAGCCTTCTCTTTCCATTGTTTCATTTCTGTGGGGCGGTCGGTTGCTGCATAACCTATCACCAAACTCACATATACTGCGGCTTTCAAGAACTTGTCCTTAGCCACAAGTCCCGTCAGGCGGTTCAGTTGAATCTTCATCTTGACCAATGCTTCATCCTTATCAGGTGGATTACCATGAAGAAGGAGATATTTCTCGGACAGCTCATTTAAGGAATCCACATATTCATGCACTTCACGCTCAGTCAAGGTAGTTGCCACACTGTTTTCAGTACCATTTTTTGCTTCAGGTTGGTTGCGATGTTCCACTACCTCAATCAGTTTGGGCTCTATATTCACAGCAGCCACGGCAAGCATATCGGAAATTCTCACCACCAACTGCTTTTTCTTCATTCCCTTCACCTCGATTAACTCGCCTTCGCGCCCATCGAAGAGTCCGCCATGAATGCGGATTTTATCGCCTGGCACCAAACTGATTTCCTCGGGTTGCAAGAAACGTATCTTGTCTTCGTCCTGCTGGCAAACAAAGATGAAATCTTCCATTTGCTTGTCGGGAACAATAAGCGGTTCTAAGGCTTGGAATGCTTGTCGTGCAGATAAGCCTTTTGTGGCTCCTGCATTTTGGACACTGGCATGCTCTCGGGCAAAATACACTTTTGCTCCCTCTTTTGCCCACATTTCCTTGATGAATTCGGATAAAACAGCGCGTCGCTCACGTACAAAGATGATACCAGGAATGGCGGGTGTGTAGATACGCTCCACTTGTCCGTTGCGCTCTTTCTTCTCGTAACGCATCGGTACGAACGTCTCCATTCCGTCCATCTTCAGCAATTCTTCTATGGCGACAGAATTTTTCCTTGAATTCAGTACGTGCCAACGTTTAACTTCCGCTTTGTTTACCATATTTTTTGTTTTAAGCGACAAAAGTAGGTAAAATTTAGCATTCCACCAAATTTTATGTTCCTTTGAGGACTATGAAAATGAAAACACATCTTAAGATTTTAAGTAAAAGTTTTGTTGATTCAATAAAAGGCAGTAAATTTGTATTTTCTAAATCAACACGAAATAGTTTATAAAACCAATCTAATAATATCAGATTATATATGATGAAAATAGCAGTTGCAGGAACAGGTTATGTGGGACTTTCTATTGCTACCCTCTTGTCACAGCATAATGAGGTGATAGCTGTGGACATTGTTCCAGAGAAGGTCGATCTCATCAATCAACGTAAATCACCAATTATCGATAAAGAAATTGAAGAGTACCTTGCAACCAAGGACTTGAACCTCAAGGCTACGCTTAATGCAGAGGAAGCCTATAAGGATGCCGATTTTGTGGTGATTGCAGCCCCTACCAATTATGATTCCCAGAAGAACTATTTCGACACAAGTGCCGTTGAGACTGTCATTCAGTTGGTGATGCAATACAATCCCAATGCCATTATGGTGATTAAATCTACGATTCCTGTAGGGTTCACCAAGAATGTACGTCAGAAATATAATAGTAAGAATATCCTCTTCTCGCCAGAGTTCTTGCGTGAAAGTCGGGCTCTCTATGATAATCTTTATCCTTCCCGTATCATTGTCGGTACTGATATGGACGACGAACGTCTTGTCAATGCTGCCAAAACTTTTGCGGGTTTATTGCAGGAAGGTGCCATCAAGGAGAATATCGACACGCTCTTTATGGGATTCACCGAGGCAGAGGCTGTGAAACTTTTTGCCAACACCTACCTTGCATTGCGTGTGAGTTTCTTCAACGAACTCGATACTTATGCTGAGATGAAAGGACTCGACACCAAGGCAATCATCGATGGTGTGGGTCTTGACCCTCGTATTGGTTCGCACTACAATAACCCATCTTTTGGTTATGGAGGCTATTGTTTGCCAAAAGACACCAAGCAACTCCTTGCTAACTATTCCGATGTGCCTGAGAACCTCATTGAGGCTATTGTAGAAAGTAACCGCACCCGTAAGGATTTCATTGCTGACCGTGTGCTTCAAACTGCTGGTTATTATGACTATAGCAATCGTGGCAGATATAATGCAGCTGATGAAAAGACGTGTACTATCGGTGTCTATCGTCTTACGATGAAGAGTAATTCTGACAATTTTCGCCAGAGTTCTATTCAGGGTGTGATGAAGCGTATCAAGGCTAAGGGTGCTGAAGTCATCATCTACGAACCAAGTCTTCCTGACGGTTCAACCTTCTTTGGTAGTCGTGTCATCAATAAACTTGATGAATTCAAGGCAAAAAGTCAGGCTATCATTGCCAATCGTTACGATTCTGTTCTTGACGATGTGGAAGAGAAGGTTTATACGCGAGATATTTTCAGAAGAGACTAAGAAAGGGCTTCGCCGGTTTCAAGGCGCAGAGCGCTGGTTTCAGGGCTTCGCCTGTTTCAAGTTTCATGCCGCAAGCGGCGGTTTCAAGTTTCAGGGCGCGGAGCGCTGGTTTCAGGTTTCAAGGCGCAGAGCGGCGGTTTCAAGTTTCATGCCGCAAGCGGCGGTTTCAGGTTTCAGGGCTTCGCCTGTTTCAGGTTTCAAGTTTTAATGGACAAACATTTAAACATTTGAGAATATATGAAAGGAATTGTTCTTGCTGGTGGTAGCGGCACCCGTCTTTACCCTATCACAAAGGGAGTTAGTAAGCAACTAATCCCAATCTTTGACAAACCGATGGTTTACTACCCAATCTCTGTGTTGATGCTCGCTGGCATCCGAGACATCCTTATCATCTCCACGCCTTACGACTTGCCTGGATTCAAGCGTTTGTTGGGCGATGGTAGTGATTATGGTGTTCACTTCGAGTATGCTGAACAGCCATCTCCAGATGGATTGGCTCAGGCATTCATCATTGGTGAAAAGTTCATAGGCGACGATGATGTTTGTCTTGTGTTGGGCGACAACATCTTCCAAGGTCAAGGTTTCACGAAGATGCTTCAGGAATGTGTGCGCACTGCTGAGGTAGAGCGCAAGGCTACAGTGTTTGGTTATTGGGTGAACGACCCAGAACGATACGGTGTGGCTGAATTTGACGAGGAAGGTAACTGTCTCAGCATTGAAGAAAAACCTGCCCAGCCAAAGAGCAACTATGCTGTGGTGGGACTTTACTTCTATCCTAACAAGGTGGTAGAAGTGGCAAAAAACATCAAACCATCATCACGTGGAGAATTGGAAATCACCACTGTTAATCAGGTGTTCCTCAACGATAAGGAACTGAAGGTGCAGAAACTCAGTCGTGGTTTTGCGTGGCTCGACACAGGTACACACGATTCGCTATCTGAGGCATCTACTTATATTGAGGTGCTGGAGAAACGTACTGGTCTGAAGATAGCTTGCCTTGAAGGTATTGCTTACCAGAATGGGTGGATTAGTACGGAGAAGCTCCGCGAAATCGCTCAACCTATGAAGAAGAACCAATATGGTCAGTATCTCCTTCAATTGGCTGATACCAAGTACTTTGGAAGAGTGAAGGAATAGTGCCATTAGCGGCAGATGATGCCCGTTGGGCAGTTAAAAAAGAGCATAGAGATGTCATCTAAATGGAATCTCTATGCTCTCTTTTTATGTTAAAGAAATTAAAAATTGAGCTATTGAAATAAACCTTTCTGAATTTGGCGTATCTATCACATTGTAGGGCGATAAAAAACACTACAAGACAGTTTCAAGTTTAAAAACTGAATGAAATAAAAACTTACAAAAAAACAATCATAACTATTTAAACCAAAACCGAAATTATGAAAAAATCTATTTTGATCGCAATGTTGGCAGCTCTGATGAGTCAGAACATTTTTGCACAACAAAACCCTCAGGGTGTAAAGAAGCAGAAGCAAGACAAGCAGGAACGCGTGAATAAAGAAGGCAGACAGCGCTGGAGTGCAGAACAGATGGTGCAGATGCAGACTGCTCGACTCACAAACGAACTGATGCTTGACGATGCAAATGCCGCTAAGTTTAAGGATATCTACCAGTCGTATCAGAAAGATTTGCAGACTGTTCGTCAGAAATACCACCCTAAGAGGGAACAGGCGCAGAAGCCTGCAGAGGGTGAAAAACCTCAGATGAAGGAGCGCAAGCAAATCACCGATCAGGACATAGAAGAGCGCATCCTGAATCAGATGAAAGAGCAGAAGGAAATGCTAAGCGTGAAGGAAAGCTATTACGCAAAGTTCCGCAAGGTGCTTTCACCAAAGCAAATTCAAAAAGTATATGCTCAAGGTAACAGAGGCGGATTCGGCCAAAGAAACTTCGGTGGCAACCGCAGAATGCAGATAGGTCGCCGTGGTCCTCAAAACCGTCAGATGGGTGCAATGCCAGGCAAGCGTATGATGCGTCGCATCCATGGACCTCAAGGACAGCCTCAGCAGCGCCCTCAAGCACCTCAACCAATACAGGAGAGTTAATCTCTTGAAACAGACGCTCAGCGTCCCTAAATTTGAATTCATACTCTCTCATAAGATTTTATATTAGTTGATTATTTCTCAAAAGTTAGTTAAGGTTAATTGATTATTAATTTTAGGATTAAAGAATCAAAAAAGGCATCCGCTGTGAAGCAGATGCCTTTTTAAATTTCAGGGCGCAGGGCGCTAGTTTCAGGTTTCAAGTTTCAGGTTTCATGCCGCAAGCGGCGGTTTCAAGTTTCAAGTTTCAGGTTTCAAGACTAATGCCAATGCTAATGTCAAAAATTGGGCAATTATTTTGTCTCTTTCCAAAAATCATTGTACATTTGTAAGAAATTGGAATACCATGAAAACGAAACTCAAAATAAACAGAGGCGTTCTCGTCTTACTAATGCTCCTTTTCGGTGGTAATGTATGGGCAAATCTCAATCTCAGATTCAGTCATACGTTCTCACATCTTTCATGCGTATTGCATCATTTGGACTCTACATCATACGATTTCCCTCCTACATCAACTGATATAACGCCATCTGATTATACGTTCTATCAAGTAACAGATGCTTCTTCTCTTTCTGATGGGGATCAAATTATCATCACAAACATTGCCAATGGGGTCGCGATGAGTACAACGCAAAACCAGAATAACCGTTCTCAGACGCCCATCGAATTAAGGAATGGCATTATCACGAATATCAGTAATCAGGTGCAACTCATCTCCCTTGAACAAAATTCAGCCAGCACTTGGCTTCTCAATGTGGGTAATGGGTATCTCTACGCACCCTCTAATTCAGACAACATACTTCAGACAACCAATAAGAATGACAGTAAGAGATATGCGGAAATCATTCCTGCAAAATTAAAAGAAAATGCGCTTACTATCCATTTCACTGGAAGTAAGCGCAGCTATATAGGTTATAATGATCTTTGGGAGAATTTCTGTTGTTACTATAATGAAAACAACCAGAAATATATAGAAATCTTCAAACGTCACACCACTGTCAGCGTGAAGGAAGGTATGAATGACCGTTTCTTTGCCACATACGCTTCTTCAGCCTTTAATCTTGATTTCTCTCAAGTGGATGGACTGGATGCGTATATTGTTACCGACCTGGTTAGTGATGGAACACTTATGCTGCAGAAAGTGGAGAAGGTACCAGCGAATACAGCTGTTCTCGTTTGTGGAACGCAAGCTAAGTCCTATCAGGTTCCAACCAGTGCTTCAGCTGCTTCCGTCTCTTCCAATCTACTCAAATTTGCTACATCAGAAACTTATGGTGATGGTTTCACCATCTTTGTTCTGTCATCCGTCAATGGCGTGATGGGCTTCTCGAGAGTGGAAGCTGGTAAGGTGATTCCAGCAGGTCAAGTATATTTAGAACTTTCTAAAGGTATGCCATCAAAGCCATTCTATGATTTGACTACAAGCAATTTGAATGCGATACCTACCATTGTTGCTGATGAAATCACTCCTTCAACTCAAATCTATCATGTGAGTGGTCAACGCTTGAAGACAGCTATTCAACATGGTATCTACATCATCAATGGAAGGAAAGTGTTTCTTGAGAAGTGAGGAATGAGAAGTGAGTAGTGAGGAGTGATTTACGGTATCAGGAGGCTATTGATGGAATCACAAATATACTTCACGTCTTCATCTGTGACACAAGGACCAGCAGGGAGACACATGCCTACCTTGAACAGTGCTTCACTGACTCCATTGATATAAGCCACACTCTTCTCTGATGTCTGACAAACCACCTCGCCATTTTGAGACTTTAAACTTGAAACCTGAAAGTTGTCAGTCTTATATACTGGCTGACAATGCATTGGCTTCCAAAGTGGTCTCGATTCAATGCCAAGGGCATCGAGTCCCATACGCATTGCTTCAACATTATCATTAGGTTGGCAGTCGGTCGTAGCTGAATCAGCAGCGTGTATCACACCTGCAGCACCACCTACGGCACCCTTTACCATCGTCTTATAGGCATTTTCCTGTCCCTTCACCTTCAACTGAGGATCCAGTACGATAGTACATAACCAATAGTTCGAATCATATTCGCCACTTGCAGGTTGTGCATGTACTTCAACACCTTTAACATCTTTGAGGTATTCCTCATAGAGTGCCTGCACATGACGATGATGCTTGATATGTTCATCCACCACCGTCATTTGTCCGCGACCAATACCTGCACAGATATTCGACATGCGGTAGTTATATCCAATTGCTTCGTGCTGGTAGTATGGATACGACTCACGCGCCTGTGTAGCATACCACATGATCTTTTGCCATGACTCATCGTCAGGACAGATGAGCGCTCCACCGCCAGAAGTCGTAATCATCTTGTTACCATTGAAAGACAACACACCATATTTGCCAAAAGTACCCAGTACCTGCCCTTGGAAACGTGAGCCAAATCCTTCGGCAGCATCCTCTATGACTGGGATGTCGTAGCGTTCGGCGATTTCCATGATTTCATCAATCTTGTAAGGCATACCATACAGAGCCACAGGCACAATTGCCTTAGGAGCCTTTCCTGTCTTATCAATACGGTCCTTGATGGCAATTTCAAGTAGGACTGGGTCCATATTCCACGTGTCTTTCTCCGAATCCACAAACACAGGTTTTGCACCGAGGTAGGTGATAGGGTGGGAGGAGGCACAGAATGTGAACGACTGAACAATGACTTCGTCACCTGGACCAACACCACAAGCAATCAATGCCAAATGCACTGCTGCGGTACCCGATGAGAGAGCTACGACACGCTCTTTTTCAAGTGAGGAATGAGTAGTGAGTAGTGAGGATTTATCCTGATTGGATACACTTTCTTTACTCTTGACAAATTCCTCCAAGTCCTTTTCAAATCCATTGACATTAGGACCGAGTGGCACCACCCAATTTGTGTCGAATGCTTCCTGTATGTACTTCTGTTCAATCCCCTCCTCGCTCATGTGAGCCAGACATAGATATATTCTTTTTGCCATATTATTTTGTCATCAAATTAAATCATTATTGTATGGGTCAACAAATTTTCACAAATAAACTCAAATTTATTTGTGTCTTTTTGTGTTAATTTGTTGATCTAAAATTTCTTATTATTGGAAGATAGACGTATTGATGATTCTTCGTCGATAAAGTTGTCTTTCTCCAAAGTTGATGAGCAACCCCAATTTAAATCCTGTTGCTTTTAGATAATTGATAACCTGAGAACGATGTTCTGGTGTTGTACTTTCCAATGCTTTAAGTTCGACAATTATATCATGATAACAGACAAAATCAGCTCGAAAAGTATTATGCAGTTCAATATCCTTATATTTAACGATGATAGATTTTTCTTTTTCAAAAGGTATTCCTTGTCTTTCGAATTCAATTGCTAAAGCCTCCTGATAGATCGATTCGCTGAATCCAGGACCAAGAATCCTATGCACCTCCATAGCAGCACCCACAATGGCATAAGTCTCATCTGGGTATATACAATTAGCCAAATTCCTCTCTTCTTCAGGAGTCATCTTTAAATTTGATTACTTGGTCAACAAATAGCCACAAATTATACAAATTCTCATCATTGTAAATGAATTCCTTAGATTATCTTTGTGCTAATATTTTTATTTTGTGGTTTTTGTGTTAATTTGTTGACTTTCACCAAAATAATTTGTTGACTAATCGAGAGATTCGTACACTGAGTTCTTGGACTTGTATTCTGGTACGATTTGCTTCATGATGCGTACAGTCTCCATGTCATCGTAATGATAGCTGGTTTCAACGAGTTTATTGATCTGTTTGGAAACGTCGTTGTAGTCATATTGCCGCACCTGAGCAATCTTGATTTTCTTATGGAAGGTAGGCTTGGTGATCTCCTCATCGTTCAGTACCTCCTCAAACAACTTCTCGCCATCACGCAATCCTGTGTATTCGATTTTCACGTTCTTTGCTCCCGATAGCTGAATCATCTTCTTCGCCAAATCTGCAATCTTCACAGGTTTCCCCATGTCGAACACGAATATTTCGCCACCCTTTCCCATCGTTCCAGCTTCCAGTACCAACTTACAAGCCTCGGGAATCAGCATGAAATAACGGATGATGTCAGGGTGTGTGACCGTGACAGGACCACCCTTGCGAATCTGCTCCTTGAAGAGTGGAATGACACTACCGTTCGAACCCAGAACATTGCCGAAGCGGGTGGTGACGAACTGTGTCACGGGGGGGTGTAGTGAGTAGTTTTTCTGTCCGAATGGCAATTCCTCACTCCTCACTGCTCCTTTCTCACTGTTCAGGTACTTGTCCAGGGACTGCACATAAATCTCGCATATACGTTTTGAACAACCCATCACGTTCGTTGGATTTACAGCCTTGTCCGTTGAAATCATGACGAACTTCTTCACCCCATACTTCACTGCTAAGTCCGCAATGATTCGTGTACCATCCACATTATTCTGCACAGCCTCGCTTGGATTATCCTCCATCATAGGCACGTGCTTATAGGCAGCGGCATGGAACACATAGTCGGGCTTGAACCGAGCAAAGAGACTCTCCATCCGCCTGTGCTTCGTGATACTGGTCACGATGATATAGGCAGGCACGTCAGGGTACTCGTTTTTCATCATGATTCGGATGTCATGTTGAGGAGTTTCTGCTTCATCAATCAGCACCATTTGACTTGGTCCAAACGACGCAATCTGTCGCACCATTTCCGAACCGATGCTACCAGCCGATCCCGTCACCATGATACACTTACCCTTCAACATCTCTTCAATCTCCTGCATGTTCACCTCAATCTCGTCGCGTGGCAACAAGTCCTCAATTTGCACCTCTTGGAGTTCAGAGGAACTGAGGTCACTCTTGCCATCCCACAGGTGCGACATCTTCATGATGAAGACCTTGATGCCGTTGTCCAGCAAGGCGGTCTTGAATTCCTCGTTCTTATTGAAATCGTCAATCTTGAGTGGAGACACCAGCAGTGCGTCAGCATGCTCCTTGAGCATGTTCTGGATGATGTTTGCATTGTTCTTATAAACTTGGACTCCCTGCAGGATATGTCCTGGCATGTCGTCGCTGTCGCTGATGAATCCCCTGAGTGTGAATCGGGCTGGATCTTCCATACGTATTGCCTTCGCCAGCATCATACCTCCTGACTTGCATCCATAGATGAACACCCCGTGACTCGCTTTGTCCTCCCTCAGTCGGTCGTACATATATTTGATGAGGATTCGCACTGAAAACATAATGAAAGTCGCCATCAGCCATGCGAAGAGCAGTTCACGGAAGCGGATGACAGTCAGCCAGTTGTCCGTGTGTAGGAAAAATCGAAGCAATTCCACTACCACGATTCCAAACAAATTTGCCGCTGCAATGCGATATAGGTCCGCAAAGCTGGAATAGCGCACAATTCCGCTGTAGGTGTGGAAGAGTCTGAAGCCGATGATATATGGGATGAGATAAATGAGCAGCGTTGGCAAGAGTTGCCTAAATACGAGGGATGTAGCAAATCCTCCATGTATCAAGGTATATACTACCAAATTAGACAGAATGATGACTAAGCAGTCGAACAAAAAGACTATCCAATATGGCATGGCATCCCTTGTGAAATACCAATTTGCAAGTTTTGTGAATATGTAATTCATTGTGGTTTTTGCATGAAAAGATTTGGGAACAGTTTTCTAAAGAATGTTATAATAACGAAAACTCATCAGACATCAGTTCAGTTTTTTTCTTAATGACCACATCGTCATACATCATCATAATGACATCTTCGTTATATTCTCCGATGATGGATTTATTCTCAATTCCGTGAATATTATTGATTATCAAGTTGATGAAGTCCACTCCCGCACCATAAGCATGGAGATAAGCACCACCGAAACGAGGATTGATTTCCGACAGATAATATTCGCCATCTTTGATAAAAAAGTCCATGTCACATGGCCCATTTAGTTCAAGTACAGAACAAACTTCTTCCACAAAATCAAAGAGTTTTTGGTCTTTGAATGAGATGGTTTTGCTCGCACCACCAATACGACTTTCAATCTTTCTTTTCGAAAAAACTGCAACAGGTTTATGACTGATGCAATCCACATATACATCAGCGTCACAATCACCGCCTGTCATCAATTCTTGAATGATATAGGTGAATTTCCCTTCGTTCCAACGAGTCTCCACTTCTTCCCAATTGTCAGCCTTGCCTATTCCGACGCTTCCACTACCAGAAATTGGTTTCATGAATACAGGGAAAGAAATATCACCTTTATCAAGTCCTTCTTTGAAACTCTCCAAACTGTTGTAGGTAAGCGTTGTTCTAACCCCTTTAGAAGAAAGATGCTTGAACATCTCATATTTGTCAAAGCAAAGATGCGCTGTCCAGTCTGCAGGACACAAAGGCAAGATACCCTTTTGCAGTAGTTCATTGCGATGCTTTGCAAGCAGTTCAATTTCAGGATCAATCAGTGTTGTAATTGCCTTGATATTCTCTTGCTGACAGATATCAAGTACTTTACCAAAGTATTCAGGTGCATCGATTCTTGGCACTAAATAAGTCTTGTCAGCAAAAAACAAAGCAGGTGCTACAGGACTTAAGTCTGTTGCCACCAAGTTCCCACAGCCCTTCATGGAATCTCTAAAGTCCATGAGCAGACGAGCGCGTCGTCCTACACTACAAAATAAAATATTATCCATATATTATTGTTTCTGATTTCTGAATAAATTCATTGGCAGTCCATTTATCACGAATCAATGTGAATTGACCGTTGTCTTGTAAATAGACTTTTGGTATATATCTAATGAACAAAGGAGTAAGACACATGGTGTAGGCTCCTACATTGTTGTACTTGATTCTATCTCCAACGCTCAATAGTGGTTTGTTATCCAAGGTAAACAATCGGTCATATTCCAAACATGTGCATCCTGACACAATTTGTTGGCTAACCGTTGCTTTTTCTTGTGAATAGATGATTTCCAAAAGGTAGGATGATTTCTTGAAGAAAGGGTCAATATCATTTCTACTACCGTCTGTTGTTGCAAACCAGAGATTATCTTCCACATGCTTAACGTCGATTACTTCACTCAAGAAAGAGAAACAAGACGCAACCAATGCATTGCCTGGTTCCACAATGACACAAAGATTATCTAAATCGTATTGCTTTAGCACGTCATAAAATGCATCACTATATTCTTGATAGGTAGGTTTATTGGGGAAAATCCCAAAATAACCGCCACCGACATCTAAATAATTAAGATTCAAATTGTATTTTTGAATAGTTTTGCAAGCAAATTCGATGGAGTGTTGATAGAATCGAATACTTCGGCTGTGTGCTGTTCTGTGGATATGTAATCCGTTCAAATTGACGTTTGATAAACTATTGATGAAACATACAGCATCTGCAAATTCACTTGTTTCGTCCGAAAATCCAAAACGAGTATTATCGTTGTTGCCATCTGCATCTGCAGGTGAAATATGGCTGATATTGATGTTTAGACGGAGACCAACATGGAAAATCTTATTAGTCGGTAGCTCTTTCAACCATTCTAACTCTCGTTTTGCCTCAATGTTGACAATGGCTCCATTCTCGATGGCATCTAAGAATGTTTCTTTAGATTTCATCGGACCATTATAAATGATATGGTCTTTGGAAAAACCGCATAACAGAGCCAATTGGTATTCATCGTGGGATACTACTTCTGCATAAGCACCAAACTCATTAGCCAACCCCATGCAATAAGGAAGAGAATTGGTTTTTACTGAATAGCCAACGATGGATTTTTGGAATTTTGCTCGCAGTGCGTTGCTAAATCCATCAATGCTTCTTTTTAGTTCCTCTTTGTCGAGAATATAACAAGGAGTTTCAAGTGATTGGAGATAATTAGTTTGTTCCATCAAAAAGAGGTGTCGTGAATTGTCCTGTAGATTCTGAATTGTCAATATCTGATCGCATCAGCACTTTCTTAATAGTTGTCCAAACCACCTCACAATCAACTTTAAAGGAGATATGGTCAACATACCAAACATCTAATTCAAATTTCTTTGTCCATGTTAGGTTATTTCTGCCATGACATTGTGCCCATCCTGTAATGCCAGGACGCACGTCATGCCGTCTCATCTGTTCTTTTGAGTATAATGGTATGTACTGAACAAGAAGTGGGCGGGGACCAATAATTGCCATGTCCCCTTTTAAAACATTGAATAGTTGAGGAAGTTCGTCAATACTTAAATCTCTGACGAGTTTTCCAAACTTTGTGATTCTTTGTACGTCTGGCAAGAGTTTCCCATCAGCCCCCTTTTTCTCATTCATTGTTTTGAATTTAATGATTTTGAAGATTTTTCCTTTATAGCCTGGACGCTCTTGCAAGAAAAAAGCACCAGCTCCTTCGTTAAAAATGAGAAGAAGTATAGTGATGATAAGCAGGAAAGGCCATATGATTAATAGTACACAGAGTACAATGGTGAAATCTATAGCTCTCTTTATGTATCTTTCGTACATAATTATTTACGCTTTATAATCATCTTTCGTTCCCCAAAGTTGAGCCATTGGCTCTTCTTCCATCTCTTTCTTGAAATCACGAAGTTGGTCCAAATAGCTATATTGAGGCCTATATGTTGGAAAATCTGCAAAAGTCTTTGTCATGTCGAACCCATTCTGAAGAGGATCTGGTTTTTCAGGACAATAGATAATCGGTGATGGATGATTTTTTGGTGAGAAAACTTCAATAATACCTTTGATTTGCTCTTCCAAGGAAACCTGCCATCCGTTTCCACAATTGTAGCATCCCCCATCCTTGTCGGATTCTATACAGCATTGCACTAATCGTACAAAATCTTTCACATAGACCATTTCCTTTGCTTTCTTGCAATCTCCCCATATTTCAATTGGAAGACTCTTGCTTGCTCTGTCCATCAACATTCTATAAGGCATCATGCGTCTTTGAAAATTGGCATAGTGATATGCGTTTGGATGGTATTGATATATGGTAAAGAAGCGCAAAGCAAAGAATTTGATTCCATACTCAGCTCGATAATGTTCCATTAAATCCACAGCACCATTCTTGGCGATGGTATAGATAGCATGGTCTCCTGTCAATGGAAAATGACGTGGTGCATCACATGGTATCAGTCCTGGCTGATTATGGTATTTAGCCATATCGGATGGCGTTTGTGGAAATACAATCTTCTTGCATCCCACCTCTCTCATCCATTCAAGCACATTTAGCGTTCCAATGGTGATAGATTCAAACAAATCAACGGGATCAAAAGCATATCGAGAAGGAAGAGAACTGGCAAAGTGAGCTACAGCATAAATATCTTCCTTTGGAAGGATGTCAAATGCTTTCCTATCTTTGATATCAACAGAATAATAGGACATACCATGGTCAGCAAAGAATCCATGATCATCTTTTCTGTGTCCAACACCAATGACATGATACCCTTGGCTTTTTAGATGAACTGAAATGTAGGCACCCAAATTACCTGTGGCACCAAAAACTACAACTGTTTTCATATATATCTTTTACTCAAATGATTGATATACTTTTAATAATTCATTCCAAATATATTTCTGCTCATAACGGTCAATGACCATTTTGCGAGCTTTATTTGCCATCTTCATCACCAATTCAGGTTCATCAATGAATCGTTGCATTGCTTGAAAGAGTGCTTCGACATCCTTGCTTGGAATAATAAGACCGTTTTCTTCTGGAATGATGATTTCGTTCGCTCCATTGATGTTTGTAACAATACTTGGTAATCCCATTGCACCTGCTTCCAAAACAGTATTAGGGAATCCCTCTCGGTAACTTGGAAAGACGAATGCATCCGCCTGCTCATAGAAAGGACGCACATCTTTCTGACTCCCTACAGCTTCAATGTTTGGATTATTGTCTATCTCCTGTTTGGTCTCAGGCTTCACGGGGTCAAGATTATCTTCGTATGGACCCACCAAGATTAACTTAGCAGAATTAGGCTGCAACCTCTTGAACGCCTCAATCAGTTCGTTGATACCTTTGTCCCCAACAATTCTTCCAACGAATACGAAAGTGAATAGTTCTTTTTTTTGCGATTCTTCATGTAAATTTGGCTTCGCCGAGCTAAAGGTTGTTGACTCTTTCTTCCAATACTCTGCATCAATACCGCGCACATTCCCATTTCCAATGATATGTAGCGGTTTCTTTGTTATTTTGAATTTCTTTAAATCGTTTGCCACCCCTTGTCCTTCAGGGTTGATATATGTAGCACAGGCGCAAAGCAGTTTGTCCATTAATATCAGAATCTTTTGCTTCATACCCGTGGCAGTAGGAAATACCAAACCTGTGTAAGTATGCATCCTCACTGGTACCCCACAAATCTTTCCTGCCCACATGGATATGAGTCCCGCTTTCGGAGTCATAGAATGAACAATATAAGGTTTCTCCTTACGGAATATCCGAATCATCTTGTACAATGATTTCAAGTCATTGATAATAGATATATGTCGTTCCATTTGAACCTCTATTGTTCTCACCCCTTCTCGTTCTTCAATCCATTTCAGTTCCTTATCAGGAGATGACACTGCTACTACCTCAAAATGCTCAGACAACATCTTAAGTTGACCTTTGCAAAAAGTATCAAGTGATGTCGGTATTGTAGAGGTTCTTATTAACTTTTTCTTTTCCATTGTCTTTGTCATCGTTATAATATTCCGTCTTTATTTCTACTTTGTGACAATAAAACTCTTTGTGTTCTTTTGTGTTAATTTGGCTACGCCGAGCTAAAGGTTGTTGACTCACTCCACATTCGTTAAATATTTGCTTGCAGCACTTGTTTCATCACAGCTTTCGGTGCTAACCATTTCTCGTAGTATTCCTTTGAAGCTTGTTCCATGTCTTTTCTTAATGCGTCGTTACTTCTGATTTCTTCCACTGCTTCTTTCAGTTCAGCAGGATTGTTCACTATGTGCATTCCTTCAATAGGAGCCGGGAGTGCCCTTGTTAATGGAACAGAAATAATCGCTTTCCCCATGCAGAGATATTCTGCTAATTTCCATCCATGACACAACCCCACCGATGGAGCATTAAACACACATAGACTGCGTTTCGTTTTCTTAATGTATTCATCAGGACTGATACGCTTTTCAATAAGGAAATCCTTATATTTCGTCTTGTATTTATCGTAGTTCTTCAGCTCTCCTCCTGAGTTTTTCAAATAGACAAGTCCTCCATCCACTTGCATTCCTACTTCTTTACAGATTTTTAGGAAAGCGGCACGTTGGGCATTCGTCGTTTGGTCTTGCAGCTTCTTATTCCAAAGAATTGAGGCATGAAACACATAGTTTTTATTCACCTCTACCTCTGCTTGCTCATAGCGTTCTAATTTCCTCCTACGGATAAAGCTATATCCATAATTCCCAATGAATTCGCGAAAAGAAATGCTCATCTGCGCTTTGCATGCCCTGTAGTTCCTCCAACCTTTCAATATGGTTTTCACAGGAGAATAGAGTTGAATCCCAAATCCAGGACCTATTGCCATCAGTTTCGTACGTTCCTTCAACTGTTTCTCCGTGCAGTTAACCTTAGCATATATGTCGCACCATTCATATCGGTCCTCCACGATGAAATCATAATCGCAATAGTCAATGAAGATTTTCTTTCCATTCACAATCATCGGTACTCCCGAAAAGTATTCGTACCATTTTTCACAACGAAGATTCTGAAACGGTTCTGTTGAAAACACTACTTTCTCCCCCATTACTTCCTCCACGCCTTTAATATAATAGGTGGCATAATTGAATCGGATACGAGGATCTACGAAAATCATAAATATTTGAACGAAAGACTTTTGACTAATGCGAAGAATTATTTAGTAAACAAATAACCACAACACACACAAATGTTTTTATTATAGAAATTCTTTTCTTTATGTTTATCAAAGTCTTTGTGCCCTTTTGTGTTAATTTGTTGATTCCTTTCGTCTATCGTTTAAAATACAGCTCCTGATAAACGGCATTATACTTCTCTGCCATCACAGATATATCATATTCCGCAGCTTTTGCTTGGCATTGGCGAATAATTTGGTCTGCGTATTCTTTATCTGTAGTCAATCGTATGATTTCCTTTGCCAAGGTTTGGTAGTCTTGATGAGGAAACAACACGCCATGTCCTTTGACAACCTCTCGGAGTCCATCCACATCACTCGCAATGAATGGTCGTCCACACGACATACCTTCTATGCTCGAGAGCGAAAGACCTTCCCAATGCGACGACATGACATTGATATCTGAGTTCACCAATATCTGAGGAATGTCCGATCGGATGCCCAAGAAATCCACACGCTTCTTCAGTTGCATAGATTCCACCAAAGCTTCAAGTTCAGCTCGTCTTGGTCCATCACCCACCAATTGCACCCTGTATTTCTCAGGTAATTCACCCAGAGCTCTGATAATTGTATCTTGATCTTTAGCTTCACTCAGACTAGCCACCATTGTGATGAGTACTTGTCCGTCTTCCTTCCTAGTCTGCTTTGCCTGTTGGAATTTTGATAAATCCACACCATTATAGATAGTTGTGATTGTTTTCAAATTCCCAATGTAGTTCTCTAAGTTCTTTCGTGGCTGGTCGGAAATCACGATAATACTCGAATACTTACTATATACCCATTTGTCAAGCAATTTGAAATACCATTTCCCACGGCGACGATTGTTGGAACTATGTTCAGTAGTCACGAGTTTTCCACCTCTGCCTAAAGCCAATAACTTAGCCATTGCTGCAGCATACTGACAAGGTGTGTTATGCGTGTGGACAATATCGAATTCCTTCACGTATTTCACCATCTTCATCGAAGCACCTGAATCGTACATACTATTTCCCAAAGCATGAATCTTGATGCCCGTCTTTTGCATCTCTTCATAGAAAGGAGTTTTTCTCCCGTCAAAAATCAATAATTCCACCTCATTCCCCAATTTGCGCAGTTGAGGCAATAAGTCGATAAGTAGATGCTCTGCTCCACCTGTTTGGAGCGATGTGATAACATGAAGTATTTTCATAGTTTGATATTTCCTTTTTCCAATATGCGTTTAATAGCAACTTCTGGAGCCAACCATTTTTCAAAATACTCTCTTGCACCTCGCTCCAATTGTTCTCTATATGTTTTGTCATTCTTAATCTTAATGACGGCATCATATATTTCATCAGGTGATTGCACAAAATGCACGTTTGCCCCATGAACCAATCCTTCTCCAGGCATTTCCCTTGTCAATGGCATAGAGATGATAGCCTTACCCATACAGAGATATTCACCTAATTTCCATCCATGACAATCGCATACACTTGGTGTATTGAACACCACGAAGCTTTCTTTTGTCTTTTTAATGTATTCTTCCATTTTCAGCCTTTGGTGGTAAATAAACTCCTTATATTCTTCTTTATATTTGGGATAATCAGGTGCTTCATCTAAAACAGCTTGACCTTCTACATAGAAGAACCCGCCTTCAAAATCCACATTGGCTTTCTTGCATGCTCTCATAAATTCTCCACGATACACGTTGGTTGTTGCCATCGTTCCTGTGCTATACCACAAAGTTGAAGCATGAAACACATAATTGTCTTTCACTATATTATTCTTTTTGTATTCGTTCAAAGGAACACGACGAAAAAAAGGATATAAGTATCCATCCAGTGAAGCTCTAAAGCTTTTCTTTGTATATCCTCGTCCGCGCATATAATTGCAACAAGCAAGAAATACACTTTTTACGACGTTGTCGTTATATAGTCCAAACTCAGGACCCAGTATGAGCATTTTGGAATATTTTTGTGGGTCACCGAAAAGGGGATTAACCTTTGCATACACATCACACCATTCATACCTGCTTTCTTCAATGGTAGCAGGGTCGGTTAAATCGAGAAACGCTTTGCATTGCTTATTCCCATCATCTATAATGACGGGAACTCCGCTATTCATTTCCCCCCGTGTTTCATATTTCAGTTCCTTAAAAGGAGATAGCTGATATCGAATATTTCTTTTCCCAAAAACCATTCTAAGACCTTCCATATAATATGTCATATAGCGGTAATTGGCTCTTGGATCAATAAATACTTTCATCATCAGAGAATATGTAATGTTTTTAGTATCGTACGGAACCACATATTGTCAAATCCCAATGCATCCGTCACAATCATTCCTTTGTGCATATTGAAGGTGTGCATTCCTATATTCAATATTGGATTCACAGAATACATTCTTCTGATTTCCTCAAAGGACCAATGGTTGTTCTCCATTCTTATCTTTTGAATGGTGACAGCATGACCATATTGCACATTGCATTCTTGAGTAGGACGATACATATCTCCTTGATACATAAAGCAATTGCCAGCCATGCGAGCCACATTCTCCTCAAAAACCAATGTCCTATCAAAGATATATTGATGAGTGTCGTCATCCCATTGATAGATGGATAATTCATTACCATTCACATTGTTTCCATTGGTGGCAAAAAGATATGTTGTACCATTGAATTCAAAAGGAATCGCATCTGCCACAGCTTCTTTTAGAACTGTCTCACACTTTTCGATATGATTCTCTTTTGGCCAATATTGATAAGTAATCAATTCACCTGATTCCCCATTCTCAGGCATCAAATATACAAAATCAGTTTTTTCTTGAGGACGAATGATAACAGGAAAACTAAGATGAGTAGGCAGTTCCAACACCACATCCAGTTTCTTTAAATTAAGAGATTTCTTATCGATAGTCAGTCTTGAGATACGTCCGCGATGAATAGGCTTATAAAATTCCTCAACTAAAACGATAATCTCATCATCAGTTACATCAAGGATGAAAGGGTCTGCAAACCAACTATTTTTGAGGTGATGCTTCATCCATTTCACTCGGATTTTATCACCTCTCATCACACTGTCAAGTGTGTTCTCAAGGAATCCAATATTCCAACGCTCGTCTGAAAACGACTTGATAATTGATTTAATATTCATTATATAGCATAAATGAATTTATAAATAAACGGTTTAATGTCAGACCAAGAGAAAATGCTATAGCAATCGGTCTTCCACCATTCCTTCAAACGTTGAATAGGTTTTAGCCAATTTGAATATTTGATATAACTGATTTCAATCATCGCATATTTCCTTTTGATAGTGTGAGGATAAGCAACGTCTTTCTTTCCTGTTTCGTATGATGTCCATATATGTGGAAGATTTACACCTGCTGTAGTACACATAAATAAATTACCATCAGTCCGAAAATTAATTTCAAGAAAATATGCTTTATTATTTTTTACAAAATATTCTATGCTGAACAATCCGTTATAGTCTATATTCTTTAAAAATGAAGATACAATTTCAAGATCCACTAGAGGTTTAAACTTTTTGTCTATGTAAGCATAGGCTGTCATTCCTAAGTTATAGGTCGAACTACATGTACTAACTTTGGTTATTAAACCAGGAATAACAATCTTATCCGCAACTCTACTTCTCATGCCTAAAATTGCAATTTCAAAATCTGGTTTAATATATTGTTGTATAATGAGTTGTTTGCATTCTTCTTTTAGTTCTTCTATAGATTTTTCAAGACTGCTTTCATCATTACAGATCCTAAACATCAACTTAGAACCTTTACTACTAATTTGAGGTTTTACAATACAAGGATAAGTAATAGAGCTTTGTGTGAAATCAATATTATCCACAGTTGATAAATCTACAGTTGTTGTCCGTGGAATAATGAAACCATCTTTTTCTGCTTTTTCAAGCATTAGTCGTTTATCCATCCATTTCAATATTCCACCAGCTCTGTTTTCACAGTTTTGGAGAATATATTTTTGTCTTAGTTCATTGTAATTTTCATCTACAAAAGAAGCATAAACATCACCTGTTGTAAACAATGGTGCTTTTTCATTTTGCACAATATTATGCATTAAACAATGAAGAACTTCCTCTGAAGTACTAAATAGATAGAAATGACTTACATGTTTAGATTTGCTGATAAAACTTTTTTTAGAATCATCCCAAACAATAACAGTAACTTCATAATCTGCTAAATTAAGACTTCTTGCTACCCAAAGTGTGTTATAATGATTAGCTCCAAGAACTATAGCTTTCATAAACTATTTTTTAATGTTGATATTGTTTTTCCCTTCTTTTTCCAAGTGAAAAATTTGGTGATTTGTTTAAATCCAACTTTTGAGAATGCTTTCAAACTGGCTCGATTATATATGTCCACACATGCATATACTTGTTTCTTTCCAAGGGAATTCAGTCTTTTTAATAAAAAGGCTAATGTAATTGGAAAAAGTTTTTTACCTCGGAAAACTGGATTTGTATATACGTCAAAGATAAAGGACGATTCCTTCTCCATCGGCATTTCTGTCTTTGGCTCCAAATTAAGTGAAATCCATGCATAAGATGCAATAACATTATTAATACAAATGCCATAACATTCATAATTCTTTTGGGGATGCGATACTCTCCTTTCAACGATATTAATGTAGTCGTCAGTTATCCAATTTTTATCATTTAATTGACATCTTATGAAATCATTCGAATGAAGTTGGATGATTTCATAATCAGAAGGAATTGATTTGAAGTCAATATCTCTACATAATAGACGTAAAAGTTGTAAGTCCTTGAACCCAAAATGTGATACGGCTTTTAGTAGGCCATTTTCAATAATGCCTATGACTCCATATCTCTTATATATACTTTTTATTTTATTTTTCATATATGATTATTAACTGCGTCTTTTATCTTTAAAATGAAAATAATCTCCAAATAATTTGCACCAACACCAATACCATGGAATACGAGGTATTTCGATACCTTGTTTCGATACTTCTTTGTAATGTTCTGGTGATATACAAGCTTTAAATCTGTAAAAATTGATGGCAGATTGTATCTTATATAGAGTTGGAATATCTGACATTAATTTAGCTTGATATGCTAACATTGATGTGATAGGACTTTCTTCCCGAACTTTAACAATTCTATCTGTAATACCTTTTTCTTGATATTCAACGCAATAAATAGGCTTATTGAAATATCTAATCTTATATTTAGTTGCGATTCTGTACCAAACCAACATTTCTGGGCAGAATTTTTCTCCTACTATTTCCGGGAAAGGAAATTCTTTTAACACGTTGGTCCTAAACACTTCTTTCTTGTCTCCTACGATACCATATTTGTATAGAATTTCGCCTGGAGTGCTATCAACAAAATCTTTTGGTAATCCAGATGTTACCAAGCGGCCGTCTTCAAAACCATCTAATCCAGATACACCAGCGATGGACGTATTATTTCTAATTGGCTCATAAATGTCCCAAACAATCTGAAGAGCATTCTTTGGTAACCAATCATCGCTATCAGCTATAAAGAAAAGTTCTCCTTTTGCTTCTCTCACTCCTCTATTAATGGCTCGATGTTTTCCTCCATTCTCTTGTTTAATATACTTGATCTTAATTTTTCCTTCATCTAAAAACGATTGAACGACATCATCTGTGTTATCTTTTGAACCATCATTAACAATTACCCATTCAAAATCTTGATAACTTTGAACACAAAGGGACTGATATAAACGTCCTAAAAGGTCTGCTCGATTATATGTAGGAGTAAATATTGTTATTATCATTTCATATACCTTTTCTAAATATCGCGTATGAATATTTTATTAATGTAATTATTATTGGATACTATTTCAAATGCGTTTTCTCTTAAATAGTTATCTATACAATGAGTCTTCTTGTAGAGAAGAATGTGACTACACTAATAACAATTGTTATAATTGGTAAACAACTTGTATGTATTATAATAATGAATATAGTTTATTGACCTCAATACTATTATCTACAATGTTATCTTCCAAATACTGTGTATATTGTTGTCTCAAGTCTTGATTATGTATTAATTCAAGCACTTTTTGGTATGCACTCTCTGCATTCATTTCGCAAATGCTGGCATTTACTCCATCCTCAAATTGGTCATGAACCGTAGAGAAATTAGTGACCACAACGGGTTTGCAAAGGATTTTCACTTCGTCAAGCGCGATGGATTTTCCTTCATATTTGGCAAGATGAACATAAATGTCAGCTTCTTTCAAAAATGGATAAGGATTACTTTGTACACCTAAGAATTTCACGTTGTTTTCTAAACCATGCTGTTTCACATAACCTCGATAGTCCATGTCATTCTGTATTTTGCCAATAAACCACCATTCAAAATCGATTTGAGCCTCTTTGAGCATCCGTGCTACTTCCACCGCTATTTCACTTCCTTTTCTTTTGCATACATATCCAAGCGAAGTTAAAACATATCGATGTTTTCTTTTAATAGTAATTGGTTCTTCTGCTAATTGATGGATTAGTTTGGGAGAAGAGATGTTTTCCATCATTCTCACTTTATGAGCATATTCGGGAAACACCTCTTTTAAGGCTTCTACACAAACATTTGAAATGGAATAAATGCCATCCACATGTGCATAGTATTTTCTATCCATGCGTTCATAATATCGCCATTTTCTATAGTCATTATGAAAGAAAGATATTTTCTTTTTCCCATTCAATTTGTCAACCATATAGTAAAGCAATTGCTGTCCTCCATAATCCACAATCAGATCAAATTCTTTCTTCGTGACACAAGGCATCAACTTCGCCATCAACCAGCCTGCACTGGATTTGTCTATCAGCGAAAGAAAACATCTGAATAACGAGAAGATTGCTAAAAAAAAATGTCCCTTTTTCAAAAGTGACGATATGCCAGACACACCAAGACTCAATGCAGTGATTCTCTCATCTGTAATGACTTGAATGTCGTTGGGAATCTGATTTTGGAAAGCTCCTTTGTCATTAAAAACCAACAATGAAATGTTGACTCTATTTCTATCGAGTACATTCAATAAGCTTAGCATGCTTTTAGCCACACCACCCGTATCTGCTGCACCTAAAATGAGAAGAATATCTTTTTTCATAATAATCGTTAACGATAAAACTTGTCTAACGTATAATTTACATCATATTCATTCAGTTCATACATGATTGGAGAACTTGGTATGCCATCAGTCAAGAAGGTTTTATAAGGTAATAATAATTCTGACCAAGCGAAAGATACGCGGGTAAAAAGACTAAAACATAAAATAATGACAAAATACTTCATCCATGGAATACGGAAATGATTATCTGCAAGCATTGATAACATATAAATAAGGCCAAAAAAATAATACCAACCAAAACGTCCTCCTTGTCCAAATCTAATAAATACTAATAAAACAGCGCAAAACACAAAAGACATATTTAGGAAGGTCAAAGTTTTTTTTGTTTTAGGGATAAATCGGTAGTTAGCAAAAAAAATACTACAAAACACAATAGCTTCCAAAAGATATTCAAATCTAAAACCAGCCATCTCATTATTGGCATATGAATTTGTTCTTCGCTCCATTCCTGTTGCCTCGCCTACACCACTCATCAATAGTCCTGGCAAAGGGGTAAGTCCAATTAACAAACAGATGAACATGATAAGTACTACTGAATTGATATTATATTTCTTAATTGGAAGGAAATACATAGGCATAAAAATCATGACTGAATTATGGAATGAATACGCCAAAAGCATAATGGCAAAAAACTGTTTAGGTTTTCGCTCCCATATATATCTTACACTTTGCCATGCTATACCAACAGCTATTACCTGACGAAGATAAGTCATCGTGAAATAATAAAAGAGACCAAGAAAAATGATACAAGCTAATGGGTAATTTTTGATATATTGACGGAAAGCGAAAAAATAGAGAGAATACATCAAGATTGTGGTAATCAAAATAAAAACATATCGATTTCGTGTAAACAATCCAATAAATACCTCCCATAAAAAATACCCATATTCATTTCCACCAATTAAATAAAAAGTATCAGAAAGTTTACCTCCTTTTCCTTGAACGACATCTGAAATGTAATCAAATACCTCACCATAAATATACCGATCATAGCCACCTATCATATCTCCGAATCCAACAAACAAAGCCAAATATAAAAAATAAAAGGCCAAAAGTTTGTCAGAATGATAGTTGTTCTTCTGAGTTGAGAAATAATAGATTAAAGCAATGATGAAAGGTAGAAAATAGATAAACATATTCTGTCCTTTATTTGATTAGTTTAGCTGGTACCCCAGCTACAACACTTCCTGATTCGAGTACAGATTTGGTAACTACTGCACCAGCACCAATTTTTACATCGTCTGCAATCGTTATTTCACCTATTACGGAACTACCCACCCCGAATTCTACGTTGTTTCCTATGGTAGGAACTCCACTTGTGCTATTCCCCACACAATTGCACCCATGAAAGCGAACGTTCTTACCTATTCTTGCTTCATAGTTTACGACCAAATAACCAGCATGATAAATCAGCATACCTACATCCACAGCATTAAGCCCCACTTCCAAACCTAATTTAGCTCCTAATTTGCTTTTTCTACGTAAATAATAAAGGTAAAACAAGTCGTTCAGGATATTCTTCTTAACTCCACTTTTATGGAAACTATTATTGTGGTAGTACTCTGTGAAACGTAATAAACGTATATATTTATATATTTGGGTGGAAACAGATGGGATAAACCAAGCTCGAATACTTGAATACCAATGGTTTGCATTGTAGAGTTCGGCTTCTATTTGCAAACATCTTTTTAAATCGTTCTTAGTTTTTATCATAAGGATTTCGTTGCAAAATCAAAAACCGTATTTTAACCAAGTGAAACCTTTTACATCTTTCATCTTCTCCATGAAGAAATATAAGGTGAAACATAAAGCCAAAACTATTCCATACCTCAAAAGAGGAGCATCTATTCCAATTATATTGTGTAGAACATAGGCTACTATTGCTACAAATGTGAAGTGTGAAAGATAGAACATTGTACTCATTCTGCGGAAAACGCGATATGGAAAGTTAGCCCGTGTTTCATGACAAAGAGCAAATAGGAAGATGGAAAGTGCGGTTAATGGTAGAATCGCAATACTCGACAAATGTAGGATTCCTTGATGATAGTTCTGAAGGTAAAACACATTAATAAAGTTAAGTAACAACATAACAATGAAGAAGAAAGTCGATAAAGTCTTGATTTTAGTTAAAATAAAAACTTCATGATCTGCTACTATCTTTCCAAAAGAGATAAATAGCATAGCTTTCATCCAATCTCCTTTTATGAAAGATAACCCTTTTTTAAAGACATTGTCATTAGCAATTATCCCATCTGATACAAATGAATTGTAGATGTAAATGAGGACGGCAAGAATCAAGATGATAAAATTATTGACTTTTTTTGAAAGTAGCCAAATTAATAAAACACTTTCTAATGATGCCATTAAAAACCATGAACCACTATAGGTGGAACTGAAAAAGAAATTATGAATAAAATCCCTAATAGTAATTGACTCTCCATATGGAGGTGTATGATATATGTAGAAAAGAGGTATGCTATAAACACCCCAAAAGAGATAGAGTATCATGATTCTCTTCATATAGTGCTTCATCTTTTCCGAATTAGGAGCTTTCCTGAAAAATAGAAAAGAACTCGTTATAAAGAAAAATGGAACTGCAATAAATGCTATTGCATGAATAAACACTTTTTCTAAAACGCCATCGAATGGATGAGCATGAATAGCAACAACAAATATAGCAGCGATGAATTTGCCTAAATCTAATGAATTGAAACTCTTTTTATAAATCATTATTGAAGTTGAGAAAATAGTTATTTTTCAAATGCGCTTTTTGTGGGGAATTTTTTTTCAAATACACTTACTAACCAAGGTTTCATACTCTTATAATCATTATAGTCTAAATTTGATGTGTCATTTAGACATAAAGATTTGATATTTGAATCAAACAATAGTTTTTCAATTATATGCATTACTTTTGGCGTTAGTTGTATCACTTTTTTCTTATCTAATAGATTAATAGGATAAAACCTATTAGAAGCCAATTGCCATATTCTATAAAGATAACTGTTGACACTTACATCCTCTCGAAATCGCGTGCAACTTCTTATGAGCATCTCTGGTTCTGCAGCCCAAACTTCTTCATAAATAGACCTGAGACATGCTTTCTCGTTATGATGAGTATAGAAATGTTGAAATTCAGAACGACGGAACAGACTAATCAACCACGCTTGCAATTGATATTTAAAACCTAAATAATGTCCAAGCCATGCTTTTCTGTTGTTTCTAACCACTTCTTTACGATTGAAATGTGCATTCAAAACATGTGTATTACAAAACTCCACAATATTAATCCCCCATCCGTCTATTTTAGGATTATAGCATTTTCCAGAAAAAACATGTTCGAAAGGTGCATCACATGGTAATCCTTCCCGAAAATAGTATTCAGGAGATATTGGGGCATTAATAAATGTGTCATCATTAAAAGCCACAAAATGTTCCGATAGACCTTTGATGAGATGAAGGTGGTGCTCAATTGTATGTGAATTAAATGTTGGTAGATACTTTTCTGGTATGAAATCCTTGTGGTCAACAAATGTTAACTTTGGCTGATTGAGATTCATCCATTGTGGAATCTGACTGTCTGATACAAAGTAAATATGATGTACCCAGGGAGCATATTGTTCCACAGCACGAAACCAATATTTAAGTAGGTCCCAGTCACGAAATCGTGTGTCAGAGTTTTGAATATCAGTCCCTTTATATTGTGCTTTCTTCTTTCTCCAAACAGGGTCATTCCCATCAACCCAAAAGATTACAAAATCAATGTTCATAGATAATAACTATTTCTGTGGTTTTAGCCCAAACACATAACGTGTTAATCGATATTTATAGCAAATCCACGTAATTAATATACAAAATATAATTTTACAGATTAATAAGATGACAAAATTTTCTATTCTTAAGTATCCATCAAATAAAGATAAATATTTTTCAAAAGTATGAGCGCATAAAATAACTAATGAATTCGTACCGATCCAACTTATTAAATTTGGAATATATCTAAATTTGCATCTTTCAATTCTTTTGGAAATGATATATAATGTAATTACACCACCAATAGCTATAATATAATCGTATAAAATGAAAGGGTTATATTTACATATTGCCATATCAGTTTTTGAAAAGTAAAAACCCAGAAACCATATTGCAGATAATAAGATTGCGAATTTGTTTTTTATTAATTGTTCATGTTTGTTTGCTAAATAGCCAATGACGAAAAATATAATAGCAGAAAATCCTTGAACAAATGAAAAAGGTAGTTCTAAAATTTTATTTTGATATAAATATGTAAATAACAAACCAATAGTAAGTACAACTAATAATAAATAAGACTGTTTGTTTATTGTTTGAAATAACAAATTGAATATGTTTTTACACCAAAATAATGCACAAAGAAACCATATTGGAACTATGTTAGCAATATCTTTATTAGAATGCCCTGAAGGAAATAGAACAGTCCAAAATGTTGGAAATGCATTTTCGTGATCATCTTTTATAAGATAATGCCCTATTATGGAATAAAGCACTAAAACAAACATTGTCAGTAGATATGGAATGAGTAGCCGAAAAAAATCTTTTTTTAATCTTTCTGTGAATTTCAGAGGCTTAAAGAAATACCCAGCTAAAATAAAAAATAATGGCATATGAAAGGAAAAAATTAACTTTCTCATCCAAAATGGAATTTCCATGTGACCAAGAATCACAAGAAGTATTCCAAGCCCTTTCATTATGTCAAATATGATATTTCTCTTCAAGGAATTTGAATGTTAGTTTTTATATTAATGTTGTGTTTTCCATAGCCAAATGCTTGCTCCGTTGGTCAAATAAAGACGTAATACATTACACATTTAATATTGTTGGACCTTTTATTCTAAAAACCGGCTTTATTAGATATTTTCGAATTCTTCGTCTCCACATAACATATTTGATAAAACCATCTACATTAGTTTTAGGCTAAATCCATTCCTTTTTTCTTCTAAATTAGCAGGGCTTATGCAAGTTGTATCAAATGAAAAGATGTTTCCTATTACCCCGCTTTTAGCAAGAAAGAGCATATGAAAATAAAATGCAGAGTAAGACGTTTTGACTATTATTGAATTAATATTTCTTTTAAATATTGTATTTTTCTGTTTTTTAGCGTATTTGAACAATAATAATTATGGTTTGAGTATTGTTGATATTTTAAAATTAGATTTGAGTGATTATAAATTTATTAGGGAATTATCTTTTTTGCCGAAAATTCTTTTTAAAATTTTCCTTCTAAAGCGTCTTCTCCAACGAGCATAATAAGAGAACAATTTATAGTTAATATTCAATATTAAAAATTGAATTTTAGATAAATATTTTTCTGAAATTTCATTGAGGAATGAATTTCTTATAAAATCATAGTTCTGATTATAGAAAAAATAATATTTTGATACTGTTAATAAGGTCTTTTCTTGCATAAATCTTCTGAATCGGCAGTCTTTTTCAAAGATTTTCTCATATAATGAGAATAAAAATCTTTCTTTGATCATCAGTTCATCCAAATTATATTTTCGCTGACTAAGTGAATTGTTGTTTCTGGTAAAATAAATATATTCACTTTTATCGATAGTTCTCAAACTATGACAATGGAGAAGATATTCCAATGTAAAAATTAAATCTTCGGTTAATCTAATGTTTCTATATTCTATTTGATTGTTTATGATGATATCTTTTCTAAAAAGTTTTGTCCAAACAGTTGGCGGAATTTCATTTAAACAATATGCTATGGCAACATTTTCTTTGAAAAAGTGTTCTTTTAGATGTACTATAGAATCATTTTTATCCTTCCTTGAAACATATCCTTGAATGCATAAATCAGCATCTTGTGGAAATGAAGATAAATAATTAGGTTTAACGATATCATCGCCATCCACAAAAACTAAAAAATCACCTTTAGCGTTTTTTATTCCACAATTTCTGGCATCACTTAATCCTCCATTTTCTTTATGTATCACTTTAATTTTTTCATTTGAAATGGCTATATTATCGCATATTTGACCAGAATTATCAGTGCTGCCATCATCCACTATTATTATTTCAAAGTTTGAGTATGTTTGATTTATTAAACTCAGAATACAAGGCTCAACATATTTCTCGATGTTAAATACGGGAACAATTATCGATATTAATTTTTCCATTTTTAATTTGCAAATTTGTATTAATCAAAATGATTTTATTATTTTAAATAACCATTTATCAAGTTTTAAAATCTTAAGCACGTAGTTTCTCTCACTATTCGTCAATAATTTGTATCCAACAACTGTATAAATTAAAACCACAATAATTGTAGAAATAATGAGTTTTGAGAATTCTGTTAAATTCCACTTCTCTACAAAATAAAAGAGACCGATTAAAAAAATAATAGGAAAAGAAACAAACAGAATAATTTTATAAAAATGATGCAGAGAAAATGAAGGTACATATAATTTATAGAAGTAACTTGCAATTAAAAGACATGCTAATGCTGATAATAAACTTACAATATAAATTACTTCAGGAGTTTCAATTAAAAGAAGTGCTAAATATGAAATCGGAATTACTAAAAGTTTTGATAATCCCTGCCAGAAACTGAACTTCTTAATGTTGCCTGTTGCATTAAGACTTATTTGCATAAGTCCAAAAATAACATCAAAGAAAGTTTCTATAAGACATATTTGGAGGAAAATAGTTGTGAGAGGAGGAACGTTTACTAACCAAAGTTTTAAAATATATTCACAGTTATAAAATAGTGGTATGTAGAGAATCGCACAAAATAGACATAAAATGCGAGTTGCCATATAAAGAATGGAAAGCATGCTCTTTTCATCTTTTTGTGCATATAATTTTGTTATTTGTGGTGTGAATGCAGAAGTAATGTTATTAGCGAAAGAACGAATCACATTTGTTACAGTGGTAACTATTCCAACGGCTGCATTGACAATAACACCGAAGAAAACATTAAAAAGAATTGGCATTCCTTGAAATTTGATAGTCAAACATACATTTCCAAACATGTCGAAAGTGGAAAATTTCAGCATAGACTTGAGGATTTGTTTGTCAATCGTAAATTGGAATCGAGTCTCTTCAAAATGTTTAATACAGTAAAGACGATATGCAAAGATGATACAAATATGCACAACAAACATCAGTATTGAATATAGAATTAGTTTGTCGTAGTCGAAATAAACAAGCAAGAATAATATTAGTAATTTACTCACTACACTTGCAATTTCGAAATAAGCAAAAATATCTAATCTCTCATGTGCAACTAATGCCGCTGAATAAGGAACTTGGGTGATGACAAATAATAATGTGAAGACTGAAAGATGATATACGATTTTTGCGGCTTCTATTCGATTATCAGGAATATCGAGCTTATTATTAAAAAGAAATAAACCAACAGTCTCTAATAAGAGTATAATAAAAACTGCAACGATGAAATGTAGAACTAAAGCTGTGTTGAATGTGTCGGATAAACTCTTTTTATTACCTTTCCCTAATTCTACTGCGATGAATCGAGAGGAGGCATTGCGCATAGAGTTACTGATAAAGCCGAATATTCCGACAACAGCACCAACGACATTGTATACACCATAATCAGATACTCCAAGTGTGTTTAATACAACACGAGAGGTATAGAGCCCTATTATCATCGTAATAAACATACGAATAAATAGAACAATGGAGTTTTTGGCTATGCGTTGCTTGGAATATGTAGATGTTTCAGGCATTTCTGGTGAAATTCGATATTTTTAAGATAATCAGATTAGTACAATTTTTATTATCTTTTTTGAATTCATCATAATTGGTATTGAAATAACAAACTAATAATGTTGAGAGCAGGATAAATCAATAAGTAACATCATTGTTCTAATAGTTCCTTGAACTGACTTATGTCATTGATTTTTTCCCAATAACAAACAGGTTTTTGTAATAGATATTCGGCATAGTTTAATTCTTCGTAAATCCAATTCGACTTGACGCTATATTCATTGTGATTTGTATTTTCAGTCTGTAAGAATATGAAATTCTTTGATTGGCTTATGGTATGGAGAAGTGATAAGGATAGCATTGAATGTAGATTATGTAGGTTGTAGTTATAATTAATATCTCCATTTTCACTTATTAAATTTTCAATATCATTAATATTCCCCCACATGTCAGCATCGATAAAGCACTTCTTACCTTGCTCTTCCAATAGTTGTTTTATGGTTCTAACAAATTCGATGTCTGAATGTGAATGACTTAAGAAGCAATCAATTTTAGATACTTTTGGGAAAAGCAATGCCATAATGTGAGAACCGTTCACATTTCCTTCTTTTATTTGATTATTGATTAATTCAACACATTTCTCGAAACTTTCTTTAGTAATAGGAGTGGAGTTATCCTCTCTTATTGTAAATGAATTTTCATTATGAATACAAATTTCTTCGCAAGAAAAAACAAAACCTTTCTTAAGTTCTATATTTTTTTTCATATTTTTTGAATAAGGTTATAAAGTAATTTAAATAATTTTAGATTTAAACCTGTAATTGTGGGCTTTTTCTTTTCAAGTTTCCTTAACACTTTAATATTTTGAGCATTCCCCTCAAACCTCTTTCCAATATTTTTTGATAAATTGTCCAAAACTCTCTCTCCTTTGTGCCCAAATGCAGGATGCCCAATGTCATGAGCTAGAGCAGCTGCATCTATCACGAACAGATAATCCTTATATATATCGCATTGTTTTCTTAAATTCACAGCTATAGAATGAGCTATTTGTGAGACCTCCAAGCTATGAGTCAGTCGATTTCTATAAAAAGCAGTTGGCTCAGTACCAAGAATTTGCATCTTGCCCTGTAACCTACGAAAAGAAGATGAGTAAAGAATACGTGTATAATCACGATGATAGTCTCACGCGTAGAGTATCTTGCTTTTCAATACTCCTGTTCTTTAAGTGTGGCTTTGAGTAGTAGCCGATATTGTTTTCTGATTTCTTGCTTGTCAGCTGAAGAGCATTTTGTCATTAGTAAGATGTTTGTTTAGATTTAAAGATATCAGAAAGAAGATTCATATTAGTGTAAAAACATTTCCCATTGCCTCAGTAAGTACCCCTGCTTATAGTTGATACTATGGGAAACATTTGGATGAAAAGCCCATTTGTAAAGGTCTTTATTTGGTAAATTGAGTAAATCATCCTTCATCTTATGGTTTTGATCGCCAGGAAAGTGGATTTTATTACAGAATACTTCCCAAAAACCATTTTTAATATCGTCATAGTAGGATTTAAGTTCTGTTTGGTCAAAACATGGTTGGTAATTCTCAATTTTATAATCATTGTCAATCAGTTTTTTTCTTAGGGAATCTAATGTCTCATTTTGATTGAAATAATGGTTGAGACGTAGAGCATTTTCAGAAATACGTTTTTCACCTTTTATATAATTCTTCCAATGGGTGGATAAGATGTCTTCTGGAAATAGACTTTCACCACCTTTGAACTTTTCGTTAATTTCTTTGGATATATCTGCATTGTGACGAAACTTAACAAAACTAACTTGGTGTTGTTTGTTGAAATCGTCATTTTTACCCATGTCAAGAAGAAATCCGTATTGCATACCACTTCTTGGGAAAATTTGTAAACCTATTGTTGAGAGAAGTGTCCCATCAGGTTGTTTTCGGAAATCTTTTTTTAAATCAAGATTAAAAAAATACAATACTCCTATTTTTGAACTATCTGTTATGGGAACATAGGTGTCGTTTTTTGAATCGTATTTATTTGTAGCAAAAAAACTTGCAACGTCAATTTTACTTGTCAAATCTAAACAAGAAGTCTTATTGTAATAGTGCTGAGATATACCATATACGTTCATTTCAAACTGAAACGTTCTTCCGTTTAGTATTACGCCCAAATCGAGTAACTGTACGAGAGGATGTGATAATATGAGAAGAAAAAGATCTTGATATAACACACATTCTTCTATAAAATAGTATTGATCTGGATTTCTGAACAGGTTGGGTTTACAAGGATCGTAATATTCTATTTGTCCTCTGTAAAGGTACTGATTGCTCCTGAGATTTGGTTTTAAACAATAGCGGCCTGAGTATAGTTTTGTGACAATGAACTTGTCTGTGTCAGCATGATTGAAATATGCAGAATAAGGATAATCAATGTGGTCTATCGGTATAATCAGTTTCTCAGCCTCTTTTATAGTAATAGGTCTTGCTAATATAGGAGCTTTTTTTCTATCAGAATTATTATTTAGAACACATTTGTTTTCAACCTCTAAATAATCAATCGCTTCTTTCACGTTATTAAAAATGTGATCCACCATATAATTCACATAAATAATAAATTGGCAATGATTTTAAGGCTCTTGATTTAACAATTCAATCGGTTCTTTTCTCGTTATCAATCGCTTGATGCCTTGGGGGATATTCCAAAACAACTACGGAATTGTAGGCAAAGAGGGATTAACTGAGGCGATAACGTTTGCCACAGGATCTTTAAATAGTATTGATTAAGAAGCTGGATAGATTATTTATGTTTTCAAACGAAAAAATATTTATTTTGTTTTCAGATGTTGGTTTCACGTGTTTTTTTGAACGACTTTCCTTAACAGTATTGAACATAAGTTGAACATTTTTACACATATTAGTTGTTCGAATATCTTGGCTTTTATGTGCATTTATGATATTCAAAAGTTCATCAGCAAAAGAACGTGAAATAAACATTACAGATTTGAAGTCAATGATAACGCTATCTTGGACAGATGAAATAATTTTTTCTATTATTTGCGCACTTTTACGTGATCTAATGTCTGTACCGAGCTCTTGACTTAATATAATAATAGTTGCCATAGGTTTTATGAAATGTATTGGTAAATGTCAAAATTCTTATCTATAATAGTTGGAATGCGAAGGAGAATAATTGTACCTTTCCAATTTATCTCAGGTGGTAAATTGATGTAATCGTTTTGTTTTTGGTTGTGTCTATGAAATGCACCTCCTGAAAGCATGAAAAAAGAACCACCCATTCCTTCAACTAACATTCGTTTGGTAGTACTAAGTCCATAACCTCTGTTTTCCGCATTTGGAAGATTCTTTGTGGAGTAACCTTCGTTTGCTAATTTTAAAGCTTCTGCTTCGCTCCTGATTAGATCTAAATATTTTTCTGATAGCACATAGCTTGAATAAACACCAATACCAGTATCAGCTATGCATAGTTCTAAACAATGATTCCTTTCGAGATACTGAGAGTATATAAATGCATATTGACTTTTTGAATGCTGACTAATATTACAGAATAATTCACTAAGATAATATGAAAGCGGATTTGTTAAGCTTTTGACACATTTACTTTGTTTCTGAATGATATTTTGTATAACTGATTGCCACTTGTCGAAAGCGTTATTAGAAACATCAAAACTGCAAATTGGAATGTAAGTGCGACTTTCGTATTTACAAAGTTCATCAATACAGGAATCTCTATCTATATGGTAACAGTCTTCAAAATGTATAGTCTCAAAATAAGACTTGAGTGTGGATCCCACATTCGTAGTGATTATTTTCCTAGAGCTTGCATGTTTGAATATAGCAAGCGGTGCAATAAAGAAGGGATGAAGAAAAGAAACCTGCCTGAAATCCCATTCGATATGTTCTGTTGTTGCAGATTCTGTAGCATCAATAAGCTTGAATAATTCATTGAACACACTGCCTATTCTTTCATCCTCAACAATTTGTGGAATATAAATTGTTGTGCAGTCAAGAATGTGTGTATTCATTTGTGGCTATTTTAGATTATTACTTTTAAAGTAAGTTCTATAAATTATGTCGGATTGATTTTTGAATAAACATAGTTCTGAAAAAGCCACTCTTTGTTTTTATCGTTAGCTTCCAAATCAATAGATTTAATCTCGGATATAGAAATAAAATTGTTACTATATCGTGTGAGATAATTAATGGTGTCTATTGTTTGTAGTTTCTGATTTTTATTCATACTCCTTATCACTTTTGAAACAAATTTGTACTCTTCTTTAGAATATAGGTGTTCTAATGCTTTTAATTTTGCATCTGAATAGCGGTAATGGATGTTGTTATTATCAATCGTAATTAATCCGACACTGATTCTTTCAATAATTTCAGGACGGATTACTGCATAAACAATGCTGTATCTTAGGTTATTCATCTAAATTCTCCTTTAAAATTTCTTTATAGTTCTTAAGGGTGTCTTCAATCCACGTCTCCTCAAATAACTGTTCTAATTTGTCTTGAATAATGGATTTTTGGACGTTCCATTCTGAGGGTGTGTTAATAATAATACTTGGAATTAATTGTTTACAACTTTCTATAAATCCTTTGTATTCTTTTTCCAAGTTGTTGGATACCTGAATTACTTTGGCTTTTGTGTGATTCTGGGTTAAATGATGAAAAAGGTCGGAATATAAAATTGAATCAGTTGATGTTAATTGTGACAAGGGAATATCAAAAGATGCTGTGTTGAAAATACATCCATGATCGATTGCAACTAACTTTTTGTTTACTATATCATATAATAAGTTTGAGTTATTCCAATTTCGGTCTTCGTTGGCAATCCAAAAATCAAATAGAGATATTGTTAGTAGTTGAAATATGATTTCTACAGAGGATGAGATATCCAAACTAGTTGTTGGGTTGAGGTCAATTACACTCTCAAGTTTCTGGCTACCAAAAGCTGGGGCTGTTAGATTTTTAGAACTGTTTATGGAAAAATGTTCCTTTTTAATTTGTACAAATGCAATTGGAGGAGTGCTGATTTTCCACTGCTTTGCATATATAGAACCGATAAATTCGCATACAAGTTTATAAGAGCTTGCCGTGTTACGCATATATTTGCATATATATGATTGTTTGTTTGAACATACAACCAAGACAGGCTCCTCACCTGTAGCAAATTGTTGCTCTATTTTTTTTATACTTTCTACACGAGTAATTTTCATTCTTTGTTTCTTTCAAATAGAAACTTTTAGTCTATCGGTTCTTCTCTCGTTATCAATCGCTTGATGCCCTGAAGAGTGTACCAAAATACTTCGGAAGGGTAGGCGAGGAAAAGATGACCGAGGCGATAGCGTTTGCCACTGAGGCGATGACCGTTGGCGGTGCGTTCGTCGGAATGACCGAAATTGCCTGTGAGAAGGACTTCTTTTAATAAGAATTCTCCTTCTTTGGCATTAGGCTCAACGATAAGATATTCTGATGGAAGACCAAGTTGGGTGTGAAGAAGCCAACAAACAGCAGCACAAAACTTATCAAGGGATAACTCGTGAAGCGTGGAGCGTAATGCGTGAAGAGACGACGGTGAAGCTTCTTCGTGTGCATGCTTCAGCACATAGAAATAGTCGATGAGTTGGCGAAGCCCAACACCTGTGCCAATGAAATGTTGATAAGCATGGCTGAGAATGAAAATAATGTTGAATTCATTCGTTGGAATCGGCAATTTTGTACCGTTGTCGAACGGAACATAATGCTGTGTTTGCTCTGCCTGATGTGTCTTTGCCCACTCATTGAACTTACGGTCTGTGAAAGGATTGCTAAAATAACTTGGAGTGAAATGGGCTTCAACAGTAGTACCATCCTTGAGTTCAAAAGCGATATGGAGGGGAGAAGGTTCATGTGCCTCTCCAACACTCCTCACATATTCAATAATCTTATCTCGATCACCCTGCAACCAAACATCTATGTCGCCTGATTCGCGGCGGAGTGGGTTGGGGTAGAGGGTGGCGATGCCTTGACCTTTCAGAATGCAGTTGGGAAAACCATCAACTTCGAAGCGTTTACTCGTTGCATAAGTGAGCTTGTTCATGTAGCGGTTTTTCGCCTCGATTTCTTCTACACGCTCATGGATGGCAAGGAGAATGTTATTGGGAGGACGCTGACCCTTAGGCAATTTTTCAATGGCACTCATCAGCAACCCCATCACGCTCTGTTTTACAGCTATTTCGGGAATCTCGTCCCATTCCTCCAAAGAAATGGTAGAAATCAATTCCTTTTGCGTGCCAAGGGCAACACGAAGTAATTCAAAGAATTTTGATTCTGCCGATGTCATGGTTCGTTGCGCAGAGCGCGTTTCAGTGCACGATGTGCAGTTTCAAGTGCTGAAGCACGTTTCAAGTTTCAGGGTGCTGAAGCACCTGTTTCAGGTTTCAAGTATTTTGTACCTGGTAAATTGCTTTGCTTTAGTGATTTGATGAATGCGGATATTGCCCTATTTAGACTAATACAGTCATTGTATAGTCTTTTTGCTGTTTCTTGATCGATGAAACAGATGTCAGAAGCACGAATAATCTGACTACGGACTTCTCCGCATGAGCCTTTTGCAATATAGAGAAAATTGATGAATTCTTTGTTCCCATCTCGTTCATAACCTTCAGCAATATTGTCCATGATTGAACCAGCTGCAGCATGTATTTGTTGAACAAAACGAATATCCTTTTGGAATTCACCTTCTTGGGTAATAGTATAAATGTCCTTGCAGAGTTGTCTTGCCGATTGGAAAATTGCGAGATCCTCAAATCTTCGAACTCTCTCCATTTCTTCCTTGATACTGCGCTTAATTCCTTGAAACTTGAAGCCTGAAACTTGAAACTTGAAACCAGCGCTCCAGCGCCCTGAAACTGGTGCTTTAGCACCCTAAACCTTGCCGCAAGGCAATACTAATATTCCTCCTAAGCCTATGTAAATAACTTATTTACAATGAGTTAGAATTATAAGTGTGTGTTGGTTAACGTATTTTAACGCAACTCTCTCTGCTCCTTCCTATGGAGTAAAACAATGTAAGGTGCAATGAAGTTAAAAGAACGTTGAATGATGTTGATTATAATCTTTCTTGCTACTTACACTGTGTGACGAAAAATTGAATTTGACTTATTTAATTGCAATTAATAGTTTTAATACCCTATTTGAACTGCAAAGTTACGCATTTTTATGCAATTAACGTTTTTTTTCATTCTTTTTTTAGCTCATTTCGTATTCTTTTCGTGATTTTTGTCAATATAGACCATAAAAAGAGGTGGATAATGGGAAAAACAATGGTTTTTCGCCCATCAATTTCTTAAGGTAGGTTCAAAAAATTATGTCGGATTGATTTTTGAATGGATTTGATTGGATTTTTGTCAGTTTTTGAGGGCGCATAGCGAGCTATGTAACCGAGAAC